>Ga0316578_10000321_pt1 | contig 14913 bp, 13 predicted proteins | sample J0NA_2_FD_203076 | JGI IMG/M metagenome (GOLD analysis project Ga0316578, IMG submission 203076) | Rhizosphere microbial communities from salt marsh grasses in Alabama, United States - J0-2_160517rDrC | ecosystem: Host-associated > Plants > Roots > Rhizosphere | place: USA: Alabama | collected... | reverse complement strand
GATGGCGATGCACGGCCCCTGGCCCGGCTCCAGCATCCGCAAGTCGGCGCTGACGCTGGTACGCAAGGCCGCATCAGGCGACCTGGGCGGCGCACTGGAACAGGCCTACCACCACCTGGCCCTGGTACAGGCCGAGCGCGCCCGGGCCGAGGCCGCAGCCGGGCTCCTGGAGCGCTGGGCTCAAGGAGCTGTCACTGACACGACGGCCAAGCCCATACGCATCGGCGAGGCCGCACAACTCCTGGACGTCACCGCCGACCAATTGCGCAATTGGGAGCGCAACGGTCTGATCGAGGTCCCCCGCGACCCGCACAACGGCTACCGCCTCTACAGCGCTGCCGAGATCGGCCGCCTGCGAGTGATCCGCATGCTGCTCCGTGCCGGCTACAGCATGATGGCCATCCTGCGCATGCTGCTCCAACTCGACCGTGGGACAGACCCGCGCCAGGCGCTGGACACCCCCCACCCCGACGAAGACGTCTACACCGCCGCAGACCAGTGGCTTTCATCGCTGACCGAGCAGGAGCAGCGTGCCCAAAGCATCATCGCGCAGATAGATAAGATGATCGGGACCTAACCCCCTATATCGCCCCAAGGTCAAACACCCAATCGCATCTACTCTGCAACCTTCCATGCCGCCTCGCGTATTACAAGTGAGCTCACCAAAGTCGAATGGGCACAATACCTACAGGAGAAAGCAGAAGGAAAATGAACAAGCACTCGAACGCATCGACTCTATCCAGTCCATGGATTTTCTTTGCCGTGGCACTTGGCTGGACCTGGCTCTTTTGGATACTGGCCGCACTTTTAGGGCTTGGCAGCGATACTACCCCTGGCATCGTGCTTCAGTTTCTCGGGGTGCTTGGTCCCATGGTAGCCGGCATTGGGTTCACCTACCTCACACAAGGTAAAGAGGGCAGACGCGAGTACTGGCTGCGCATCATCGACCCACGAAGGATCGGCATCGTATGGTTCCTGGTCATCCTCCTCTTTGTCCCCATCCTGAACGGCCTCGCTGCACTAATCGATAAACTCGCCGGCGGAAGCGGGGCCACATGGGGGGAGGCCCTGGTTCAGTTTTCATCACAACCCCTGGCCATTATTCCGTCCCTACTTTTTTCGTCTCTCATTCCCTTCATAGAGGAATTGGGCTGGCACGGCTACGCTCTGGACCGACTGCAGTCGAGATGGAATGCATTGGTGTCCAGCCTGATCTTGGGTGTCGTGTGGTCATTGTGGCATCTACCCTTGTTCTTCATCGAAGGAACCTATCAGTACAACTTGGGGGTCGGGTCGCTGGAATTTTGGCTGTTCATGATAAGTATCGTTCCTTTGTCCATTCCATTCACGTGGATTTACAATAACGCGCATCGCAGTACACTATCAGCAATACTTTTCCACTCTATGGTCAATTTCACCGGCGAGCTAATCGCCTCGACCGAGCGCGCAGACACCTATGCGACTCTATTGTGGTTTGTCGCAGCCATAGTAATCACGGCCATCTGGGGTGCCAAGACGCTCACACGCGATAAAGGAGCACAACAGTAGCACCTGTACCCATAATCATTTGACCAAGCCTACCGAAACCTAACCACGGTTCACGCCGACACAAACCTCGAGGCATGATGTGGGAATCTTGCATCCTGCATCTTGCCTCTCTCCCAACCCTCCACTTGCCCACCAAGGTTGTATAATTGAATCAGAAAACCATCAAGGAGGACGTATGGCACAAGCACAGATCGTCGTTCGGAATCTGCGCAAGATCTATCGTGTGCCGGAGAGGGAGCCGGGATTAGTAGCGTCGCTCAAGAGCCTGGTCAAGCGCACCACACACGACGTGGAGGCCGTGCGCGACGTCAGCTTTGCCGTCGCGCCGGGCGAGATGGTGGGCTTTATCGGACCCAATGGCGCGGGCAAGACGACCACGCTCAAGATGCTATCCGGGTTACTGCACCCCACCGCAGGTGAAGCACGCGTGCTGGGGTTCACGCCGTGGGAGCGCAAGGCCGAATACCTGCGGCGCATCAGCATGGTAATGGGCAACAAGAGCCAGATGCTGTGGGATATCCCCCCGCTGGACACCTTTCGCGTGCTGGCCGAGATCTATCACGTGGAGCTCGCCGACTATGAACGCACGCTTGACGAACTGGTCGCGCTGCTGGAGATGGAGGATCTGCTGGCCAAGCCGGCGCGCAACCTCTCGCTGGGCGAACGGATGAAGTGCGAACTGGTAGCCGGACTGCTCCACCGCCCGCACGTACTCTTTCTCGACGAGCCGACGCTGGGGCTCGATGTCTCGATGCAAGGCCGGCTGCGGCGCTTCCTGGCCGAGGTAAACCGGCGCAGCGGCGTGACCGTGATCCTCACCAGCCACTACATGGCCGACGTGACGGCCCTATGCCCACGCGTGATCCTGATCCACCACGGGCAACTGCTCTACGACGGCGCGTTGAGCGGACTGGCCGAGCGGCTCGCGCCGTTCAAGCTGATCCGCGTGACACTCAGTAGGTCGGATTGGCAATTCGATCCACCCGCAGGCATCAACGTCATCGAGCAGGAGAACGGCCGCTTGACCCTGCGCGTGGCCCGCTCGGAGGCACCATCGTTCACAGCTCACCTGCTGAACACGCTGCCCGTGGCCGATCTATCGGTCGAGGACCCGCCTATCGAGGCGGTGATCGACCAAATCTACCAAGGAGGAAGTATATGAAAAGGCCTAAAGTCATCATCATCAACACTGCTTCTGTCGACGGGAAGCTGGCGATTTCGCCTGAAAGGCCCCTGCTCTACGGAGACAAGCGGTGGCAGGCCATCGAGGAATGGAGCCCAGCGGACGAGTCAACCGGCGCATATGATCAGATCAAGCGCATTCACAGCCCTCAGGCTACCCTGGAAGGCAGCGGCTCCTTTGTGCCGGAAGGCACCGAACCCGACCCGCTGCCGCCTTTCGAAGGCGATCCCGCACCCCTGTACAAGGACTTTATGCCCGAGTCCATCGTCCGCCGCGAGGGGCACCGAGGCTGGTTCACAGCCGTAGACGGCCGAGGGCGCGTGCGCAACTGGATCAAAGATGGCACCGTCTTTGGCGCAGACCACACAGGATGGCATCTGTTGGTGCTGGTGGGACGCCACACGCCAGCGGCGTACTTGGCCTACCTACAGCGCGAATCTATCCCCTACCTGGTAGCCGGTGACGGCCCGGTTGACCTGCGCTTGGGTCTGGAAAAGATGCGGGAAAAATTGGGCGTGACGTGTGTCCTCTCGACCGCTGGCGGCAGGCTGAACGGCGCGCTGCTGCGGGCCGGGCTGGTGGACGAGATCAACGTCGAGTTCCTCCCTGTCCTCATCGGTGGTCCAGAGACGCCGTCCCTGTTCAATTCGCCGCTGCTCAAGCCCGACGAGATGCCGACGCGCCTGAAATTGATCTCTGCCCAGATGCAGAGCGGGGGGCGAGTGTGGTTGCGCTACCGTGTCATCCAAGGAGGTGACGAATGAACCCCCGCGGCGGATGGGCGTTGATCGGGCAAACGTGGCTTTCGTGGATGCAGCACCGCAGCTTCTTTTTCCTGCTGGCCTTTATGTGGATGGTCCCACCGCTGGTCTCCCTCTTCGTCTGGTCGACCGCCGCCGGTGGGGAGACGATCGGGGGATTGAGCCGGGGCGAGTTCGTGGCCTACTACCTGATCCTGATTCTGGTCAACCAACTGACCTACGCGCAGACCAACTGGACGGTGGGCGACGTGATCCGCTCCGGGAATATGAACGCGCTGCTGCTGCGCCCGATGTCGCCCGTGTACGACGCGCTGGCCTCCGAGATCGCGGGCAAGGTGGTCTATATGGCGTTCATGATCCCCGCGACGGCCATCCTAGCGCTGATCCTGCGGCCCGAGCTACACGTCACTCCGCAAAACGGACTGGCCTTTGTCCCGGCGCTGGCGCTGGCCTGGGCGCTGCGCTTCTTCTGGGGCTACTGGCTGGCGCTGCTGGCCTTTTGGGCCACGCGCGCCGACGGGCTGCTGGCACTGCAAGACTCGCTGGTTTTCCTGCTGGCAGGACAGATCGCCCCGACGGCACTGCTGCCCGGCCTGCTGCAAAAAGCGGCGACGGCGCTGCCATTCCGCTACATGATCGGCTTCCCCGTCGAGGTGCTGACCGGCCAACTGAGCGCGGCCGAGATGTGGGCCGGATTCGCCATCCAGGCCGGGTGGCTGGCCGTCGCGCTGGCGCTGTTCACGACCCTGTGGCGCGCGGGCGTCAAGCGCTACTCGGCGGTGGGGGGATGAAAAGAAACAAGATGCAGGAGGCAAGATTTGCGCATTACGCTTTGGAGGAACCAATGCGACACTTGAAACTCATCCGATACTTTGCCGAGTCATCCACCCAAAACGAACTGGCCTACCGCGCCAACTTTTGGATCAGCCTGCTGCACTCGCTGTTGAACCTCGGAACCGGCGTGCTCGGCGTCGTAGTACTCTTTGCGCAGATCGAGACGATCCACGGCTGGGAGCTATCCTCGGCGCTTGTGCTGCTGGGCGTCTACCTGACGGTGGGCGCGCTGCGCAACCTCTTTATCGGCCCAAGCCTGGACGCCCTCGCCGGGATGGATGGCGAGATGTGGACCGGCCGTTTCGATTTCACCCTGCTACGCCCGGTCGATCCGCAGTTCCTGGCCAGCTTCCGCTACTGGCGCCCGCTGGCACTGATCGACCTGGCCCTCGGATTGGGCGTGCTGGGCGTGGGCGTGTCCCAGCTACACCAGTCGCTGACGCTCCTGCACCTGCTCGCCTTCCTGGTCACGCTGACCGCCGGGGTGACGATTCTGTATGCCATCCTGCTGGCCTTTAGCGCGCTGGTCCTATGGAGCCCGAGCTTTCTCTTCACCTGGGTGTTCGACGCCCTCTTCCAGATGGCGCGCTACCCAATGGGGCTGTATCCAGGCTGGCTGCGGCTGGCGCTGACGTGGATCATCCCCGTTGGCGTGATGACGACCATCCCAGCCCAGGCGCTCACCGGTCAGCTATCGACGGGGATGCTGATCGGCAGCGTGGCGCTGGCCGCGGCGTTCTTCGTTGGAGCGTCGGCGCTGTTCCGAGTCGGACTGCGGCGGTATGCGAGTGCCTCAAGCTGAGGCAACCCCTCTTTCGCCAAGATTGACAGGACGGAGAAATCCTGTTAATCTTGTTAATCCTGTCAAGAACCAACCCTCCACTAGCCCACCAAGGTTGTATAATCAAAGCGCAACACAAATCCCATTTTGGAGGCGCACGTGAAAGATACGATCACCATCAAGGGCGCGCGGCTGCACAACCTCAAGAACGTCAGCCTGAGTATCCCAAAGAACAAGCTCGTCGTCCTCACTGGCCTTTCCGGCTCGGGCAAGTCGACCCTGGCGTTCGATACGCTGCACAAAGAGGGCCAGCGACAGTACATGGAATCGCTGGGATTGGTCGCCGACTATTTGAGCAAACCCCCACTTGACGCCATCGAAGGGCTGTCCCCATCCATCAGCGTCGACCAGCACATCACCAACCGCAGCCCGCGCTCGACCGTCGGCACGGCCACGGAGGTCTATACCTACCTGCGCGTGCTCTACGCCCGCATCGGCCACCGTCCCTGCCCCAACTGCGGCGCCGACATCCCACCTTCTTACAACCCCGACGCGTGGGACAATGAAACGGATGAAAACGGAGGTGAGGACAACGCGCTCGATTTCAGCGAGACCTACCCCTGCCCCCACTGCGGCGCACCGGTGCCGGAACTGGGAATGGCTCACTTTTCCTTCAACAAGCCCGCCGGCGCCTGCCCCACGTGCACCGGCCTGGGGACGATCCGCGAGGCGAACCTGGGGCAGTTGATCGACCCAGGGCAGAGCGTCTCCGAAGGCGGCGTGCTGGTGTGGAACGAATGGCAAAACGAGCACTATGCCGAGGTTATGCAAAGCGCGGGGCAGCATTACGGATTCGTCTTTGACCCCGCCGCGCCAATCGGCACGTTGGGGCCAGTCCAGCGCGACCTGCTGCTGTACGGCGTCTACGGCCCCCAGTTCCGGCGCCACTACCCCGATGCGAAACCGCCGCGGACGGTCGGGCAGGGCAGTTTCGAGGGCGTCGTCACCAGCATTCTGCGCCGCCACGAGGACCACACCCGCAGCCCCGACTCGCGCGATGATATAGAGCGGCTGCTCATCACCCAGGTTTGCCCCGACTGCCTGGGCGAGCGGCTGCGGCCCGAGAGCCGCCAGGTGACGGTAAAAGGCCGGACGATCGTGGAGCTTGCAAGCCTGCCGCTCACCGAACTGACCGCCTGGCTCGACCGCACCGCTCAAGACCTTCCAGCCGAGGAGGCCGATATCGCCGGCTCGGCCCTGACCGGCCTGCAAGAGCGCGCCCGGCGGCTGGTCGACGTGGGCGCGGGATACCTGTCGCTGGACCGTGCCTCGCCCACCCTCTCGGCCGGGGAGGCCCAGCGGCTGCGGCTGGCCGCGCTCCTGGGCTCTGGCCTGACCGGCGTGCTGTACGTCCTCGACGAGCCGACCATCGGACTGCACCCGCGCGATACCGGCAGGCTCATCGGGGTGCTGTGCCGGCTGCGCGACCTTGGCAACACGGTGCTCGTCGTCGAGCACGACCTGGAGGTCATACGCGCCGCCGATTACGTCGTGGATATGGGGCCGGGCGCCGGCGAGCACGGTGGAGAGATCGTTGCCTCCGGTCCACCTGAGGACATCGCCGCCTGCCCAGCCTCGATAACCGGCGACTATCTCGCGGGCCGGGCACGTGTCCCCATCCCCACTCGACGGCGGCCCGGGAATGGCAAGTATCTGACCATCCACGGGGCCCGCGAGCACAACCTGAAGAATATCACCGTCGAGCTGCCACTGGGACTGTTCACCGCCGTGACAGGCGTCTCGGGTTCGGGCAAGTCATCCCTACTGCTCGATATTCTGGATCAAGCCGCCCGCCAGCGCTTTTACGGCGCGGGCGACCCGCCGGGCGAGCACGACGCGATCACGGGATGGGAACATCTGGACAAGATCGTGACGATCGATCAGGCCGCCATCGGGCGCACACCGCGCTCCAACGCCGCCACCTACACCGATACCTTCACACCCATCCGCCAGGCATTCGCCTCAACCGAGCAGGCCAAAGCGCAGAAACTGACCGCACGTCACTTTTCCTTCAACGTGCCAGGCGGCCGCTGCGAGCGCTGCTCGGGGGCCGGCGTGCTGACGATCAACATGCACTTTTTACCCGACGTCGAGGTGCGCTGCCCAGCCTGTCACGGCAAGCGCTTCACGCGCGAGGTGCTGGGCGTCACCTATCGCGGCCACTCCATCGCCGACGTGCTTGATATGACCATCGAGGAGGCGCTCCCGCTGTTCGAGGACGTGCCGGCGGCCGAGGACAGGCTATCACTGATGGTCGACGTAGGGCTGGGCTACCTGAAGCTGGGCCAGCCGGCGACGACCCTCTCCGGTGGCGAGGCCCAACGAGTCAAGCTGGCGAAGGAACTCGGACGGGCGCGCCGTGTCAAGGGCCGCACCCTGTACCTGCTGGATGAGCCGACCACGGGGCTGCACGTCGCCGACGTAGCGCGGCTGCTGGACGTGCTGCAACGCCTGGTGGATGTGGGGAACACGGTGGTCGTGATCGAGCACAACGTGGACGTGATTCAGGCGGCCGACTGGATCATCGACCTGGGACCAGAGGGCGGCGAGGCTGGTGGCCAGATCGTGGCTCAGGGCACGCCGGAGCGAGTGGCGCAGGTAAAGGCCTCCCTCACAGGCGCGTTTTTGAAATCAGGCCTCCGGTAATCGGCAGAAATCCCGGAAAACGCACTGCCCACAGTCAAAACTGTGGGCAGTTTCGGGTATAAACTCCCTCACAGACTCTTGCGTATCTGCCGACAGGAAATGGCCTGGTGAATTTGCTCATTCGAAAAGTCCAACCCGAGGACGCAGAAGCGATCGTCAACATCCTCAACCCCATCATCGAAAGCGGTGCGTACACCGTGCTCGACATACCGCTGAGTGTAGAATTCGAACGCGAGTACATCGCCGGTTTTCCAGAGCGCGGCGTGTTCTGCGTAGCCGAGCAACGGCAGGATCACGCAATCCTCGGCCTACAGAGCATAGAGCCATTCGCCACATATACACACGCCTTCGATCACGTCGGTGTTGTCGGGACGTTCGTAAATCTCTCGCACAGACGAGAAGGCATTGGCACGCATCTGTCCAAGATCGCCTTCGAGGCCGCCCGGCATGCGGACTATGAAAAGCTGTTCACGTATGTTCGGGCTGACAACTTGGCATCCCTGTCCTTTCATCGCAAACTGGGATTTCGCATTGTCGGCACGGCTCAAAGGCAAGCCAAGATCAGAGAAAAATACATAGACGAAGTCATCATCGAAAGACCCCTGTAGAGCTGCTGCGAGAACTGGGAAAGCGACAGCCCGATTGCCCCTGATATACGAGTAAGGCCTTCTCTGAAACAGACTAGAGCTGTCTCCTCCTACCTTTTGGAACGCCTCGCCCTCGCCGCCCCGCCACCGCCTCCACCAAAGATGATCGACACACCGATCAAGAAACCGAAATTGTACCATCCCCCGTTGTTGTGGACCTCGTACACGCTCACGCCATCCGAGAAAAGGGACACAACGAACGTGATCGGAGCGATAAGGCCATGCCAAAGGCCCAGCCAGAAACCGGCGACCTCTCCCTCCTCATCCGGAGATCTTACCAGATCGTTCGGGCCAGGGGCACAGCCCGCCAGAGTAACCAACACTATGGCTACCATGCCTAACAGAAGTATTCTTTTCATCCTGCCACCTCCTCTCAGAACTCTGATCGTCCAAGCTTGTGAAAGATGCAGACAAGCCAAGTATACCTCAACCATTCCCATTTAGCATCGGCCACAGAGCCAATATCGGTCTTGTACCTGAGTACGATTGACTGATCATCTTGACACCCCCTTGCAGCGTGGTACAATCCGCTCCGGTTTCCACTAACCCGAAACGCTTAACCTGAAACCTAAAAGGATCGACAAATGCTCAAATTATTCCGCCGTAACAAAGGCCGCAAGGTGCTCGTCTTTGGCCTGGACTGCGCTCCGCCCCCTGTGCTGTTCAAGACAGGCGCCGAAGGGCCGCTGGGCCTGAAAGATCAACTGCCCAATCTCAGCCACCTGATCGACGAGGGCATCTACGGGCCGCTCTGTAGCTCCATCCCCTGCATCACCGTCCCGGCGTGGACATCGATGCTCTCCAGCAAGGACCCTGGGATGCTGGGCTTTTACGGCTTTCGTAACCGCGCCGATTACTCCTACGATCGCATGACCATCGCCACCGGCAACGCCATCCACGAACCTCGCGTGTGGGATATCTTGACCGAGGCGGGCAAGGACTCTGCCGTCGTCGGCGTACCGCAGACCTATCCGATCAAGCCGATCAAGGGCAACCTGATCAGCAGCTTTCTCACCCCCAGCGTCGAGCGACAGTACACCCATCCCGACGAGCTGCGCTACGAAATCGACCGCGTGCTCGGCGGCCGAGTTTACGACGTGGACGTGCCAAAGTTCCGCACCGATGACAAGGATTTCCTCCTGCGGCAGATTCAGGAGATGACCGAGAAGCGCTTTGCCGTGATCAAGTACCTGCTCAAGGAAAAACCGTGGGACTTTTTCATGTTCGTCGAGATCGGCCTGGACCGCATCCATCACGGCATGTGGAAATACTGGGCCAAGGATCATCCCAAGTACGAGCCGGGCAATCCCTACGAAAACGCCATCCCCGACTACTATCGCTACCTGGATAAGGAACTGGGCGAAATCCTTGGATTGCTGGATAAAGACACCGTCGTGCTCGTCGTCTCTGATCACGGGGCCAAGACGATGGAGGGCGGCTTTGCCGTCAACCAGTGGCTGCGCCGCGAGGGGCTGCTGGCGCTAAAGAGCGAACCCACAGGCGATGGGCCCATACCCCGCGAAAAAGTAGAGATGGATTGGGCCGGAACCATTGCCTGGGGCGAGGGCGGCTACTACTCGCGCATCTTTATGAACGTCGAGGGTCGCGAACCGCAGGGCAAGGTCCCCGCGCAGGACTATGAAAAGGTGCGCGACGAGCTCAAAGCGCGCATCGAGGCCATCGTCGACCACGAGGGCAAGCCGATGGGTTCGGTGGTCTACAAGCCACAGGACCTTTACAAGGAAGTCCGTAACGTGGCACCCGATCTGATGGTCTATTTTGGCAACCTGCGCTGGCGGGCGCTGGGCACCTTTGGCCTGCCGGATATCTACTCCTTTGAAAACGACATGGGACCCGACGACGCCAACCACGACCAGCAAGGCGTCTTTGTCCTGTGGGACCCGCGCCAGAATCACGGCGGTCGGCACGTGGAGGGACTGCAATTGATGGACGTGGCTCCCACCGTGCTCGACCTGATAGGCCTAGATGTGCCGTCAGATATGCAAGGCAAGATCGTGCAGCGCTAACACACTGCCAGACACACGGCCCCTCCGAAAGAGGGGCCGTTTTGATTATTGCGCACACATACACCAGTTGCCCCTTGGCGCTCTCGCTGGTACAATTGTGTCGACATCTCTGGAAGGAAACGCGACATGAGGGCGATGATTCTGCGCAAACCGAGACCTGCCGAGGAACGGCCGTTGGAGCTGGTCGACCTGCCGCTGCCCGAGCCCCGTCGCGGTGAGGTGCGTTTGAGGGTGCTGGCCTGCGGCGTCTGCCGCACCGACCTGCACACGGTGGAGGGCGACCTCGACCTGCCCAAGCTGCCCCTCGTCCCCGGTCACCAGATCGTGGGCGCGGTCGAGGCAGCAGGCGAGGGAGCGACGCGCTTCCAGCCCGGCCAGCGGGTGGGGGTGCCGTGGCTCTACAGGTCCTGCGGCCAGTGCGAGTTCTGCCAGCAAGGGTTGGAAAACCTGTGCGCCGACGCCCAGTTTACCGGCTTGCACGCCGACGGCGGCTACGCCGACACGATGATCGTGCCGGAGGACTTTGCCTACCCCATCCCCGACGGCTTCTCCAACGTCGCTGCCGCCCCACTCCTTTGCGCGGGCATCATCGGCTACCGGGCGCTAAAGCTGAGCCGGATCAAGCCCGGTCAGCGGCTGGGGATGTACGGCTTTGGCGGCTCGGCCCACGTCACCATCCAGGTAGCCCGTCACTGGGGCTGCGAGGTCTACGCCTTTACCCGCAGCGAGGGACACCAGGAGCTGGCGCGGGAGTTGGGCGCGGCGTGGGTGGGCCGCGCGGAGGATACCCCCCCGGCCAAGGTGCACGGCGCGATCATCTTTGCCCCGGCGGGCAAGCTGGTGCTGGATGCGCTGCGCGTGCTAGAGCGCGGCGGCACGGTGGCCCTCGCGGGTGTGACGATGACACCCATCCCCGAGATCGACTACGACCGGCTGCTCTACTGGGAGCGAGGCGTCCGCAGCGTGGCCAACTTTACCCGGCAGGACGCGCGCGAGCTGCTGCAGGTCGCCGCCGAGATTCCCATCCAGGCCAGCGTGCAAACCTTCCCCCTCGAGGAGGCGAATGAGGCGCTCCTGGCCCTCAAGCGCAGCGAGATCGACGGGACTGCGGTTTTGGTGATCCGGTAGAGGCCGGGTGACCCGGCCCCTACGCCCAAAACGGCGCGCTGGCGTATTTGAACCCGCCATCGGGCAGCAGGGCCACAACGGTACCCTCTGCCAACTCCCGAGCCACCTCAAGCGCGGCGACCACCGCCGCCCCCGCTGAGATTCCCACAAAGAACCCCTTTTCGCGCGCCAAACGGCGGGCCATCGCTTTCGCCTCATCCACGTCCACGACCGCGATCTCGTCGACCAAGTGCGGATCGTAGATTTCCAAGGCATCGGCTGTCGCCAGGTGCTTTAGCCCGGGGATGCTCCTCTCGGAACTCGTCGGCTGCACGCCGACCAACTGCACAGCGGGGTTCCGCTCCCTCAGGTAACGGCCAGCGCCCATCATCGTTCCGCTGGTGCCCATCCCGGCTACAAAATGCGTCACCTGCCCCGCCGTCTGTTGCCAGATCTCGGGGCCGGTGGTGGTATAGTGGGCCAGTGGATTGGCCGGGTTATTGTACTGATCGGCGTAAAAGTAGCGATCGGGCTCGGCGGCCACCATCTGCTGGGCCACCCCACGCGCGCCGTCGGTGCGTCCGGCAGGATCGGATAGAACCAATTTCGCGCCGTATGCCTTGAGCACCTGCACCCGCTCCGGGCTGGCATCGGCGGGCATCACCAACTCGACGGGGAAACCCAGCGCCGCGCCGAGTAAGGCGTACGAGATGCCGGTGTTGCCGGAGGTGGCATCGATGAGGGTCTTGCCGGGAGATAGCTCGCCCGTGCGCAGCGCCTCTTGGACGATAGACAAGGCCGCTCGATCTTTAACCGAGCCACCGGGGTTGAACCCCTCCAGCTTGACGTAGAGATCAACAGCAGGGGACAGATTGCCGACCACGCGATCCAGCGGCACCAACGGGGTCTGGCCGATCAGGGATACGACCGAGGGTATTGGGAAAACACGGCGGCGCGTACGGTCATCGACCATCTCCGGCCACATCCCGTCGACTATTTTAGGGCGAGCAAAGTCTGTTGTGTAGAGCTGTGTTCGAATCATTGTGCACCTTCTTATCACGGGATTCCTTCAGAATCCCCCCAGGCCACGCAAACAAAAAGACCAACCCTTGCTCTTGGCAAGGCCCCTCGAAAGTTCTGCGAGGGCGCCGTTGCCTGAGCCGGTTGGCCTGGGAGAAAGCGCGCCTGGGGCACGCAAATCCCGGAGCCTAGGCGTTCAACGCCCTCGCTCCAGACAGGTGCAACACAGGCCGGAATACATCATCACTATACTCATGATTGCCAAGATTCTAACCGCAATGGCGCAATCTGTCAAGAGAGTCCTCGCCTGGTCGCCTGGCGAGAAATCACCAGGCCGAGGCCTGGCCTAACGGCCAGGGAGCAAAGCCCCCTGCGGGGCTAAAAATAGCCCGAAGGGCTTGGATTTTTGAGCCCGGAGATTGACCTCCGGGCAGGACGGTAGATACAAGTTACCGTAATAAATTCTGAGTGCTTCAGCGGGCTATTTGAGTCCGTAGGGCTAACGTAGGGTAGGCGTCAAGCCTAGGCAGGCAAGTTATGGTATCATCTGGTTAGTCTCAGGAACGGTTTCTCCTTTCTCCTCCTTTTGGCAAGAGCCGGGGTGCGGCAGCCCCGGCTCTCCACTTTTAAGAGCGATCTACAATAACACTCTTATCCTCCCCTATCATCATTGCTTCCTGGTCCGGTGAAGTGCATACCCCGCGATTAACATCAACACAGATGCTACTATCATTAACCCCAATGCGAGCCGTACCGGCGCGCCAGCGTCAGTTTTGGGAGGTTGCTCGAGTTCTTCTGGAATGGGCGGGGCATCATTAGTGACCAATGGAACAGACCGAGATGCCAGCGGAGGCATCTTTTCCTTGCGCAACGCAAATCCCGCCGCCAGCAGCAGCGCCCCGAGCGAGATCGACGCCAAGCCCATTATCAGCCGTCCTGATCCGCGAGCGCTGGTGCCGGTGACGGGCAGCCGGCCGGACTCCTCCGGAGTTGGGGTCGGTGATGTCGGTGTGTTGGTCGCCGTCGGCTGAGGCGTGGCCGTCGGGGCGCTAGTGGTCATGGGTTCCTGCGTCGGCGAAGGCATGCTCGTCGGCTCGGCGGTCGGCGTGGAAGAGGCATCTGGCTCTCCGCCGCCAGCGCCGCCAAACTCCTCCGTCGCAGTAGGTGGGATAGGAATATGGGTGGCGGTCGCCGTCGGCCGAGGTGTAGACGTCGGGGCGCTGGTAGCCGTGGATTCCTCCGTCGGCGAAGGCACGCTCGTCGGCGCAGGTGTGTGTGGGGGGACATCCGTCGCCCCAGGCACAGCCGCCGAGGAGGCAGTTTGCTTGATCATAGAAGAAGAGGCGGCGGCCGCCGTTCCCAGCATAAGCACAAGCAGCACGGCGAGGACGCGGCGCTTTTTCTTTTTGACCTCCTCGTCCAGCCGATCCTGTTCGAACATCACAAATCCCTTCTCTCCGCCCAGTCGCGAGCCTGCCCGATCCAGAACTCGATATTGACCCTCTGCCAACTCTTGATATCAAGCATGCGCCGGAGCTGAGCCGGGTCAGCCGAGGCCAGGTCCTTGTAGGTGTGCACGCCCGCATCGCGTAGCTTCCACTGATAGACCGGCCCGATGCCCTTGATGACCGTCAAGTCATCAGGGTGCGTCTGCCGGTAGATGTCGAACTCCCCATGCAGGCGGTCGAGCTGCGAATCCATCGAAGAGACCTGGTCGCGCAGCTCTTGCACGCGCTCGTCGCGCTGACGCAAGAATTCGGCCAGGGTCCCCGATGCAGCCTCATCCCCCGCAACTTGAACGGGGATCGCCGCCGCCTTGGCTGCGGCAACGCCTCCATCCAACTGCTGCCGCAGCTCGCGGTTCTTGCGATACGCCTCGTCGATGATCCATTCGATGACGAAACCGCAAAAGAAACCACCCACGAACAGAGAAATGCCGAGGAGCAGATTATCTGCAACATCCGCCTCTACACCCAAAGCCCCTGCAACCCACGCGATAAAAAGTCCCACCACTATCCCCAGGATAACGAGTAGAACGCCAAAGAGTATTTTTGTCATGGTCGATCTCCTTTCGGATAACTGGAACGCTACATCCTACGAAAACAGAAACGCCCACCACGCCTCGACGACGGGTGGGCCTTGCGGTGCTTGAACGTTGACCGTCAGGCGCTTTTGTATCTTGACTACCGACATTAGTATAGCTCCATCTCCAGCAGAAGTCAAAAAAAGGCTTCGGAGATTTTTACCCGGTCCTCGGACACATCCACCTTCCCGAAAGCTCAATTGAGCGCACCGAGAT
>Ga0316578_10000320_pt1 | contig 14917 bp, 29 predicted proteins | sample J0NA_2_FD_203076 | JGI IMG/M metagenome (GOLD analysis project Ga0316578, IMG submission 203076) | Rhizosphere microbial communities from salt marsh grasses in Alabama, United States - J0-2_160517rDrC | ecosystem: Host-associated > Plants > Roots > Rhizosphere | place: USA: Alabama | collected... | reverse complement strand
CCTGGCGACAACGTGAAGATGGTGGTCGAGCTGATCAGCCCGATCGCGATGGAGGACGGGCTGCGCTTCGCCATCCGCGAGGGTGGGCGTACGGTCGGCGCCGGCGTCGTCACCAAGATTCTCAAGTGAGTGCCATGGCCAGACAGAACATCCGCATCCGCCTCAAGGCTTTCGATCACCGGTTGATCGACAGTTCGGCCCGCGAGATCGTCGAGACCGCGAAGCGCACCGGCGCCACCGTGCGCGGCCCGGTGCCGCTGCCGGTCAAGATGGAACGCTTCACGCTGCTGGTGTCGCCGCACGCCGACAAGGACGCGCGCGACCAGTATGAGCTCAGGACCCACAAGCGGCTCATGGACATCGTGAACCCGACCGACAAGACCGTGGACGCGCTGATGAAGCTCGAGCTTCCGGCCGGCGTGGACGTGCAGATCAAGTTGAACTGAACGCCAGGGGTTAGGGGTTAGGGGACAGGGGATAGCCGCAGCGGCAGACGTCGTCGCCCTATCTCCTACCCCCTGGCCCCTATCCCCTTGCAAGACCAATACTGGCCGCTATAATGAGCGGCTCTCTCGCCGAGGTCTGGCCGGTTCGACCGGTACCGCTCGAGCGGCGCGGTTTCCAAGGGCGCAGCCCTGGCCGCTCCTCTCAGCAGTCTCTTCGACGGGTTCCTGGTGCGCCGCAGAGCGGCGCGGAAGGCGTTTCCGGCCGACTGTCGGCCGGTGTTTCAGCTCGGGCCAATCGTAGCCCGGGCCGTGAACGAGGACGAATCGATGACGATCGGTCTCATGGGCCGCAAGCGCGGCATGACGCGCGTCTTCACGGACGCGGGTGAGTCGGTCCCGGTAACGGTGATCGAGGCCATGCCTAATCGCGTCACCCAGGTCAAGGGTGCCGAGACGGACGGCTATCGCGCGGTGCAGGTCAGCTTCGGCGAGCGTAAGCCCTCCCGGCTCGCCAAGCCGCTGACCGGCCATTACGCAAAGGCCAAGGTCGCCCCGGGCGAGGCACTGGTCGAGTTCCGTCTTGCCGATGGCGAGGGCGCGGAGCTTGCGGCCGGCGCGGAGCTGAAGGTGGACATGTTCGAGGCTGGCCAGGTCGTGGACGTGACTGGCACGACGATCGGCAAGGGCTTCGCCGGCACGATGAAGCGGCACAACTTCGCGGGCGGCCCGGCTTCGCACGGTGCGTCCGTGTTCCACCGGGCGCCGGGTTCGATCGGCCAGCGGCAGACGCCCGGCCGCGTGTTCCCGGGCAAGCGCATGTCCGGTCACATGGGTGCCGTCAGGCGCACCACCGAGAACCTGCGCGTCGTGCGGGTCGACGCCGAGCGCAACCTGCTGCTGATCCGCGGGGCGGTGCCCGGCGCGGCCGGCGGCCAGGTGCTCGTGCGCCCGTCGATCAAGGCTGCGCGCAAGGCCGCGCGCAAGACCGTGCAGAACCTGGCGAGGAAGTAACAGATGCCCACCCAGCTAAAGCTCGTCGGACAGGGCGGCGCCGCCGGCCAGATCGAGGTGTCCGAGGCGGCGTTCGGCACCGAGTTCAACGAGGCGCTCGTGCACCAGGTCGTCACCGCCTACATGGCGGCCGGGCGGGCCGGCACGAAGCGCCAGAAGAGCCGCGCCGAGGTGCGTGGCGGCGGTACCAAGCCCTGGCGCCAGAAAGGCACCGGGCAGGCCCGGGTCGGCAGCATCCGCAGCCCGATCTGGGTCGGCGGCGGCCGCGCCTTCGCGGCGCGACCGCGCGATTACTCGCAGAAGGTCAACCGCAAGATGTACCGCGGCGCCATGCGGAGCCTCGTCTCGGAGCTGGGGCGCACCGGCCGGCTTACGGTGGTCGAGTCGCTCGAGCTCGAGGCGCCGAAGACCCGCATGCTCGCGGCCATGCTGAAGGACATGGGGCACGCGGACGTGCTGATCCTGGTCGAGGCGCACGACGAGAAGCTGCATCTCGCCTCGCGCAACCTGATGGGCGTCTCGGTGCTGCCTGTGGCAGCGGTCGATCCGGTGAGCCTGCTCGCTCACCAGCACGTGCTGGCGACGGTGGCCGCGGTTCGCATGCTCGAGGAGAAGCTGGCATGAGCGGCAAGGAGAGACTGATGACCGTGCTGCTCGCGCCGCACGTCTCGGAGAAGAGCGCGCGCGTCGCCGAGATCGGCAACCAGGTCGTGTTTCGCGTTCGCCGCGATGCGACCAAGCCGGAGATCAAGGCCGCCGTCGAGCTGATGTTCGAGGTGAAGGTCGACGCGGTGCAGGTCGTCAACACGGCCGGCAAGCACAAGCGTTTTGGCGGTCGCCCGGGCAAGCGCGCCGACTTCAAGAAGGCCTACGTGCGCCTCGCGCCGGGTCAGACGATCGATTTCGCCGGCGTCGGACAGTGACGACGGCGGCAAGCTGACGGAAGACGCAATCATGGCTCTCATCAAGACCAAGCCGACGTCCCCGGGACGACGTTTCGTCGTCAAGGCCGACCGGTCGCACCTCCACAAGGGCGGGCCCGTCGCGGCGCTGACCGTGAGCGGGAAGCGCACCGGCGCGCGCAACAACCAGGGGCGCATCACGACCCGCCACAAGGGCGGTGGCCACAAGCACAACTACCGGATCGTGGATTTCCGTCGCAACAAGGACGGCGTCCCGGGCAAGGTCGAGCGGCTGGAGTACGACCCGAACCGCAGCGCCTACCTCGCGCTGGTGCTGTATGCGGACGGCGAGCGCCGCTACATACTCGCCCCCAAGGGCGTGGGTCCGGGCGACGCGGTTGCCTCCGGGACCGAGGCGCCGATCCGCCCGGGCAGTGCGCTTCCGATCCGCAACATCCCGATCGGCTCGCAGATCCACAACATCGAGCTGAAGCCCGGCCGGGGCGGTCAGATCGCCCGCAGCGCCGGCAGCTCGGCGCAGCTCGTGGCCCGGGAGGGCCTGTACGCGACGCTGCGCCTGCGCTCCTCGGAGATGCGCAAGGTTCACGTGGACTGCCGCGCGACGATCGGCGAGGTCGGCAACGACGAGCACAGCCTGATCGTCTACGGCAAAGCAGGCGCCAAGCGCTGGCGGGGCATCCGGCCCACGGTCCGTGGCGTCGTGATGAACCCGGTGGATCACCCGCACGGCGGTGGTGAGGGCAAGTCCGGCCAGGGCAACCCTCATCCGGTCTCGCCCTGGGGCTGGAAGACCAAGGGCAAGAAGACCCGCAAGAACAAGCGCACCGGCGGCATGATCGTCCGTCGCCGCAACTGATACCGGATAGGAGCGAGCAGTGCCCCGTTCAGTCAAGAAAGGCCCGTTCATCGACCTGCACCTGGCGAAAAAGGTGGAGGCTGCGATGCAGAAGAACGACCGCCGTCCCATCAAGACGTGGTCGCGCCGCTCGATGGTCCTGCCCGACATGGTCGGCCTGACGATCGCAGTGCACAACGGTCGCCAGCACGTGCCGGTGCTGATCTCCGAGAACATGGTCGGCCACAAGCTCGGCGAGTTCGCACCGACGCGGACGTTCAGGGGCCACTCCGGCGACAAGAAGGCATCAAAGGATTAAGCCATGCAGGTTGCAGCCAAGCTCAAGTACGCGCGCATCTCGCCGCAGAAGTGCCGGCTCGTGGCCGACATGGTCCGCGGGCAGCCGGTCGGGCGCGCGCTCGCCACGCTGCGCTACACGCCGAAGAAGGGCGCGCGCATCGTGCTGAAGGTTCTCGAGTCGGCGATCGCCAACGCGGAGAACAACCGCAACGCGGACATCGATCTGCTGCGCGTCGATCGCATCGAGGTGAACGAGGCTCCGCGATTCAAGCGCTTCCACGCCCGTGCGAAGGGCCGCGGCAACCGCATCGTGAAGCGCAACAGCCATATCACCGTCCTCGTCGGCGACGGTCGCCAGGACTGAGGAGAGAGGGGTCATGGGTCAGAAGGTCAATCCCGTAGGCATCCGGCTCGGCATCACGCGTGACTGGAACTCGAAGTGGTTCGCCAACACGCGGAGCTTCCCGGAGTACGTCCACCAGGACTTCCTCGTGCGCGAGTTCCTCAAGCGCAAGCTGGCCGAGGCGTCCGTCAGCCGCATCAACATAGAGCGGGCGGCGCGCAAGGCGAACATCACGATCCACACGGCACGGCCGGGCGTCGTGATCGGCAAGAAGGGTGAGGACATCGAGCGGCTGCGTGGCGAGGTCGCCAGGATGCTCGGCATGCCGGTGACCGACGTGCGCCTGAACATCGCGGAGATCCGCAAGCCCGAGGTCGATGCGCAGCTCGTCGCGGAGGGCATTGCCCAGCAGATCGAGCGCCGCGTGATGTTCCGCCGGGCCATGAAGCGCGCGGTGATGAACACGATGCGCAGCGGTGCGCTGGGCGTGAAGGTGCGCGTTTCCGGGCGCCTGAACGGCGCGGAGATCGCGCGCACGGAGTGGTATCGCGAGGGTCGCATCCCGCTGCACACGTTCCGTGCCGACATCGACTACGGCCTGGCTGAGGCGCGCACGACCTACGGCGTGATCGGCGTGAAGGTATGGATTTTCAAGGGCGAGGTGTTCGAGCAGTCCGAGGTGCAGGCGGAGCCTGCCGAGGCTGCATCGGGCGCCGCGGAGCAGACGGCCTAGCCGCTGCGGCTGAGCGCCAGTCGGAGATATCGCCATGATGCAACCGAAGCGAACCAAGTATCGCAAGCAGCACAAGGGCAGAAACGCCGGGCTCGCCCAGCGTGGCAGCACCGTTGCTTTCGGCGACTACGGGCTGAAGGCCACCGGCCGTGCGCGGATGACCGCGCGCGAGATCGAGGCCGCGCGACGCGCGATGACCCGTCACGTCAAGCGTGGCGGGCAGGTGTGGATCCGCGTCTTCCCGGACGTGCCGGTCAGCAAGAAGCCGCTCGAGGTCCGCATGGGCTCGGGCAAGGGCAACGTCGAGTACTACGTCGCGCGCGTGCAGCCCGGCAAGGTGCTCTTCGAGATGGAGGGCGTCAGCGAGGAAGTGGCGCGCGAGGCGTTCCGTCTTGCGGCCTCCAAGCTGTCGGTAGACACGATGTTCGTGAAACGGCAGGTCCGCTGATGAAAGCTAAGGAACTCAGGCAGAAGGGCGCCGGTGAGCTGCAGGAGGAACTCCTCAAGCTGCGCCGCGAACAGTTCAACCTGCGCATGGCGCAGGCTTCGGGCCAGGCGGCGAAGCCCGACCAGTTCGGGAAGGTGCGCCGCAACCTGGCGCGGGTAAAGACGGTGCTGGCCGAGCAGGCGCGCGCTGCGGCCAACAAGGGGTAACGAGCGATGAGCGAGCAGGCTGTCGTCGAGGCTGGCACGACGGGTACCAAGCGCACCGTCACCGGGCGCGTCGTGAGCAACAAGATGCAGAAGACGGTCACCGTCGCGGTGGAGCGTCTCGAGCGTCATCCCAGTTACGGGAAGTTCGTCCGCCGCACGACCAAGGTGCTGGCGCACGACGAGAACGACGAGTGCCTCGAGGGCGATCTCGTCGAGATCGAGGAGTGCCGGCGGCTCTCGAGCCGCAAGGCGTGGCGCCTCGTGCGCGTCGTGAAACGCGCGATTCAGGCTTGAGCGGGAGTATCCGGTCATGATCCAGATGCGGACGATGCTATCCGCCGCCGACAACAGCGGTGCCAAGAAACTGATGTGCATCAAGGTCCTCGGGGGCTCGAAGCGCCGCTACGCGACAGTGGGCGACGTGATCAAGGTCAGCGTCAAGGACGCGATCCCCAGGGGCAAGGTCAAGAAGGGCGAGGTCTACGACGCGGTCGTCGTGCGGACTGCGCACGGCGTGCGGCGGGCGGACGGCTCGCTGATCCGCTTCGACGGCAATGCGGCGGTGCTGCTCACGAACAAGCTCGAGCCGATCGGCACGCGCATCTTCGGGCCGGTGACGCGCGAGCTGCGCACTGCCCAGTTCATGAAGATCATCTCGCTGGCCCCGGAAGTGCTCTGAGGCGAACGGGAGTCGAGGAAAGCGTCATGAAGAAGATTCGCAAGGGCGACGAGGTAGTCGTAACCAGCGGCCGCGATAAGGGTCGCCGGGGCACCGTGATCCGGGTGTTCGCCGACGATCGCGTGCTGGTCGAGAACGTGAACATGGTCAAGCGCCACACGCGCCCGAACCCGCAGCGCGGGATGCAGGGCGGCATCATCGAGAAGGAGGCGCCGCTGCACCTCTCGAACGTGGCGCTGTGGAACCCGGTCGCCAAGAAGGGCGATCGTGTCGGTATCCGCACGCTGGCCGACGGCCGGCGCGTGCGGTTCTTCAAGTCCAACGACGAAGTCGTGGACGCCTGATCAGGCGCAATGAACGAGGTCGGCTGAGATGGCCAGGTTGAAAGAGTATTACCGCGACAACGTCGTGCAGGAGCTCCAGAAGGGGCTCGGGTTCGCCAACACCATGCAGGTGCCGAGGATCGCCAAGATCACGGTCAACATGGGCGTCGGCGAGGCCGTGGCCGACAAGAAGGCGATGGATGGCGCGCTCAGCGACCTGACCGCGATCACGGGCCAGAAGCCCGCGATCACGCGCTCGAGGAAATCGATCGCGTCTTTCAAGCTCCGGGCCGGCCAGCAGGTCGGTTGCCGGGTCACGCTGCGCGGCGAGCGCATGTACGAGTTCCTGGACCGCCTGATCAACGTGGCGATGCCGAGAATCCGCGACTTCCGCGGCGTTTCGGCGCGCGCTTTCGACGGTCGCGGCAACTACACGCTCGGCGTCAAGGAACAGATCATCTTCCCCGAGATCGCTTACGACAAGATCGACGCGATCCGGGGCATGGACATCACGATTACCACGACGGCGCAGAACGACCGGGAAGGACGGGCGCTGCTCGAGGCCTTCAACTTCCCGTTCCGCAAGTAAGGGTCGGCAAATGGCGAAGACAAGCATGATCGAGCGCGAGAAACGTCGCGCCAAGCTGGTGGCGCGGTACGCCGAGAAGCGCGCGAAGCTCAAGGAAACCATCCGCAGCCCGAAGTCCACGGACGAGGAGCGCGAGCAGGCCTTGCGGCAGCTGCAGCTGCTGCCGCGCGACGCTTCGGCCTCGCGGCAGCGCAACCGTTGCGCGATCACGGGCCGTCCGCGTGGCTACTACCGGAAGTTCGGGCTGGCGCGCACGAAGCTGCGCGAGGCGACGATGCGTGGCGACATCCCCGGCCTCAGCAAGGCCAGCTGGTAGCCGCGCGGCGCACTGGAGCAACAAATGAGCATGACGGATCCCATCGCCGACTTTCTCACCCGCATCCGCAACGGCCAGCGTTCGGGCAAGACAGAGATCATCTGCCCGTCCTCGAAGATCAAGCTGTCGCTCGCGAAGGTGCTGAAGGAGGAAGGCTTCATCGAGGACTTCGCGGTCGCGCAGGACGGCGTGAAGTCACTGGTCACGGTGAGGCTCAAGTACCACCATGGTCAGCCGGTGATCGACCGCCTCGAGCGGGTCAGCCGTCCCGGCCTCAGGGTGTACCGGGGCAAGGACGACCTGCCGCGGGTGCTCGGCGGCATGGGTGTCGCGATCGTCTCCACCTCGCAGGGCGTGATGACCGACCGCGAAGCGCGTGCCTCCGGGCACGGCGGCGAAGTTCTCTGCGTCGTGTCCTGACGATGCGGTTGCGAATGCAGGAATAAGGCAATGTCACGAGTCGCAAAGAATCCGGTCCCGCTGCCACAGGGCGTCACGGCCACCGTCGCCGAGGACGCGGTGACGGTCAAGGGCGCGAAGGGAACCCTCCAGGTCCCGATACGCCGCGGGCTATCGGTGGTGCAGGAGGAGCAGTCGTTGCGGGTGGTCCCGGCGCAGCGCGACCGCGAGTCGATGATGCACGCGGGTTCGCTTCGTTCGAACCTCGCCAACATCGTCGGCGGTGTCTCGAATGGTTACCAGCGCAAGCTCGAGCTGGTCGGCGTCGGCTATCGCGCGGCGGCCCAGGGTCGCGACCTGAACCTGACCCTCGGCTTCTCCCATCCGGTCGTGTACACGGCCCCGGAAGGCATCACGATCGAGACGCCGTCGCAGACGGAGGTCCTGATCAAGGGTGCCGACAAGCAGCAGGTGGGCCAGGTGGCCGCCGAGATCCGCTCCTACCGTGCGCCCGAGCCCTACAAGGGCAAGGGCATTCGTTATTCCGGTGAGCGCATAGAGCTCAAGGAAACGAAGAAAAAGTAAGGGTGCACCATGGAAAAGAGAGACAGTCGCCTGAAGCGCGCCCGCCGCGGCCGCGCAAAGATCAAGGAACTGCGCGTGATGCGCCTGAGCGTGCATCGCACGCCGCGCCACATCTACGCGCAGGTGTTCGACCCCCAGTCGCACGTCGTGGCCTCGGCCTCGACGCTGCAGAAGGACGTCGTCGAGGGCCTCAAGGGCACCGGCAACGCCGAGGCGGCGCGTGCCGTCGGCAAGGCGATCGCGGAGCGGGCCAAGGCTCAGGGCGTCACGCGGGTAGCGTTCGACCGCTCTGGCTTCCGCTTCCATGGCCGCGTCAAGGCGCTGGCGGATGCGGCGCGCGAGCACGGGCTCGAGTTCTGAACCGGGCCACGGCAGGAATCTGAGGAGCAGCAATGGCGAGAGTTGACAAAGGCGCGGCGGCGGACGAGTTCATCGAAAAACTGGTGGCCGTCAACCGCGTGGCCAAGGTCGTGAAGGGCGGCCGGCAGTTCGGCTTCACCGCGCTCACCGTGGTGGGCGACGGCAACGGCCGCGTCGGATTCGGCTATGGCAAGGCCCGCGAGGTGCCGGTGGCCATCCAGAAGGCGATGCAGCAGGCGCGGAAGAACCTGGTTTCGGTCAGCCTCCGTAACTCGACGCTGCACTATGCCGTCACGGGCCGGCACGGCACGTCCAAGGTGTACCTGCAGCCGGCCGCGGACGGCACGGGCGTCATCGCGGGCGGCAGCATGCGGGCCGTGTTCGAGTGCGCCGGAGTGCGCAACGTGCTCGCCAAGAGCTACGGCTCGCGCAACCCGATCAACGTGGTCCGCGCCACGGTCAACGCGCTGGCGCGCGCGCCGGCGCCGGAGCTGATCGCAGCCAAGCGCGGCAAGACCGTCGCCGAGATCGTGGGTTGAGTGTCATGGCCACCAAGAACGCAGAACCGAAGCAGGTCAAGGTCACGCTGGTCCGGAGCATCTACGGGCAGCTGCACCGTCATCGCGCCACTGCTCGCGGGCTGGGCCTGCGCCGCATGCACCAGACGGTGGTGGTCGCGGACACGCCCGAGATCCGCGGCATGATCAACGCCTCGCGGCACCTGTTCCGCGTGGAAGAAGCCTGAGGACATCATGAAGCTGAACAGCATTTCCCCGGCTCCTGGAGCCAGGAAGACGCGCCGCCGCGTCGGCCGCGGCGCCTCGGCCGGACAGGGCAAGACCTGCGGGCGAGGCGTCAAGGGACAGCGTGCGCGCAAGGGCGGCTACCACAAGGTCGGCTTCGAGGGCGGCCAGATGCCGCTGCAGCGGCGTCTGCCGAAGGTCGGGTTCCGCTCGAAGATCGCTCCGCTGGTGGCGGAGGTGCGCCTGAGCGAGCTCGCCAGGTTCGCGGGCGGCGTCGTCGACCTCGACGCGCTGAAGAAAGCCGGTCTCGTCCCGATGAAGTCCGAGCGAGCCAAGATCTTCCTGTCGGGGTCGGTGGCCGGAGCGGTCACGGTCCGTGGCGTCGCCGTGACCAAGGGTGCCCGCGCCGCGATCGAAGCGGCCGGCGGCACGGTCGAGTCGGGCTGAGAGCCCGGCAGGTACAGGGGAACAGCGCGTGGCCAACCCGCTCTCGACGAGCGCCGTAGCCGCCTTAGGTGAGGCGACCAGGCTGACCGAACTCAGGAAGAGGTTTCTTTTCCTGATCGGCGCCCTGATCGTCTACCGGATCGGCACCTTCATTCCGGTGCCGGGTATCGACCCGGTCGCTCTCGCGCGCTTTTTCCAGGAGCAGCAGGGAACCATCCTGAGCATGTTCAACATGTTCTCGGGCGGTGCGCTGCAGCGCCTGTCGATCCTCGCGCTCGGGGTCATGCCCTACATCTCGGCCTCGATCATCGTGCAGATGATGGGCGTGGTCGTGCCTCAGCTGCAGGCGCTGCGCAAGGAAGGGGAGGCCGGGCGCCGCAAGCTGACCCAGTACACGCGCTACGGCACCGTGGCGCTGGCCGCTTTCCAGGGCGCCGGCGCGGCCGTGGCCTTCCAGAACCAGGGCGTGGTGCTGAACCCGGGTCCACAGTTCGTTTTCCTCGCGACGATCACGCTGACCGCCGGGACCATGTTCCTGATGTGGCTGGGCGAGCAGATCACTGAGCGCGGGCTCGGCAACGGCATTTCGATGATCATCCTCGCCGGCATCGTGGCGGGCCTGCCGGCTGCGATCGGCGGCACGCTCGAGCTGGTGCGCAACGGCGAGATCAACCCGGCCTTCGCGCTGATCCTGGTGCTGATGGTGGTCGGCGTCACGGCGTTCGTGGTGTTCGTCGAACGCGCCCAGCGGCGCATCCCGGTCAACTACGCGAAGCGCCAGCAGGGGCGCAGGGTCTTCGCGGGCACCACGACGCATCTGCCGTTCAAGCTGAACATGTCGGGCGTGATCCCGCCGATCTTCGCCTCGAGCCTGCTGCTGTTCCCGGCGACGATCGCAAGCTGGTTCGGCACCAGCGACAGGTTCGCCTGGCTGCAGAACGTGGCCGCGAGCCTCGCGATCGGCCAGCCGGTGCACATGCTGTTGTATGCCGCGCTGATCATCTTCTTCTGCTTCTTCTACACGGCGCTGGTGTTCAATTCGCGGGAGACCGCGGAGAACCTGAAGAAGTCCGGCGCCTTCATTCCCGGCATCCGGCCCGGCCAGCAGACGGCCGAGTACATCGACAAGGTGCTCACGCGGCTCACCGTGTGGGGCGCGCTGTACGTGACGCTGGTCTGCCTGCTGCCGGAGATTCTGATTTCACAGTTTCGAGTGCCGTTCTACTTCGGCGGAACGTCGCTGCTGATCATCGTCGTGGTGATCATGGATTTCATGGCCCAGCTGCAGGCGCACCTGATGTCGCACCAGTACGAGGGGCTCATGAAGAAGGCCAACCTGCGCGGCTACGGCCGCTCCGGGCAGCTGCGCTGACCGCGAGCGCCAGGGAGATCCAGCATGAAAGTTCGTCCATCGGTAAAGCGGATCTGCAAGAACTGCAAGGTGGTGCGCCGTCGCGGCGTGGTCTACGTGATCTGCAGCGACAAGCGCCACAAGCAGCGGCAGGGCTGAGCGCCCTGCTGATTGAGCAGACGGGTATTTTCTGATATTATTTCGCGCTTTTCGCGCGACGGAGTGAGCCTCAGATGGCGCGTATCGCCGGCATCAATATTCCGATGAACAAGCACGTCGTGGTCGGCCTGACGGCCATCTACGGCGTCGGTCGCTCGCAGGCCGAGAAGGCCTGCGAAGGCGCCTCGGTCGCGCCCGACACGAAGGTGAAGGACCTCACCGAGGCCGAGGTCGCTGCGCTGCGCGCGCAGGTCGCGAGGCTGGTGGTTGAGGGTGACCTGCGCCGCGAGGTGGCCATCAACATCAAGCGCCTGATGGACCTCGGTTGCTACCGCGGCATCCGGCACCGCAGGGGACTGCCGATGCGGGGTCAACGGACCCGCACCAATGCGCGCACGCGCAAGGGACCGCGCAAGGCCGCGGTCAAGTTGAACGCACCTCCGGGCAAGGCCTGATCCTTCCCTGAACACGACTGAGGTTTGAATTCGCATGGCTGACGACAAGAAGCAGTCCGGAAAGGGCCGCAAGAAGATCAAGCGCGTGGTGACGGACGGCGTCGCCCACGTGCATGCGTCCTTCAACAACACGATCGTCACGATCACGGACCGGCAGGGCAACACCCTGTCCTGGGCCACTTCCGGCGGCTGCGGCTTCCGCGGCTCGCGCAAGAGCACGCCGTTCGCGGCTCAGGTGGCCGCCGAGCGGGCCGGCACGGCTGCGCAGGAGTACGGGCTGAAGACCGTGGACGTGAAGGTGCGAGGGCCGGGCCCCGGGCGTGAGTCCGCAGTACGCGCGCTGAACGCGGCGGGCCTCAAGGTGACCAGCATCGAGGACGTGACGCCAATCCCGCACAACGGCTGCCGTCCGCCGAAGAAGCGCCGCGTCTGACGCGGCTCGCCTCGAGGAATCATTTCATGGCCAGGTATCTTGGACCCAAGTGCAAGCTCTCGCGTCGCGAGGGCACCGATCTCTTCCTCAAGAGCGGCGTCAAGTCGCTGGAGTCGAAGTGCAAGCTCGAGGTGCCGCCGGGTGGCGTCAAGGGCGAGCGGCGCACCCGCCTGTCGGACTACGGCCTGCAGCTGCGCGAAAAGCAGAAGCTGCGGCGGATGTACGGCGTGCTGGAGCGGCAGTTCCACAACTACTACGTGCAGGCGGCCGGACGTCCAGGCGCGACCGGCGAGACGCTGCTGCAGTTGCTCGAGGGCCGTCTCGACAACGTCGTCTACCGCATGGGTTTCGCCACGACGCGCAACGAGGCGCGCCAGCTGGTCAGCCATCGCGCGGTGACGGTCAACGGCGCGACCGTCAACATCCCCTCCTACCAGTGCAAGGGTGGTGACGTGATCGCATTGCGCGAGAAGGCGCAGAAGCAGGCCCGCATCCAGCAGGCTCTGCAGATCCGTGCCCAGATCGGGTTTCCCGACTGGGTGGAAGTCGACGAAGCGAAGTTCTCGGGTGTCCTGAAGGCCCTGCCGGAGCGCATGGAGATCCTGCCGGACATCAACGAGAACCTCGTCGTCGAGTTGTATTCGAAGTAATTACGCGGGGTGACTTACATGCACTCAGCCATTGGCGAGTTTCTCCGTCCGCGCGTCGTCAAGGTGACACCCACCTCGCCGCGGCACGCCCGCGTCGTGATCGAGCCCTTCGAGCGTGGCTTCGGCCATACGCTGGGCAACGCGCTGCGGCGCGTGCTGCTGTCCTCGATGCCGGGCTGCGCGATCACCGAGGCGGAAATCGACGGCGTGCTGCACGAGTACACCAGCATCGAGGGCGTGCAGGAAGACGTCGTCGAGGTGCTGCTGAACCTGAAGCGAGTCGCGATCCGTCTCAACGCCCGCGACGAGTCGGAGCTGCGACTGGTGAAGAAGGGCCCGGGCCCGGTCCGCGCTGGCGACATCCAGGGTGATCACGACGTCGAGATCCTCAACCCGGAGCTCGTCATCGCCAACCTGACCAAGGCTGGCGAGCTGTCCATGCTGCTGAAGGTCGAGCGCGGCCGCGGATACCGCCCGGCCGGTCAGCGCATGGCCTTCGAGGAAGTGAGCCGCCCGATCGGTCGCCTGCTCCTCGATGCTTCGTTCAGCCCGATTCGCAGGGTCACCTACAACGTCGAGTCGGCTCGTGTCGAGCAGCGCACCGACCTCGACAAGCTGATCATCGACATCGAGACGAATGGCACGATCGATCCGGAGGAGGCCATTCGCCGCGCTGGCTCGATACTGAAGGACCAGTTGTCGGTGTTCGTGGACCTGCAGGGCCAGGACGAGGACAAGGCCAAGCCGATGGAGCTGCATTTCGACCCGCTGCTGCTGCGGCCGGTCGACGAGCTGGAACTCACGGTCCGCAGCGCGAACTGCCTGAAGGCCGAGAACATCCACTACATCGGTGACCTCGTGCAGAAGACCGAGGTCGAGCTGCTGCGGACGCCGAACCTGGGCAAGAAGTCGCTGACCGAGATCAAGGAAGTGCTGGAAAGCCACGGCCTGACCCTGGGCATGCGCCTCGAGAGCTGGCCGCCGGCAGGTCTGAAGCGCGAAGAGGAACGGGACCTCATCTGACGGCGCGAGCCGGCTGAGCAGAGAAAGCCAAAATGAGACATGGACTGACCGGGCGGCAGCTTAGCCGCAACACACCGCATCGCTGGGCGATGCTGCGCAACATGGCCGCCTCGTTGCTACGCCACGAGACCATCCGCACGACGGTGCCGAAGGCCAAGGAACTGCGCCGCTACGTCGAGCCGCTGATCACGCTGGGCAAGACCGACAGCCTCGCGAACCGTCGCCGCGCGTTCGCGCGCCTGCGTGACGCTGAGGTCGTCGAGAAGCTGTTCGACGAGCTCGGGCCGCGCTTCAAGGCCCGCCCCGGCGGCTATACGCGGATTCTGCACATGGCGAACCGTCCTGGCGACGCTGCTCCGATGGCGCTGATGGCGCTGGTGGATCGCGCGGCCACCGAGGAGGCGCCCGCCGCCGAGGAACCGGCCAAGAAGCCGCGCGCCCGACGCAAGAAGGCGGCCGAGCCGGCGACCGAAGAGGCCGCGGCAGACGAGGCCCCGGCCAAAAAGCCGCGTCCACGCAAGAAGAAGGCTGCCGCCGGCTGAGCGGCAGCCTGGGCAGTGATCGAGGAAGCCGGGCCCGTGCCCGGCTTCTTTCTTTTGGAGCGGCGTGCCGTTAGCTTATCCGCGCCGGCGGTCCCTGCCGGGCCGGCACACAATCCCCGAACCAACTTGAGGAGCCAGGCCGATGAGCTTGTTCACTGAATTCAAGGAATTCGCGATGCGCGGCAACGTCGTCGACATGGCCGTGGGCGTCGTGATCGGCACTGCCTTTGGCAAGATTGTCTCGTCGCTGGTCGGCGATGTCGTAATGCCGCTGCTCGGCAAGTTCCTCGGTGGTGTGAACTTCGCGGACCTCGCCATCGACCTCGGCACCGGTCCCGATGGCGAGCCCGTGCTGCTCAGGTACGGCGCCTTCCTGCAGTCCGCTTTGGATTTCCTGATCATCGCGGCCGCGATCTTCATGGCGCTGAAGGCCATCAACAAGCTCAAGACCCCGCCGCCGCCGGCTGCCCCGGAGGCGCCGCCCGCCGACGTGGCGCTGCTCACCGAGATTCGCGACCTGTTGAAGAAGGATTGAGAGCGCGGCCGGCCCGGCTCGCCGGCGCGAGGCTCCGGGTCGTCCGGGGAGCCCTCAGCCCAGCGCGGCGAAGGCGTCGCGCG
>Ga0316578_10000319_pt1 | contig 14928 bp, 16 predicted proteins | sample J0NA_2_FD_203076 | JGI IMG/M metagenome (GOLD analysis project Ga0316578, IMG submission 203076) | Rhizosphere microbial communities from salt marsh grasses in Alabama, United States - J0-2_160517rDrC | ecosystem: Host-associated > Plants > Roots > Rhizosphere | place: USA: Alabama | collected... | reverse complement strand
AATCTGGCCATGAACCGCAGCATCAAGCAGGTGGCCGACGCCTACGTGGACGGCAACAACCTGCAGGAGGGCATGCTGAACCGGGTGGAGGCGGTGATCCGCTGTTACGATCCGTGCCTGTCCTGCGCATCGCATGCCTTCGGCCAGATGCCGCTGGTGATCGAGCTGCGGGACGCGGCCGGGCAGGTGGTCGACCGGCTGGCGCGCGGCTGATCGCCCTCGCCCGCAACCGAGATGCGCGCACTGGTCATCGGCTACGGCAGCCCGATCCGTGGCGACGACGCTATCGGCCCCTGGGTGGCCGATCGATTGTCAGAAATGGGACTGCCCGACGACGTCGAGGTCCAGGCCCGGCACATCCTGACCGCGGAGCTGGTCGAGGACCTGCATCGGGCGCAGTGCGTGGTCTTCATCGATGCCGCCGCCGACATCATGCCCGGCGAGCTGCGGGTCCTGCCGTTGGCGCCGGACGCCGGTGTCATGTCGACCATGGCCCACTTTCACGATCCCCGCGAGCTGCTGGCCTGGTGCGAGGCCCTGTATGGCCGCGCACCGGAGGCCTGGCTCGTCACCGCCGGAGGCGCTCAGTGGGGCTATGGCCACTTCCAGCTCAGCGGCCCGGCCCGTGCCGCCGTCGAGCCGATGATCGCCGAGGTCCTCTCGCTGATCGGTCTCGATGCGCTCGCTTCCGAGCCGCTGCGCATCTCCCCGATGCTGGATGGCGCTTAGCAACTCGGATCCAACGCCTCCCCTGACCGTGGCGACCCGCCGCCGCCCTCATGCATCGACCTCCCGTAACCAATGGCGTTAGGCCGTTGAATGCGGCTGGTTGCTGGCCTAGTATCAGCATGGAGACGATGCTTCGTTGTCCGTATTGATTCGAGATCGAGGGGCGGTTACTCGGTTGAAAGAACAAGCAGAGTTTGAACAGCCGGCGAATCGCGTCCAGCGCGGTGGGGCAGCGAGTTGCCGGCGATGCGGCATCGCCGCTCGGCCGATTGTCGTTCGCTGACCGCCCGCCACTGGTGCCAGCTATAACCTAAGCCTGCAATGACCCCCGAAACCACCGCCCTCGTCAGGCAGTCCTGGGCCGCGATCGTGCCGGTGCGCAAACAGGTGTGTGCCGAATTCTATCGGCACCTGTTTGCCGGCTATCCGGAGCTGCGTCCGCTGTTCAAGGGCGACATGGAGCGCCAGACCGCACTGTTCGTGACCATGATGAACACCGTGGTCAGCGCCTTGGAGAACCCGGACCCCGTCATCCCGTTGATCAAGACGGTCGGCGCGCGCCATGCCGGCTACGGCGTCCTCGAGGCGGATTACGACAAGTTCGCGGACGTGCTGTTGGAGACCTTCGCGCAGGCCCTCGGCGAGGACTTCACGCCCGAGGTGCGGGCCGCTTGGACCGAGGTCTATGCGCATCTTGCCGGCACCATGAAGCAGGGTGCCGCGGAGGACGGCGATCGACGGCCACGCCGGATGCGGTCCGGTTAATCCACGCAGCCGCGGCCGCGACCCGTAGCCGGCTGCACGCCGGCTCACAGTATCGCCGCAAAGCGATTGCCGGGATTGCAAAGATCCCTTGATTCCGTGGTAGCTTTAGGACCTCCATGCCGCATGGATCGCCCGTTCGTCGGAATCTGCGATACGGAACTCGTTCGTACTCTAGACTAAACGCAAATCGTTCGCATTTGAAGCCCCAGGCCGTAGGCGATGCAGCAGTCCGCCCTTGAGCCCAGCCCCCTCGGCACCCTCCCCGCGGGCAGTCAGGTGCGCATCGTCGAGATTCGCGGCGGCCGCGAGCTAGTCAGGAAGTTGCTCTCACTCGGCCTCAGGATCGGCAGCACGGTGCGCGTCGAGCATCATCGCGGCCGGGGGCTGGTGGTCTCCTCCGGGGCGACTCGTGTCGCGCTCGGGGGCGGCATCGTCGAGAAGCTCATGGTGCTGCCGGTCACCCTGCCGGATGCGGAGGCGAGCGAAGGCGACGCCTGACGGGGCACGGGTTCTTTGCCGTTCCGCCAAGGATCGGGCCGCGTCTCGAGGAGGAGTCCCTGATTGCGCCATTGCCTTACGATGAAACAAACGTTTCATATTGCGGGCTGGCACCTTGCCATGAACGTGACGATGAAACAAGCGCTTCATCTTGCGGGCTGGCACCTTGCCATAAACCTTAGTGGTGACCCAGCAGCCGCATTCGCCGCGGCGGCCACCACGGTCGGCAAGGTCGGTAATTCCTGCAACGAGTACAGTGACGACGATGGTCCCCGAACTGTCCAATCGCATCCAGTCGGCGAGTCCGCCGCCGCTCATCCTGGCCCTAGCCGGGAACCCGAACTGCGGTAAGTCCGCCCTGTTCAATGCGCTGACCGGCATCCGCCAGACCACCGGCAATTGGCCCGGCGTCACCGTGGAGCGCAAGGAGGGTCGCTATGAGCTCGACGGTGGTGCGATTCGGGTCATCGATCTGCCGGGCATCTATTCACTCGATGCCCAGTCCCTGGACGAGCGCGTTACCCGCGACTTCCTGCTGTCCCAAGAGGCCGACCTGATCGTCAACGTGGTGGATGCCTCGAATCTGGAGCGCAATCTGTATCTGACCGTGCAGCTGCTGGAGATGGGCGTGCCCATCGTGCTGGCGCTGAACATGATGGACGTGGCGCGCAAACGCGGCATCGAGATCGACGCGGCGCGCCTCGCCGACGAGCTGGGTTGCCCGGTGGTGCCGGTGGTCGCCGTGACCAAGGAGGGCATCACCGAGCTCAATGCCCGCGCGCTGGCGGTGGCCTCGGGGCGCGAGCGCGGCGGCTTTCCGCTGGCGCATGAGGAATGCGTCGATCACGCGGTCACCGAACTGGCGCCGCGGTTTGTTGCACTCGGCGCCGACGGCAACGCCCGCTGGCTGGCGCTCAAGCTGCTGGAGTCGGATGCCGCCGCCGAGGAGCTGGCCGACACGGCGCTGCGCGAGCAGGGGCGACACTGGCGCGCCGCGATTGCCGAGCGCTCCGGCGAGGACGCCGACATCCATATCGCCGACACCCGTTTTGGTCACGCCCACGCGCTGGCGCGCCGGGTGGTGCATCAGCGCGGGCGTGCAGGACGCACGCTGTCCGATGCCATCGATCGCCTGGTGCTCAGCCGCATCTGGGGCATCCCGCTGTTTTTGCTGGTGATGTACCTGATGTTCGTGTTTACCATCAACTTCGGCGGCGCCTTCATCGACTTCTTCGACGGGGTTGCCAATGCCCTGTTCGTCGATGGCGTCGGCGCCCTGGTCACCGCGGTCGGCGCGCCGGATCTGGCCCGGCTGCTGATCGCCGACGGCATCGGCGGCGGTCTCACCGTCGTCGCGACCTTCATCCCGATCATTGCCAGCCTGTACATCTTTCTGTCGGCGCTGGAGGACTCCGGCTATATGGCCCGCGCCGCCTTCGTGATGGACCGTTTCATGCGCTCCATCGGCCTGCCCGGCAAGGCCTTCGTGCCACTGATCGTTGGCTTCGGCTGCAATGTGCCCGCGGTGATGGCCACGCGCACGCTGGAGAACGAGCGCGAGCGCAAGCTGACGATCCTGATGAACCCGTTCATGTCCTGCGGCGCGCGGCTGCCGGTCTACGTGCTGTTCGCGGCGGCCTTCTTCCCGCATTCGGGTCAGAACGTGGTCTTCGTGCTCTATCTGACGGGCATCGCCGTCGCGCTGCTGACCGGCCTGGTCATGAAGCGCACCCTGCTCGCCGGCAGCAGCACCGGCTTCATGATGGAGTTGCCGCCTTACCATGTGCCGACGTTGCGCGGCGTGCTGCTGCGGACCTGGGACCGGGTGAAGCTGTTCCTGCGCGATGCCGGTCGGGTCATCGTTGTCATGGTGCTGGCGCTGAATCTGCTTGGCGCCATCGGTACCGACGGCAGCGTCGGCAAGGCCGACAGCGACAACTCGATCCTGGCCGCGGCCAGCCGTGCCGCCACGCCCGTGTTCGCGCCGATGGGCATCCATCAGGACAACTGGCCGGCCGTGCTCGGCATCTTCTCCGGCGTGCTGGCCAAAGAGGTGATCGTCGGTACCTTGGATGCGGTCTACGGCCGCATCGCCGCGGATCAGGGCAGCGCCGAGCCGGCGCAAGACTTCGATCTTGGCGCCGCGCTGCTGGCGGCAGCCGCCACGGTACCGGCCAACCTCGCCGAGGTCGGTCGCGGTTTGGCGGACCCGCTCGGCATCGAGGTTGGTGACCTGTCCGATCTGGATGCGGTCGCTGCTGATCAGTCGGTCGCCAGCGGGACCTTCGGCGCGATGGAGGCGCGCTTCGACGGCCGCGCCGGTGCCTTCGCATACCTGCTGTTCGTGCTGCTGTACTTCCCGTGCGTCGCCACGGTCGCCGCCATCGTGCGCGAGACCGGTGCCGCCTGGGCCGCCTTCGTCGCCGCCTGGACCACCGGTATCGCCTTCATGACCGCCACGTTCTTCTACCAAGCGGCCAGCTTCGATCGCCACCCGATGTCGTCGTCGCTCTGGATGCTCGCGCTCCTTGTCGTGCTAATGGCGGTGTTCGGCGGCCTGCGCGGCTGGGCGCGGCGCGGCAGGCTCGCGCCGGCAAGTCCCGCGCCGCCTGCGGCAGAGGTCGCGGGCTGAGCGATCATGATCCTGTCCGAGCTCAAGCACTACCTCAGCGAACGGCCGTCGGCCAGCCTTGCCGACATCGCGCTGCACCTCGATGTCGAGCCCGACGTCGCCCGCGCGATGATCGACCTGTGGATCGCCAAGGGCCGCGTCGAGCGCCTCGGCGGCCAGGGCGCCTGTGGCGGTTGCGACCGCTGCACGCCGGGCAGTCTGGAGCTGTACCGCTGGCGAGACGGCCAGGCGGTCAGTTGCCCAAGTGCCGAACAGACAGGTTGAGTAGGGCGGGCGAGCCTTCGTTCGAACGCACCCGCACGGTGCGTCATTCGATCTTTCGCGGTCCACCGGCCGAGCCGAGGATCAGCACATCCGCCGGGCGCAGGGCGAAGATGCCGACGGTGACGACGCCGGCCAGGTTGTTGATCTGCTGCTCCAGCTTGGCGGGCTCCATGATCTGCAGCCCGTGCACGTCGAGGATGACGTTACCATTGTCGGTGGTGAAGCCCTCGCGCCAGACCGGCGTGCCGCCGAGCTTGACCAGCTCGCGGGCGACATAACTGCGCGCCATCGGGATCACCTCCACCGGCAGCGGAAAGGCGCCGAGCATGCTGACCAGTTTGCTCTCGTCGGCGATGCAGACGAACGTCTCGCTGGCGGCGGCGACGATCTTCTCGCGGGTCAGGGCGCCGCCGCCGCCCTTGATCAACTGCAACTGATGGTTCGATTCGTCCGCGCCATCCACGTACAGCGCCAGCCCGCCGGCGGCGTTGAGGTCCATCACCGGGATGCCGTGCCGGCGCATGCGTTCGGTGGATACCTCGGAGCTGGAGACGGCGGCGTCGATGCGGCCCTTGATGCCGGCCAGAAAGTCGATGAAGTGGTTCACCGTCGAGCCGGTACCGACGCCGACGATGCCGCCTTCGACATAGTCCAGCGCCGCTTCTGCGGCCTGCTTCTTCAATGCATCCTGATCCATGACGGGTCCTCTGCGGGGGTTGTTGCGACGGCGGCCATGATAGCAAAGGCCCATCGCGGCGATCTGGCGTATCCTGTTGCGCTTTGCCGCAAGCACAGCAGTCGAGCATGCCGCAGACCTACATCGAGCGCATCCTGCGGGCCCGGGTCTACGACGTCGCGTTCGAGACGCCGTTGACACTGGCGAAGGGCCTGTCGCGGCGCCTCGGCAACCAGGTGTTTCTGAAGCGCGAGGACCTGCAGCCGGTGTTCTCGTTCAAGCTGCGCGGCGCCTACAACAAGCTCAAGCACCTGAGTCCGGAGGCCCTGGCGCGCGGCGTGATCGCCGCCTCCGCCGGCAATCACGCGCAGGGTGTGTCGATGGGGGCGTCGAAGCTCGGTATCGAGGCGGTCATTGTCATGCCGCGGACGACCCCCGGGATCAAGGTGGACGCGGTGCGCGGCTGGGGCGCCAAGGCGGTGCTGTTCGGCGACTCCTTCGACCAGGCCTATGCCCACGCGATGGAACTGGCCGAGCAGCGCGACCTGACCTTTCTGCACCCGTTCGACGACCCGGACGTGATCGCCGGTCAGGGCACCATCGGCATGGAGATTCTGCGCCAACACCCGGAGCCGCCAGAGGCGATCTTCGTGCCGGTTGGCGGCGGCGGCCTGATCGCCGGTATCGCGGCCTATGTCAAGACCATACGCCCGCAGGTCAGGGTCATCGGCGTCGAGCCGGAAGAGGCGCCGACCCTGCACGCGGCGATGGCCGCCGGCAAGCGTGTGGTGCTGAGCGAGGTCGGGCTGTTCGCCGACGGCGTTGCGGTGCGCCAGATCGGCAAAGAGACCTTCCGTATCGCTCGTGCCAGCGTCGATGAGGTGGTACTGGTCAGCACCGACGAGATCTGCGCCGCCATCAAGGACATCTACGACGATACCCGCGGCATCGCCGAGCCGGCCGGCGCGTTGGCGGTGGCCGGCATGAAGCGCTACGTCGAAGGCCAGCGCATCAGTGGCAAGCACCTGGTCGCCATCGAGAGCGGCGCCAATATCAACTTCGACCGCCTGCGCCACGTCGCCGAGCGCGCCGAGCTCGGCGAGCGCCGCGAGGCCCTGTTTGCGGTGGGCATTCCGGAGCGGCCCGGCAGCTTCTTGGCCTTCTGTCGGGCCCTGGGCAAGCGTCAGATCACCGAGTTCAACTATCGCTTCGCGCAGCGGCAACAGGCGCAGGTGTTCGTCGGCATCGAGCTTGGCGGCGGCCCGGCCGAGCGCCAGGAGCTGATCGAGCGATTGCAGAAGAAGGGCTTTTCGGTCGTCGACATGAGCGACAACGAGACGGCCAAGCTGCACATCCGCTTCATGGTTGGCGGGCGCGCGGTCGGCGTCGACCACGAGCGGCTGATCCGCTTCGAGTTCCCCGAGCGCCCCGGCGCCCTGTTGAACTTCCTCTCCGGTCTCGGCCGGCATTGGAATATCAGCCTGTTCCACTATCGCAACCACGGTGCCGCCTACGGCCGAGTGCTGATGGGTATACAGGTGCCCGACGGAGAGCTGAGCGACTTCACGCGCCTGCTGACCGGTCTCGGCTATCGCTTCTGGGACGAAAGCGACAACCCCGCGTATCAGCTGTTCGCGGCCGGGGAGAGACTGGCGAGTGCCTAGGCGATTTCTGTCAAATCCCATACCAACTCGCTGGTCCTTTCGCCCGCCTTCGGCGTCAGGCCGGCAGTCACATAGCCCGGCGATGCTCCCGCCGTCGCTCCTTGAAGGCAAACCAAAATCCTGCGCGATCTGGTATGTAATTGTCCGGCAATCGCCCTAGAAGCTCGTCGCCACAATGGTTGCATCCGACGCCTCGCCGCCAGCGACTAGTCCCGAGCCGCTCGCACATAGATACGCGCCTCCGTCACCACGGCGTCCAGAGGGACATCCCAGGGGTGCGGCTCGATCCTATCCAGGCGCTGGCACTCGTGGGCGAGGCCGATCAACAGCGGCCGGCGCCAGTGCGAGCGATACCGCAGAAAGCCCAGGCTGCGATCGTAATAGCCGGCGCCCATGCCGATGCGGTTGCAGTCGTTATCGAAGCCCACCAGCGGCATCAGGATCAGGTCTAACGCCTGAGCGGCGGTAATGCGACGCTTGCGGCGTGTCGGCTCCGGGATGCCGAGCCGGTTTGCGCGCAGCCGGTCGTTGTTCGTGTAGCGCATGAACCAGAGTCGGCCGAGGGCATGTCTGCGCAGCACGGGGAGATACCAGCGGCGTTTGCGTCCGGGCATGCGCTGCACCAGAGGTTGGGGATCCAGTTCGCCGTCGGCCGCCCAGTAGAGTGCGACGCGTCGGGCATGCCGCAGCATCGGTGAGCGCATTAGGAGACGCGCGGCGGCGGTGGCGTGTTCCCGTTGCTGTGCGGCGGACAGCGCGCGCCTTGCGGCCCGCAGCCGGCGTCGGACGCTGGACGGGGAGTCGTTCATTCGCGCGCTCCTGAAATCACAGGCCCGTTGGCTGGTCGGATGCGCTAGCGGACTATCGCTTCCGTGCCGTCTCGGAGCCGGCTGAGCGATTCAAATGCGATCGCGCGGCTGTCTGGATCAGCGACGGCGCCGACCCGGACTGGATTGCGCGCAGGGTAAGCTGCGCCGAAGGCCGGCGTTGCGGGCAACGGCCCGGCACCAAAAAGGGGAGGAGGGACATCCCCCGCCTGTGCCGATGCGGGCCCTTGTTCTTGAACCAGTCGGTTCAAGTGGGGACGCTTGACTGGGCTTCAGGCTTTCCGCTCGCGGCGGACCTGCACAACGGCCTTATCGCTGCGCCCCCAGGGTATGCATTAGGCTCAAGAAAATACCCAGGCCACTGTCGCACACCGCAGGGGATGTCTTGAGGCGAGACTATACCGATTCCTCGGGGGCGTCCACCCCGGTTGTCGGGCCAGCGGAGACCGCCGCGGCGACCCTGTTCTGCAGCCGCTCCAGGCGGCCCAGGTCGGCACTGTCACGCTCGCGCTGCTGCGTCAAGTCGTAGATCAGGTTCAGCGCTGCCATCACGGCGATGCGGTCCGCGCCGATGACGCGCCCGTTCTGGCGCACCTCGCGCATGCGTTGGTCGAGGGCGCGGGCGCAGTCGATCAGGCCGTGCTGGGTGCCCGGCTCGCAGGCGATCCGGTAATCCTTGTCCAGGATCTGCACGGTGACCGGCATGGTTTCTTTTTCGGCGTTCATAGCTGCTCCTCCATCGATTTCAGGCGCGCCACCATGGCCTCGACCTTGCTGCGCGCCAATTCGGTCTTCTCGATCAAATCCGCGCGCTCGGCGACCAGGTGTTCCTGACTGGCGCGCAGGGAGGCGTTTTCTTCGCGTAAACGGTCACACAGGCGGATCAGTTCATCGACCTGCTGCTCAAGGGTATCTAGATCGAAATCAGCCATCGCAAAAGCTCGTCCTGAACGGTGACGCCGCACTATAGAAGCGCCTCTCGCGTCGGTCAATCCGCGACGGACGTCGGATGTCCATGCGCATCATCATCGCGGCTTTCCAGCCGCCGGAGGCGATGCATCGGGACCTGCCGTCAGCCTCGTCGCCGTCTCCTTGACCGCGGGCAATTTCGGTGCCGACGGTTCGGCGTCGCGGCGCTTGCCTCACGATCGGGGTGTCTGGATACTATGGCGATGGGCTTCGCCACCTCACTCACGAACCATTTCCTGATCGCGATGCCGGGTCTGAAGGATCCGAACTTCTCGCGAACGGTCACCTATATCTGCGAGCACACCGAGCAGGGCGCGATGGGGATTGTGATCAACCGCCCGATGGAGATCCGACTCGGCGAGGTACTGGAGCAGCTCGATATCCAACCGCAGGCCGACGGCGTTGCCGACGCCCAGGTCTATCTGGGCGGTCCGGTGCAAACCGACCGCGGCTTTGTGATCCACACGGGGCCGGGGGATTACGACTCGACACTCAGCGTGACGCCGGACATCCGCGTAACCACGTCCCGCGATGTGCTTGAGGCGATCGCCGCCGGCCAGGGCCCGGAACATCGCCTGGTCGCGCTTGGCTATGCCGGCTGGGGCGGCGGCCAGCTGGAGGAAGAGCTGAGCGCCAATGCCTGGCTCAGTGGACCCGCCGACGACAACATCATGTTCAGACTGTCGCCCGCGCAGCGCTGGCTCGCCGCCGCCCAGCTGCTCGGCATCGATCTGAATTTGCTGAGCGGCGAGGCCGGCCACGCCTGAGGGCGGCACCGGGACCGGGCCAACCGAAGCGCTGTCTTGGCGACGTTGCTCGGTTTTGATTACGGCACCCATAAGATCGGCATTGCCGTGGGCCAGACCATCTCCGCCACCGCGACGCCGCTCGCCACCGTGCGCAATCGCGGCCAAAAACCGGACTGGGCGCGCATCGAGGCCATTATCCGCGACTGGCGGCCCGAGGCGGCGGTGCTTGGCGTGCCGTACCACATGGACGATCGCGAGGAGTCTTGGGCCGAGCGGGTGCGACGCTTCGCACGCCAGCTCGAGGGACGTTTCGGTCTGCCCGTGCATCTGATCGACGAGCGCCTGACGACCCACGACGCCGAGCGGCAGCTTGCGGCAGCCGGCCAACGGAACACCAAGGGCGGCGACCTGGTCGATGCCTACGCCGCCAAGTTGATCCTGGAAACATGGCTCAATGAGCAGCACTGATATGTTCAAGGACGCGGCCGAGGTCGAGACCGCCATCGACGCCATGGCCGACCGGCTTAAGACCCTGTTCGCGGCGCGCGGTATCGAACGGCCCTTGATGATCGGCATCCATACCGGCGGGGTCTGGGTGGCACAGCGGCTGCACGCCCTGATCGGGCTGCGCGACCCGCTCGGGTTGCTCGACATCTCCTTCTATCGGGACGATTTTACCCGCATCGGACTGCACCCCCAGGTGCGTCCTTCGCATTTGCCGGAGCCGGTTGATGACCGCCACATCTGTCTGGTCGACGATGTGCTGCAGTCTGGCCGCACCATCCGCGCCGCCCTGAACGTGCTGTTCGACTACGGGCGGCCGGCCTCGGTGCTGCTCGCGATCCTGGCCGACCGCGACGGGCGCGAGCTGCCCATCGAACCGAACGTCACCGGCCTGAAGGCGGAGCTCGCGCCCGGCGAGCAGATCAAGCTGACCGGGCCCGAGCCCTTGGTGCTGGAGCGCGGCCAGACCCCGAAGGAGCGCCGGCGGTCAGCAGCACCCGGCGGCCAGGGCGAGGCGTCCGACTGATGGCGGTCGCCGATCCCCAGCTCGACGCCGACGGCAATCTGAAGCACTTCCTGACCGTCGAAGGTCTGGGGCGCGGTCTGCTGACCGAGATCCTCGACCGCAGCGAGGGCTTCCTCGGCGTCGTGCAGCAGGCGGTCAAGAAGGTGCCGCTGTGCCGGGGTAAGATCGTCGCCAACCTGTTCTTCGAGAACAGCACCCGCACCCGCACCACCTTCGAGCTGGCGGCCAAACGCCTGTCGGCGGACGTGCTGAATCTGAACATCGGCACCTCCGCAACGGCCAAGGGTGAGACCCTGCTGGATACCCTGCGCAATCTGGAAGCCATGCACGTGGACATGTTCGTCGTGCGTCATGCCGACAGCGGTGCCGCGCACTTCATCGCCGCCCACGCGGCGCCGCATGTCAGCGTGATCAATGCCGGCGACGGCCGGCACTCGCATCCGACGCAGGGCATGCTCGACATGTTCACGATCCGCCGGCACAAGGGCGCATTCGAGCCGCTGGTCGTCGCCATCGTCGGCGACGTGCTGCACTCGCGGGTCGCCCGCTCGCAGATCGCGGCCCTGAACCGCCTGGGTACCGGCGAGGTGCGCGTCATCGCCCCGCGCACACTGATCCCGTCGCGGGCCGAGGAGGCCCTCGGCGTGCGCGTGTTCCATGATCTGCGCGACGGTGTGCGCGATGCCGATGTCATCATCCTGCTGCGGTTGCAGCGCGAGCGCATGGACGGCGGCTTTTTGCCCAGCGAGCACGAGTACTTCCACCTGTTCGGGCTCACGGAGAAGCGCCTCGCGAGCGCCAAACCGGACGCGATTGTCATGCATCCCGGACCGATCAACCGCGGCGTCGAGATGGATTCCCGGGTCGCGGATGGCGAACGCTCGGTGATCCTGGAGCAGGTGAGCAATGGCCTTGCGGTGCGCATGGCCGTGATGTCCATGTGCATCGGCACACAGAACTTGGCCGCGAACGCCGGTGTTCACGAGGGCGGCCATGGCTGAGAGCAAGGCCGATGGGGGGCTGCTGAGCATCCGCGGCGGGCGCGTTGTCGATCCGGGCAACGGCATCGACACCGTCGCCGACCTGCATATCGCGGACGGCCGCGTCGTCGGGCTCGGGCCGGCGCCGCCCGGCTTCGCGCCCCGGCAGGTCATCGAGGCCGTCGGGCTCGTGGTCTGTCCGGGGCTGGTGGACCTGAGCGCGCGTCTGCGCCAGCCCGGACTCGAGCATAAGGCGACCATCGCCAGTGAGACGCGGGCCGCGGCCGCTGCCGGTATTACGACGCTGTGCTGCCCGCCGGACACCCAGCCGCCGATCGACACGCCCGCCGTGGCGCAATTGATCACGCAGATGGCCGATGAGCGTGGTCAGGCCCGCGTGCTGCCGGTGGGGGCGCTGACCCGCGGGCTATCGGGGACGCAGATCAGTGAGATGGCGGCATTGGCCATCGCTGGCTGCCCAGTGGTCGGCAATGCCGACCGCCCTATCCGAGATACCCGCGTGCTGCGCCGGGCGCTGGAGTATGCGACAACCTATGGTCTCACCGTCTTCCTGCATCCGGCGGACGCCTATCTGAGCGAGGGGGGCCTGGTGCATGAAGGCCTGGTCAGCACCCGTATGGGCCTGCCGGGCATCCCAGAGTCAGCCGAGACCGTGGCGGTCGCCCGCGACCTGGCCCTGGCCGAACAGACCGGCGCGCGCATCCACTTTCGCGGACTCTCCACGGGGCGCGCCACGGAGATGCTGGCCGAGGCGCGGGCGCGGGGTGTTGCGGTGAGCGCCGATGTGGCCGCGCATCAGTTGTTCCTGACCGAGGACGACCTGGCTGGCTTCAACGCCAATGCCCATGTGATCCCGCCGCTGCGCACCGCCGCGGACCGTGAGGGGCTGCGCCGGGCGCTGGCGAGCGGCGGTATTGCCGCGATCTGCTCCGATCACCAGCCCCATGAGGCCGACGCCAAGCTCAACCCCTTCCCGCAGAGCGAGCCCGGCATCTCGGCGCTGGAGACCTTGTTGCCGCTCACGCTGCACTTGGTGCGCGACGGCGTGCTCGATCTGGCCGCGGCGCTTGCCTGCCTGACCTGTCATCCGGCCGATGTCCTGGGCCAACCGCTGGGCCGGTTGCAGGTCGGCTCAACGGCGGACGTCTGCATCTTTGACCCCGAGGCGCGCTGGTGCCCCGGTGCCGATACGCTGATCAGCCGAGGCCACAATACGCCGTTCGACGGCGTCGAGATGCAGGGGCAGGTGCATTGGACACTGCTGGCGGGGCAGGTGGTGTTTCAGCGCTAGGCCTTACGATGATACAAACGCTTCATCTTGCGGGGTAGCACCGTGCCATGAACGTTCGACGCAATCGGAACCGTCGGATCCCAGGGAGGCAGTCAGCCATCAGCCATGGGATGCCGAGACTTGCTGCGGATGGCGCTGATACCCGCCGAGTAATCCGCCCATGCATTCATTCGTGACGAGTTGACAGCTGAAAAGTGACGGCTCGCCGCCCTCTGCAGGCGAATGCCAGCGGCGCGACCACCCATTCCCAGCGGCAGGCGCGTCTTGTGCCCGTCGCTGCGCGCTTGATTCGAGTTACTGAAACCCGTCTTTGTTCTGTGCCTTGCTGCGTGCCTCGGCTTTCGCGATCAGCCCCTTCTTGACCAGGTCAGTCAGGCATTGATCCAGGGTTTGCATGCCGAATGCCTGACCGGTCTGGATCGAAGAGTACATCTGCGCGACCTTGTCCTCGCGGATCAGGTTCCGGATGGCCGGCGTGCCGATCATGATCTCGTGCGCCGCGATGCGACCGCCGCCGTTCTTCTTCAGCAGCGTTTGTGAGACCACGGAGCGCAGTGATTCCGACAACATCGAGCGCACCATGGTCTTCTCGGCGGCCGGGAAGACGTCGACGATACGGTCGATGGTCTTGGCCGCGGAGCTGGTATGCAGGGTGCCGAACACCAGATGACCGGTCTCGGCCGCGGTCAGTGCCAGTCGGATCGTCTCCAGGTCGCGCATCTCGCCGACCAGGATGATGTCCGGGTCCTGACGCAGCGCCGAGCGCAAAGCCTCGCTGAAGCCAAGGGTGTCCTTGTGCACCTCGCGCTGATTGATCAGGCACTTCTTGCTGGAGTGCACGAATTCGATCGGGTCTTCGATAGTGAGGATGTGCGAATAGTTGTTGTCGTTCAGATAATCGATCATTGCCGCCAGCGTCGTCGATTTGCCCGAGCCGGTCGGGCCGGTGACCAGGACCAGCCCGCGCGGCACGTCGACGATCTTTTTGAAAATAGCCGGGGCATTCAGCTCCTCCAGCGTCAGAACCTTGCTGGGAATGGTCCGGAATACCGAGGCGGCGCCGCGTTTCTGATTGAAGGCATTGACGCGAAAACGGGCAACGCCCGGGATTTCGAACGAGAAGTCGGTCTCCAGGAATTCCTCGTAATCCTTGCGCTGCTTGTCATTCATGATGTCGTACATCAGCGAATGGACCGCACGATGCTCCAGCGGCGGCACGTTGATGCGGCGCATATCACCGTCGACGCGAATCATCGGTGGCAACCCCGAGGACAGGTGCAGGTCGGAGGCATTGTTCTTGACACTGAAGGCGAGCAACTCGGCAATGTCCACGGCGGACTCCCAATGACTTTGGATCGGGGGCGATAACTCTACGGGCGCCAAGGATAACGCGGAAGGGCCATTAAGGTTCAGCGGATCGAGCAGGATTCGCTCGGTCTATTCGAAGGCAGCGGGCGGCAGACGGCAGGCGCTATCCGTACTAAAATGACAGTCTTTTTGCCCATCCGGACCACAGACCCATGAGAATCGTAGGTGTCAGCGCCGCGTCCGCGGCCCTCGTTTTTGCGATCGCGGTTGGCCTTGTCTCGGTGTTCGCCGTTGCCCAGGAAGCGCCCGCAGACAACGGCCGCGTGTCCGTGCCGGACGCGCCGCCCGGCGTGGTTGGTGACGCGCAGGTCGAGCCTGAGGTCACCATCAGGGAGACGGAAAATCAGGTCATCTACGAGTATCGCGTCAGGGGCCGGCTGTACATGGTTAAGGTCGAGCCGGTCATCGGCCCGCCGTATTACATGCTCGATATCAATGGCGACGGCATCCTCGACGTGCAGGAGC
>Ga0316578_10000317_pt1 | contig 14948 bp, 10 predicted proteins | sample J0NA_2_FD_203076 | JGI IMG/M metagenome (GOLD analysis project Ga0316578, IMG submission 203076) | Rhizosphere microbial communities from salt marsh grasses in Alabama, United States - J0-2_160517rDrC | ecosystem: Host-associated > Plants > Roots > Rhizosphere | place: USA: Alabama | collected... | reverse complement strand
TGATCGCCCTGGCGCTTATAATAACACATAAAAAGAATATAAGCCGTCTCCTGAAGGGAGAGGAAAAGAAATTCATCAGACTGAAAAAGAATTAGCGGCGTCGCAGACCGGCTATTGCCTCAGCAAACTTCTCCCCGAGATCAATATAGCCCTCACTGTCGTAGTGCCACCTGTCACTGTAGCTGTAGTTGTCAGTTGAAGTCACAAGGGCAGCATTGCCGTCCTCACTTACATATTCAGCCTGTGCTTCCCTGACTTCATCACCCCAGGTCCATACAAGACTGTCAGCGTCATTGTGAGAATCTGTGATACGACCTATTGCCACAGGCATGCCAGGGGCCGAGAATGCATTTCGGATGCTGTCGATAAGAACAGCCAGGTTCTCCTTGTAAATAGAAGTCGCATACTCATCGTTTGCATCGCTTTCTCCCTGCATCCAGACTATACCTGCCGGTATCAGCCTGTCTTTCCTGCCGTCACCGTCTATATCTCCCGCACCAAGTGCCCCCCTGACGGTTGCAAGAAAGTGATCATACTGGTTAATCCCGTTGCCGCCTGTGTATGATGGCAGCCATGCACCGAACGGTCCGGCGGCAGAAGTATCTATCGAGGTCCCTCCTCTTGAGTATTTTATTATAGCTATCTTCTCGTCCGGGAAGAGTTCTTCCATCTTCTTCGCGAAGCTGAGTTCCACACCGAACCTGTCAGAATAGTAGTTTGTGTCACCATCACTTCTAAAGCCTACACCATGCCCCGGGCTGAGTGTGCTCCAAATACCGCGCCCGTCAACCGGGGTATTGTCCGCAGCAGTGTTTCCATGATAAATCATAACACCCTCAATCTCACCTGACAGGCTGTCGGGAAGCTGTGCGACGTAACCATAACCATCCATATTTGACTGTCCGCCAAGATAATAGAGGTGGTACTCATTCCCTTTCGGGTGACATGACTGCAGAAACAGTGCAATAACTGCGACAGCTGCAAATGTTAACTTTTTCATAATCTCAATTTAGTTCTTACACCTGGTTTACGGAAGATAAAAATAGTCAAAATTTCATTATTTTTATGGCCACTCATTTTATAGCAATTACAAAAACAAAGAGAAATGGAAGGAATAAAAGGAACCCGTACAGAGCAGAACCTTCTTAAGGCATTCGCAGGCGAATCACAGGCGAAGAACCGTTATGAATTTGCTGCGAAGGTGGCGAAAGAGGAAGGATATGAGCAAATTGCGGCTATCTTTCTGGAGACAGCCATGCAGGAACAGATGCATGCAAAGCGTTTCTTCAAGTATCTCGAAGGAGGCATGCTGGAGATCACGGCTGCATATCCTGCTGGCAAGCTGTCAACTACGAGCGACAACCTTGAGGCTGCGGCTGCCGGAGAACATGAGGAATGGTCTGAGCTCTATCCTGAGTTTGCCAGGGTAGCTGAGGAAGAGGGCTTTAAAGAGATTGCCACATGCTTCAAGGCTATCTCCTCTGCCGAAAAGGTACACGAAGAGAGATACCGTAAACTGCTTGAGAATGTCATGGGTAATAAGGTATTCGAGCGTGAGGAAAAGGTGTTCTGGTACTGCCGTAAGTGCGGATATGTTCATTTCGGCAAGAAACCGCTCAAGAACTGCCCGGCATGCCTTCATCCCTTCACCTACAGTGAGATCTTCGCACAGAATTATTGATTAATGTCAATCAGCACAATGATGGATGGCAAGGAGATGCTCAGCATACTTGAATGCAGGCAGAGTGAAAGAGCCTATATTGACAGGCCGGTTGAGAAAGAGAAGTTAGAGAGGATAACTGAAGCTGGCAGAATGTCACCATCGGCATGCAACGGCCAGCCCTGGAAGTTTATCGTGGTTGACGATCCTGAACTCAGGCAGAAAGTTGCTTCAGCCACGGAATCGGAAGTGTTGCGGATAAACACCTTTGTCCGGCAGGCACCTGTTCTTATCGTTGTGGTAAGAGAGAAATCGAACATCACCTCCAGGGCAGGTGACTTGATTAAACGGAAAGACTACTCACTTATTGATACAGGCATTGCAACCGCTTCCATGGTTTACCAGGCCACCGCAGAGGGATTGGGAACATGTATTGTGGGCTGGTTAGATGAGAGTAAAATCAGGAAGCTGCTCGGCATACCCGGGAGACCGAGAGTAGAGCTGGTTATCTGTGTAGGTTACACAGATAACCAGAAAAGGAAAAAGATTCGAAAACCGGCGGATGAGGTAATTGCCTTCAACCATTATTAGGGCATCATATCTTCTCTTGCAGCAGAAGATAAAACTGAGCAGGCTATCATGAACACGGAGAAAGTAAATGAGGCAAGCTAACAGAAGTCAGAGCAAACACTGCTGACCGGGGATCCGGTTTATTCTCCGGGATGACCGTACGGAAAAATCTCTATTTTTGCCTTTAAATGAAAGAGAAAAGAGTCAGAAATCAGAAGAAAGTAATTGTTGTCGGAGGTGGAATTTCCGGCCTCACCACTGCAACAGCTCTGGTCAGTCATGGCATTGATGTATTGCTTGTTGAAAAGAATGATGACTGCGGCGGTCTGGTAAACTCATTTGAAAGAGAAGGGTTTTTGTTTGACGGTGGAATTCGTGCCCTGGAGAATGCAGGTATGATCAAACCCATGCTGAAAGAATTGGATATTGACCTTCCTTTAATCCGCAGCAAGATCTCCCTCGGGGTGGAAGATGATGTAATTCATGTGGAAACGGAAGAAAGTATCAAGGAATATGAGAATCAGCTCCTCAGGATATACCCTGAAAGCCAGGCTGATGTGGTCCGAGTCATATCTGTGATTCAGAAAATGAAGGAGCACATGAATGTATTGTTCGGTAGTGACAGCCCATTTTTCAAGGACATCAAACGTGATACCGGATATTACCTGACAAAATTTATTGTCTGGCTTTATAAGCTGGCAGGAACTGTTCTTGCCATTATCAGAATGAAGGTGCCCGTTGAGGATTTCCTCGACAGGCAAATAAAAAACAAATCCTTATTTGACATCATTTCCCAGCATTTCTTCAGAAATACACCTGCTTTCTTTGCAATGAGCTATTTCGCATTGTATACCGATTATTATTATCCTGAGGGAGGTGTCGGCCAGTTTCCTTTAAAAATCAAAGAAAAATTGACAACCCTGGGAGGTGAGGTCCTGACAAATACAGATATCACCAGGGTAAATCTCTCGGCCAAAACGATTTACGATCAGAATGGGAAGGCCTATCCTTATGAGAAGCTGATATGGGCAGCTGATTTAAAACAGTTATATAGAATAATAAGCACTGAGGGTCTGTCAGTTAAGATCTGGAATAAGGTAGAGAAGGAAAAGGGTAAAATTCTGTCAGCGAAAGGGGCTGAATCTGTCTTCACTGTTTTTATGGCAGTGGATCAGGACCCATCTTACTTTCAGAACATCTCATATGGTCATTTCTTTTATACACCCTCAAGGAAAGGCCTGGGTAATATTCACCGCTCTGAGTTAAAGGAAATGCTTGACAACTGGAAGAACGTCACGAAAGCAGAAGTGCTGGAATGGATGAACAGGTTTTGCGCACTTAATACTTACGAAATCTCCATCCCTGTCCTGAATGATCCTCAGACTGCCCCGGAGGGAAAAACCGGTATCATTGCCAGCCTCTTGCTGGATTATGCACTGGTAAAGCATATCGAGGATGATGGCTGGCTTAGTGATTTTACAGAACAAATGGAGATGAAAATTATCGATGTTCTGAACCGGTCCATTTATCCCATCCTGACTGAGAAACTCATTTTCAGTTTCCCTGCCAGTCCAATGAGCATTGCAAAGCGTGTCAGGAGTTCTGAAGGAGCTATTGTCGGCTGGTCTTTCGAAGAACCCATACCTATCAATGCAAGCATGATCAATATGAAGGATTCGGTCAGGACCTCCATGCCTGATGTATTGAAAGTGGGTCAGTGGGCCGCCAGCCCGGCTGGTTTGCCGACGTGCATTCTTACAGCAAAACTTGCTGCTGATCTGGTAGGCAAAGAATTTTTGTGATGAATGAAGCCTCGACGATGAATATCAAGCGGCTGGTCATGATTATGCACTCACCCCATGACAGAACCGGCTTTTTTGAAAATAATTCGCCTGATTGAACTTCTTATGCAACGCACCATACAAATAAACACAACTTCCCACAATGGACTCTACGACATCACACCTCAGGTGGAATCTGTTGTGAAGGAAAGCGGCATTCAGCTAGGTCTGGTGAATGTTTATGCACAGGGAGCCACGGCAGCAATCATGATCCAGGAGAACTGGGATGAATCGGTACAGAGTGATGTGGTTACGCTCTTCAACAAGCTGGTGCCCTATGGAATATGGCAACACGACCATCAGGACAACAACGGTGACGCACACCTGAAAGCAGGTATTGTAGGACCGCAGGAAACCATCCCTGTCATTGACGGTAAGATGGGACTCTCAACCTGGCAGAACATTTTCTTCTGTGAATTCGACGGGCCAAGAAAAAACCGTAAAATTCTGGTTACCGTACTGAACGGGTGACCGTCACCAGACTTATGCAATACTGATCCTATGTAAGCCTTATAACTAACTAATGCCCTGATTATCAAGGCAATATGAAGCTGTTATGGATTTCGATGAAACGAGGATTTTTCCAGAGTGATTTCATGAAATAATCCCTGTCGAACCAGACCACGAAATCCTGTCGCTGTTCAAATGCTTTCTCGACATACTGCATTGCCTTTTCCTCGTCACCCAGTACGGCCCACAGCTCGGCAAGTCCGAAGTTGAACCATTGTTCAGTGTATCCCTCAAGTCTTTCTGCCACCGCAAGGGCACTGTCGCGCATTCCGGCAGACTCGTAGCTGATGCCCAGGTAATGTTCAAAGACATTTGTTTCCTGCAATGCTTCGCGCTGCAGACGGATTCCTTCATCATAATTACCCAACTCTGCGTATGCCAGACCCAGAATGGCCTTTCCGTAAGCATAATCGGGATCCATATCCAGGGTTTTACGGGCCGGTTCAACAACCTTGTCAAATTCACCGATCCAGACATAGTACCATGCAATGTTATGGATGTAGTACAGGCTCAGCGGATCTATGTCAATGCTGCGGTAAAATTCGTTCAGGGCACTGTCTATATTTCCCTCGAGTGTCATATACCATCCGTAATGGTAGTGGGCGTCGGGATTGTTCGGGTTCAGTTCCAGCGCGCGCAGAAGATATTTTTTTGCCTTGAAGAAATCCCATTCGTAGTACAGGGCATTTGCTCCGAAGGTTACATAGGCTTCTGCCGCATTAAGGTTCATTGAATCCAGTTCCAGGGCTTTCTTTGCATAGGCTTGTGCCAGGTTACCGGACTCAGGATCTACATCTGAAATATGGCTTGATGTGCTGTATCCCCTGGCCAGGGTAAGATACGGAAGCGGGTCGGCAGGATCCATTTCGATAGCCTCCTTGACATATTCCACTCCTTTTTGAAAATCCTCCTTTGTGAGCCTGTTCATATAGTACTCGCCCCTTTTGCACAGTTTCTTGACTTCTGGATTATCCTGTTTAACACTCTTGACCATTTCCTGCTGGTCCTCTGACAGTCCGATCTTCATTTCCCTGAAGACATTGTTCACGATATCCGGATAGAGTCCGGCCAGTTCCTCCCAGGATGTATTATATGACTTTGCCCAGATATAATGTTCTTTCGGTTCAACATCCACAAGACGGAATTCAAGCTTCAGGGCTTCCTCGTTACCCTTGACCACAGCTTCAAGTAAGTGGTTTACCTGCAGTTTCTTCGCTATCTCAGAGATCGGCTCTACGCTGTCCCTGAATTGCAGGGTCGACTGTTTGGGCCGTACAATAAGCTCGCTCGTACAACTCAGTGGTGTAATAATGTCATCCTGGATTGACATGGGTATCCAATCCAGATCGGTATCGCCTGTGAGGTTTAATACAGGCAGTACCGCTATGGAAGCTGTCTGAACCTTCCATCCGTGGGAGGAATATGATTGCTCTCCCCTGAACCATCCCGGGTAAACGAACATCAGGAAGAGGGCGACCAGTGCTGCAGCCGTAACGCTGTAAGTAACCAATTTATTAGGTTTTGAGGCTGCCTTTCCGGTTGATTGCCATCCGGGCTCACGGGTCAGATCCCCGCGAGGATGCGTATAGGTCTTATATGATCTCGCCGTGCTTTTTTCTTTATCGGGATGCATGGCATATATCACATCCTTTACGGCATATGCAACTTTGTTGATCTGATCCCTGTAGAACGTCTTGTTCAGGTTCTTTTCAGGGCTGTCCGAAGGGGTCAGGGGCCTGTTAACCCCGGCGGATGAAAAGATAAACTCTATCCCCCGGAGCCGTGTTCCCAGTTCATCCTCAACCATTTTTATGTCGGAATCATCGAGCTCCCGTATTATGACCGGGATTATGCGGCTGCTTACATTACCGCTGTGCAGATTGATATCCCTTCCGTATTTATCTTCGGAGGCAATCTTATTGAAAGCTTTGAACTCATGTTCCCATGCAAAGCTTTTCGGATCGCAGTAGGTCTGGGAAAGGATCGGGATGAAGATGACAGATTTAAGCTTTGTCTTCAGACTTTTATCCACATCGTGCATATCGAGCAGTCCGTCGTGTGGATTTTCGTCGAAATAAATACTGATATCCTCTTTGAAGGTAGCGTCAAGTTCATTCTGGAGATCGGCTATGAATCTGCTGACCCATCCGTCGAACTTGTTGTCTTTCTGTCGGTAACTGACAAAAATGTCGTATTCAAAATCAGGAAGGATACTTGGCATAACTTTTTGAGGCTGGTTATCTTATGTAAATATATAAAAAAATCGGAACTCATGTCAACTGTCAGAACTGCCACTGCTGGCGGTCTGATACAGAATGCCATCTTCCTTTACAGGAATACCGGAAGATGACCTGTGAATTACAGTTGTTTTACGACAGTTTTGCCAGTGCCTCGCTGATGCAGCGCACTGCTTCGATGATCATGTCATCGGACCTGGCATATGATATCCTGATGCAAATTAAAGGGAGAACCAGTAATTCAGTTTCACCATGAAGATATTCTTCCCGGGAACACCGAATAAGGATCCGGCAATCTCAGATACCTTGTTGTACCTTCCCTGCCAGTCAGAGTGGTCGTGACTCCAAACCAGGAAAAGGGTTGATCCAAGTTTATATTCCCAGCGAAAAACCAGATTGGAGCGAAACTGGGAGAAACTGAAATCCGGGTTGGTAAAACTCCAGTTTTCCTGATTATGTTCAAAGCTGTAGCTGTTATCAGCTTCATTATAAACAACATCAAGCTCCTCCAGCCGTAGTTCGGTATCTTTCTCCCTTCCATCTCTCACCCGTTTGTAGCCCGAGTAATCGCCCACTGAGAAAAAGGGGCTTCCGTAGTATTGTAAAGACATCTCCGGAGTAAAATAGAACTCACCCCGGATAGTCAGAGCAGCTGTCTGCTGATCAAGATGCCCTACCAGGTACAGGGACTCAGAAGAGCCTTCCAGCGTGGATACATACTGTTGGTGGTACCTGGTAAAGATCAATGAAGGTTTCAGGGCAAGTTTGATCCTGCGCACAGGTAGCCAAGTGATCTCTGTATAAATCAACGCTTCGTGCGAGTCTTTTTCCACATAATTATTGGCATGCAGACCTACCTGACCATAGAGGTCTTTTGCTGTGTTGCTGGAAATTAATAAAGCGCCCTGATGTTCTCCGTCAATGCGAATGGCCGGTCCACCCCTCAACTCCCGGATATCCAGGTGGGAGAAATCATAGTTATAGCTAAGTATACAGGTCCAGAGCTTGTTATTTCTTAGTGTAAGGTCTATACCCATCTGGTTACCGGTGTTTTCCCCTCCAAAACTCCATTGAGCCTCATGGGAAAATGTCAATGTATAGTTTCTTATCCACTCCTTCGGATCATTCATCTTATAGGCAACCTTCAATCCTTCTCCCAGGAAGTCAGCCTGCCGAATATAACCTACATCATTCAGATTAAGTCCTGGTGAGCGGTATTCTCCCTTTATGCTGTAATTCCACTTACCTCCTTTCTTTCCCGTACGTAAAATAGCACCATGCCCAACCAGGTGATCTCTCAGGCTGTCCACTTCCAGATAAGAAGCGTCGGGCCGCTGAAAACGGTGGGTTTGTCCAGTCTGTTTAAGAAAGATGGCTTCGGGACTTCCGCGGAGCATTGAGCCTATGGCCTTGAATTCCAGGAAATAATTCTTATTATTCCAATAATGAAGCAGATCGAGTCCGCCTGTCAGGGCTGTCTCTGGTAACAAAGCCCTTGCAGCCGAGTCGGCTGAGATCCGGTTTACAGAACTTATATATCCGCCAGCGATTGTATTCCCATCATTGAGCTCCTGCTTGATCCTTGAAGCAAAGTAGTTGCTAAGAGGAGCCACCTCCAGCTCGTCTACCTCTCCATCGTCCCTCCTTAGAGTCCCGTATTCCTGAGCTGTAAGCCCGTTCATCAATCCGACTGACAATCCCTTCCTGCTCTTCCCGGTTAGCTTTAATGCTCCAAGTATGGTAGTCCGGTCGGGCAGATCGTCAACTACCTGGCCCTGCCACTGAGCCGGAAAATCCGGTTCACTTCCTATGCGCCGGGAATAGTAAGGAATATCCTGATCCAGAGCAAAATCAAAGATCTCAGTCCCTTCCAGGAAGAAAGGCCTTTTTTCCTCATAAAAGGTTTCGAAAGAGGTCAGGTTAAGAACCGAAGGATCTGCCTCTACCTGCCCGAAATCCGGATTTACAGACAAATCCAGTGTGAACCCGCTGCTGATGCCCACCTTCGCATCCAGACCCCCGTTAAAAGTGAAATCACCTTTACTTTCTTCACCACTGTAATCATATGATCCAAGTACATAAGGAAGGAATTCCACCTGCCTTGATGTACGTATGCCTTCCAGTCCATGCAACTCACCAAACAGATATACCATTGCTGGTGCCTTCAATGGTATATACTGCCAATCGTCCTCCTCAGCCTTCCGGTCGATCCAGCGCCAGACATGCATCCCCCAGACATATTGATTCTTACTGGTATAGCGTAGCTGGCTGAACGGAATGCGCATCTCAGCAACCCAGCCCGAATCAATTCTTGCGGTGGCTCCGTCCCATACGCCGTTCCAGTTAAAATCCCACTGGAAATCCCCTAAATGCTTCAGGTCCATCTTCTGGCCGGCAGCACTCATGTTAAACTCGAAGGCTGTCAGCCTGTCATGATAACTGTCGAGAGCGATCCCTGTCATATCACCGCTAAGGGCGTCCCTACGGTCGAATATATCCCTGATCCCTGCAGGCTGGCTATCCTGGCAGATGATCGAGACAAAGAGATCGGATTCATTATAAAGGACTTTAATATATGTATTTTCAGTAGGTAAGGCACCATCAAGGGGTTGTTGCTGGGTAAATGCCCCCTGCCACTCCCCCAGCTGCCAGACCGGATCATCAAGTTGACCGTCAATCCTGGGGATATCGTTATCCCCTATATTCAGGGTCTGGTAGATACGCTTATTGGCCAGCAACGAATCCAGGTTCTGCGCCGATAAAGAAGATATTAGCAGAAGAAGCATGCCTACACTGACGGTTAAACCTTTCATTGTCGGTCAAATTTACCCCGTTAAACTAAAGCAAGTTATAAACGGATATTTCTCACAGCAAGCGGCCCGGCCAATGCAAATGTTCAGGACATAGAATGTTTTGGGGTATCGCATTAAATAACAATCAGTTATTTTACGACAGTTTTGCCAGGGCTTCGCTGATGCGGCGCACTGCTTCGATGATCATGTCATCCGACGTGGCATATGATATCCTGATGCAGCTGTCGGCGCCAAAGGCGGCTCCGCTTACCACTGCAACCCTCCCCTCTTCAAGGATAAAGAATGCAAGGTCTTCAGAGTTGTTTATGGTCTTGCCGTTATAACTCCTCCCGATGAAAGAGCTGATATCAGGCATGACATAGAAAGCACCCTGCGGCACTCTTACCTTCAATCCGGGCACCTTTTGAAGCAATCCGCATATCAGGTCCCTGCGTCGGAGAAAAGCCTCACGCATCTTTTCCCTCGAGTCACTCTTTGAGGTTACTGCTGCCAGTGCCGCCCTCTGCGCTATTGAGCAGACGCCTGACGTGAACTGACCCTGCAGCTTGTTACAGGCCTTTGCCAGCCATAACGGGGCACCAATATACCCTATCCTCCATCCTGTCATGGCATAACCCTTGGAGACACCGTTGACAGTGACAACCCTGTCGGCAATTGAACCGAAAGTGGCAAGGCTGACATGGGAGCCCGAGAATGTTATATGTTCGTATATCTCATCTGAGATGACCAGTATTTCAGGGTAATTCTCAATCACCCTGACCAGCGCTGCCATCTCCTCCCTGGTATACACCATCCCTGTCGGGTTGGAAGGAGAATTGAAAATAATGACACGGGTACGGGAGGTGATTGCCGCATCGAGTTGAGCAGGAGTGACTTTAAAGTCGTTTTCTATGGTGGTATTTATTATTACCGGTATACCTCCGGTGAAGCGTATCTGATCATAGTAGCTGACCCAGTACGGCGCAAGAAGTATGACCTCCTCTTCAGGATCCACTACGGAGATAAGTATATTGATGAGCGAGTGCTTCCCTCCTGCTGACACAATAATCTGGTCAGGAGAATAGTCAAGGCCGTTCTCTTCTTTGAATTTGCGAGATATGGCTTCCCTGAGGTCACCGTAACCCGGTACCGGTGGATAGAACGAATAGTTGTCATCTATAGCCCTTTTGGCTGCTTCCTTTATATCATCCGGAGTGAAAAAGTCGGGCTCACCAATGCTCATGTTGATGACATCTATGCCCTTTTCCCTTAGTTCACGGCTTTTCTGGGCCATTGCCAGGGTCTGCGATACTGAGAGTGACTGCACTCTCCTGCTTATATGTTCCATTGTCAGAGGTTTTTCTTTTTATCGGGTCAGGAAAGGCCAAATGTAATTGTTAAAAGCGAAAAAGAAAAGAGCTTAAAACAGCCTTCCCTTCTGTAATAAGCCTTTAATAAAAATGATTAATTTGCACGCTGTAATAAGCAAAACACACGTCACCATGGAAACATTCCGCGATATATTGATAGTTACCCTCCCCGCACTTCTTGTGATGCTCACTGCCTGGCTGGTCATACGGTACATGCTGCGTGATGAGACTAACCGCAGGCGGCAGGATCTACTGCTTCAGACCGTCAAGACCATCACGCCGGTGAAGCTGCAGGCCTATGAGAGACTGGTGCTTTTCCTTGAGCGTATCTCACCGGAGTCTCTCATCATGCGTCTGTCAAAACCGGACATGACGGCGCAGCAGTTACATTCAGTTCTTGTCAGCAATATCCGCAGCGAATATGAGCACAACCTGTCTCAGCAGATCTATATAAGCAATGAAGCATGGGAGATGGTAAGGAACGCAAGGGGTACAATCGTGAGGCTGATAAACAGCGTATCCGAAAAGCTGCCTCCCACGGCAACGGGTGAAGAACTCTCAAGGAACATTCTCGAGGAAGTGATGGACATGGATACCGAGCCGTCACGCCTGGCTATCAACTATATCAAAGCAGAGATCGGACGGATAATGTCATAAAGAAACGACGCCCGCAGAGGGTGGCGTCGTTTCAGTTATATATTGTCATCACAGGCCTTAAAAGCCTATAAAAGATCTATACTGCGTTTCACAAAAACACTGAGAGCTTCTCCCTTGAGCATGTTATTGGCCAGCAACGCGAGGTCAATAAGCTGACGAACAGACTGGTGCTTCGTGCCAAATCCTTCAAGGATGGTCTTTCGCTTGTCTTCAAGCTGCGTCAGTTCACCCCTGAGTCTCTCAAGGTCATCCTTTTCTACCGTCGGTATCTCCTCGGGCTTTTTCTTACCATGTTCCTTCTCCATGAAGTCTATCTCAACCTTTGTCTTCTCTATGCCCGCGCTGTTCTTCTTGAGCTCATCGGCGTGCTCCTTGTCGAGTTCTTCTGCGAGGCTGATGATAAGCTGATGGTTCGTATTCAGGACAAGGTTATAGCTGTCAGGCATCTCGCCGTAGAATGAATATCCTCCTCCGAACTGGGCCATATCTTTCATCCTGCGCATGAATTCGCTCTGCGTGATCACCAGGGGAAGGTCCTTTTCATCGAGGCTTTCGGTCCTTACCTGGAAATTGATCTTGTCAGTGTCAGCCACCTGGCTGCGGAAGACCTGTGAGAGGTCATCGATCTGAGCCTGTGTGAGCTTTGAGGCATGTGCATCCTCCTTCCTGATGAGGTTCTCAACAACATCGCTGTCAACCCTGACAAACCTTGAGTTCGGATCCTTCGATTCGAGAGTGTTGATCAGGTGCGTATCCAGCTGACCGTCAAGCACCAGGACATCATAACCCTTTTCCTGTGCCTTGGCTACGTATGAGTGCTGCGTCACCGGATCAGTAGTATAAAGATGTATCAGGGCCTTATCCCTGTCAGTCTGGTTTTCCTTGATGGTATTGTCGTATTCCTCAAGTGTGAAATACTTCCCTGCAGTATTTTTGTAAAGTGCAAACTTTGTGGCTTTCTCGAAGAATTTCTCCTCGGTAACCATACCATATTCGATAAAAAGTTTCAGGTCATCCCATTTCTTTTCATAGTTCTCCTTGTCTTTCTTATATATCTCCGCAAGACGGTCGGCCACTTTCTTGGTTATATGTCCTGATATCTTCTTTACATTGGTGTCACTCTGAAGATAGCTCCTTGAAACATTGAGAGGGATATCGGGAGAGTCGATAACCCCGTGCAGCAGGGTCAGGAATTCCGGCACGATGCCCTCGACCGAATCAGTCACAAAGACCTGGTTGCAGTAGAGCTGTATCTTGTTCTTCTGTATCTCGAAGTTATTGCGTATTTTGGGAAAGTAGAGTATCCCGGTAAGCTTGAAGGGATAGTCGACATTGAGGTGGATATTGAACAGGGGCTCCTCTCCCATCGGATAAAGCTCCTTATAGAACTTACTGTAATCTTCATCCTTAAGTTCTGATGGCTTGAGGGTCCATGCCGGCCGGGTGTTGTTGATCACTTTCGGCTTTCCGGTGTCAACCATCTTACCGTCTTTCCACTCTTTTTCGTTGCCAAACTGTACGGGTACGGGCAGGAAGCTGCAGTACTTCTTAAGCAGGCTCTGCAGCCTGTTCTCATCGAGGAACTCCTTTGAATCCTTGTCAAGGTGGAGTATCACATCAGTACCGCGTTCAGTTCTCTCAGTTTCCTCCAGTGTATATTCAGGACTTCCGTCGCAGGTCCACCTGACTGCCGGTTCATCGTCACGGTATGACTTTGAGACTACCTCTACCTTATCGGAAACCATGAACGACGAATAGAACCCCAGTCCGAACTGTCCGATAAGTCCGCTCGCCTGATCCTTGTATTTGTCAAGGAATTCATTGGCGCTGGAGAAAGCAATCTGGTTTAGGTATTTGTCAATTTCTCCGGCGCTCATTCCAACGCCGTTGTCTGACACTGTTATGGTTTTCTTTTTCGGGTCAAAGGTGACATTCACCTTTGTCTCGCCAAGTTCACCATTATACTCGCCCGCCGAGGCCAGTGTCCTGACCTTCTGTATGGCATCCACGGCGTTTGACACCAGCTCCCTCAGGAAAATCTCATGATCTGAATAGAGGAATTTTTTAATGACCGGAAAAATGTTCTCAGTAGTAACTCCAATTTTACCCTTTTCCATATTGTAATTTTTTCGTGATTATTCTGCCCCCTGATGAACAAAGTGCGTGCCGCGGGCAGATAATATGACATAAAGTCAGTTGTCCCGTGAAACTGCCGTCATAAGTGCTTCGAGACGCTGGCATGCAGTCATTATCTCCTGGTGCGAAATGGTAAGCGGTGGTGCAATTCTGAAGGCATCTCCGCAGAAGAGGAAATAATCGAGCAGCAGTCCGTATTCCGGTGCCCGTGATACAAGTGACGGTATTGATATTCCGTGCTCCGGTACCACTGCCAGCAGCAGTCCCTCTCCCCTGACCTCTTTCACCGGCAGATCTGCGAGTTTTTTTCTGAATATCTTTTCCTTCTCAAGGGCTTGTTGCGGCAGCTGCTCATTCACCACAACCTCCAGTGAAGCCAGGCCCGCAGCACAACATACCGGGTGACCGCCAAAGGTAGTAATGTGACCCAGTGCAGGATCATGTGCCAGTGATGACATTATCTCCGCCGGGGCAATGAAGGCGCCAAGAGGCATGCCACCGCCGAGGGCTTTGGCCAGAACCAGTATGTCAGGTGTGACTTGATACCTAAGAAGTGAAAAGAGGCTGCCGGTACGTCCGAAACCAGTCTGCACCTCGTCAAAGATGAGTAATGCTCCATTTCTGTCACATGCCCTCCGCAGTTCATTCAGGAAACCATCGCGCGGTTGTATTACCCCGGCCTCAGCCTGCACCGGTTCAACAAGTACAGCTGCGGTATGGTTACTGACCGTTCCGGCTGCATCATGAGCGTTGAAGACAGCCATTGTGGTTGAGGGCATCAGTGGCCTGAAGGCATTGCGATAGCTCTCCGAACCCTGTACGGCCAGGGCCCCTGTCGTTGATCCGTGGTATGCATTGCGGAAATAGATTATCTCGTTCCTGCCTGTATATCTCCGGGCAAGTTTTATGGCACCCTCAATGGCTTCACTGCCCGAGTTTACAAAGTAAACCGACTGTAGCGACGGAGGCATCACTGAGGCCAGGCGTGCGGCATATTCCACCTGTGGACCCTGCACTAACTCACCATAAATCATGAGGTGCATGTAACTGTCAGCCTGCTCCTTCACTGCTGCCACCACTGCCGGATGACGATGGCCGGTATTACTCACCGAAACGCCGGAGATAAGGTCAAGATAATCCCTGCCGTCACTTCCGTACATGAAAGAGCCTTCCGC
>Ga0316578_10000316_pt1 | contig 14949 bp, 14 predicted proteins | sample J0NA_2_FD_203076 | JGI IMG/M metagenome (GOLD analysis project Ga0316578, IMG submission 203076) | Rhizosphere microbial communities from salt marsh grasses in Alabama, United States - J0-2_160517rDrC | ecosystem: Host-associated > Plants > Roots > Rhizosphere | place: USA: Alabama | collected... | reverse complement strand
CAAGCTGCTAAATGCGTCCGGATCCCGAACCGCAAGGTCCGCCAGCGCTTTCCGATCCAACTCCACCCCCGACCGCTTGAGCCCGTTCATGAACCGGGAATAGGAGAGGTCGTTCTCCCGGGCTGCAGCGTTGATCCTGGTAATCCATAGGGACCGGAAGTTCCGCTTCTTCTTCTTGCGGTCCCGATAGGCATGCTCCCAGCCCTTCTCGACAGCGTCTTTGGCGGTCTTGTAGAGGTTCTTCCTACCACCGAAATAGCCCTTCGCGGCCTTGAAGATCTTCTTTTTACGCTTCTTCCGGGCGGCGGCTTGCGTGGCACGAGGCATCGATCTGCTCCTTCCCTATTTGACCAGCAGGCGCTTGACCCGCTTCACGTCGGCCTTGGCAACCAGCGTGCTCGAGCGCAGGCGCCGCTTCCGCTTCCGGTCTTTCTTCGTGAGGATGTGGCTCTTGTTCGCCCGCATCCGCTTGATCTTCCCTGTTCCCGTCTTCCGCATTCGCTTCGCAGCGGCTCGATTCGTTTTCATTTTGGGCATAACTAACTCCTTTGGGGGTGCCCCCGACTTCCAGGAATGGGCCCAAAGGGCTCACCCCGGATGGGGCCCCTCAGGGGCGTCGACTCCTGACCGTGGTTCTACTTGGTCTTCAGGGGAGCCATGACCATGAACATGACTCTCCCTTCGAAGCTGGGCTCCGATTCGACCTTTCCGACGTCGCTGAGGTCCTCCTTCACCCTCTCGAGAACCTCCAGACCCAGCTCCGAGTGTGTGATCTGCCGGCCCCTGAACATCATCGTCAGCCGGACCTTGTTCCCTTCCTCCAGGAACTTCCGGGCGTGCCGGGTCTTGAACTCGTAGTCGTGATCCTCGATTCCGGGACGGAACTTGACCTCTTTTACCTGGATGGTGTGCTGTTTCTTCCTGGCTTCCCTGGCCGCCCTGGCCTGCTCGTATTTGAATTTCCCGTAGTCCATGAGCTTGACCACGGGGGGCCGGGCATCAGGGGCCACCTCAACCAGGTCCAACCCCGCCTCCTCTGCGCGCGTACGGGCCTCGTCGATGGAGACGATTCCGATCTGTTCGCCCTCGTCGCTGATGAGACGAATGGGGCTGATCCGGATCTGGTCGTTGACTCGGACCTTTTGCTCCTTGATGGTCTGAACCTCCGCTCTGTTGTTGGCAGAATCCCCGGCGGATACCGCCTCCGGGCGAAAAAAAAGCCCGGCGTGACCGGGCGAGAATGGGGTGACGAAGGCAGGGCCTTGGTCGTTCCTTCTGAACCCGGCGGTACCCTCGCCAACGCGGGGACCGAAAGGTGGGGGGATGACGTCCCCCACTTCCAATTGTGCCTTCAATAATACGGGGTGGCCGGGGAAGGTCAAGCCTTCGGGCCCCGCAAGGACTACGAGGGACCTAATCGCTTCTGGTCAGCCGGAAGTCCAATGACTGTCCACCCTGCGTGAAGGTACCGCTTATGGTCCGGCCGTCCTCGGAAAGGGTCCCCTTGAAGGTGGGGTCCCCCGGCACTCCCGCCATGAGGAAGGAAACCTGGGATCCCTCCACCGCCACTTCCGAGAGGGCGAAGTCCTGGGTAGCCTGCGCCGGGATGCTGATGTCCCCGGACCAGGCGCCGTCCTCCACCATCAGGTCCACGTCGATCCCCAGCTCGCCACCGGGAGTCAGTATCGCACCCTCCCAATGGCCCACGGGCGTCGGATCTTCCTGTGCACCGAGGGGGCCGGAAGGCCCGACTACAGCCGTCAGGAAGATGGCCACCCCCACCAGTCTGGCATTCACCGTCATGATCCACCTCTCGTTGGTTGCCCTCACGATCTTTCGCTGGGTACGAGGCCGGAGGGCGGAATCTTCACGCCTCCGACGGTTTCTCCCCCTCGGGCCCGAAAGAACGCGACCGGGCTTCTTCCAACAGGAGGGCCTTGAACTCTTCCCGGGACATGATCTCCTGCTTCTTCCCCTCTCCCCGCTTTCGCACCGCCACCGTTCCCGCTTCGGCCTCCCTCTCCCCCACCACAGCCATGTAGGGGACCTTCTGCATTTCCGCATCACGAATCCGGTAGCCCAGGGTCTCACGCTCGTACAGTTCGGCCCGGAGGCCGGCTCCCGCCAGGTCGTCCACCAGCTCCCGGGCGCTCTCCAGCCAATGCTCCGAAACGGGAAGGACCCTTACCTGCTCCGGGGCCAGCCAGAGTGGGAAGTTCCCGGCGTAGTGCTCGATGAGGCCACCGACAAAGCGTTCCATGGAGCCCACCAGGACCCGGTGGAGCATCACCGGGCGGTGACCCTCGTTGTCCTCGCCGATGTATTCCATGTCGAAACGGTCCGGGAGGTTGAAGTCGAGCTGAACCGTGGGTCCCTGCCATTTCCGCCCGATGGCGTCGATGAGCTTGAAATCCAACTTCGGCCCGTAGAACACTCCCCCTCCCTCGTCGATGCGGTAGTCCTTTCCTCGTTCCTCCAGAACCGAAGCGAGCATGTTCTGGGCGTCTTCCCACTGGGCCTCCGTCCCCAGGGCCTTCTCCGGTCGTGTCGCCAGATCGATGGCGTAGGGGTAGCCGAAGACCCGCAGCATCTCGTCCACCAGGTCCAGGAGCCGCCCGATCTCCTCGGCAACCTGCTCCGGCATGCAGAAGATGTGGGCATCATCCTGGGTGAAGCCCCTCACTCTCAGCATGCCGTGAAGAACGCCGCTCCTCTCATAGCGATAGACCGTGCCGAACTCGGCCATCCGGATGGGAAGGTCCCGATAGGAGCGCTGCCGGGATTGGTAGATGGCGATGTGCCCAGGGCAGTTCATGGGCTTGGGCCTGTAGCGTCCTCCCTCCACCTCCATGGCCCCGAACATGTCCTCCTGGTAGTTCTCCAGGTGTCCGGAGATCTCGAAGAGCCGCTCACTCATGACATGGGGAGTGTAGACGAGGACGTACCCATGCTTCAGGATCAGCTCCTGCTCGAACCGCTCCACCTCATTGCGGATCACCGCTCCCTTGGGATGCCAGAGAATGAACCCGGCCCCCACCCGCTGGTCCGTGGAGAAGAGGTCCAGCTGCTTCCCCAGAACCCTGTGGTCACGCTTCTTGGCCTCCTCCAGCCTGTGGAGATGGGCCTTCAGCTCCTTCTTGTCGAAGAACGCCGTGCCGTAGATGCGCTGGAGCATCTGGCGGTTCTCGTCGCCCCGCCAGTAGGCACCGGATGAAGAAAGGAGCTTGAAATTCCGGATCTTCCCGGTGGAGGGCACGTGAGGCCCCCGGCACAGGTCCAGGAACGAGCCGTCCCGGTATACCGTGATGACCTCGTCATCCGTGAACTCTTCCAGCCTCTCCAGCTTCAGAGGATCATCGGAGAAGAGCTCACGGGCCTCCTCCTTCGTGACACGCCTCCGCTCGAAGGAGAGGTCCTCCTCCACCACCTCCGCCATCTTCTTCTCGATGGCGTCGATGGCCTCCGGGGTAAATGGCTCCGGGACCTCGAAGTCATAGTAGAACCCGTCCTCGATGGCGGGGCCGAACCCAATCCCCGCCGTGGGGATCAGCTCACGGACCGCGGTAGCCAGGACGTGGGCCGCCGAATGCCGGAGGAGGGTCAGGGCATCCTCATCCCGGGCCGTAAGGATGCGGATCTCCACGTCCTCTTCGATGGGGACCATGAGATCCGCGATCTCACCGTTGATTTCGGCTCCCAGGGCCGCCTTGGCCAGCCCGGGCCCGATGGCCGCGGCGACGTCTCCGGCGTTCGAGCCCCTGGGGAGCTCCAGAACCGTTCCGTCGGGAAGCGTCACCTTGATGTTTTTTCCGTCAGACATGGTTCGCCGTTCGGCTAGAGGGTCCGTGTTGTCCGGCACCGTCACCATCCGGGACCGCAGGGAAAAAGAAGACGCGGCCCCGGGGAATCGGGGGCCGCGTCGTTCGTGTGCCGAATATGTCGTTCGAGATCACACAAGCCGACGAGCCCCCAGCCCGGTCGTCCGGGTGGTGGCCTTCGTGATGGTGGTGGTCTCGACACGGCAGTTCATTGCGATCTTCCTCGGTCTCTCTTGACCTCAGAGGCTAACTCGAAGGCGCCTCATGGTCAATCCCGGCAGGGCTTTCCCCTGGGCGCCGAGCTCACAGCCGACCGAATAGCGAAGATCGAGATCGAGGAAGAAAGAAGAAGAGCCCGGATTCCCGAAGGCCAGAGGGCTTCCGGGAATCCGGGCTACCGCATAGCGGAGCTTGGAGAGCTTCGCTATTCGGTTAGTACATCCCGCCCATTCCACCACCAGGCATGGGGGGCATCTTCTCCTCCTCGGGCTTCTCCACCACCACGGCCTCGGTGGTGAGAAGGAGGCCAGCGATGGAGGCAGCGTTCTGCAACGCAGAGCGGACGACCTTCGTGGGGTCGATCACACCCGCTTCCACCAGGTCCTCGTAAGCGTCGGTCTGGGCGTTGTACCCGAAATTCGAGTTCTTGTTTTCCCTGACCTTCTCCACCACGATGGAGCCCTCGGCTCCCGCGTTCACGGCGATCTGCCGGATGGGGTGCTCCAGGGCCCGGCGGAGGATACCCACGCCGATCTGCTCGTCCTCACGATCCAGCTTCATCTTGTCCAGGGCAGCCTGGGCTCGAAGGAGGGCAACGCCACCGCCGGGAACGATTCCTTCCTCCACGGCGGCCCGGGTGGCGTGGAGGGCGTCCTCCACCAGCGCCTTCTTCTCCTTCATCTCCGTCTCTGTGGCGGCACCGACGTTGATGACGGCCACGCCGCCAGCCAGCTTGGCCAGACGCTCCTGGAGCTTCTCGCGATCATAGTCCGAGGTGGACTTGTCCACGGCGACTTTGATCTCCTCGATGCGCCCCTGGATCTTGTCCTCCTCCCCGGCACCGTCGACGATGGTGGTGTTGTCCTTGTCGATAACGATGCGCTTGGCCTGGCCCAGATCGCTCATCACGGCGTTCTCGAGCTTGAACCCGACCTCCTCGGAGATGACCTGCCCACCGGTGAGCACCGCGATATCCTGCAGCATGGCCTTCCGGCGGTCCCCGAACCCGGGAGCCTTCACGGCGCAGACCTTCAGGGTGCCCCGAAGCTTGTTCACAACCAGCGTTGCCAGGGCCTCACCCTCCACGTCCTCGGCAATGATCAGGAGGGGCTTGCCTGTCTGGGCCACCTTCTCCAGCACCGGAAGGAGATCCTTCATGGAAGAGATCTTCTTGTCGTGGATGAGGATCATCGCGTCCTCGAGGATCGCCTCCATCCTCTCCGGATCCGTAACGAAGTAGGGGGAGAGATAGCCGCGGTCGAACTGCATGCCTTCCACGGTCTCCAGGGTGGTCTCGAGACCCTTGGCCTCCTCCACCGTGATGACCCCGTCCTTCCCGACCTTCTCCATCGCGTCGGCGATGAGCTCCCCTACCTCCTGGTCGTTGTTGGCGGAGATGGTCCCGACCTGGGCGATCTCCTTCTTCCCCTTGGTTTCCATGGAGAGCTTCTTCAGCTCATCCACGACTACCGTCACGGCCTTGTCGATGCCCCGTCGGATCCCCATGGGGTTCGTGCCGGCAGTGACGTTCTTCAGCCCTTCGCCGAAGATGGCCTGGGCCAGTACTGTTGCGGTGGTGGTTCCGTCGCCCGCCACGTCGGAGGTCTTGGTCGCGACCTCCTTCACCATCTGAGCTCCCATGTTCTCGATGGGATCTTCCAGCTCGATCTCCTTCGCCACCGAGACGCCGTCCTTGGTCACCGTGGGCGAGCCGAACTTCCGATCCAGAACCACGTTGCGGCCTTTGGGCCCGAGCGTGACCTTAACGGCCCGAGCGAGCTTGTCGACCCCGGCCTTCAGTTGTGCACGGGCCTCGACGTCGAATCCGAGTTCCTTCGCTGCCATCTGCCTCTCCTTCGCTTAGTCGTCGTCTTGGTTGGAAACAGGCTAGTTGATGACGGCCAGAATGTCGGACTCACGGAGGATGAGGTACTCCTCCCCGTCCACGCTGACCTCGGTACCGCTGTACTTCCCGTAGAGCACTCTCTGGCCGACCTTGACGTCAGGCTCGATGCGAGCACCCTCCTCGGAGAGCTTGCCGGGACCCACGGCGATGATGGTTCCCTGCTGGGGCTTCTCCTTGGCGGTGTCGGGGATGTACAGCCCGCCCCGCATCTGCTCCGTCTCCTCCAGGGCCTGGACGACCACCCTGTCCGCCAGAGGTTGAATCTTGTCCTTGGCGCCCTTTGCCATTCCGACTCCTCCGCGTTGTGAAAACCATTGAGATCAAATCGAGAACCGCTCTGTTAGCACTCATCAGTTGTGAGTGCTAACAACACACGAAGAATCTATCTACTGCCTCAGGACTGTCAATAGGGATGTCAGGGTAAGCGGGAGGGTCTACTTTCCGTCAGCGGCGATGGCCTCCATCCGGTGCACACCCTCCAGGCCGACGATGGCCTGAACCACCTGGGGTGCCAACGCTTCGGGGAACCAGAAACCCAGCTCCGTCAGCCGCCCGAAGGAGGCCTGAGCCTCCTCATAGGCCCGTTCGAGGACGGCTCGGGCAGAGGTCCGGAAGAGGCCCTCTACCATCCCCGGCGGAACCGGGTCCCCTTCCCAGAGCCCGAGGAGGGCTCCCTTCTCCTCCTCCGCACCGTGGTGATGGATCTGGGAGACGAGGAGGTTGTGGCTTTTCCTGCCCAGGTCGAACTCGAAGTCCGTCAGGTCGTCCACGATCTGGAAAGCCGTGCCCAGGCGGGCAATGGCCGGCTCCGCCTCCCTTATTCTCTCCCCCACCTCGCCCTCCTCCAGGATCGATGGAGCGACGAAGGCCAGCGCGAAGAGAGCGCCCCCCCTCACCTCGTGGACCCGCCGGATCATGGAATCGGGGGTGGGGATCTCGTCCACTCCCCCTTCCTCCGAGCCTTCCAGCTCCCCGATCTCCGCCATGCGGTTGAGGAGGCCCCGGAGGATGGCGTGGGTATCCTCCTCCTGAATGACCCCGTTCCTCGCAGCCCGGTCGCACGCCCGGCGAATGAGGCGTTCGAAGCTCATGAGTTGGAGAATGGAGAGGAACCGGTGACCGGAGCCCTCCACCAGGGGGAGAAGACTCTTTCCCTGATCGTCGAAGATGTTGTCCGCGGCGGTGATGGTCCCCTTGATGCAGAAGTTGAGCTCCGTGTAGAAGGCCAGTCTCTCGGGCCCCACGCCCAGGGACTCGAAGAGAGACCGGAAGAGGACCAGGAAGAAGTATTCCTGGAGAAACGCGAGACCTTCCGGGGACCGCATCTCTCCCTCTTCCGGGACCCGTCGCCCCTCATGCAGGAACCGTGGATCCACCAGCTCCCCCAGGTCCAGGTACAGGGCGTTCACGGCCCGGGCCTGGGCCTTCATGGCCGGGCCCAATCGGTCCCACACCCCATGCTCCTCCAACAAACGGACGGCCTCGGGTGAGCGAAACACGGGAGAAAGCGTCATGATCCTGCGGTTCCTCTTTCGGGATTTCGTCGTCCGAACAGGCGAATCTAGCCAGCACCGGCCCTATTTGGCCATATGTCTGCCGGCCAGAAAGAGCCCGTGGAGGGTGAGGAACGGCTCGACTCTCTCCACGGTTCTGCAGTGCGGGGCGAGAAGTTCGGCGTAGCCGCCCGTGGCCACCACGAGGGCGTCCGGCCGGTTCCATTCGGCCTTGATGCGGTCCACCATGCCGTCGATGGCATCCACCGTGGAGAAGAAGACTCCGCTCTCCATGCAGGCCTCCGTCCTCCGCCCGATGACCCTGTCCGGAGGACGGAATTCCACCCGGGGAAGTTTCGCCGCCCTGCGTCCGAGCCACTCCAGCCCCACCTGGACGCCGGGGGCGATGACCCCACCCTGAAAGGCTCCCTCCCTGGTGATGCAGTCGAACGTCGTGGCCGTCCCCAGATCCACCGCCACCGTGTCGCGCTGAAAGAGATCCCGGGCCGCAAGAGTGTTCACGATCCGGTCCGCGCCTACCGTCTGCGGCTCATCGACCTCCAGCCTGATGGGGAGGTCCGCACCCGGGCCGACGGTGAACACCGGGCCGGCGATGATCCCCGCCAACGCAGTCCTGACGCGCTCTGTGACGGATGGAACCACGGACCCCAGCACTCCCCGGACGAGGGTGCCTTCATCCACTCCCTTCCGGGCCAGGAGCGCATGAATCAGGTGGTCGTATTCGTCGGCGGTTCTGGGGAGGCCCGTACTCAGGCGCCAGTGGGTCAAGACCTCCCCTTCCGGTGCCATGAGTCCCACCACGGTCTCGGTGTTTCCGATGTCCACCACGAGATGCATCGCTCTGTCTCCATCTGTCTCTAGAGGCCGAATCCGGTCATCGGGGAACCCGGGCGACCGAGCCTGCGAGGACTTCCACCAGCTTCCCCCCGTCCCTCTCCAGCATCAGCGACCCCCGGGGAGTGATGCCCAGGGCCACCCCCCGGCCACCCAATTCGGAGTCCACCCTCTCCCCCAGCAGCGCGTCACGGGCCAGGTACGCCTGGAGCTCCGCCTCTGTCAGGCGGCCACCTCCGGCCCCCGCCGCCACCCGGATCGCGGTGACGATCTCTCCCGCCAACTCGACACGGGAGACTCCTCCACCGAACCCGTCAGCCAGCGAGATGGCCGAGGTTCGGAGCTCCGGGGGAAACTCCAGGGCCCGCTGTCCGACGTTCAGTCCGATCCCCACCACCACACCGCCCCTCCCTGCGGTCTCGCAAAGGATTCCACCCAGCTTCCGCCCCCGAAGCAGGAGATCGTTCGGCCATTTGACGCGAATCCCCCTCTCCTCCCCGTCTTCCACATCGTAGATGGCCTCCAGCACGTCAGCGGTGGCCATGGCCACACGGATGGACAGGAGCGCGTCCGCCTCATGCCCTCCGGACGGGACCAGTACCGAGAGCCAGATCCCCTTCCCTGCAGGGGAGTCCCACCCCTTCCCCCCCCTTCCCCTGCCACCGGTCTGGGCCTCGGCCAGGACCACGGTCCAGGGGTCGGCTCCGTTTCCTGCCAGGGCCTTCACGCGGTCGTTGGTCGAGCCCAGGACCTGGAAGACCTCCAGGTGTGGGACACCCCAGAGAGAGCCCAGGGACTCCACCAGGTGCCCCTCCCACTCCTGAAGGAGAGGGAGCTCGGCCCCTCCGGCTCCTCTTCCCACCACACTCATCTCCCGGCCACTCGAAGAGAGAGATCTGCGGCGGTGGCGGAGTGGGTCAGGGCTCCGATGCTGACGAAGTCCACTCCGGTTTCCGCCACCGCCCTCACTCTCCCCAGGGTCATGTTCCCGGACGCCTCCAGGAGTGGGCGGTCTTTTCCCCGGGCCCCGGCTCTGTCGACGGCCTCCCGGATGGTCTCGAGTCTCATGTTGTCCAGGAGGATCCTCTGGACGCCCAGCGTCATGGCCTCCTCGAGCTCCTCCAGGGTCCCCACCTCCACCTCCACGGGCACACGGTCCCTGTTGGCCCTTCTCACCCTCTCCACAGCCGCCTGGATCCCCCCCGCCGCCACGATGTGGTTGTCCTTCACCAACACCATGTCGTGGAGTCCCACACGGTGGTTTCTCCCGCCTCCGGCCAGAACCGCTGCCTTCTCCAGAAAGCGCCAGCCGGGCGTGGTCTTCCTGGTGTCCAGGATCTGAGTACCGGTGCCGGTGACGGCCTCCACGAAGCGTCGCGTCAGGGTTGCGATCCCCGACAGGCGCCCCAGGAAGTTCAACGCCGTTCTCTCGGCCGTGAGGATGCTTCGCAGAGACCCCTGGACCGTCAGGATGGAGGCGTCCTGCTCGACCTCGGTTCCATCCGGGACCTCTACCGACACGACCAGGCTCGGGTCGACCCGGTGCAACACCCGCGTCGCCGGATCCGTCCCAGCTACCACCAGGGCCTCTTTGGCCACGACCGTCGCCGTCCCCTCCGTGCCCCGGGGGACGGTCCAGAGGGTGGTCCAGTCCCCCGGCCCCACATCCTCCTCCAGAGCCAGGTCCATGAGGCGTTCCAGAGCCTCGGTTTGGAGCATTCTCGGTCAACCTCTCATGGCCAGGTAGATCAAAAAGGCACCCCCCACCACCCAGCAGTACGGGCCGAAGCGATGAAAGGACTTCCGTCGGAGCATGGCCACGAAAGTCCAGATTGCCAGAATCCCGGTCAAGGCCGCCGCGACGACTCCCACACCCAGGGCCCCACCCGCGAGGCCGGAACCGGCCTCTGCCAGCTCCGGGAGCTCGAGGACCGCCGCGCCGAGGATGGCCGGAACCGCCATGAGGAAGGAAAACGCCGCAGCCTCTTCCGCCTCCACTCCGAGCCAGAGCCCCGTCACCACCGTGGCACCGGACCGGGAGACCCCTGGCACGATAGAAAAAGCCTGGGCCAGCCCCATGAGAAGCGCCGTCCGGATTCCCGGCCCCGTGCCAGGATTCCGCCCCAATGCCCACCGGGCGGTCCACAGGAAGGTGCCGGTCACCAGAAGACCGATGCCTGCCACCCGGGGGGCGTCGAAGAGCCCCTCGATGAAATCCCCTGCACCCAGGCCGACGCAGGCCGCCGGAAGGGTGGCCAGGCAGAGAAGGAGCACGTACCTCCAGGCATCCTTCCTTCCCTTCACGGCTCCCCGGATCAACCCCGAGACCCTCTTCCGGTAGAAGAGGAGGACCGAGACAAGGGTGGCCACGTGAACGGCCACCTCGAAGACCACACCCGGGACACGGACGTTCATGAGAGCCTGTCCCATGACGAGATGCCCCGAGCTGGAGACGGGCAGGAACTCCGTGGCTCCCTGGATGAACCCCAGCACCAACGCTTCCCAGACACTCATGGACGTCCGTCCTCCATCCGCTTCTCCGTCGCCGACTCCGAGAATCTACCGTGCCCCGTCCCGCGCCCCGCACTCTCGCTCCAGACCCGAAGGACCCGGTCCACGAGATCGCTTTCGGAAAGCGTGCCATCCAGGAACACCGCCCCCGGGGGGAGCTGGTGCCGGTTCCAGGTCATCTGGCGACGGGCATACCGCCGGTGGGCCTGGCGGATCCGTTCCGCGGTCTCCTCCAGGGAGAGCTTACCCCCGAGATATTCGGCAACCTCCCGATACCCCGCTCCGGTCATTCCGGGATCCTCGGGTCCGAACCCGGAGGCAAGGAGTCCGGCGACCTCCTCCACCAATCCTTCCTGCAGCATTGCCTCCACACGCCGGTTGATACGCTGGTAGAGGAGCTCTCGGGGGAGATCCAGCACCACCACCACTCCACGGAGGGGCACTTCCGTGGCCACCGCCTGATCCTGCCACCAGGAGAGGGGGCGCCCCGTCATCAGGGCCATCTCCACGCTCCGTGTGGCCCTTTGCCGGCCCCCTTCCGCGGCCCCTTCCTCCCTGCGGCGGTCGAGTGTCGAGACGAAACGCTGGAGGGTCGGCCAGGAGAGGCCGTTCAGGAACCGCCTCAGGGCCTTCAATCGCGCCCGGTCCAGGGGCGGCTCCGGGAACATGGGGTGGGTAAGCGCTTTCAGGAAGAACCCGGTGCCACCCACAAGCAGGGGAACGCGGCCCCGACTTCGGATCTCGGATATCCATCGCCGTGCGTCCCTGGAGAACTGACCGGCGGAGTAGCTCTCGTCCGGCTCCCGGAGGTCCAGGCCGTGATGGGGGGTCCGAGCCCGTTCCTCCGGACGGACCTTCCCGGTTCCCACATCCATTCCCCGGTAGATCTGCCTGGAGTCCATGGAGATGATCTCCACCTCCAGGCGCTTCGCCAACGCCAGGGAGAGGGCCGTCTTCCCCGATGCCGTGGGACCCAGCAGGGCCAGGAAGGACGGTCCCTCGCGGTTCCGGCTTTCCGTCCCCGAAACTGCCCGGGAAGACCTCATCCCAAAGACCGCCTCCTGCCTCCGCATTTCATAGCCCGGGCCACCCTCTAATGCCGTCCGAACTTCCGCGCCAGCTCCTCCGTGCTCAGGCGAACGATGGTGGGGCGGCCGTGGACATCGTGGAAGGGTAGATCGGTCGCGAAGAGAGCGTCGAACAGCTCGGTCATCTCGTCATCCCTCATCCGCTGGCCCGCCTTGATCGCTCCCTTGCAGGCGAAGGTCATTGCGATCCTCTCGTGTTGGTTCCTGGCCGAGCGCACCAGCTCGGAGCCTTCCGCCAGCTCCGAGATCATCTCCCTGAAACACCGCTCCGCATCGAAATAGGGATGGGGGTCGGGGACGGAATGGACGATGACGGTGTCTCCGCCGAAGGCCTCCACCTCGAACCCCGCCCTGGAGAGGATCCCCTTCAGCTCCTCCACCTGTCTCAGTTCCGCCGGGCTCAACCGGAGAGTGAGGGGGAAGAGGAGGGTCTGGCTCTCCTGTCCTTCGGCCTGGAACGCCTCCATCAGACGCTGAAACAGGACCCGCTCGTGGGCCGAATGCTGATCGATGATCAGGAGACCCTCCCTCGTCTCTGCCAGGACATAGGTGTCGTGGACCTGCCAGAGGCGTGGCCTGGGCGTCACGGTTCCCAGGGGTGTTTCTTCCCGACCGGTGAGGGCTCCGGTCTCCTCCGCCGCGGCCGGGAGCGCAGGCCCCGAGAGGAAGAGCGCCATCTGCGACTCCGTGGCGTCTCGAGCCGTCCCCACCTCCGGTGCGGCACGGCGGCCCCCGCGGCCTCGATCATGCGAGCTCTCCCGCACCTCCAGTCGGGGCGGCGCGACCCGGGAATCGAGGGTGGCCCCACTTACGGCACCTCCCAGGGCCTTTCTCACGGCCTCTTCCACCAGGACGTGGACCAGCCCCGGGTTCCGGAACCGGACCTCCAGCTTGGCGGGATGGACGTTCACGTCCACAAGGGCATCCTGGACCCGAAAGAAGAGGAATACCCACGGGCGCTTTGCGGGGGAGACGGTAGTCCGGTACCCACGATCCGCGGCCCTGAGGAGCTCCGGGTCTTTGAAGGGACGGCCATTCACGAAGAGGTGCGCCCGACGGAATCCTTCGGAGGCGGCCTCCGGGCGTTGGATCAAGCCCTTGAGGGCATGCCCTTCGGACTCGCCGGAGACCTGGAGGAGGGAGCCGGCCGCCTCCGGGCCCCAGAGGCTCCCGATTCGGGCGGAGACATCCTTCACTGCGGGAAGGTCCAGCAGCTCGTTCCCCCCGGACCTGAAGGAAAACGAGACACCCGGGTTGACCAGGGCCAGGCTCGCCATCACCTCGCTCATCGCCCGGGTCTCCGCCGCCGCCGATTTCAGGAACTTTCGCCTGGCGGGCGCATTGAAGAAGAGGCTTCGGACTTCCACGGTGGTTCCCGGCCTGCGTGCGAAGTCCTGGACTCCCACGATGCGGCCGCCCTCTACTCTGACCGCTGTCCCAGCCTCGTCTGCGGCCTCCCGTGTCTCCAGGGTGAGGCGAGACACTGCGGCGATGGACGGAAGCGCTTCTCCCCTGAACCCGAGGGAATGAATACGGGCCAGGTCTCTGGCTTCTGAGATCTTGCTGGTGGCGTGCCGGTCCAGGGAAAGAAGCGCGTCCTCCCTCCCCATCCCTATCCCGTCGTCGGAAACCCGGATGCGTTGCTTTCCTCCCCCTTCCACTTCCACCTGAATGCGCTTGGCTGCGGCGTCCAGGGCGTTCTCGACCAACTCCTTCACCACCGACGCGGGACGCTCCACTACTTCTCCCGCAGCGATCTGGTTCGCCACGGCGTCCGGAAGGATGCGAATGCGTCTCGACATGTGCCTCTTCAGCGGCTCCGAATCCCCACCGGAACCCGGTGGGGTCGCTTCATGGGTGGACGTCGGGGTCGGACCGTGATCTTCACCCTCCGAGCTCGAAGAACCCGATGGCATTCTCGGTGGTATACACCTGGACTTCCTCCGGATCCTCCCTCCGGATGGCCGCCAGCTCCTCAGCCACCCGGACCACGTAGGCAGGTTCGTTCCGGTGCCCCCGGTGCGGAGTTGGAGCCAGGTAGGGGCCGTCCGTCTCAACCATGATCCGATCCTGGGGCACGGAGCGCACCAACTCCTGGCCCTGATACCTCTTGAAGGTGATGATCCCCGTGAAGGAGATCATCCATCCCAGCTCCAGGGCAGTGCGGAGAAGCTCTTCTCCTCCGGTGAAGCAGTGGAGGACCCCCCTCACCCTGCCGGACCATTCCTTGAGGATCCGAATCGTCAGCCCGTCGGCATCCCGGGAATGGACCACGACGGGAAGATTCAGGGCCTCCGCCGTTTCCAGGTGCCCCCGGAAGAGTCCCTCCTGGATCTCTCTCGGGGAGTGGTCGTAGAAGAAATCGAGACCCGTCTCGCCAATGGCAACGATCCTGCGGTTCCCCCCCGCCGCCCTCCGAATCCGGTCCAGGTCGGCGTCGCCTGCGTCCATCGCCTCGTGGGGGTGGACGCCTGCGGTTCCCCACAACTGGGGCAGCCCTTCGGGTTCGGTTCCGTCGTCCACCAGGGCCTCGACCCGCTGGAGATCCGCCGCGTCGGAACAGATGGAGACCACCTTCTCGACTCCCGCGCGCCGGGCTCGAGCCAGGACCTCCCCACGGTCCCCATCGTACTGTTCGTCCGTCAGGTGGCAGTGGCTGTCTATGAGCATGGGGTCGGTGGGAGACAAGGACGACGCCCGATGGGGTCAGGTGAATGAGACGGGGGCCGTTACCTGGGCAGGAACGGCCCCCTGGCCATCAGACCGGCACCGCAGCACCCCTGCGCCTCTTCTTATCCTTCGCGTCCCCGGTTCCCCAGCGCTTCTGGATCTCCAGGAGGGCCGGAGAGGCCACGAAGATGGAGGAGTAGGTTCCCACCAGGATCCCGAGCATCAGCACCATGGTGAAATCCCGGATCACCGTTCCACCCAGCAGAAGGAGTGCCAGAAGCACGGCCAGCGTGGTCCCGGAAGTCAGCACGGTCCGTGGCAGTGTCTCGTTGATGGACCGGTTCACCAGCTCCGCCGGGTCCTCCTTCCGGCCGCCCTTCCTGCCGAGG
>Ga0316578_10000315_pt1 | contig 14972 bp, 9 predicted proteins | sample J0NA_2_FD_203076 | JGI IMG/M metagenome (GOLD analysis project Ga0316578, IMG submission 203076) | Rhizosphere microbial communities from salt marsh grasses in Alabama, United States - J0-2_160517rDrC | ecosystem: Host-associated > Plants > Roots > Rhizosphere | place: USA: Alabama | collected... | reverse complement strand
AGCTGATCGTCACGTTGATGTACGTGTCCTGGCCCCAGAAGCTGGCCCACCGCACGCCACGGGTGACGTGCCTGTCGAACAGCATCCAGCTCCCGCCCAGCGCGCCCGCGCAGACCGCGAGCACGATCAGCGGGTGGTCGAGCGCGAAGCCCAGAGCGGCCCGGTAGCCGCGGATGTAGAAGGGCTCGCCGGGGATCCCGGAGCCCGTGGCCCCGCGTGCACCCCCCCGGGCCCCGAGCACGTCCTCCTCCGGGCGCACGCCGACCACGCGACCCCGCCAGTGGTGGATCCGGCTGGCCATCGTGGGCACGAACGTGAACGCCACGAACAGGCTCGCCAGGATCGAAAATCCCACCGCGTAGCCGAGCGGCAGGTAGTAGATCCGTAGCTCGCCCTGGAGGAAGAGGAACGGTACGAGCACGATCGCCGTCGTCGCCGTCGCGGCGACGATGGGGAGAGCCACCTGGCGGGCGCCGCGCCGCGCCGCCTCGCGCGGGTCCTCGGTGAGGTGGCTGTGCCGCTCGACGTTCTCGAGGACGACGATGCCGTTGTCGACGATGAGCCCGAACCCCCACGCCAGACCCGCCAGCGTGAGGACGTTCAGCGAGAACCCGCCCAGGAAGAGCAGGTTCACGGCGAACAGGATGCTGAAGGCGATCGTCGCGAACACGACGAGCACCGCCTCGAGCGAGCGCAGGAACAGCATCAGCACGAGGAGAATCACGATCGCCGACGCGAACGCCCGGAGCCGCAGGTCCGACAGCTGCTTCCCGATCTCCTCGCTCTCGTCGACGTCGAGCTCCACCTTCATGCCCGGCGGGAGACGGTCGGTGAGCGCCGCCATCTCGTCCTTCACGGCGTCCGCGACGCGCACGGCGTTCGTCCCCGACTCCCGGCTCACGATGAGCGAGATCGTCGGCTGGCCGTCGATCCGGTAGTACATCTGCGGCTCCGCCGTCGTCTCGCGCACGGTGCCGAGGTCGCGCAGCCGGATCGGCCCCTGCGTCCCCTGCGCCACCACGAGCTCCTCGAGCTCCGACACGCGGTCGACGCGGGTCCGGACGGAGAGGGCCACCTGCCGACCCTGGAGCACCAGCGATCCCGGGGCGCGGAGCGTGGAGAGCTCCCGGATCCGCGCCTCGACGTCCGCCGGACGGACCCCCACGGCGTCGAGCCGGTCCCGGTCGAGCTCCACGGAGACGATCCGCTCCTCCTGCCCCCGCACGGTCACGGAGGCCACGCCGTCGACGGCGGCGAGCGCCGGCCGGATCTGCTCCTCCGCCACCTGGGCGAGCCGGCCGAACGTGTACGGGCCCCGGACCTGCCAGGACAGGAAGGGCTGCTCCTCGTCCGAGAACTCCCGGGGCACGTAGGGCTGGACCTGCGCGAACACGGCGGGCGGAAGGTCCTCGCGGAGCGCCGAGATCCGCTCCGCGAGGTCGAGCCGCGCGAAGTCCATCCGGACGTCCCGCTCGAACTCCACGTCGATCTCCGCCGTGGAGCCCGTGCCGCGCGAATCCGCCGCCGAGGTCGACGTGATCTTCCGGACGCCCCGCACCTGCTGCGCCGCCGCCTCGAGCGGCGCCGTCACGAAGGCCTCGAGGGCCTCCGGGGACGCCCCTCCCCACGTCGCCGTCACCGTGAGCCGGGGATAGTCGACGTCCGGGAGCAGCTCGACGGGAATCAACCGGAAGCTCCACGCCCCGAGCGCGACGAGCGCGATGTAGATCGCCGCGGTGGCGATCGGCCGCCGGATCGCGAGGTCGATCAAGCCGGGCTCCGACCACCCGGCGAAGACGCGCGCGTCCCGGCTCCGCCCGCGTCCCCCGTCCCGGCGCCCGACCCCACCGGCTCGCCGGGGGCCACGGCGAGGGAGTAGACGACGGGCACCACGATCAGCGTCAGGAACGTGGCCGAGATCAACCCGCCGATCACCGCGACGGCGAGCGGAGCGCGAAGATCCGCTCCCGCCCCCCAGCCCGCCGCGAGCGGCAGCAGACCCAGCACGGTCGTGATCGTCGTCATCAGGATCGGGCGGAGCCGCAGCCGACCCGCCTCGAGGATGGCGAGGCGCTTCGAGGCCCCCTCGGCCCGCTTCTGGTTGATGAAGTCGACCTTGATGATGGCGTCGTTGACGACGATCCCGATCAGGATGACCAGGCCGATCCCGCTCATCGCGTTCAGGCCGTCGCGCGCGACCCACAGACCCAGGATCGCCCCGATCGCCGCGAGCGGCACCGAGACCAGGACGACCAGAGGCTGGACGATGGACTCGAACTTCGCCGCCATGATCAGGAACACCAGGAACAGCGCGAGCCCGAACGCGAATCCCAGGGAGCGGAAGCTCTCCCGCATCTCCTGGTTCTGCCCTCCCACCCGGACCGAGGTGAGCGGGGGAAGCGGGAGGTCCGCGAGCGCCGACTCCACGTCGCGCACGGCCTCGTCCAGCCCGCCCGAACGGACGTCCGCCAGCACCTGGACCGTCCGCGTCTGGTCCTGGCGGCGCACCTCGACGGGCCCGTACGACTGCCGGACGCTCACGAGCTCCCCGATCGGCACGCCCTCGTAGCTCAGGGCGAGCACGTCGGACAGCCGGGACCGCGCCTCCTCCGGGATCGTCACCCGGATGTCGATCTTCTCCGAGAACTCCGTGTACGGACGGTTCGTCTCGACGCCGCGCAGGAAGGCCTCGATCGCGTCGGCCACCTCCGTCACCGAGACGCCGTAGCGGGCCGCGGCGGCCCGGTCGATCTCGATCTCGAGCTCCGGCTGCGTCAGCTCGAGATCGAGTCGGACGTCCGTCAGCCGCGACCGAGCCCGGAGACGGGCGGCGACCTCCTCCGCGACCGCGATCAGGCTGTCGAGCTGCTGTCCCCGTACCTGTACGGCGAGGTCCGCGTCGGTGAGTCCGATCGCCCGCCCCAACGACGTGCTCCGGCCCGTCTCGATCGCCACGACCTGCGGGTCGAGGCCCGTCTCCGGGATCCGGGCCCGGAGCGAATCGACCACCTCGTGCACGGGCGGTCCGTGCGCCGCGATCCGCACCTCGAGAGCCGCGCTGTTCAGTCCCGTCAGCTCCCGCGTCGCCAGCTCCGACTCGCGGGCGCGTCCGACCCGCACGAAGACCGCGTCGACCCCTTCGAGGCCGAGCAGGAGGCCCTCGAGGCGGGCCGCCGCCTCCGACGTCGCCTCGATCGGCGTGCCGACCGGGAGATCGAGCTCGACCCGGAAGGCGCCCTCGTCGACCTCCGGCATCAGGCTCCGGGGCAGCCCGAGCCCGACCAGCACGGCGACGAGGAGACTCGCCGACGCCAGTCCGAGCACCGCGGGGCGATGGTCCAGCGCCCAGCGGAGGGTCCGCTCGTAATGCGCCGCGAACCGCGCGAAGCCGCGCTCGAAGCCGTCCAGGAGGGGGCGGAAGAGGCGCGAGGCGAGCCGTCCGAGCGCGCGTCCGAGGTCGCGGAAGGTCTCGACGACCGAGTCCGCGACGTACCTCGCCGACCGTCGCAGCAGCCTCCCGGTCGCCCGGATTCCGCCGCCGACGGCGCGCGCGGCTCCTCGGAGCCGGCCCCGTTCGCCGGTCCGCGCCTCCGGGAGCGCGTCCACCGCGCCGACGTCCGCCGCGCCGACGTCCGGCGCGGCGGCCTCGCGGCGTCCGCCCGCGAAGCGCGCGGCGAGGACCGGAAGCAGCGTGAGGGCGACGAGCAGCGAGGCCAGGAGCGAGAACGCGACGGCGAGGCTGAGGTCCGCGAACAGGGCCCCGGCCACGCCTTTCACGTAGAGCACCGGACCGAACACGGCGATCGTGGTCAGGGTCGAGGCGGTGATCGCGCCCGCGACCTCGTTCGCCCCGATCGAGGCCGAGGCCCGGGCGTCGCGCCCCTCCTCCTGGCGATGCCGGAAGACGTTCTCCAGCACGACGATCGAGTTGTCGACCAGCATCCCGACGCCGAGCGCGAGCCCGCCCAGCGACATCACGTTGAGGCTGACGTCGAACAGGTAGCAGAGCGCGAAGGCCGCGAGCACCGAGATCGGGATCGCGAGACCGATCGCCACCGGATAGCGCGGGTCGCGCAGGAACAGGAAGAGGACCAGGAACGCGAGCACGCCCCCGAGCAGCAGCGCCTGCACCACGTTCGAGATCGCGTCCGCGATGAAGTCGGCCTGGCTCGACGCGACCTCGATCGTGACGTCGGGGAACTCTGACCGCAGCTGGGCGAGGACCTCGTCGACCCGCTCCGCCACGCGCACCGTGTTCGAGCCGGATTCCTTGTAGACGAGCAGCCCCACGGCGGGCGTTCCGTTGTACCGCGCGAGGGTCTCCCGCTCCGCCTCCCCCTCCCGGATCGTCGCGATGTCCCCGAGACGAACGACGCCGCCCGCGTCCGGCCGCGCGACGACGACTTCGGCCAGGTCCGACACCCTCTGGAACTCGCCGAGGGTCCGGAGGCTGTAGCGGAACCGGCCCCGGCGGATCGAGCCGCCGGGCGCGCTGTAGTTCGCGCGGTCGAGGGCCGTCGTCACCTCGCCGATCTTCACGCCGTGCGTCTGCAGGCGCTCCGGGTCGACCTCGACCTGGACCTCCCGGACCGGTCCGCCCGTCACGGCGGCGAGCGCGACCCCGTCGAGCTGCTCGAGCCGGCGCTTGAACACCGCCTCCGAGAGATCCCGGAGCTCCGCGAGCGAGGCGCCGGTGAGGGCGAGCGAGAGGACCGGGTCGTTCGTCGGGTCCGAGCTGAGAATGACCGGCCGGTCGGCGCTCTCGGGCAGCGTGCCGACGAGGTTGTCGAGGCGCTCGCGCACGTGGAGCATCGCGAACTCCATGTCCGTGCCCCAGTAGAACTGGAGGCGGACGAGCGACTGCCCTTCCCTCGACCGGGAGTCCACGGACCGGACGCCCGGCACCCGGCTGAGAGCCGACTCCACGTCCTCCGTGACGAAGCGCTCCACTTCCGCCGGGCCGGCGTCTGGATACGCCGTCCAGACGGAGAGCGTCGGGAAGGCGACGTTGGGGAGCAGGTCGATCGGAAGCCGCGCGAAGGAGACGACCCCCACGACGCCGATCGCCACGTAGAGCATCGCCGTCGCCACCGGGCGCCGGATCGACAGGTCGGGGAGGGTCATGCGTCGCTCCGGCTCACGGGGCGTCGGGGGAAGCGGCCGCGGGTCCCCCGGGTCGGCCCCGGGCCGCTTCGACGAGGCCCGGACCGACCCGCTCCTCCAGCTCCGCCCAGCGGATGAGGTAGTCGTACCGCTCCGTGTACAACGACTGCTCCGCCTGCGTGAGCCGATCGATCGCCTGCTGCAGGTTGAAGTACTGGATGCTTCCGAGCCGGTACTGTTCCCGCGCCAGCTCGAGGCGCTCGGCCGCGAGCTCCCGCGTCCGCGCCAGCAGCTCCAGTCGCCGACTCCGCCGCTCCAGCTCGCCCGCGAGATCCCGGACCTCCTTTTCGAGGGCGAGCGTCCGCGCCGAACGGTCGGCGCGCGCCTGGCGGAGCAGCCGGTCCGCCTCCGCCGCCTGCCGCTTCCGGGTGAATCCCTGGAACAGGTTCCACGAGCCGAAGATCTGGAAGCTCGAGCTCGTGTTCGCCGGGTCGAAGTCGAACAGGCTCTGGTCCCGGCCGATCTGCTTTCCGCGGCCGAGCGAGAACGACAGGTCGATCGTCGGAAGCCAGCTCGCCCGCGCCGCCCACAGGGATGCCGATGCCGCCTCTTCGTCGAGGGTGAGGGCCCGCAGGGTCGGGCTCGCGTCGCGGGCCGTCGCCACGAGGGACGCCGCGTCGAGCTCGCCCAGGACCGGAACCGCGTCGACGTCGCGAAGCCGGACCTCGTCGTATCGGACCGCCGTCACCTCGGTCCCTAGGGAGACCTGGAGAGCGCGGACGGCGGCCTCCAGCGCGTCCCGTGCCGCGAGGACGCGGAGCTCGGCGTCCCCCGCGTCGATCTCGGCGCCGAGCAGGTCGCTCCGGGAGGCCGCCGCGATGCGATACCGCTCTCGCGTCACCTCGAGATCGACGCGGCGGGCGGCGAGCTGCGCTTCCGCCGCCGAGAGCAGGCGCTCCTGCTTGAGGGCCTCGAAATACGCTCGCTTCACGTCGCGAACGACGGCGCGCTCCGCGGCCGTCAGGCGCAGGTACGCCGCTTCCTCCCGGGCGCCGCCCGCCTTTACGTCGGCGATCCGCTCCGGGTTGAGCAGCGCGAGTCCGAAGCTGAGAGAGGCGTTGCTCGACTTGGAGACGTCCTCGAGGGGCGGGTCCAGCGTGGCGGGCGAGCCCTCCGGCGTGAGATACGTGACGTTCGTGAAATCGGTCTGCGAGAGCGACGCGCTGGCGCGCACCGTGGGCAGGAACGCGCCCCAGTCGGCCCAGCGCGCCGAGGTGGACGCCGCGGCCGCGGCGTCCGCCGACTCGAGGCTCGGGTTCCGCTCGAGGGCAGTACGCAGCGCGCGTTCCAGCGTGAGCGTGTCCGCCGCGGACCGGGTCGCCGTCACGTCCTGGCCGTCGGCCGCCGGGGCGCCGGGACCGGCCGCGAGGACCGCGAGCCCGAGCGCCGCGAGGAGAGGGGCGCCGGGAGGTCGCCGCCGACGGGTCACGACGCCTCCTCCTCCCCCTGCGGCACGAGCCGGACCCGTGCGTCGTGGGTGAGGGTCGTGTGTCCCCCGACGAGCACGATTTCCCCCTCCCGCACCATGTCCGTGTCCTCCGACGGAACGATCTCCACCGCATCCTCGTTCTCGAGGCCGGTGGTGACGTACCGCCACTTCGCGAGGCCCACGTCGGATCCTTCCGACTCCGGCTCGAACACGAACACGACCTCGCGCCGGCTCCGCTCGACGATCGCCTCCTTCGGAACCGACACCCGGTCCTGGAACAGGGTGCCGGCGATGCGGACGGTCGCGTGCATGCCGGGAAGGATGCGCGCCTCCGGGTTCGCGAGACGCACGGTGACGCGGCCGACGTGGCTCTCCGGATCCACCACCGGGTTCACCGACACGACCGTGCCGGCGAACGTCTCTCCGGAGAAGGCCGAGAAGCGCACCGTGGCGTCCCGCCCGCGCTCGATCGCCGCGATCTCGCTCTCGAGCACCTGGACCTCGACGTCGATCGAGGAGACGTCCACCACCGTCGCGATCGCGTCGCCCTGCCCCACCCGCGACCCGACATCCACCTCCAGGTTCGCGACCCGCCCCGCGTACGGCGCTCGGATCTCCGTCTTCGCGAGGTTGTAGCGCGCCACCTCGAGCCGCGCCTCGGCGCCCGCGAGGCCGCTCCGCACCCGGGCCTGCCGGCGTCGCTCCTCGCGCACCGCGGGATCGTCGATGCGATCGTCTCCGAGGGTGAGCTCCTGGTAGGTGGCCTGCGCCTGTTCGAGCGCTCCTTCGGCCTCCGCCAGCTCGAGCTCGTACAGGCGGGGATCGACGCGCGCCACGAGACCGCCCGTGGGCACGAACTCGCCCTCGCGAACCGGCACGTCCGTGACCGGACCGGTCACCTCGGCGAGGAGCGGCGCCCGCCGCAGCGCGGCCGCCTGGCCCTCGGCGCTCGCCCACAGGACGAAGGTGCCGCGCCGCACCGCCGCGCCCTCGACGGGCACCGCGACGCCGGTGGCGAAAGCGGACGCCGCCGCCGTGCTCTGCGCCTCGGCCCGGGCGGAGTCCACCACGGCGCCGCCGTCCCCGTCCGTCCCGGACCCGGACTCCACGTCCTTCTCCTGGAGCCGCCAGAGAACGCCGGCGAGCGCGCCGAGCGCGACGACGAACACGAGGACCGTCACGAGGTAGCGGGACTTCATCGGGTTCCTGCGCCGAAGGGGTGAGCGGACTCCGACGCGGCGCCGGGGCGGACCCGGCGCGGGCCGGAACGTGACATCTGCCGCGGGTCATCCATCACATTCTCAACAACACGCGGCCGCGAGACTTCGCTGGTCTCCGGCCGGCGGCGCGCGTCCCGTCGGTTGGACGGCCGCGAGGCGCCCGGGGTTGCTCCGGTCTCCCGCGGTCAGACCGGGAGGAAGAAGAAGGCGATCCCGAGCATGACGTACACCGCGATCAACTGGACTCCCTCCATCCAGTGCGACTCGCCGTCGAGGGACACGAGGGCCATGATCCCGACCGAGAGCGCGACGGCCACCACCTCGAGGCTCGTGAACCGGAGGTCCATCGGGGACGGGCCCACGAAGTAGCTGATGAACACGAGCAGGGGAGCCACGAACAGGGCGATCTGGATCGAGGAGCCCACCGCGATATTGACCGCGAGATCCATCTTGTCCTTGAGCGCGACCAGGACCGCCGTCGAGTGCTCGGCCGCGTTCCCGACCAGCGCGACCAGGATCACCCCCACGAACACTTCTGTCATTCCGAGCTCGTGGGCGGCCTGCTCGAGACTGCCCACCATCATCTCCGACATGAACCCCACCGCGGCGGCCGACAGGGCGAGGAGCCCGAGAGCCCGGAGAACGGGTCCCCGCCCCTCGCCGGGGGGCGCCCCGCCGGCGCCGTGCCCGCCTCCGTCGGCGGTCGCGGCGTGCGCCGCGCCCAGGTAGAGGTGCGCGTGGGTCCGGAGCGTGAACACGAGGCTCAGGACGTAGGTGAGGATGAGGACGATCGAGATGTCGAGACTGAGATTCCGCTCCACCCGGGTGAATCCGTCTCCGGCCACGCCGTGGAAGATCGCCGGGATCACCAGCCCGATCGCGCTGAGCACGAGCATCGTCGCCCCCAGGCTCGCCGCCGTCCGGTTGAACCGCTGGAGCGGGGGGTGGCGGACTCCGCCGAGCAGGGCGCTGAGCCCGAACACGAGAAGGATGTTGCCGATGATCGACCCGGTCAGCGAAGCCTTCACGACGTCCTGCAGGCCCGCCCGCAGGGCGAGGACCGCGATGATCAGCTCGGCGGCGTTGCCGAACGTGGCGTTCAGGAGACCGCCGAGGCCGGCCCCGACGTGCTCCGCGAGGCGCTCCGTGGCGCGGCCCATGAAGCCGGCGAGCGGGACGATCGAGAACGCGGCCAGGAGGAACACCGGCGTTCCGTCCAGCCCCATGCCGTACTTCGCCACCAGCGCGGCCGGGATGAAGACGAGGAGGAGGCCGAGAACGTTGCCCAGGCTGAGGAAACGCGACATGCGGACTCCGCTCCGGGGTGACGACGGGCCCTCCCGGGAAGCGGGTCCGGGGAGACCGCCGGGGACCTGCGGCGGGATCGGATCGAAGGCGCCGTCCGGATTCGAACCGGAGTAGGGGGCTTTGCAGGCCCCTGCCTAGCCACTCGGCCACGGCGCCGCGGCGCCCGACCGGTTCGGACGCGGTCCGTATGGTAAAGGAACGCGCGAGCGCGGGAAAGGGGCCGACCGCGGCAGATTCGGCGTCCTTGTGCCCCGGTCCGCGGGCCGTCCATATTCGGCCGAGCGACCGACCGAACCCGTGCCCGAGACTCCATGCGACGCTTTCCGTCACCACTCCGATCCAGGCTGGCCGTCGCGACGCTGCTGCTCCTGTCGCTTCCGGGAGCGGCCGCGGGACAGGCTCTCGACCGGGACGCCCGCCTTCCCGCGCACGGCGAGTTGTGGCTCGAGGTCGCGCCGAGCAACGAGACGTGGCACGAACAGTTCGCCCTCGACTCGGAGGGAACGGACGACGGGGCGCGCGAGCCGCTGTCCGCCGACTACGACGGCCCGATCGCCGCGCGGCTGTTCCCGGGATACGACCCGCTGCTCGCCGACCTGAACCGGGACGCCGTCGCGCTGGGGTGGGACTCGCTCTCCGCGACGGACGCTCGTCTCGGACGCCTCTCGTTCGGCTCGATCGACCGCGAGCTCCGTCGCGTCCCGTTCGGACTCTCCTTCGGCCTGTTCGGGCGCGTCGCGGTCGATGTCGTCGTGCCGCTCGTGCGTGGCACCGTCGAGCCCTCGTTCGCGTTCGACAGCACGACGGCGGACTGGATCGAGGCCTCGAGGGCGATCCCGCAGCCCGACGCGTTCTTCGGGACGTTCGGCTCGGCGCGCGCCGACCTCGCGTCCCTGATCGAAGGAGGGTCCCTCACCGTCGAGGAGGAGGCCGCGGCCCGGGCGCTCCTCAACCGCTCGGAGATGTTCGCCACGGCGCTCGAGCGCCGCGTCGACGAAGAGGCCCTGCTTCCGGTCGGGGCTTCGGCGCCCGGCACCGGCCTGCGCACGACGTACGACGACCTGTCAACCGGGTACGGCGACTTCGGTCTCAGCCTGCCGGCGCTCGCGCTGCCCGACTCGGCGACCGGTGCCGACCTCCAGCCCCTCCTCGCGGCCTCGCCGCTCGGCCTCGACTCCCTCCGGAAGGAAGTCCGCGGCTGGTCGATCGGGGAGGTCGAGGTCGGCATCCGCGTGAAGCTGCTCGACACCTTCGCGCCGATCCCCACGGTGGACGCAGACCGCTTCCGCCGCACGCGGGAGCCGGACCTGCGCGGCTCCGGGGTCCGGTTCCGGACCACCGTGGGAGGACGGCTGCGGATTCCGGTCTCCGAGCCCGACGCGGCGCCGTATCTCGTCTCCTCCTCTCCGCTTCAGCAGCCGATCGGGGATGGACAGACCGATGTCGAGCTCGGGCTCTGGCAGGACCTCCAGGTCGGACGGCTCCTCTGGGTCGTCGGCAGCCTGCGAGTCGTGTGGCAGCTCGAGGACGAGATCACCCTGAGGGTCACCGGGCCGGGCGCGCCGTTCGCCTTCGAGGCGCAGGAGCGCACCGTGACGCGGGACCTCGGAGACCGGCTGGCGCTGCGTCTCTCGCCCAGGATCCGGATCAACGAGACCCTCTCGTTCGGACTCGAGTATCTGTGGGACCGGAAGGGCGAGGACGTCTACTCCGGAGACGGGGCCCCGGACCCCGCTTCGCTCTCTCGCGAGACCGGGCTGCGGCGCCACCGGCTGGGGATCGGGGCCTGGTATCGGACCACGCCGCGCTTCGCGGCCGGGCTCTCCCGGCTCCCGATCGAGCTCGCGATCGTGTGGCAGACCTCGGTAGCAGGATCGGGCGGCTCGACGCCCGCGTCCGGGCTCGTCACCACCAGCCTCCGGGTCCCGGTCCGGCTGTTCTGAGCCCTCGGGTCCGGGGCGCGCACGTCCGGCCGGCGCGCCCGCCGAAGCCCGCGGTCAGCCGTCCCGTGCCGTGAGCAGCTCCTCGGCGTGGCGGCGCGAGACGACGCTCTCGGGGTCCCCGCCGAGCATGCGGGCGATCTCCTCGACCCGGGCAGCCCCTTCCAGTCCCACGACGACCGTGACCGCGCGCCCGTCGCGCTCGTCCTTCTGCACCCGGAAGTGGGTCGAGGCCCGGGCGGCGATCTGCGGAAGGTGCGTGATGGCGAAGACCTGGTGCTCCGCGGCGACCCCGGCGAGCCGCTCCGCCACGCGGTGGGCGACCCGTCCCCCGATCCCGGCGTCGATCTCGTCGAACACGAGACTCGGCACGTCGTCCGCGTCCGCGAGGACCGTTTTGAGGGCGAGCATGACGCGGCTCATCTCCCCGCCCGAGGCGACGCGGGACAGGGGGCCCGGCTCGAATCCGGGGTTGAGGCTCACGAGGAACGCGACATCCTCCGCGCCCTCGGGCCCCGGGGGCGTCAGCGCCCGGAGCGCGACGCGGAAGAGCCCGCCCGGCATGCCGAGGTCCGGGAGCAGTCGGGACACCGCGTCTTCCAGCCGCGCCGCCGCCTCGCCCCTCGCCTCCGAAAGCGCCGCAGCGCGGCGCGCCAGCTCCCGCTCCGCCTCTTCGACGCGTCGCTCGAGTCCGCGGAGGTCGACATCGGACGTCTCGAGCGCGCTCAGCTCCTCTCGCGCCTCCCGCCCTTCCTCGATCACGTCCTCGACCGTGCCTCCGTACTTCCGCCGCAGCCGATAGAGGAGGTCCTGACGGCGGCGAAGCCGATCGAGCCGGGCGGGGTCGTGCTCCACGGCGTGGTGATACTCCGAGAGGCGCCGGCCCAGCTCCTCGAGCGTCACCCGGGCGCTCACGTGCAGATCCCGGAGCTCCCCCGCCCCGGGATCGATCCGCAGGAGCGAATCGAGGGTCCGGCCGAGGCGCCCGAGCCGGTCGACGAGCGCCTCCTCCCCGCCGTAGACGGCCTCGTGAAGCTCGCCCGAGAGCGCCAGGAGCTCCTCCGAGTGCTCGAGCCGCCGGATTTCCGCGGCGAGCGACTCCTCCTCGCCGGGCTCGGGCTTCGCCGCCTCGATCTCCTTCGCCTTGTGCCGGAGCAGGTCCGCGCGATCCCGGGTCTCGGCGACCCGCGTGCGGAGTTTCTCGGCATCCCGGCGCGCGTCCCGCGCCTCCTCCCACGCCTCGCGCACGGAGGCGGCGCGTCCGGCGCTCCCGGCCCACGCGTCGAGAATTCTCCGCTGGGGGCCCGGGCGGAGGAGCGCCTGGTGCTCGTGCTGCCCGTGGAGATCGACGAGAGCGCCCCCCAGCTCGCCGATCAGGGCGGCCGTGGCGGGCGACCCGTTGACCCAGGCCCGGTTCCGGCCCTCGCGGGCGAGCTCGCGTCGGAGGATCAGCCAGCCCTCCGAGATGTCGATGCCGGCCTCCTCGCAGCGGGCGCGCAGCCCGGGGTCGGGGGGGATCTCGAACACGCCCTCCACGAGGGCGCGGTCCTCCCCGGCGCGGATCACCTCCGCCGAGGCCCGCTCCCCGACCAGCAGCGACAGCGCACCCACGAGGATCGACTTGCCCGCCCCGGTCTCGCCCGTGAGCACGTTGAGGCCCGGACCCAGCTCGAGCCGCACGTCGTCGATCACCGCGTAGTTGCGGACGCGCAGTTCCCTCAACACGGGAGAGCGTGCTCCGCGCGTCTCAATCGGGTCCCATCAGCGTCCGGTGGGACGCACGTCGCCCCAGCGGAGCTTCTGGCGCAGGACGTGGAAGAAGTTGCTCTCCGGGAAGCGGACGAGTCGCGTCGGATGGGGCGAACGTGCCACCCGGACGCGGTCGCCGAGCCCGAGGTCGCCTCCCGGCTGGCCGTCCACGGTGAGCAGGACGCCGTCCGTGTCGCTCGCGATCTCGACGGTGATCGGGACGTCGGCCGGGACCACGACGGGACGGATCGCGAGCGTGTGGGGACAGATCGGGGTCGCGACGAGCGCATCGAGGGAGGGGACGAGGATCGGTCCTCCGGCCGAGAGGCTGTACCCCGTGGATCCCGTGGCAGTCGAGATCACGATGCCGTCGGCGCTGTACTGGCCGACCTCCTCTCGGTCGACCCACACGCGCATGCGGATCAGGCGCGCGAACCCACCCTTGTGGACCGCGGCGTCGTTCAGGGCGTAGGCGCGCCGGGCCTCATCGGAGCCCTCCGCGGGAGCCCCCCCCACCCTCAGAATGGCGATGTCCAGGGCCAGGCGCTTCTCCTCGACGAAGTCGCCGGCCGACCAGCGGTCCAGCGCCGCCTCGAGCGCGTCGAACGGCGCCGCCGTGATGAAGCCCAGGTGTCCGAGGTTGACGCCGAGCAGCGGTGTGTCCCTGGGTCCCGCGATCCGCGCCCCCCGCAGGAGCGTCCCGTCCCCGCCGAGCGTGAGAAGGAGATCGATCTTGTCGAGGTTCTCGTCCAGCCGTCCCCCCTCGAGCAGAGGGGTCCCACCCTCGTCGCGGAGGTCGCCGAGCTCCTCGGAGAGAAAGACCTCCGCCCCGAGTCGCTCCGCACAGTTCCCCAGGCGCCGGAGCGCATCGGGGAGCGTCGCGTGGCCCGTGTGCCCGAGGACTCCGAGTCGCACCTCAGTGGCTCCTGTCGATGATGTACCCGGCGAGGTCCCGGAGCGCCCCGGGCGCCTCGAGGCCGGCGAGCTCGGCCTGCGCGTCCCGGACGAGGTCCCGGCTGATCCTCTCCGCCTCCGCGAGCCCGAACAGGCCGGGATAGGTGGCCTTCCGCAGCGCGGCGTCGCGCCCACTCTCCTTGCCCAGCTCGCTCGTCTCGCCCCGCAGGTCCAGAATATCGTCGATCGCCTGGAAGGCCAGTCCGAGACGGAGCCCGAACCTCTCGAGCTGGGCCACGCGCTCGCCGTCGGCCCCGGCGGCGATGCCCCCCATGGAGACGGAGGCTCCGATCAGGCGCGCGGTCTTGCCGGTGTGGATCGCCTCGAGCTCCTCGCGACCCACCTCCCGCCCCTCGGCGCGCAGGTCGAGGAGCTGGCCTCCGACCATCCCGTTGGCTCCCGACGCGACCGTCAGCGTCTCGACGAGACGGCGCCGACGCGCGTCGTCGACACCCATCGGACGGGCCGCCGCGAGGATCGCCTCGACGGCCAGCGGCATGAGGGCCGCACCGGCCAGGATCGCCGGCGCCACGCCGAATCGGACGTGCACCGTCGGCCGTCCGCGACGGAGGACGTCGTCGTCCATGCACGGGAGGTCGTCGTGGACCAGGGAGTAGGCGTGCACGAGCTCGACGCTGCAGGCGAGATCGGCGATCCGGGGCGAGGCCCCGCCCGCGGCGCGATACGCGGCGATCATGAGGAGCGGACGAATCCGCTTCCCCGGACTCAGCACCGCGTACCGGATCGGGTCGGCCACGGCCGGCGCCACGCCGGCCAGCTCGCGCGCGAGGAAGCCGTCGAGCGCCGCCTCGACGCGGTCACGCCACTCCGCGACGAAGGCCGGCCCGGTCCGCGCCGGGGTCATCCGTCGTCGTCTCCGGTCTCCACGTCCCCGGCCTCGGACGCGAAGCCGACGGTGGAGAGGTCGCCGGCCGCGGCCTCGATCAGCTCCTCGACCCGGCCGCGCGCCCGGTCGAGGAGCACGCCCGCCTCCCGGAGCCGCGCGACGCCCCGCTCGAACAGCGCGAGCGCCTCGTCCAGCTCCAGCTCGCGACGATCCAAGGCGTCCACGATCCCGTCGATCTCCTCCATCAGCGTCTCGAATCCGGGCGTGTCCGGCTCGCGATCCGTCATCGCTCCTCCTGCTTCGATTCCACCCTCGCCCCGACCCGCCCGTCGCGGACCCGGAGGAGGAACGGGGCCCCGATT
>Ga0316578_10000314_pt1 | contig 14986 bp, 14 predicted proteins | sample J0NA_2_FD_203076 | JGI IMG/M metagenome (GOLD analysis project Ga0316578, IMG submission 203076) | Rhizosphere microbial communities from salt marsh grasses in Alabama, United States - J0-2_160517rDrC | ecosystem: Host-associated > Plants > Roots > Rhizosphere | place: USA: Alabama | collected... | reverse complement strand
ATTATCTGAATCCGGCCGTGCGATCGATTATCGATATCGGCGGTCAGGACAGCAAAGCCATCGTGGTAGATGAAAATGGCGGCGTGATGGATTTTGCCATGAACGATAAGTGCGCGGCCGGTACCGGACGGTTTCTGGAAGTGATGGCACGGGCGCTTGAAGTTGACATCAATGATTTTGGTGGGGTCTCGCTACAAGCCGATGCACCGGCAAAAATCAGTAGCCTGTGTACCGTTTTTGCGGAATCAGAAGTGATTTCGCTTATTTCCAAAGGAGAAAAAAGAGAAAATATCATTGCCGGCATTCATGAATCGATTGCCGCCCGGGTGGTCGCCATGGCCGGTCGCATCGGTCTGACAGCGCCGCTGATGATGACCGGGGGCGTCGCTAAAAACAAAGGGGTGCTTAAGGCGTTGGAAAATAAAACCGGGTATGGCATTGAGGTGTCGCAAAAGGCCCAGGTCACCGGGGCTATCGGAGCAGCATTAATCGCGGGTTTCCAATCTTAAGCCGGGCAGGCTGAAACCATCAGGAAAAAGATTACCACGAAAGCACGAAAACACAAAAGAAATAGATAAAATTTCGTGCTTTATTGTTTTCGTGTTTTCGTGGTAAAAAATGTGCCGCAAAAAAATCAATAATTTTTGAGGTACTCCTGTTTCAACCCGTGCTTTCCGGTTCCAATTTCATGTGGTCCGGTATAATCATGGCTTCAACGATGATTTCTTTTAAGGAAAACGCCGTAATTCCCAGTTCGTATTCTTCACTCAGATCGTTGATTTGATCAAAGCAATTGTGGCAGGGCGTAATCACGATTTTGGCACCGGTTTCCTTGATTTGATCGGCCTTTAGTTTTCCGGAGGCCATCCTGAAGGGTTTGTAGTCCGGTCCCATCGGCATTATGCCCCCGCCACCGCCGCAGCAGTGATTATGTTCGCGGTTGGGAGCCATATCCCGAAAATCTTCGGCAATATAGGGTATGATTTTGCGGGCATGTTCCCATAGACCCCCGTTGCGGGATATATTGCAGGGATCCTGGTAGGTGATCGGTTCTTTGATTTTTTTTGCGGGGTCGATTTTAATGCGGCCATCCCGCAGGTACTCATAGAGCAACTGTACATAATGCACAATTTCCAGCGGCGGCTTGCCGTCCGGGTATCCGGCAAGATAAGGGCCTTCGAAGGCCAATGAACGATAGGCGTGGCCGCATTCGGTAATCAGAACATGCTGAGCGTTAAGTTCCAGGGCTTTTTCGTAAACATTTTCGACCTGTTTGCCGGCCAGATCGCGGTTGCCCGCAAACATGGGCAGGTTGGTGCAATCCCAGCCGAAAGTTGGAATAGTCCAGCTTTCTTTTGCCGCCGCAAAGATTATAGCAGCGTTTGAAATGTCCTGGGGGTAATATACGGGCTCTCGCGGATTAATGGTATACATATACTTGACGCTGGGCTGGTCAACCGGGATATCTACCCCCCGGTAGTCATCTTCAACCTCTTCGACCATCCACTTGCACGTATCAACCAGTTCTTCCACGGGGATGCCCATGTGGTTGCCGGTTCTGTCGCAATGATCCGAAAAGAAGGCCAGTTGTTTGGGCGTTACTCCCTGAGAGTGGCAAACGCTGCGGGTGATGGCGATCATGGTGGCAACGTCGATCCCAAATGGACAATACATCGAACAGCGCTTGCACAGGGTGCATTGTAGCCATGCGATTTCGTAGCATTTTTCCAGAAAGGCGCGGTCCACTTTGCCCTTGCGCCGAATCATTTCACCCAGTGTGCGCCTGAATTTATAGGCCGGACTCAGGCGGGGATTTCGATCATTGCTGACATACACAAAGCAGCTTTCCGCACACAACCCGCAGCGCGAGCAAATGCTCATCCAGGTTCGAATGCGGGCGCCATCGTTGGCAGCCAGTATCGCGCGCACTTTGGCGACATCCACGGGTGCGTCTGTATTATTTTCAAATTCAAATTTCTTCTTATCACTTACCAATTTATTCGTATTCCTTTATATCGTTATCCGGAAAGAACAAGTGGTCTTGAATGTGGGAGCGGCTTCCAGCCGCGACAGTTGATTTCGCGGCTGGAAGCCGCTCCCACAGAGGGTTTATCTAATGGAACTTGGACCTTCCAGATAAGCAGCTTCCTTTATTTATGAAGTAATATGCGGTAATATTTTTTTGGTTACCACGACCTTGCCCCTCTGCGCCCCCCCATCTCAAAGCCGATAAAGGCCCGGGTAAAAAAGAAAAGAATCATATGGCGCAGCTTGGTTGTCGGAACCAGGATCAAAAGAATCTGGCTCAATACAATATGCAGGATCAGCAGCACTTCATAGGGCCCCCACTGGTGATATGCCAGAAAGCCGGTTAAAAAGGGCAATGTCGTCATAATCAGCAGAAAATAGTCCCATGCGCTGGTTAAAATACGGACTTCGGGTTTGACACGACGGCGGACGAATAAAAAGACAGCAGCGGCAATCAGGACCAGCGTCAATCCGTCGGCCAGAACATCGGGCAGGGACCACAAGCTGAAACCGAAAGCTTCATCCCACAACAGAATGTGAGCACTCAAAAACAGTGGGACACCCAGCAAAGACAGGTGAAAGAGAAAAGCAACGAGGGCAAAAACCGGTTGCTGGCGCATTGAGGCACTGGCCCAGGGAATTAACCATCGGACAATCGAGCGCAGTCCCCAACTAAGGTTGAAATGATTGTAAACGACCCGATCCTTTTTGAGGCTCAAACGAAATAGGAGGGCAATTCGGATCAATAACCCACCGATAAAAAAAATGAAGGTAAACCAGAGTGCCGGGCCCGTCAGAAAATCATAAATAATGTTCCAATTCATTTCGATTATTTCACGAGTTGAATAATTTCCTTGAAGTGATCGCTGCTGGCGTCTTTGAGCAATTCAAACAATGCGGTTTCGGTACTGGTTAAGCCGGCACCGTCGGCCTTACTTTTTTCAAGGCCGATCAACCGATTTTCAGGGGTTCGGGAGGCGACCGCATCGGCGACAACCTGAACGTTGAACTTTAGATTTATTAAATCGGCCACGGTCTGGTAAACACAGACGTGTGCTTCAATACCGGCAACCAGCATGTTTTTGCAGTTGACGGCTTTGAGATCTTTCATAAACGGTTGGGTGCCGCAGCAGCTGAAACTGAACTTGCTCACCGGTTTCTTATCCGGCAGAAGGTCCGCAATTTCCCGGATTGTCGGTCCCAGACCATCCGGATTTTGCTCAGCCCAAAGGATGGGCAGCCCCAATACTCGGGCCCCTTTAACCATTTTTTGGAGATTATCAAACAGGGCCTCTTTGTTGTGCATGGCCCGAGCTAATTTTTCCTGAATATCAATAAGCACCAGGGCCGTATCATCGGTTCTGATCATTTAATTTCTCCCCCAGTCATAAAAATGGCAAAGTCATTAAAAGACTTTGCCCATGAATATAGTATAAAAAAAGATTCAGAAATTATAATAAAATATTGTGTCTCCCCATGCGGTTTATTCGTCGAAAACCGACTCACTGCGCCATTTACCGATCCGTAACCAGCGGTCTCGGCGCTCTGTGATATCCCGGCGCTCTTTTCCGCTTCTCCGGTCCTGACCGGAGGCTATAATTTTTTTGCTGTTTTTCTTTCGTTTGTCTTGATCGCCGCGGCGCTCGATCGGAGATCGTTCCTGCCATGCTTCGATTTTTAGATCGTGTTTCACCATTTGATCCTTGCATTTGAATAATATGCGACTGAATTAATAAGAAAAATTAAACGATATGTCAATGGAAAATGCAGTTGACGCAGTTAACTTGTAATTTTATAGATTTCCTCAACTGTTTCCGAAAAGGCTTTGATCATTTTAGCTTGATGGGGGGTTAGCCGGCTGAATTTAATTCCCATTCCGCTTTGGCTGCTCCAGACGATTTTGCCGCTAACAGTCAGTGGTTTTTGATAGTTTGGAACAGAAAAAGTCATAATAATTTCCTGGTCGCTGAAAAAATAGTCGCTGGTTTCAATAAATACACCGTGCAAACTGATATCAAGAATATATCCTTTGAACCGGCGGTCCTGCACAGAATATTTGACGGGCATCAGGCAAGCTTTACGCGAATTTTTCCGCCGGTCATCACTGTTTACCGGATGGGCGGATTTTTCTAATTGTTTCAGCAAGACGCTTTGCTGCTCATCGGGTAAATCAATTACCAGTTTAAAGATATGGTCGCTGAATTTCTCTTTCAATAATTCTTTCAAGATAATGAGTACCCGGTCTTCAGAGATATGGTTCATCAGGTCAAATATGCGCGCGATAACCGGGTATTTTCCGGACAGCGTATCAGATACCGCCATTTTATTACTCCTGATAAAATTCAGCGTTCCGCCGAATTTTATTTAGAAAATTTTTTTGAATAAAATTTAATACACCCAAACGATAAAGCTATTTTCGATGATCTACTACTATATCGGTATATGCGTGACGAAACTTAATTCGTCGATGTTATCCTTTCTTCCACAACAAAAATCAGCGTGTTAACATACACCTTTTGTCGAAAAACCGCCTGGTTCCATGAATACTTGCTATTTTTTACAAAACGATAGAGAGCTGATTTTTGGGTCCTATATTTTTGTTGCCAAACCCAACTTTTTTCTGTTATAGCCATTTTAATTAATTTCAGTTGTTTAATTGATGAGCCGCATTCATTTTTCTGCTTAAGATTTCCTGAATCTATTTAGATTGGAATGGGGTATTTAAGCGTTCGGATTTGCCAGTCAAAATTGTCATCGGCGGTCTGGTTTTCTTGATAAATTCCGCCGGGGGAACCTTAATTTAAAAGAAGAGGAGGGAAAATGATGAAACGTTTCAACTTATGTATTGTTGTCGTAATGGCGTTGGTTTTGACCGCCGGCTTTGCACTGGCCGGCACGCTTGAGGATGTTCGCGCCAGGGGTTATCTGATTGCCGGTGTGAACGGGGGGGTATTTGGATTCAGCATGCCGGATGACAAAGGCGTCTGGAAGGGTCTAGATGTTGACACCGCCAGGGCAATTGCCGTTGCCGTATTTGGCGATGCCGATAAGATCAAATATACGGCCCTGACCGCCGTGCAGCGCTTGCCGGCGCTTCAGGCCAAAGAAATCGATGTGCTGTGCCGCAATACCACCCACACCCTGACGCGTGATACCACCAACGGCCTGAATTTCACCCACGTCAATTATTACGATGGGCAGGGATTTCTGGTCCCCAAGAAACTGGGCATCAAAAGCGCAAAAGAGCTTGGCGGCGCTACAGTCTGTGTCCTACCCGGGACAACCACCGAGATGAATGCAGCCGACTTTTTTCGGGGCAACAAGCTGCAGTGGAAACCGGTGGTTATCGAGCAGACGGCAGAGCTGTCCAAGGCCTTTTTTGCCGGCCGGTGTGACGTACTGACATCGGATGCCTCGCAGCTGGCTGCTCATCGATCGGTCGCACCTAATCCTAACGATTATGTATTGCTGCCCGAAATCATCTCCAAAGAACCCCTGGCTCCGGTTGTGAGGCATGGGGACGATCAATGGTATGATATTGTTAATTGGACAGTAATGGCCTTGATTCAGGCCGAAGAGTTCGGCATTACGTCTAAAAACGTCGATGATATGCTGAAAAGCAAAAATCCGGAAATCAAGCGTTTTCTGGGCGTTACACCGGGATTGGGCAAAGCATTGGGTGTGGATGAAAAATGGGTTTACAATATCATCAAACAGGTTGGAAATTACGGCGAAATTTTTGAGCGCAATGTGGGCCCCAACACCCAGCTGGGTCTGCAAAGAGGTCTGAATGCATTATGGACCGAAGGCGGTCTCATGTATGCGGCACCGTTTAGATAATCGGCAAGAAAAAGGTGCTCCCATTTGGGGGCACCTTTTTTTAATTTTTCCGATATCAAAACTTTACTGCGAATTGGCCCGACTCGATCCCAAAAAGTAACGAATCGAAAGGTGCCAACAGTAGCGGACAAAAAAGCGATGCAGACGGAAAACAGCCAAGCCGAGAAAGTTCCGTTCTGGCTCGATCCCAAGATGCGCGCCATTGTTTATCAGATAGGCACGCTGTGCATGGTCGGGTTGCTGGCATACTACCTGGTCTCCAATACACTGATTAATCTCGAACGGCAGTCGATTGCCACCGGTTTCGGTTTTCTGCATAAGGAATCATCCTTTGAGATCGGCGAATCCCTCATTTCTTATTCGGCTGCCAGCACCTATGGCCGCGCCCTCATTGTCGGTGCTTTAAATACGCTGCTGGTTTCTTTTATCGGAATAATCCTAACGGTCATCCTCGGCACCGTTATCGGCATTGCGCGCTTATCAAAGAATTGGCTGGTGTCGAAACTGGCAGCGATCTATATTGAATTTTTTCAGGACATTCCGGTTCTGCTGCAGCTTTTTTTCTTTTATGCGCTTTTTTATGAAATTTTACCCAGCCCCCGACAGGCACTGCACCCGTTTGCCGGTGTTTTCCTTTGCAACCGCGGTCTTGTTTTTGCCATTCCTGAGTTTCATCTAACCCACGCATATATGGGGATTTCTTTTCTGGCAGGCTGTATTGCGATTTATTTTCTGCGCCGCTGGGCACGCAGGCGACAGGCAAAAACCGGCAGGACGTTTCCCGTCTTTAGCGTATCCGTCGGCATGCTTGTTTTGCTTCCCGGTATCACCTGGCTGGCAGGAGGTGCGCCAACCGCGATGAGTGTTCCCGAGCTCAAAGGATTTAATTTTCAAGGCGGGGTTAATGTCAGCCCGGAATTTTCGGCCCTTTTACTGGGTTTGGTGCTGTATACAGCAGCCTTTGTTGCTGAAGCGGTGCGTGCCGGCATCCAAGCTGTCAGTAAGGGCCAGAGAGAAGCGGCCATGTCTATTGGTCTTAGGCCTAACCGGGTTCTGCAGCTGGTGATTTTACCTCAGGCTTTGCGGGTGATCATACCGCCGTTGACCAGCCAGATGTTGAGCCTTACCAAGAACAGCTCGTTGGCGGTGGCCATCGGTTATCCGGATTTTGTCTCAGTGGCCAACACCACCATCAATCAGACCGGCCAATCCATAGAAGGTGTAGCCCTGATTATGCTGGTCTATCTGATTTTCAGCCTATCCACATCGGCGTTTATGAATTGGTATAATAAAAGGGTCAAACTGGTCGAAAGATAAGAATCTTATGGACGCTTACGTTCAAGATAAACCGGCCGAAGAATTAAAACCCCCGGTGGCGAGTGTGGGACTCATCGGATGGATAAGGGCTAACCTGTTCAATGGCTGGTTTAACTCTCTGCTGACCATCGTGACCCTGTATTTTCTGTGGATCGTCGTACCGCCGTTTATCCGATGGGCCTTTATTGACAGCGTCTGGAATACCACCGGGGCAGTTTGCCGCAATGCAGACGGTGCCTGCTGGTCGATTATTACAACTAATTTCCGGTTTATCCTTTTCGGCTTTTTTCCTTACGATCAGCAATGGCGGCCGCTGGTAGCTATGCTGCTTCTGTTCGGTCTGCTGTTTTACAGCCGCAATCGCAACCACTGGACCAAAGGGTTGGGGTATTCCTGGATCGCGGGCCTGGTAGGAATGGGCTTTCTCATGAAGGGCGGGCTTTTCGGGTTGCCTTCGGTTGAAAGCACCCAGTGGGGCGGACTGCCGCTGACGCTGCTGCTTTCTGTTTTCGGTCTTACCGCCGCTTATCCCCTTGGCGTGATACTGGCGTTAGGCCGTCAGTCAAGGATGCCGGCGATAAGATTACTGTGTGTTATTTACATCGAATTGATTCGTGGTGTGCCCTTGATCAGTCTTCTGTTTATGGGCTCGATAATTTTTCCCCTGTTTTTGCCTGAAGGCATTACCATCAATAAGATTCTGCGGGCGCAAGCGGCCATCATTCTGTTTACGGCGGCTTACATCGCTGAAGTCGTGCGCGGCGGTTTGCAGGCCATGCAACGCGGACAATATGAAGCCGCCGAATCCATTGGTTTAAACTATTTTTTGACCATGCGGCTGATTATTTTGCCCCAGGCACTGAAAATCGTGATACCACCGACAGTGCAGCAACTCATATCGGCTTTTAAAGACACGTCACTGGTTGTCATCATTGCACTTTTTGATTTGCTTAAAACCAGCCAGACAGTCCTATCCAATCCCGAATGGATGGGGTTTAGTCGTGAAGCCTATATTTTTGTCGCTATTCTTTATTTTTTAGGATGTTTTTCCATGGCGAATTACAGCCGCAAACTGGAAAAAGAGCTTTCAACGGAGAATTAAATGAACGAGGAAACGCCCAAAAGCACCGACATGCAGGCGATCGAAGAACCCATGATCGAAATTATCGATATGCATAAGTGGTTTGGAGAATTCCACGTACTGCGAGGCATCGACCTGACCATTCATAAAAAAGAACGGATCGTTATCTGTGGGCCATCCGGGTCTGGCAAATCAACCCTGATTCGTTGTATCAACCGATTGGAAGAACATCAGCGGGGAAAAATTATTGTCGATGGAATCGAATTGACCAATAACCTTAAAAACATCGAAAAAATAAGGGCCGAAGTGGGCATGGTCTTCCAGCACTTTAATCTTTTTCCGCACCTGACTATTGTTGATAATCTTGCCCTGGGTCCCATCTGGGTCAGAAAGGTCCCCAGGAAAGAAGCCGAAGAGGCGGCCATGCACTATTTGGAAAAAGTGCACATTGCAGAACAGGCCCACAAATTCCCGGGCCAACTTTCCGGCGGCCAGCAGCAACGGGTTGCCATTGCCCGCAGTCTGTGCATGTCACCGAGAGTCATGCTATTTGACGAGCCCACATCCGCCCTCGATCCGGAAATGATCAAAGAGGTTCTGGATGTGATGATCGAACTTGCCCAGGAAGGCATGACCATGATTGTGGTGACCCACGAAATGGGCTTTGCCAAAAGCGTGGCACACCGGGTGCTCTTTATGGATTTTGGCCAGATTGTAGAAAGCAACACACCCGAGGAGTTTTTCGAGAACCCCCAGCACGACCGCACCAAACTGTTTCTCAGCCAGATTTTACACTAAAGCAACATCCTCCGATTCCCGAAAAATGAAGCCTAATACTCTGATTTATGCTAAAATAGGCCTCATTGGTTATTCGTTACTGGTTATTTGTTATTGGTTAATCCTTCAAAAACAAGCAGATCAGTCTGGTTCTTGCGTTTCAAATAACGAATAACAAATAACGATTAACGTTCTGATTGAGCGAAAAGCTCAATCAGAAGATTAGGACTTAAGTTTTTCGCGGTTCCTACCGATATAGACTCATATATCAATACATTAGGAATAGGTTTGCCACCTGGAAACCGGATCGAATCAAAATGAATCTATATTATGCCGATGGGGACCGGCAGGTCGGTCCCATAGACAAAACCGAGCTGCAGTCACTGATAAAAAACCGTAAAATCGATTCCCAAACGCTCGTGTGGCAGCCCGGCATGCACGGCTGGGAACAATTGGGCCTTTTTGTGCGGCGCAAAACGCAAGGGGGCTCCCAAGCGGTGCAGACGGCATCGCCGGTAAGGCAATCGCTATGCTCTGAATGCGGCCAGGCCTTTGCCGAAGATGACATGATTCGCTTTGCCGAGTCGTGGGTCTGCGCGAGCTGTAAACCGCTATTTGTCCAAAAAATCAAAGAAGGCGTTACACTTGCCGGTGAGATGGAATATGCCGGTTTTTGGATTCGGGTGGGTGCCTGGTTTATTGATTATATTATCATGGCAATCGCCAGCGCAATTATTTATGTTCCGCTTACATTTATGGGATTTTCTTCTTTTGACGAACCTGCTGCCTTTGCCCTTATTCAAATGATCTCCACAATTCTGAATTTTATCATACCCGCTGTCTATGAATCCTGGTTTGTGGGCAAATATGCAGCCACTCCGGGAAAAATGGCCTGCAAGTTAAAAGTGGTCATGTCAGAAGGCGATCAGGTCAGCTTTGCCAGGGCCATTGGTCGGCATTTTGCAAAATACATTAGCGGGCTGATTCTGGGCATTGGTTACATCATGGCCGGTTTCGACGAGCAAAAGCGCGCCCTGCACGATCGAATCTGTGATACCCGGGTGATAAAATCAGGAGAAATTTAATTCTGAATTTTCCATGGAGTAATGGCGCAAAATTAATTGCGGATTTTAGATTGCGGATTGCGGAATGAAAAATCAAATATTTCGCACATTCAAAATCCGAAATCCGCAATCTGCATTCCGAAATCTTAAGCCGCCACCACTCCATAAAAGTTCTTTCAGGCAAATCCGGCTGGTTGGGGCGGTAATGCCGTTTAGAATAAATTTTAAGGAGCCAACTTTTGCTTTCGTGCACCCAGTGCAAAACACCGCTCAGCGCTGAGACGATCAACACCTTTGCGCTGATCCCCTGTCCGACATGCAAGGAATTGACACGCGCGGATGTTTACCCGGCCATTTTGCGTAAACTGCCTTCGGGCCAAACCGGAGATCCACTGCAGGCTGAGAAAGAAGCCGGCTGCTTTTATCACCCTGGCAAAAAGGCGGCCTTCGCCTGTTCGTCCTGCGGTCGGTTTTTGTGTGCGTTGTGCGACGTTGAGTTCAACAACCGGCATCTTTGTCCGGTGTGTCTGGAAACGGGAAAAACCAAACACAAGATAAAAAATCTGGAAAACCATCGCGTATGCTATGACAAAGTTGCTTTATACATCGCGCTGATTTCGATGATATTTGTGTGGTTCACCCTTATTACAGCGCCCGTCGTTCTTTTTATGGTCATCCGGTACTGGGGTGCTCCCGGCAGTATCATACCACGGACTAAAATCCGATTTGTCCTGGCCTTTACGATTGCCTGCTTACAAATTGCTGCATGGATTCTGTTTTTTGGCAGCCTGATGACTTCTTGATGACCAAATACCGTCCGTTTTAACTGGAATAGTGATAAAAGAATTAACCACGAAAACACGAAAGGACGGAAACACGAAATAGAAAAGTTTTCGCGGTTTATATATTTCGTGTTTTCGCGGTTGGCATTAAATTTTTTGAAAAGCTATATAATGGCCGCAAAAACATCAACATACCAGCGTTTGCCCGGTAAAAAAAAGGGCTTTTTAATCGGATACCATACCCTCTGGCAAGGCGCTGACCATTTGCTTCAAATCTATTCGCGATTGGGTGCAGAGGACTATAAGCGCTATTACTTCGACGATATTCAAGCAATTATCACTCGCAAAACCGGGTCGGGGAGGATTCAAAATATTGTTATCGGGACCCTATTCGGACTATTCTGTCTTTTTGCGGTTATTTCCGGTGGTGGCTGGAGCGTTTTTCACGCGGCCGTAGCTGCTGCTATATTGTTCATTTTGCTGGTAAACATTTTAAAAGGCCCCACCTGTGAAACGGTTTTGCTCACTGCTGTTCAGACTGAAAAATTGCACTCGCTGCATCGCTTAAAAACGACCGAGCCGGTGATGAACCGGCTCAGATCGATTATCGAACGGCGACAGGGAAGAATCGATCCGAACATCTTTGATAAACAATCGGATTATTCATCCAGTCAGCGAACCAGCCGGCCGCCGGGCGGTGACAGGCAACGCACCCTGAACGCACAGCGGCAGGAACGAGGGCGGATACACTTATTTCTTTTTGCATTATTGGTCGCCGATGGTCTTATCATCGCTGCCAATTTTATGCTCACCCATACCGCCCTGACGCTTATGGGATCGGCGATAACAATGCTGCTTGGAATCTGTGTGGTTGTGGCCCTGGTAAGGCAGCATCAGAGTAATTTGAAACGCCGCGTTCGCACCTTGACCTGGGCGGCGTTGGGATATGTCTGCTTTTCTTTTATTGCCGGCTATATTATCAGCATGGGCATTGCATTCAGACATCCCGAAATTTTACGGAACCAGTGGGAATTGTTCAAACTGTTTGCCGCTACCTCACCCTTGGAAAGTCCCTTAATAATGATTGTTAATATTATCGCCATCAGCGGCGCTGCTGTTATCGGGATCCCGGGGCTTTTCATGTTGAAAAATCCTCAGCAAGCCATGCGCCCGTCTGCAGCCTTACCGACCACGCCGGTCCATGGCGGTGCTGTGAAGAGGATGTCCTGATGGAAGATCTGGTGCATCAGCGATGCTTTAATCATATGTTGCGCGAAGCGGTTGCTCGCTGCCCGGAGTGCCATCGCTATTTTTGTCGCGAATGTGTGACCGAACACGAAGACAAAGTACTGTGCGCGGCCTGCCTGGGTAACAAAGTCAATGCCGATGTGGCCAGTCGAAGCCGCTTTGGCCGCTTTGCCCGCATTATCCATTTTTTGTTGGGTGCAATGCTTCTGTGGATATTCTTCTATTATCTGGGGCTAATTCTGCTGTCGCTTCCTTCCTCATTTCACGAAGGAACGTTATGGGAAATGGGGTGGTGGAAGCCGCAATGAAACCCAGGTCAAAACAACACCGTAAAGGTGTGATCCTCCTTTTGGAGGAAGCGGTGCATTTACTGCGAAAGACACCCCTGTTTTTGCTTTCCAGCTACTTCATGGGAACGTTGCCGTTTTTACTGGGCCTGTTTTATTTTTGGGCCGACATGAGTCGCAGTGCCGATGCCAAGAGTTACCATGCAGTGGCTTCGCTGGGTCTTGCGCTGCTGTATATATGGATGAAATGCTGGCACGTCGTATTTGCCGCAAGAGTGAAGCTGAAAATCAGCGGAGAACCCTTACCGCGATGGACCATGCAGCGAATTCTGTCACTTGCCGCAAATCAGGCCATTATTCATGCGACCGCTTTTTTTATTCTGCCGCTGGCAGCTCTGGTCTTCATTCCATTTGGCTGGTGCTATGCGTTCTATCAAAATGCAACCGTCCTGGCGCCGACCGAACTGAATGATCTAAAAACTTTGTGTAAAAAAGCGTGGTTTCAGGCCAAACTGTGGCCGCGGCAGAATCATATTCTGATGTCGGTCTTTTTTATGTTTGGCAGCGTTGTTTTTATTAATATCGCCGTCGCGATCTACGGCTTGCCCCACCTATTGAAGAATTATTTTGGTATCGAATCCATGTTTACCCTGAGCGGAACTCACGTCATCAACACAACTTTCTGGGTCGTAACGATCGGTATGGCCTATTTGTGCATGAATCCACTGGTTAAGGCCGTTTATGTTCTGCGCTGTTTCTATGGAGCGGCCTTGAAATCCGGCGACGATTTGAAAACAGAATTAAAAGGCCTGTTGCGGAATCGCACCGCAGCCGTCATCGGTGTGTTGGTTGTGGCATTATTGGCCGTCAATCCCATACCGTCAATGGCGATCGAGACCGGTTTCACCTCACCCGAAGCGCTGGATCGCTCTATTGACGAGGTAATGGAACGACGGGAGTTTGTCTGGCGGATGCCCAGAGAGAAAATCGCTGAGGAAGAAAAAGAGCCTGAGGGGCCGATTGCGTCAGTGGTGGCATGGATCATCGATAAAGTAGCAAAGGCGTTAAATACCGTCATAAAATGGATTGACAAGCTGATCGATTGGCTGATCGGTCTGATGCCCGGCGGCGAGCGGCACAAGGCTTCACCGGATGCAAACTGGGTATCATCCGTGCGAATTGCCGTCATTGCCTTGCTCATCGGGCTTTTGGGTGCGCTGGGATATATTCTATGGCGTTCCTGGATGCGCCGACAGGCAGCACGGGAAGCGATTGCTGCTGCGGCGGTTGAATCCACACCCGATCTGGAGGACGAAGACACCACCGCCGATGATCTGCCTACAAACCGCTGGTTGGATCTGGCGCGCCAATTAGCCGAAAAGGGGTCATTGCGCCTGGCCATCCGGGCTTTCTATCTGGCATCCCTCGCCGGCCTGGCCGATCATGAATTGATCACGATAGAAAAGTTTAAATCCAATCAAGATTATGAAATGGAATTGCATCGCAGGGCTCATCAAAAAGAAGGCCTGCTGGCGGCCTTTTCCAAAAGCAGAGAAATATTTGAGCGGGTCTGGTACGGCATGTATAACATCAGTCGGCCTGATCTGGACAACTTCGCTGCCATTCAAAAAAAGGTGATGACCATTGTTCAACGCTAAAACCATACGGGCAATCCTTTTTGTTGTGATTGTGTCGGGCTTTATGTTCGGGGTGCTCAAGTTGTTTTTGCTGCGCTTTGAAGCCGGGGATGTATATCCGGCCTATTCGTCATTGCGCAGTGATCCGCTGGGAAGCCGTGCATTCTATAGCAGTCTGGAAAACATCAATGACACGGCGGTCGGCCGCAATTACCGATCCCTGCAAACGCTGGAATTTGATGAAAACACCGCGTTTTTTTATATCGGAACATCCGTATTTGATTCCGATTCCGTGTCAGCGGAGTGGTTCCCGGTATTTGAGCGACTCACCAATGCCGGCGGCCGCCTGGTTTTATCCTTCCTGCCGGTTGAGAAAAAACCGGCCAACTGGCGAATGTCAAAATGCGCCGCACCTAAAAAAGAAACCAAAAATAATGATAATGCCCATGCGAAAGATGCAGCCGGCGATAACGAAAATCAACCCAAGATGCACCCAGCTGATAGGACTTCGGATTCGCCAGATAAGGATGATAAACATCTGGAAGGAGGGCCTGACCCCTTAATCCCTGAACAGCAGCGCAATTGTGTTTCTTTAAAAGAAAAATGGGGTCTGACTTTTGCGTTTGCCGAAAAGCTGCCGGATAAAGCCGCTAATATCAGTGATGATCTATCCCCGGCCGATTTAAACGGACTGCCCCAAACGATCTCCTGGCATACCGCGCTGTATTTTGCTGATCTTGATGACACCTGGCGGGTGATTTACGCCGCGGATGGCAGGCCGGTCATTGTCGAAAAACCCTATGGCAGCGGCAGTCTGTTGCTTTCGGCCGACTCTTTTTTCCTGAGTAATGAAGCGCTGCGATCTGAACGTCATCCTGCACTTTTAGCCTGGACACTCGGTCAAAGCGAAACCGTCGTCTTTGAT
>Ga0316578_10000313_pt1 | contig 14992 bp, 12 predicted proteins | sample J0NA_2_FD_203076 | JGI IMG/M metagenome (GOLD analysis project Ga0316578, IMG submission 203076) | Rhizosphere microbial communities from salt marsh grasses in Alabama, United States - J0-2_160517rDrC | ecosystem: Host-associated > Plants > Roots > Rhizosphere | place: USA: Alabama | collected... | reverse complement strand
CAACCCCGCTTACTACAACGGCCATCAGGCCATTGTTTTAAGTGTCTTTATCCTCAGAGGGGTCGATGCGGTTGAGTTCGGCGAGCGCTTGCAGCAAAAAGTCAAAGAGATGGAGAACGACCTTCCCTGGGGCTACAGGCTCGAATTTGCCACTTACCAGCCCGAACTCATAAAAAAATCCGTCAACGGCATGGTGGTCAATGTGATCGAAGCAGTGGTTATCGTCCTGGTGGTGGTCATGCTGCTGCTGGGGTTTCGGACTGGCTTGATTGTGGGCTCATTTATCCCCCTGGTAATGCTTTTCGGTATTTTGACGATGTACGCGCTGGGCATTGATATGGAACGGATGTCGCTGGCCACCATGATTATTGCCCTGGGCATGTTCGTGGATAACGCCATTGTGGTATCCGATGACATTAAAGTCAATCTGGAAACGGGAATGGAACGCAAGGAGGCTGTTTTAAAAACCGGCCGTTCGCTTGCGCTTCCTTTGCTCACCAGCACGCTCACGACGGTTTTCGCCTTTGGACCAATTCTGCTTCAAATTGGTTCAACGGGCGATTACACCTCCTCGTTGGGTTCGGTAATGATAACGTTGCTGATGGGATCGTGGTTCTTCTCCATGTTTTCTTCCACCAGCATGTGCTACTGGTTTTTGAAAACAAAACCGGCCGCCGGTGCTGATAAACAACAGGCGCACGATCCGTACCAGGGAAAATTCTATCGGTTCTATCGCGGGATCCTCAAACTCTCCCTGCGCTTTCGGTTTATGGTGCTGGCCGTGACGGCCGGCATATTTGTGCTGGCGCTGTATGCGCTGTCGTTTGTGCCCCAGGCCTTTTTCCCGAGCGGGGACCGCAACCAGTATCTGGTTTATCTCGATCTTCCCGCCGGAACGTATATCGAGGAGACCGACCGGACCGTGCGAAAACTCAGCGCCTGGCTGCAGGATAAGGAGCAAAACCCGGAAATCACCGGAACCATCGCCTATGTTGGAAACGGCGGGCCGCGTTTTTTCCTTTCACTGGCGCCGGTGGACCCGGATCCGTTTGTTGGATTTTTAATCGTCAACACCGAGACCAGCAAAGAAGTGCCCGAACTGGTTACGCGCACGAGCCGATATATTACGAATAATTTCCCCAATGTGCGCGGTCGGGTCAAATCCATGTGGCTGGGCGGCAGTGAGACCGGCCTGTTTCAAATCCGGCTCAGCGGTCCCGACATAGAGGTGCTGCAGGCGCAGGCCGAGCAGTTGATGGCCGCGCTGCGCAAGATCCCCGGTATCCTGGATATCAAGCAGGATTGGAACAACCGGGTGATGATGGCCAAGGCGGATGTCGATCAGGCCCGTGCCCGCCGCGCCGGGGTGACATCGGAGGATGTGGCCAATGCCCTGGACTTCTTTATCGACGGTGCCACGGCCACCGACTATCATGAGGGCAATGTTCAGATTCCCATCGTCGGGCGCGGTGTCAAGTCTGAAAGGGAATCCCCTGAAAACCTGGCCACGATCGGCATTCGTACGTCATCGGGCGGCAGCGTGCCGCTGAGCCAGGTTGCCGATGTGTACACCGTCGGTGAGCTGAACCGAATCATGCGCTACAATCAAGAGCGCACGATAACCGTCAGCGCCAAGAACCAGGTGCTGAAGGCTTCTGAAATCTTCGCGGCCCTTGCCCCGACACTCGACGCTATGGAATTTCCGAAACAGCACTTTTGGGAATTAGGGGGCGAGTTGGAGGACTCCGCCCGGGCCAAGAAGAACCTGGCCAAGTGGATGCTGCCCTGCTTTGGCGGCATTGTGTTTTTGCTGGTATGGCAGTTTAACTCCATCCGGCGGGCCGCCATCATTATTCTGACGATGCCGCTTGTCATTGTCGGCGCCGTGGTCGGCCTGCTGGCGATGAAGGCCGACTTTGGTTTTATGGTCATTCTGGGGCTTTTGGCCCTGGCCGGATCGATTGTGAACAACGGTATCGTCATGATCGATAAAATTGAGGAGAACCGGCGCGACGGGCAAACACCCTATGATGCGGTGATCAATTCGGCCGTCAGTCGATTCAGGCCGATTCTGCTTTCGGTTTCAACAACCATGCTCGGATTCTTGCCGCTGATTGTCAACCATGATCCGCTTTTTTACGGCATGGCCTGCATCATGTTTTTCGGTCTGGGTATCGGCAGTATGTTTACGCTAAACTACGTGCCGGCCCTGTATAGCATCTTTTTCCGGGTCAAGCCCCCGGCAGATAAACGGAAGCCGGTTGAGCCTTAAGCGAAATCCTGTGCTCGGGATTCGATTCCGGCCCGGGCACCACGAAATAAAGCCTTCAGAAAAACATTGCTGAAGGCTTTATATTTTTAAACCTGTGCCTTACCTGAGCGCTACCCTGTCCTCCTTTGATATAAGGACGACCGGAGCTTAAGCGAAGAGAAATCTTCCGTGAGCCGCTTCGTCAGCAATTCCCCCAATTTTGCACTCGCAATAATGGTTCTCCATTTCTTGCCACGCGCTAACAGGGATGCTAAAATAGACTATCAATTGAATTTTAATCTGGAAGCCGGAAGATACCAGAACAATGAAAAAATGCCCGAGATGCAACCTCGAACAAGAAGAATCAGCCCAATGCGAGTATTGCGGACTTGTTTTTGAAACGTTCGGTGAGTCAACCCCGGCCGCAAAGGCCGTACAAGCCAAACGGACGGTGTTGTTTGCCGTTATTCTGGTTGTCGCAGGGGCCCTGGTTGCCGGTTATTTGTTTATTTCCGATCAACACCAACCCGGCAAAAAATCAACAAACGTTCAGGGTTCAAGCGAATTTGCCCAACGAACCGAAAAAAATGATCTCAGGACAGTGGCAAAAGAATTATCCGGCGATGTCGGAATTTTAGACGACCTGACAGGTGCTTACACTCCGGGCAGTATTATTGCGATGATTATTTTCAGCGTCATTGGACTGGGTTATTTTTCTTATGGGAAAAAGAGCCAACAATTGATAATGCTTCTCTGTGGCATCGCCCTTATGGGGTATTCTTATTTTGTGGACGGCACCGGTTATATAATTTTGATCGGGGTAGGCCTGAGTGTGATTCCCTTTATTATTGGCAGAAAATAGGGGGCTTTGACAGCCATCGAGGCTGTCCTGTTTATCGGCAAGGCGTGTTTTAAATCTCCTCGGTTTGAAGTCTATTAAACATTGAATATTGCTCAAACAGCTTTATAAGCTCATCTTTTAAGGCGCTGGCATTATCCACCGCCTTCAAGTATTCGGTTTTGAGCGAATTGATTTTATCCACGGCTGCCAAATACTCCTCACGGAATGTGATGATTCCCTTCTCAATATTCCGCTCATATTCGTCTTTCAGTGCGTTAAGCCCGGTTTTCAGCGTTACGAAATACTCCTCTTTCACGGAACTCAATTTTTCAAGGGCCTTTTCATATTCGATCCTTAATCTGCCGGCACCTTTCTCTCCAGCACACAGGTATTGCTTTTGCAGTTCCTTCAGCAATTCCTTTACGGATATAATACTATCAATCCGAAACGCATTGCTTCCGGCAAAGGCAAAACCCTTATCCATAATCCCTTTTCGGGCGTTATCAAGTGCCAGAGAGATACAATAGCGGGCGGTCTTGATATCACAGCTTTTGAGACACTTCCAGGCACACTTGAGTTTCATCTTTTTCCCTGACGATATATCCTTTAAAAAGCTGCTCTTGATGGCCCGGCCCGGCATGCCGACAGGGCTCTTGATAATTTCGATATCATCCTCACTGCAGGCAACATACGATTCTTTGAATCTGATATCGGCGTCACATTCATGTGTGGCCACGAACCGTGTGCCCATCTGGACACCGCTGGCCCCAAGTTTGAAAACGTTGTAAATATCAGTGCCCGTAAAAACGCCTCCGGCGGCGATTACAGGGATGGTCCTGCTGAATTTATCCTCATAACCTTTTACCTCGGCAACAACTTGGGGCAAAATCTGCTCGAGGGCAAAATCAGGATCGTCGATTTGTTCCGCTTTAAATCCCAGATGTCCCCCCGCTTTCGGCCCTTCCACAACAACCGCATCGGGGATATCCTCGTATCTTTTTAGCCAGGAACTGAAGATAAGGCGGGCCGCTCTGGCCGAGCTGACAATCGGCACGACTTTGACGCCCGCTGATCTGAGATCCTCAACCGGAATGCCTTTAACCGGAAGCCCGGCTCCGAGGAAAACCATATCGACCTTTTCTTCGATTGCGACCATGAGAAGTGCATGAAAATCGTGCACAGCGACCATAATATTGACCCCAATGATTCCCGAACTCATTTCTTTTGCCTTTCTGATCTCTTTTCTTAAGGCAATGACATTGGCATCTTTATGGGTGGCATAATATTCAGGGTCAAGCATTCCGATTGAATTTGCGGCGATTACGCCGATACCGCCTTCATTCGCAACCGCAGAAGCCAGCCCTGAAAGAGAAATCCCAACTCCCATTCCGCCCTGAACGATGGGGAGTCTCGCGACAGAATCACCGATTCTCAGCTTAGGCATTTTGGACCGCTGGATTTTTGAAACATCAAATCTGGGCCATTCTATTTCACTGAAGTCTATTTTTGGTATCTGCAACTTCGATAACATTCCAAAATCGATCAATTGACTCTCCTTTCCGGAAAGAAACCACATATGCGGCTGTCTTTGTCGGCCACAAATCGGCGAGACTATGCTAATTCGGTCTGTATGTCAAGGATGCATACTAAATTGGCGAGTTCGATGAGGATGTCCTTGATTATCTGAATGGTTAACCGTGAATTTTTAACATTACGTTCCATTATACCATAATTTTATTAAGATAGCATGTTCATCTCAAAAAAGGGGTTCGCTTGCACTTGATTGTGAAGGGTTTTTCAGGCAGGAATTATTTTAATACAAAAATGGGACCCTTTTTCTGTTTGCGAGCGGGCAACCTGTAAACACCAGACGCTTCGAGTCAGCTTCGTGAATCAGATTCTAAAACCGGATATCAAATGAAAAAAAACGTAGTACAGGCCGCCTGCAATGCCGATCAGGCTCGCGATGAGCCAGACAATCCGGCGCCGGTAGGCCCGATGCTCTCTAATCGCTTCTTTTTCGTTTAAATACTCGATGGCGGTGTCAATAATGGTTTGGCGGAGGGCGAGAACCGAAGGTTTGCGGCAATGCGGACATAATTCCAGGAAGTTGCCTAAATCTTTTGTTTCGTAATGGTAACGACTGACGTACTGTTGCGGTGTGCTGATGGTTTCATCGATCTTTTTCTTTGGCCGGCTTTCTAAAAGAATCAGCGACCGCTCATCGGCGGCGATACCGGGTTCAATATCTAAAACAGTCAATTCCTCCTGATCTAATTTCTTTGCCTCCATTTTTCCCACCTTAATTGTTTAAATGATTTAAATCTCTGTGTTCTCTGTGTTCGATGTGGTTAATGATTTGGAATTCTTAAAGCTGAAATATCTAATTCCCCCGATATCAAATTCTGCAGAAATCATGCCAAATTCCTGTGCTGCTAAATCTGCTGAAATCATAGATAGTTGCGTTTTGTGTGAAATTGTTTTCAGGGGGAGACTTGTGAATAAAAATAAACAATAATGGGTAGGGTTTTTCATATTTTTAAAGGGTTCTATAGATATCTATAAGGATAGTTCCAATGATTAAAGATATTTGCACAGATGCCGATAGGCTAATTCAGAGGCTGCGCAAAAACTGCAGGACCCTAAAACGGGATCAATCATCACCACCTGAATACGTTTTGAAGTAAAAACAAGTTGTGAAACAGGAGAACGCAATGGCAATCCCCCAGCATCTTGAAGTCCTCAAACAGGGAGTAGCAACGTGGAACAAATGGCGCAACGATAACCCCGGCGAGGAGCCCGACCTGGCAGGCGCCAAACTCAGCAAAACGGATCTCAAAGACGCCAATTTTAGAGAAACCGATCTAAGATGGGCCGATTTGACACGGGCAAACTTAAGCAGCGCTTTCCTTAACCGGGCAGACCTCCGGCGGGCCAATCTCAGTCAGGCAATTTTTAAAAAGGCGAATCTGAGTGAAGCCAATCTGAGCGAGACCTACCTCAGTGGTGCTGATTTGAGTGAGGCGGATCTTAAAAAAGCCTTTTTCATACGATCAGACCTGGCCAACGTCAACCTCAGCAACTCGGCTTGCCAGCGTGCTGATTTTAGATGGGCTTATCTGATAAAGGCAAGATTCAATGGCGCTAATCTCAGCGGCGCGAATCTGATGGAAGCCAATTTGACCAAAGCCGAATTAAAACAGAGCAACCTCAGTGAAGCGTTTGTCGCCTGGAGCTGTTTCGGCGATAACAATTTGAGCCAAACCGTTGGGCTTAATCTTGTTAAACATTTCGGACCTTCCACCATCGGGATTGACACCATCTATCGATCAAAGGGTAAAATTCCTGAAGAATTCCTCAGAGGAGCGGGCGTGCCGGAGCACTTTATATCTTATACCGCGTTTTTGAACGAAAAAGCCTTTGCGCGCAATAGCTGCTTCATCAGTTTTTCCGGAAATGACCGCAATTTTATCGAAAAAATCGGTGAGGACTTGCAGCGTGAAGGAATTCGCTGCTGGTATGCGCCGGAAGAAATGAAGATGGGGGATGCGATCCGGCGGCAGGTCGATCAGCTGATCCGAATACAGGATAAACTGCTGGTGGTATTGTCAAAATTTTCAGTCGAAAGCCCATGGATTCAAAAAGAGGTGGAAGCTGCCCTGACAGAAGAGCGCAATCGTAAGCGGGCAATTTTATTTCTGGTGCGTCTGGACAATGGCCGCATTGACGCTGAAAAGGAATGGCTGGTCAGCCTTCAAAAAACGCATCAAATTTATGATTTCAGCGCCTGGGAAAACTGGGAGGCATATTATACTCAATTCAACCGCCTGCTCGGCGATATAAGAGCCTGCTGAGTTGATAATATCCGTCCACAGATAAGTTGACACGGACTTCATGGAGATGTATGCATAAACGAAAAGCACAAGGAAGTATGGAAAGGCTGGAAAACCTCCCGGCGCCTTACGGTAGCCGGCTTCCTTGCGCCCTATTTTTATATCCCACAATGTGGTATAAGTCAAGTTAAATCCGCAGAATCAAAACCTGTTCTTGGCCTCATTTCTCCGCGTAAATAAAAATCCTCAAGCGAATTCGCAGGCCTCTTTTTAGGCTTTTGCCGGTCTCATATCAATTGTATCAAAACAATGTAATTTCAGGAAATTGCCTTAAGATATTCCCATTTTTACCGATAGTCCCATATGGAGCCTTACAGGTTGAAATCATAGCGGATACAGGGCAATGGCAAATGGATAAAAAAACACAAAAGGAATCTGAATCACGGACAGAATGGGAATTATCGACAGACGCTGATGCCGCTTCTGACGAAAAAGCTGCCAAACAGAATGCTGAAATATTAGAAGATGTTGCAAACGAACCTGAACGTATAGATTCAGAAATTAAAGCGCCTGCTTTCGACGATTATCGCAATGATGATACCGTGGCTTCCGCTGCAACTGCTGCTGAAGCCAATGAAAATTATGAGAAAATTGCAGCGCTAGAATCCGCAGATACACCACTTGTGGAAGGTTCCGAACTCCCCGAAAAAGCAGCTGGAGAAACCGACGCAGAAACAGATAAAACTGGTGACGTCGTTGAACATCGCACGGAAATAGACCTTGCCGATACAGCCTTAACGGACGTTTCCGATACTGCCGCAGAATCAGGGGAGGATACCGAAACGGATAGCGCTAAGCGCGAGGCGGACCAAGCGCTATCGGATAACCTTAACGACGATCTGGAAACAGGCAAAACGCCTTCTGAAGCGCGTGAAGACGCCGGGCAGAAATCAGAAGAACCGGCCACGGAAGGGGAGCATAAAACCTCGAAATTTGACTCAAGCTCTGGTCATGATGCTGAAGCAACTGAAATAGGAGATCAAAGCGATCATGAAAATAACGACCATGACGAGAAAGAGGCGGATTCCGTAGAGAAGAAAACAGGAACAGCAGATACCGATGACGAAACAGGTGATTTTGCGCAAGGAACAGATAATGAAACACCTGCCGGAAAGATATCAGCGCTTAAAGTGACTGTATCAGCGATTATCATTACCGCTGCCTTTTCCGGCTTTTTCTTTTTTGGAAACAATTCAAAAATTAAGGCGACTTCACAAAAAGCAGCGAAAACGTCAGAAAAAAGGGAGTTTTCTAAAAACAGCGCTTATCAGAAAAAGATGATCAAACCGCTAGCGCCTGAAACCAGCAGTATCTACGATGCCAAAATTAAAGAAGTCACCGTGCTTAGAGACATCCTGTTGCTCAAGCAAGAAGAAGTTATGCGACTGAAAAAACAGTACCAGGAGGGTATCGAGGAGCTGGAAAAAGAGATTTTAGATGAATTGCAAAGCGGAGAAAGCAATACCTTTTTGCAGGCCATGCAAAATAGCAGTATCGCCTTTGCGCTTCGAGCCATTCAGCGCCGGCAGGCTTATATTCAACAGCTTGAAAGGCCTTCGAAATGGATCCATCAAGCTTGCGAGGAACTGCTTTATATCAAACGGCGAACATTGATGGATCTTCAACTATCCGAGATTGCGGGTGGTATTGATATGAACAAACACATGGGGCACATCAACGCGGCGGTTCGAAAATATCAGCCCGCTGCGGACAAACTTGCTCCTGATATGACAAATACGCAACTGGAACCGTTAGAAGCCATATGGGAGCGCATTCAAGAGAAAACACAGCAAGATGCTTCGGTTCAGGCCCATTCCAAAAACCAGATCATTTCCGAACAAATTTGTATGGGAAATTTTAACCGTTTAACCGAACTTTCCGAACTTTCCGATGAAACCGCCAGATGTATCACTGCGATCCAGGCTTCTGATCTTTTTCTTAACGGGCTATCCGAAATTACACCCGGCGCTGCAAAACAATTATTTCATTGGAAAGGCAGCTGGATTTGTTTAAACGGTGTCAGAGCCCTCTCACCGCGCGCAGCCCATTATCTCTTCCAGTGGGATGGCAACTGGATATCTTTAAATGGTTTAACCGAATTTCCCGCCGAAATTGGCGAGGTACTCCTGCAATGGGAAGGCCGGCAGCTGGAGCTTATGGGGTTGCAATACCGTGAAGATTTTCCTGCCAGAATTGCCTTGGGATATCTTGCCCGGTGGGAACGTGCCGGAGGAAAATTATTTGTTCCGCAACGCGTTCGAGAAAAAATTGACGAGATGAACAGAAATTCAACCTAATAAGCACAGAGGTGTTGAGATGCAAAAAAGCGTTCACGGCACGGTTTTTTTGTCAATCCTGTCGCTGTTGATATCATATAACCTGGTATTCGCCAGTGTCCTAAAGACAGAAGCGTTGGAGCAAAAGACATATGAAATTTCATCTTTACGGGTAAAGATTATTGACAAAATCGATCAAGCTGTTGAGATGCGGGACCGCCTGGAACATGAACTGGCTGACCTGCAAGGCGAAATCCAATCCGAGCAGATCCGCGCCGGAATTTATTCTTATCAGGAAGCGCTGCAAAATTTACGAATCCGATTCAACCTCAGCTTAATCCAGGTCTTGCAGTCTTATGTAAAGCAACTCAATGAACGGATTGCGTATTTCCAAAAAGGCAATGAACACCTGAGATTTCTTGCGCTTCAGATAAAAGACGATATTGCCCTGATTAATACCTTGAAAGATATGGAAACTGATAATTTAAACGGCCGCATCAACCGTGTTTTGGATGAATTTATCTCCGAGACAAAAAAGCCGATTTTTAATGTGATCGGTATCCGGCTGCTGTCCATCGAACGCGTCTGGAACGAAACAAGCATTAAGTTTAGGTTGAACTAATATATCGAAATTACTATGTATTCAGGTGGTTAGCTTGTATAATTTCTTAAATTAGGGTATGATAATAGAGTGGCAAATGGTAGGGCAGCACCTGAGATGAAATTGTGATTTAAAGGGGCAGGCTTTATGAATAGATTTGTCGTTTTCGCTTTTTGTTTAGCTGTAATTTTAACCAGTGCATCATGCTGGGGTCCTAAAATATCAATTGAAGAAGAAAAGGTATTGGCAACGCTATCCAATATTCAAGCAAACATGGAAAATAACATGGGCTATCAACAATTTCTGGAGTTGCTGGGCCAGGCCAAAATTGAAATTGATATCCTAAAAAGGAGCGGTAAAAATAATTCTTGTTTCATGGGCGCAATCGATAAATGTTATGCTTATTACCACACCAGCGCAAAAGCATGGCAACAAAAATTGGAAGCAACCGACGAGGCCCGCAAAAATGATATGGACCTGACCATATCCGTTCTTCACTCTCAAGCCGCGCTCAGCATCCAAATGGCGAATAGTTGCTATAAAGATTAAGACTGCTTAAACCTCTATTTTCTCTTCCTCATTCAACTTCTCAAAGAAATCAGCCATAGCCGTATCTTTTCTCCTTGATTTCAGGACGATTGCTCGGGGGAATCGAGCTGCTGCAAAAACTCCCTGAACCAGGGGGGATTTTGTAAAATAATATAGACAAGAAATATAGCGGTGAGGGGAAGAAAAAAAACGGCTAGGTCCACCAGAAGAATGCTAACGCAAATCAGGATCCGTTGTTTCTTACTCATGACTGCCTCACAAAAGTCCCTTATCTTTTAAGATTGACATGGATCTCTGGCCGATGGTGGTCACCTGGGTTAGCGCCTGGGTAAGGTGATAACCGGCTTCGTGGGTCACGCTGGAATTAATCATTACCATGGCGGTGTCAATGTTTTTTTCCACTTCTGTCCAGAGTTCATTGGGAGCCGATTTTCTGCAAATAAGAATTTCACTGCCGATCATGTCAACAGTGGCCTTTATTATTTTTTCGGCCCCCGGCTTGTCTTCTTCAGAGAGGGCTTTGTACATTTCAATCACCTGGGTGGTCCAAATCAACCCCGCTTTTATCTTTTCGCTTTGTGAAAATGTGGTAATGGCATCTCGAATTTGCATGTGAGAAATTCCTTTCAAAACTTACGGTTGATCATCGCTGCCATATAACCTGCACCAAAACCGTTATCAATATTGACGACGGCCACATTTGAACTGCAGCTGTTGAGCATGGCAAAAAGGGCCGTCAGGCCGCCGAGGCTAACCCCATACCCCACGCTGGTCGGCACGGCAATCACGGGACGGCTGACCATTCCGGCGACAACACTCGGCAAGGCACCTTCCATTCCGGCAACAACAACAAGCACGGATGCTTTATCAATGATCTCTTTATGGCTAAACAAGCGATGAATGCCCGATACACCCACATCAAAAATGCTTTCCACCCGGTTCCCCATCGATTTAGCTGTCAAATATGCTTCCTGGGCAACCGGAATGTCCGATGTTCCGGCTGAGATTACGCAAATGGTCCCACGGCCGATGATTCGGGTTTTTTTAAGCTGCCATACAAGCATTCTGGCATCCGGGTGATAAACCGCCTCCGGAAAGCGCGCGACAATCGTATCCGCTTTGTTCTGTTCAAGGCGAGTGACCAGAATAATGCTTTCCTGATTTTTCATTTTGTCCATGATGCCGATGACCTGATCGGCGTTTTTTCCCTGCCCGAAAATAACTTCCGGAAACCCTTTGCGCAGAGAACGGTGATGATCAACATGGGCGTATTCAATGTCTTCGTAGCCGATGTGGCTCAATTTGGCAGCTGCATCTTTAACGGACAGGCGCTTATCTGCCACCGATTTTAAAAGGACAAGTAATGAATCGTTATCCATTTTATTCTTTGATTTCCTGTTCGACGATGCCGCCGGATCCCGCTGAAGCACTTTGACCGCTCGGTCTGTCTGAGCTCAATGGCGCCCGTACGACTTTTTCCAGGTCTTTTATTTTTCTGAGCATGGATGCCAGGCGTTTATCGATGCCCGCTTTTGCCACGTCCAGATCTCTTTGAAACTGCTTCCTGGCTTTTAACAGCTCCAGCTGCAAATCGTCTTTGTTCATTTTGCTGCCGGACAACGAAGAGAGATCCGATTGAATGGCGGTCAACTCTTTTGAGTGAATGGCTGCCGACTCCTTTAAGGTTTTTTCGGTACTTGCCGAAAGCCGGGTCAGATTTGCAGAAAGTGTGGCCAGTTGCTGCTTTAGATCGTTGTTCTGGGTCTGCAGATCGGTTGTCACGGAGTTGATGGTTTTTAGCTCCTGACGAATTGGGTTTAAGGCGATATCGATTTTAGCGATGGCGTCCTGTGCGTCTTTTTTGTCCGCCTTGGTCGCGTTTATTTTAGCGACGGTGTCTTCGGCCTCTTTCAGGTTGGCTTTCATGGACTTATCCACTTTTTCGAGATCCGCCAATTTCTGGGTTAGCGCCGCCTCCAAATCACCGTATTTTTCCGATAATTTGGTATAATTTTCTTCCAGCTGAGAGGAAAGATTTTGAATTTCCATTGCGTCGGTGTCCTGGCTCTGGCTGACCCGGCCGGTGATGTCACGGTAGGCAATGTAAAAAATAACCCCGATCAGAACCGGAATTAGAATCGATATAATGGTTACCCGGTGGCTTAATTTCTCAACCCGCCGATCTTTGGCTTCTTCCTGGTAAATGGTTCGCTCAGAATCCGGCTCTTCATCACCATCACCATCAAATTTAAACGAGGAATACTGTTCGTCGTCAATCATGTTCAAGATCCTTTTCTTAGAAGTGGTTTCAAAACTTCAGATCAGGTTCAAGGGCAAGGCGTCAGGCCGATCGGGAAAGCGCAGCATACATTGGTATGTGAGCATTTACCGGAGGTCTGCAACGTGGCCATTGGGCCTTAGATGGGGTTTTGAAACCACTTCTACTCCCACTCGATGGTACTGGGCGGCTTCGAGCTGATGTCATAGACCACCCGGTTGACGCCATCGACTTCATTGATTATTCGATTTGAAATTTTGCCCAGCAAGTTATGTGGCAATTTTGCCCAATCCGCCGTCATGGCATCTTTGCTGGTTACTGCCCGAATGGCGATTATATTATCATAGGTTCGTTGATCACCCATTACCCCTACGCTTTTCAGGGGCAGCAGAACTGCAAAAGATTGCCACAATCTTTTATAATATCCGGCATTCTTGATCTCTTCAAGTAAAACGTCGTCCACCTCCCGTAATATTTGCAATCGCTTGCGCGTGATTTCCCCTAAAACTCTGACGGCAAGGCCCGGGCCGGGGAAGGGTTGACGCCAGACCAGATCATCCGGCAGCCCCAACTCCTTGCCAAGAAGGCGAACTTCGTCTTTAAACAGGTATCGAAGAGGCTCAATCAGCTTTAATTTCATTTTTTTCGGCAGCCCGCCGACATTATGATGAGATTTGATGACGGAGGTCGGGCCGCCGAAAGCTGATACCGATTCGATCACATCCGGATAGAGGGTCCCCTGGGCTAAAAATTCGGCACCTTTTATCTTTTTGGCTTCCGCCTCAAAAACCTCCATGAATATGCGTCCGATAATTTTTCTTTTTTTCTCCGGGTCAGTGACGCTTGCCAACGCTTTTAAGAATCTGGCGCCGGCCTTGACGAATCGGATTTTGATATCCAGGTGCTGATTAAGAGTAATTTTCAGTTTGTCGGCCTCGTTTTTTCTTAAAAGACCGTTGTCGACAAAAATACAGGTTAGCTGTTTCTCGATGCTTTTGTGCAACAGTATCCCCGTTACGGAAGAATCCACGCCGCCGCTCAATCCAAGGATGACCTTTTTATCACCGACCGTCTGCCGGATTTCTTCGATGGCATCCTTGGCAAAGGATTTCATCGACCAGGAGCGTTTGCAACCGCAAACATCGAACAAAAAATTTCGCAGGATTTTTTTCCCCTGGGGCGTATGGGCCACTTCAGGGTGGAACTGAACCCCCATCAATTTCCGGCTGCGGTGTGCCACCGCTGCCACCGCCGTATTTTCGGTGGAGGCGGATATCGTGAAACCGGCTGGCAGTCGCTGAATGGAATCACCATGGCTCATCCAGCACTGGGTCTTTTTTTGAATGCCTTTAAAAACACCGGTTGGGCGCTTGATATTTAATTGAGCAAACCCGTATTCGCGCCTTCCGGCCCGCTTGACGGTCCCGCCCAAAGCCGACAGCATAAATTGCATGCCGTAACAGATACCTAAAACCGGAATGCCTAATTTAAATACCGCCGGGTCTATTTTGGGGCTGCTTTTTTCATAAATGCTCGCTGGCCCGCCGGATAAAATAATGCCCTCAGGGCTTAGACGTTCGACCGCATCGACTTTGATTGACGGCGGTTCGATCAGGCAGTAAACATGATTTTCCCGCACCCGGCGGGCAATTAGTTGATTGTACTGGGAACCAAAATCAATGATGAGTATCATAGAGAAACCTGAGCACCATAGTTGAGCGATAACCGCTCAATTAGGCGTTATTGGTTAGTGGTTACTTGTTAATGGTTATTAGAATTCGATGCCAAGCTCATTTTATATTTCTAGAATGGGCGGGATACCCAATTCGGTATCATTCCATTAATTTAATCATAAAACAAAAATAATGTGAATAATAATGAATTTCTACCAAAGGAAATCATTGCGGGTATCGGTTTGCGAAATCAGGGTGAATATGTTAGAGACGGCTCTAAAAGTCAACATTTAATGCCTAAATTGAGCGTTTCAAATCTAAAAAATAGATAAATATTTTATTCTTAAGGAATTTTATCTATTTAAATTTTTTAGATTTAAAACCCTTCGGGATTGCCGATCTTACCGCATCTACGGCGTCAGATGCCGTCCCGCATAGTCTACTATAGCGGAACGGCATCTTCCTTGTAGCTGCGGCAACCTCGACAATCGCTCAACTCAGGCGAGCCTAAATTGAGCGTTTCAAATTTTAAAAAGAGAAATTTTTGACCGGTTTTATCTTGCAGCGAATCATTGTTCAAATTTATGAAGTCCAGACGCCTTGGGAAGCCGAGGCGCTCATTGAACTGGA
>Ga0316578_10000312_pt1 | contig 14998 bp, 7 predicted proteins | sample J0NA_2_FD_203076 | JGI IMG/M metagenome (GOLD analysis project Ga0316578, IMG submission 203076) | Rhizosphere microbial communities from salt marsh grasses in Alabama, United States - J0-2_160517rDrC | ecosystem: Host-associated > Plants > Roots > Rhizosphere | place: USA: Alabama | collected... | reverse complement strand
AGGCGCGCGGTGGCCACGGGTATCTCTATCGCCTCGGTATCTACCCCCTCGCCCCCGTCCGAGGGAACGAGCCGGTAGACGTAGACGAGGCCCTCCTCGACGCTGCGGTCGGTAAAGGAGATCGTCCGCGTGCCGTCGACCGCCAGACCGCCGGCGATCAGCTCGAACTCGCCGTCGCCCTCACGGCGCAGCAGATCCCACGTGCGCTCGTCCGAGGCTATCGACCAGCTCAGACGCAGGTATCCCCCGCCGAGCTCGTACATCCACGCGGTCACCGATGCGTCGGTCACCGCCTCGAGCTCCTTCCATCCGCTGTTGAACTGGTTGCCGTGGAACCCGTTCCACTGGATGCACTTGTAATACTGCGGCGCGTCGAGGTCCCAGACGAACACGTTCTGGTCCCAGCAGGTGGCGATCAGCTCGAGATCGCCGTCGAGGTCCATGTCTTTCACGACAGGCGTCCCGCGGACGAACCCGTTGAGCTGGATCGGGAAACCGGGGATGTACTCGCCGCTCATGTTCCAGGCGTTGAGACGTCCCTCCTCGCTGCCGAGGATGATGTCGAGACTGTTGTCGCCGTCGATGTCGGCGATCACCACCGAGCATTCCGTCGGCCCCGAATCGGCGTACGGCTGCGGCCATCCCGGCATCGCCGCCCCGTTGTACCGGAAGAAGTAGCAGAGACTGTTCATGCCGGGGACCACGATCTCGAGCTTTCCGTCGCCGGTGAAATCGGCGAGACCTATCGAGCCGGCGAAGAAGTTGTTGCTGTAGACCCACTTCGGCCAGCCCGACATCTGCGTGCCGTCGTGATTGATCCCCTGTACCCGGCCGAAGCTGTTCTGTATGAACACCTCGGGGCGGCCGTCGCCGTCGGCGTCGCCCACGGCCGGGCTGGCGCCGATGTTCGCCCCGGCGTCGCCGCAGTACACCGGCCAGCCGGCGACGCGCGAACCGTTGCTGTTGAGGCAGTAGATCGAATCCTGCGGCGCGCAGACGATAAGCTCGACGATGCCGTCGTCATCCATGTCCGCCAGCGCCGGAGTGCTCACGTGCCACCCCTGGCTCGACAGACCGGCGCGGAAGAAGACGCCGTCGGTCGCGGGATTCGAATCGCCGTCCCTCAGCTCCGTCCCGTCGACGTGCCATATGTATACCGTGCCGTCGACGTCGTAGGCGATGATCTCGAGATCGCCGTCGCCGTCGAAGTCTCCGACCACCGGGCTCGCCCAGCAGAGATCGACCGTCGTCTTGGGCCATCCGGGCATGATCGAGCCGTCGTTGGCGAAGACGAAGATCTCTCTCGTGTTCCACGAGGCGCCGACGATCTCGGCTCCCACGACCCCGTCGAGGTCGGCCAGCGCCACCGTGGCGGTGAAGTTGTCGCCTTCGGTGTTGAAGATGCCCCACGTCAGGGGCTGGTTGTCGCCGTCACGCAGCTCGATGCCGTTGCCGTCCCATGCGTAGACGAACTCGGCGCCCACGACGATGTCGGGGTGCGTATCGCCATCGACATCGGCCACCTTGGGGCTGCTCGCCGATTCCTTGCCGAGGTTGTTCGGCCAGCCTGCCAGCTGCGGCGGACTCGTCGTGGTCGTCGATTCATCGCTCAGCCGGCCGACATTCCCGCACGAATCGACCGCCGCGACGACGAAGTAGTACCGCGTGCTCGCATCGAGGCCGCGGTCGCGATAGAGCGTGTAGTTGACCCGATCGATGCTCGCCAGCGTGTACGGCCCTCCCTGGGTCTTGGAATGATAGACGAGGTACGAATAGGCCTCCGTCGAATCGGGCGGGTGCCAGGTCACATGGATCTCGTCGGGGCCGAGGCTCGCGTCGAGCGTGAGCGCGTGCGGCGCGCCGGGGGCGCGCAGCTCGAGCCGCTCGGCGAAGAGGCGGCCGTACTGGTCGGTGAGCTCGAACTCGAAGTGATTGTCGATGCCGGCGTCGATCTCGGAGAGGACGAACCCGTCCCCGTAGGAGACGCCGAGCAGGGGCATCGCCGCGTAGGCGGAGACGCTGTCCGTCACGATCGCCCCCGCGTCCTCGGACCGCAGCTTGCCCTGCAGCCCGTACGCCGCGCCGGAGCCGAAGTTCTTCACCCCCACCTTGAGCAGATAGGACTCGCCGTCTTCGATGATGCCGTTACCGTTCCCGTACGGGGCGGCGTCGGAGACATCGTTGATGAAGAGCTCGAGCTCGGGAGCGTGCACCTCGAAGGCGAAGGTCTCGCTCCACGCCCCGCCCGTCGAATCATGGACGTCGACCCTGAACTCCACCGGTGTCTCGTCTATGACCGACGGGTCGACTGAGAACGAGAACGGCGTCGTGCCGTAGGCGAGCGCGCCGGGGATGATGTTCGGGTACAGCGATGTGCCGTTGATCATCGCGATGGAGGGATCGAGGGCCGTCACCGTGGCCCAGAGTTTCTGGGCGGTCGTCGAGCCGGTGTTGGTCAGACGCACGTAGAGATGCACCGATTCGCCCGCATCGAGCGCGTCGTCGTTGTTGCCCGCGATATCGTCATCGATGTACTTCGAGCTGACGCGGAGGAAGGGGTCCGATTCGAGGGTCACCGGTATCGTCGTGGTGTACCTGGCGTGCCCGAGGCCTGTCACGGTGACGGTCACGTTCCCGCCGCTGCGGACGAGGAAGTCGGGGAAGTTCACCTGTCCCGACGGACCGGTCGCCCCGTACACGTAATCGTCCCCGCTCTTGTACAGGCAGACGAGCGCCGAATCGTACGGCGCGCCCCCGCTCGAGACGGTGATCGTCACGTTGTTCTCGCCGAAGACGACCGACGGCGGCGTCGAGACGACGAACGTGTCGACGGTGCCCCTGAACATGTTGGCCTCTGGATCGCCGAGGAAGTTATAGATGAAATGGGTCCAGCGGTCCGCCGTCTCGCCGAAGGCGGCCGGCGTGAACGGCTCGCGCGAGAGGGTGAAGGCCCTGCCGAGCTGGACCACCGCTTCGTCGTAGATCAGCGAGTAGTACTCGTCCATGTACGGGCGCGACGCGCTCGGGAAGGCCGACCTGCTCGAGCCGGTGACGGCGAAGGCGCCGCCGTTGGGGTTGAGCATGAAATATTCGGCGAGGCAGTCGGTGTCGAAGGCGACGTTGGTGCAGTTCATGAGGAACATCGAGAAGATCTGGTCGCCGTTGGTGAGGCTGTAGGCGTCGTAGTTGAGCAGGCTGCCGTTGCCGACCGACATGTTGTACTTGTATCCGTGCCCGGCATGCATCACGTGGTTCATGCCGGTGTTCATCGCCGCCTTTGCGCTGATAGTGGTCAGCTGGGCCGAGCCCGGATAGCCGGGATAGTTCTCGTAGAGCCGTGTGGCCGTCACATCGGGCAGGACCGCGAGATGCGCGTCGTAGACCGACTCGAGGATCTCCGCGCCGTCGAGGATGATCGTCTCGCCCGGCGTGTAATCGGAAGGAAAGATCACCTCTCCGAGAAGGAGGGCGCGGTCCTGGTAGGTCCTGTCCTCCGCGCTCTCGTAGGTGATCGTCTTGTCGATCAGCGTCCGTGCCTCGATGACCGTCGACGTCGGGAACCGGCCGCAGAAGACCTCGGCGTACATGTCCCCGTCGTCCCCCGGATCGGCGATCGAGTGATACGCCTCTCCCCAGAGGGAATCGCCGTCGGCGTTCCAGTCGCCGTCGAGACAGGAATAGTACATGTCCGTGGGGATGAAATCGCCCGTGTAGAAGGTCGTGTACGCGAACCGGGCCGGGATAACGTCGGTGTCGCCGCCGAGGAGGACGTACTCGACCCCCCATTTCTCGTAGGCGGCGCGGACGAAGTTCCGGACCGTCTCGGCGATATCGGCGCCGGAGCGGTAGTTCTGCTCTATCCATTCGATAGTGCGGACCACCGTCGGCACGCCCTTCTTCGTCTTCCAGTCGGCGAGGCGCTGATACTCCGCCGACATCTCTTCGTTCGTGACGATCACGTAGGTGACCGCGCTCCCCTCGAGCCCGGGCAGGTACGAAGGCATGAACCCGCGGTCGCCCGGATCGACGACTATCTCGTCGAACAGATACCCCGCCGCATCCCCGGGATTGGCGACGATCTCCGATACAGCGCTCCGGGCCCGTTCCCGGAATCCATCGACGTGGCGCTGCCTGATCGCTTCAGCGCCCCGCGTCGCCGGCTCCGTCTCGACGACGAGGGTCATCCCGTCGTCGACCGTCAGCCGTCCCGTGGTGAGCTGGTACCTGACCGGGTAGACCTCGAACGTCGCTATCCGGTATCCGTTCCAGGTGCTCGTCCCTGTGTGTCTCACCCTCCAGCGCGGAAAGATGGAGTCCTTGTCGACGAGTTCGCTCCGGGGAGCGCTGAGCCCCTGGACCGTGCCGTCCTCGAAGGGCAGGCCGGTGAACGCCTCGAGGGAGACGGAAGGGATCAGCTCGCGGACGGTGCCGGTCTCGAGCCGGTACGAGACGACATCCTCTCCCTGCGGGAGAAGGACCGATATGACCGTGTATGGAAGAGACGGCATCTCGAACCAGCCCGTGCTCTGTCCGGATGCCCCGACGCAGATCACTCCGCCCTGGGCCTCGGTCAGCCTGACGGACGATGCGTCGAAATCGACCGCTACCGGTATCGTCCCGGCTGTCGCCGGCGAGGCTGCCGGAGCGGCGATCAGGGCAAGGAGAGAAAGAGCGGATAGAATCCCACGCATAACGCGGACCTCCCGGTCGCAGGGGTGTACCGATGTCAGTTCTCTCTGTGTCGTGGTCTTAACGACGATAGCGGTTCTGCAGTACGCTGCTTCTCCTTGATGCCGACGTCCTCCACAGAAACACCATGCGGAGATCGGATGAGCGTTGGATATATTCTACCGTATTCGTAACCCTTTGTCAAGTAAGTGATTCATTACGACCAACCCCGTGTCGCGGCGCGCGATACGGCGCACCGCTCACGGGGAGCCCGAGAAGGAGACCTCGCCGTCCCGCCAATCGGCCCGTATGACCCCGCCTGCGGGCAGGTCGTCCTCGAGGATCCGCGCCGCGAGAGGGTCGAGGATCATCTTCTGCAGCAGGCGCTTGAGCGGACGCGCGCCGTACTCGGGATCGTACCCCCGTTCGGCGAGCACGTCGAGAAGCGCCGGCGTGAGCTCGAGCGACCGCCCCCCCTCGCGCAGACGCTCGTTGATCCGCTCTATCTGGAGACCGACGATCCGGGCGATGTCGCCCCGGTCGAGGAACCGGAAGACGATGATCTCGTCGACGCGGTTGAGGAACTCCGGTCTGAAGAACTGGCGGAGCAGGTCCTTGACCTGGGAGGCGATCTCCTCGTCGCCGAGCTCGGCGCGGCTGGCGAGCAGCTGAGAGCCGATGTTCGATGTCATGATCACGATCGTGTTGCGGAAGTCGACCGTGTGGCCCTGCGAATCGGTCAGTCTGCCTTCGTCGAGAAGCTGCAGCAGCACGTTGAACACGTCCGGGTGCGCCTTCTCTATCTCGTCGAAGAGGATGACCGAGTAGGGATTGCGTCGCACCGCCTCTGTGAGGTACCCCCCCTCCTCGTATCCGACATACCCAGGGGGTGCGCCGAGGAGCCTCGAGACGGCGTGCTTCTCCATGAACTCGGACATGTCGATGCGGACCATCGCACCCTCGTCGTCGAAGAGCTGCTCGGCGAGCGCCTTGGCGAGCTCGGTCTTGCCCACGCCGGTCGGGCCGAGGAATATGAACGAGCCCAGAGGCTGCCGCGGATCGTGCAGCCCCGCGCGCGAACGGCGCACGGCGCTGGAGACGGCGGCGATCGCCTCGTCCTGCCCGACGACCCTGGCGGCGAGCCGGTCCTCGAGGTGTATGATCTTCTCCTTCTCCTCCTCTATCATCCTGCTGACGGGGATGCCTGTCCACTTGCTGACGATAGAGGCGATGTCCTCCTCGGTGACGTCCTCGCTCATCAGCTGACGCCCCGATTCCTGGAGCGACTTCAGCTTCGCGCGCGCCTCGTCGAGGCGCTTGCCGAGGTCGACGATCACGCCGTAGCGCAGCTCGGCGACCCGCTCGAGCTTCCCGTCCCGCTGGGCGAGCTGCTCCTCGGTGCGCGCGCGGTCGAGCTCCTCCTGCAGCCGCCGTATTGAATCGACGGCCTCCTTCTCGCTGAGCCAGCGGGCGCGCAGTCCCGCTGCCTGCTCCTCGAGGCCGGCGAGCCGCTCCTTCACCTCGTCGAGCCGCTCCCGGACCTCGCTCTGCTTCCGGTCCTTCTCGAGGGCGGTCTTCTCTATCGATAGCTGCGTGATCCGGTCCTGTATCTCGGCCAGCTCGATCGGCATCGAGTCCATCTCCATCCGCAGGCGGGAGGCGGCCTCGTCGACGAGATCTATCGCCTTGTCGGGCAGGAACCGGTTCGTTATGTACCTGTGAGAGAGACGGGCGGCGGCGATCAGCGCGGAATCCTCTATGTGGACACCGTGGTGGACCTCGTACTTCTCCTTGAGGCCGCGCAGGATCGCAACGGTCTCATCGACGTCGGGCTCGCGCACCAGCACCGTCTGGAACCGCCGCTCGAGCGCCGCGTCCTTCTCTATGTGCTTGCGGTATTCGTCGAGCGTGGTGGCCCCGATGCACCGCAGCTCCCCGCGCGCGAGCGCGGGCTTGATCATGTTCGATGCGTCGACGGCCCCTTCGGCCGCGCCGGCCCCGACGAGCGTGTGCAGCTCGTCGATGAACAGTATGATGCCGCCCTCGGAGGCGGTCACCTCCTTGAGCACCGCCTTGAACCGCTCCTCGAACTCGCCGCGGTACTTGGCCCCGGCGATCAGGGCGCCCATGTCGAGACCGAGCAGGCGCTTGTCCCTGATCCCCTCGGGTACATCTCCCGCCGCGATCCGCTGGGCGAGCCCCTCGACGATAGCCGTCTTCCCCACACCGGGCTCGCCGATGAGCACGGGATTGTTCTTCGTGCGCCGCGAGAGGACCTGGCTGACGCGTCTGATCTCCTCGTCGCGGCCGATCACCGGATCGAGCTTACCGCTCCGTGCGAGCCTCACGAAATCTGTCGTGAACCGTTCGAGCGCGCGGTACGTGCTCTCGGCGTTCTGGTCGGCCGCCCTCGCGCTGCCCCGTACCGTGGTGAGCGCCTGCAGGAGGTTGTCTCTCGTCACTCCCGCCGATGCGAGGATCCCCGCGACGGCCGTGCGGCCGCGAAGCATCGCGAGGAGCAGGTGTTCCGAGCTGACGTAGTCGTCCTTGAGCGCGTCGGCCTCCTCCATCGCGCCGCGCAGCACTTCCTGCAGCTCGACGGATGGATGCGCCTCGGCGAGCCCCTTCTCCAGGCGCGGCAGCTTCGCCTTTTCCCGCTCGACCGCGGCGCCGAGCGCCCCGGCGTCGACACCGAGACGGGCGAGCAGCGGCCCGGCCAGGCCTTCTCCCTGCGTCAACAGCGAGTCGAGGAGGTGGACCGTGGAGACTTCCGTATTGCCAGCTTTCTGGGCCGACTGCTGAGCGGAGGCGAGCGCCTCCTGAGCCTTGACCGTGAACCTTTCCAGAATCGACATCTATATCACCTCTGAGATGGGAGTCATGATTTCGAATATCCCTTCGTATATAGGGCACCGAACGTGCCAGGTGGTCCTCCCACGGCCAGAACGCCGTAACATATTTATAATAAAAATATTATAAGCTTAACACTATCGTGCCTGTTGGAGGGTCGCTCGATATGCCCCGAAGCCGCCTGACACCCTGGCAGCCATCGAGGAACGTTGACCGCCATTTTGGCGGTTATTCTTTCAGTATTTGCGACGTATCGAAGATGATCGGGTAGTGGTTGAGTACCTGGACGAGCCGCACCTCGTCGGTCGTCGGAACACTTGTGATCGGCGCGGTGAATCCTACCATGAGATGACCGAGATCGTAGCTGTGCGAGAGATTGAGAACGTGCCCGAACTCGTGGCAGAAGATCATCAGTCCCTTGATGTTGATCGGCGAGAGGGTATTGATCGGGAAGATCCATATCTCCTTCTTGAGCGGCGTCCCGTCGGGATTCGACGCGATCGTCTCTACGTGATGTTTCGAGTTGTCCTCGAGATTGTACGTGATCACCACGTCGGCCGTCGAAGAATCGCTCGAGTCGACGAACAGATCGAGTCCGGTCCGCTCCTCCCACTCCTGCATCGCCTGCGCGGCGATCGCCTGGATATCGACCCCCTCCCAGGTGAACGGGGGGTTGTAGACGCTCACCGGGTAGTGGTTCCAGTTCTTCCAGATCGTCGGCCGCCCCATGAGCCCGCGGGTCTCGGTGAGGTACTTGAGGAATTCTAAGAAATCGCCTCCATAGGTGTTGCTCAACTCGTTTTCGAGCCCGAACGCCGGAAGCAGGGGCAGGTCGAGGGTGAAATGCCACTCGAGATCATGGAGATTCCAGGCGAGATCGTAGTAGTCTCCCAGATCTCCGACTATGTGCTCGTCGCGGACGCGGATCAGGTCGGCATAGAGCGGCAGGTCGCGGAGCAGGTACCGTCCGTCGGCGCCGGTCGTGTCCTGTATCCCCTCGGCCGAGACGACGACCCCCTCGACCGGCAGACCGGTCTGCGCGTCGTACACGAGGCCGTCGGCGTCGATGCCGCGCACGAGGAGCCTGATGCAGTTGCCGAGCTCCGACATGTTACCGAAATCATCGACGGCCCGGGCGGTCACATAGAGCCACGTGCCCGGGTTGAGGTTCACCGCCGTCATCGTCTCGACCGTGCCCGAAGGTCCCGGCACGGGCACGCCGTTCTTCTGCGACGCGTCGTCCCACTCGTCCTCGGTGAAGATCGGGATCGTGTGGGTGCGGACACGGTAGTACCGGGCCGTGCCTTCGTTCCCGTCGTCGCCGGGGGCCGTCCATCGGAGCAGGACCGTTCCCGGCTCGCTCCCCGTCCAGCCCCGCAGGTCGGTGATCGGCCCCGGCGCTATCGTATCGGGCTCACCGGTGACCCGCACAGCCCACCTCGTCGTGTCGGCGAACTCGCCGTCCGTGACGATCCCCCTCACGTCGAAGATCCCGTTCTGCATGAACCGGTAGCTGATATCAGGTGTCGGGTCGAGGTACTCGATACGTTCGGCGCCTACATAATACGTATAGCGCAGGTCCTCGGGATGATCGTCCTCCACCCCCATACGGAACTCGAGGGAGTTGCCTATCAGCACGGAGATGCTGTCCTGGTCGGGAGCGCGCCAGACGATCTCGGGGGGCTCGTTGTGCTCCTCGATCACGGTCACGTACCAGTCGTGAGCGGCGTAGTCGACGCGGTCGTGGGCCCTTCCCTGGATATGATAGAACCCGCCTATGACCGGATCGAAGGTATAGGAATTGTCCCCGGTGACCACGGTGGACTCGACGTTCCCGTCGCGGTCGAGGAAGACCCACCGGTAGGTGATCTCGTCGAGGTCGGGATCCCCCGCCTCGAGCGTGAAGCGGATCGTGTCCGTCGGAGCCTGCATGACGAGCACGAGCTCGTCCGGAAACGCGAATGTTATCGTCGGGGGGGAGTTCGGCCGCACCGGATCATTCTGGAAGATGCATGATGGAAAAGCCGTTCCCCATGCGAGACCCATCACCGTCAGCCAGATGGCTCTTTTCATACATGCCGTCCTTTGCGAGGCGGGGTCGTATCTCTTATGGAAAAATAATCAATACGAGGCCGCAGGGAAAGCGTTTAATGACGGGAAGGCCCTCACACGGGGGGACCGCCCTCGAGGGCATGCAGGAACGATTCGACGGCCAGGTCCAGGGCCCGCATGAGACCCTCGTCCCCTGTGACCCTGACCTCGCAGACCGGATCGCAGCCCGCGCTGACGAGCACCAGCTCACGGTAGGGCGACAGCCGGGCGAACTGCCTGCCGTTCATGCTGAAGCGCGTCTCGAACGGGGCCGCGTCGACCTCGATGGAGGCTGACAGAAGCACCAGTTCCTCGCAGAGCAGGTCGTGCAGCCGCCGCACGCGGCGGTCGGTGATGCGCGCTCCTCCCCGCACGGCCGTCTCGAGGCGTTCGTCGCTCATCCCCGAGCCTCCTCACGCCCGCGGGCGAGCCGCTGCAGCAGCTGGGCGGCGATGCCGCCGAAGAGCTCGAGAGACGGCGGCGACCGGCGTGCGATCCCCGCCGGGACCTCCGCGCCCTGGATGGGAAAGCAGGGCGCCCCGGGGAACGCGTCCTCGAAGCTGCGCTGCATCCTCCCGAGGTATCCGTCGTCGCTGTCCGGGCCCGCCGTCACCAGCGCCACGCGCCTGGCGATCCGCTCGCCCGCGTCGCCGGACCCGCGCTCCTGCTCCGAAGCGGCGCAGAGCAGGTCATGGAAGCGCGCCGGTACGGCGGACCGCTCCCCCGCCGCTGAACGATCGAAGGCGAAGAGCACGATCCGGGCACGCCCCGGGACCTGTCCCTCGCGCGGGGGGAGCGGCAGACGGAGCTGGTCGCGCGCGTAGTGGAAACGGATCGACCCGTCACCGGGCCCCGACACGACCGCGCGCGGATCGAGGACCGGCCGCAGATATGCCGCCGGTTCGAGAGCGAAGTAGTACCCCGCGTTGGGAAGCGCCCTGCCGGTCTCGAGCAGTGTCACGTCGAGACCCGCCGCCGCGAGCGCACGGGCGAGGCCCGCCGCCGTGAACGCCCTCCACGGGCCGTCGCCCACGCCGGCGACCGCGACGAGGGCGCGTGCGCAGGCCGTACTGGCGGCAGGGGCGGCTGATGACAGAAAGAGGTGCGAGATGTCGTGCAGGTCCCGCGGTCGTCGCTCCTGATGCTTCTCCCTGAAGTTCACGTGGCGCTCAGACTATCAGAAGCGAGTTCTCCTGACCGAACTCATTGAGGACTGAATCGACGTTGCGCGGATCCTTGATCCAGACACCGTCGACGATGAAACGATACTCGTACTCGCCGGGTTCGAGATCGAGCGTTACCTTCCAGAGCCCGTCGCTGCCGTCGCGGTCCATGCGCACGCCGTCCGGCGACCACCCGGTGAACTCCCCGGTGAGCTCGACGCTCGAGGCGCCGGGGGCGTCGAGCGTGAAGAGGACCCCTTCCCTGAGGACACGTGGGCCGTGGAGCCGCTCCATCCACCCGCCGATGTCCTCCGTGTAGATCAGGGACGTCTTCTCGTCGAGCTCGCGGGCGAGCGAGAGGAACTCCCACCTCAGACGGTCCGAGCGGGGGATGCCGAAGATCGATACGCCGCGCAGCGCGGACTCCTTGTACTTGACCGAGTGGCTGATCATCACGTCGAGGATCTCGCCGCCGTATCGCCGATCGAGCTCGGAGACGAGATCGCGGCAGAAGGTGGTCTGCTTCTCCACGTTGTTCACCAGGATCCTGACCTGCACGGCGTGCTTCGTCTCGTTCTCGAGCAGATTCAATGTCTCCCGGAGCTTCTCGAGGCCCTGGAGCGAGAAGAAGCTCGGTTCCACGGGTATGAGCGCCTCCCCGGCCGCCATGAGGGCATTGAATGTCAGCAGCCCGACGCTCGGCGGCGAGTCTATGATCGTGAAGTCGTACTCGCCTCCGACGCGCGCGAGCTTCGATGCGAGCCGCATCTCGCGTCCGTCCTTGCCCGAGAGCTCCTGCTCGACGGCGCTGAGGACCGGCGACGAGGGCACGACGTCGAGGTGATCTCCGAGCTCGCAGGTCACGTCGGCGACCATGATCCGCGGGTCGCGGAGCAGGTCGTACGTCGTGTGCTCGACCGTGTCGTACTGGATGTCCAGACCGAGCGAGGCATGGCACTGGGGATCGAGGTCGACGAGCAGGACCTTCTTCTCGAGCTCACCAAGCGCCGCGGCGAGATTGATGGCCACGGTCGTCTTGCCGCAGCCGCCTTTCTGGTTGATGACCGCGAACGTCCTCATCGTGCTCTCCTCCCGGTTGCGACCGCGTATCCGTTCAATAGAGCCGTATCAAAAAAAGGCCGAACCATCCCTCCGATGATCCGGCCTCGTGTACTTCCGTCTCGTATCGGTCCCCATGCCCCGATCGGAATCCTACGCTGATGTCCCTCGCTGCTATTCCGACTATATCACCTCTCTACCGGGTCGATCTCCACTCCTCAGCGACGGCTTCCTGTGCCGATCCGCCGAAGACATATCCGTCGCCGCCATCTTCAGATGTCCCGGCGATAGTGTCAAGCAAAAAACCGGGCGAGGAATCCCTTCCGGGGGGCCGTCAAAAGAACAGGTACGCGACGAGCAGGCCGACGGCGAATCCGCCGAGCACCTCGGCCCAGGTATGACCGATCAGCTCCTGCAGCTGCTCGACGTCGAGATGATGCTCCTCGCGGGCGCGGGCGACGAGCTCGTTGAGCACGCGGGCCTGGTTTCCGACCTCCTGCCTCAGCCCCGTCGCCTCGAATATGAAGTAGAGCCCCATGACGAGGGAGATGGCGAAGAGCGGTGACGATATCCCCTCGTAGACGCCGATCCCGACGCTCAGCGTCGTGACGACCGACGTATGTGAGCTCGGCATGCCTCCCGAGTCGAGCATCCGGAAGATGTTGAATCCCTTCTTCTGGAGCTTGTCCATGAAGGGTTTGAGCACCTGCGCGGTCACGCCGCTCACCAGCGCGGCGAGTCCGACCTCATGAACCATCCCGGGCTCCTTTGGCGGCGGCGTCACCGACGTACCACTCGTGGAGGTTGTGATACATGCTGATCGCGTCGGGCCTGGCCCCCTTGAACCGGCTGTGCAGCACGAGCAGCCCCGGCGTATAGTACAGGAAGGTGTACGGCTGGTCCTCGTAGATCAGCTCCTGCGCCCTGAAGAAGAGGGGGCGTGCCTCGCCGAAATCGAGCATCGCCGTGGCGGCCGCGTTGAGGCTGTCGACGGTCGGGTTGCAGTATCCGATGCGGTTGTATCCCCCCTCGCGCCGGGCCTCGCACGACCAGATCGGCGCGAGATCGACCTTCGTGCCGACGCGCCACGCGTTGACGACCGCGTCGAAATCGCACGCCTTGTACTTCTCGAGCATGACGGTCCACTCGAGGATCAGCGGATCGACCTTGACACCGATCTCCCGCAGCTGCTCCTGCACCATCACCTGTATGTCGTTGCGGATCTGGTTCCCCTGGTTGGTCATCAGCTCGAACTCGAACCGCTCTCCACCGCGGTCGAGCCAACCGTCGCCATCCGTGTCGGCAAAACCCTCGGCGGCGAGAATCCGCTTCGCCTCGGCAGGATCGTAGGGGAGCGGCCTGATCGAGGTGTCGTACGCCCAGAACTGACTGATGAACGGGCTGGTGCACTCCTCGGCGAGGCCGTAGTAGAGGTTGTCGAGGATCAGTCTCCTGTTTATCGCCATCGTCAGCGCGCGTCGTACCGCGGGGGAATCGAACGGCTTGCGGACGTTGTTCCACCCGATGTACCCGTACGCCCGGGCGGGGAAGTTGAACACCTCGAGCCCGTAGTCGCCGTTGCGCAGCGGCTCGACCTCCATCGGAGGCGGCGCCTCCATGCAGTCGATCTCGCCGCCGCGGAGCTGCGTGAGCAGGTTCACCTGGTCGGGGACGATCTTGAAGACGACCCGCTCGAGGTACGGCTTGCCCCGCTCGTAGTACCGGTCGTTGGGGAGCAGGGTGAGGCTCTGCCCCCGCACCCACTGGCCGATGTGGAAGGGCCCGTTGTACGGCATCTCCTCTATCGAGGCGCCGCGGATCTGCTCGGCGCTCTTTCCCTCGAGCCACTGCCGGGGCAGGATCGGGCCGTCGTTCGCGTCCATCAGCTGGTACGGATAGGCGTGCGTGAACCGATAGACGACGGTGCGGTCGTCGAGCGCGCGCACGTCGGTGATGTGCTGCTTCAGGTGCCGCCCGCTCCACGCGAGCATCGTGTCGATCTGAGCGCGGAAGGTCGCCTCGACATCCCGCGCCGTGCAGGGCGTGCCGTCGCTCCAGAGAACGTCGTTGCGGAGCGTGAACGTCAGCTCGAGCCGGTCGGGGGAGAACCGCCACGATTCGGCGAGCCGCGGCTCGAATGTCATGAAGTCGTCGTTCTCGTCGAGCAGGCTGAGAAAGACGAGGCTGTAGATGTCGCGGGCGTGGGCATCGCTGGTGCGCATCGGATTGAGCGATTCGTACGGGCTGATCTCTCCCACGACGAGGGTCCCGCCCCTGCGCGCCTCCCGGCGGTCGCCCGAGCAGCCGGCTACAAAGATCGCCAGCAGCGCCGCGGCGGCCATGAGCGTCCTCGCCGTCCCTCGTGCCGTGAACATCATGAGCCTCCTTGCAGATCCCCGTTTTTTATCTGTACTCGAAAATATATCAGGATATACGATACGGTGAAACAGGGATTTTCTTCAAGGAGGTTCAGCATGTACAGCGGAACCGCACGACGGGCGTCCGCGTGGATCCTGCCCGTTCTCGCCTGTGCCGTCCTGCTCTCGGGCTGCAGCGGAGAAAGCACCGACGGTCCGCCCATCACCGAATGGCCCGCTCCCGCTGTCGACGGCCACTGGCCCGCCGACGGGGCGACGGGCGTCTCGCGGACGGGGCCGTACTGGATCAGGTTCACCGAGCCGATGGTCGACGAGACGGTCGAGTCGGGGATCTCGTTCGCCCCCCCGCTCGCCTTCGACGTGTACTTCACCACCGGGGTGAACGACACCGCCTGGATAACTCCTGAGACTCTCCTCGGCGAGGCGACGACATACATCGTCACCGTCGAGTCGTCATGCGAGAGCGAGCACGGACTGACGATGGAAAGCGACTATACGTTCAGCTTCACGACGACGGCGGCCCCTGACATGGACCCGCCGACGGTCGTCTCCACTCTCCCGGCGAGCGGCGCCACGGAAGTCTCCTGCGGCGTCCCGCTGCGGATCACCTTCTCCGAGCCGGTGGCCGATCCGGGCTCGTGGGACGTGCAGACCGCGGTCGATATCGACCCGTGGCCCGACGACGGCTTCTTCGAGCGCGAGGGGAACGATCTCGTCGTCTGGCACTCTCCTTTTCCCGACGACAGCGATATAGACGTAACGATCACCACCGCGCTGCAGGACCTGGCG
>Ga0316578_10000311_pt1 | contig 15000 bp, 11 predicted proteins | sample J0NA_2_FD_203076 | JGI IMG/M metagenome (GOLD analysis project Ga0316578, IMG submission 203076) | Rhizosphere microbial communities from salt marsh grasses in Alabama, United States - J0-2_160517rDrC | ecosystem: Host-associated > Plants > Roots > Rhizosphere | place: USA: Alabama | collected... | reverse complement strand
AAGCGGGTCGCCCGTGGACCCTCGTCCGGCAGCGACGCGACGTGTCCGACTGCGGTCAGGTCCCGGCGCACCAGGTGCTCTGGAAGCGGCTCGCACAGCACCTGGCAGGCCCACAGGTGCGCCCAGACGAAGCCCACGACCACGGCCGCCGGCCAGCGCAGCGCCCGCCACCACAGCGCCAGTGTCACGGCGGCGGCGACGGCGAGCCAGACCCAGGGCGCTGGCGGCAACTCGTGCTGGAGGAAATAGCCTCCCACACCGGCCGCGAAGCCGAGACCGAGCAGCGGGAGGGACGGTCCGGGCCGGTGGCGGCCCGGACCAACTGGTGGCGCGCGCCCCACCCGTCCGGGCTTCATTGGCCGCGGGGCGCGCCGGCGACGAAATCGGAGCGCCCGCGCCGGATTGCGGACAGAACCGGTAGCTCGGTGGAGCTGCCCGGAAGATGGGGTCGGGCTGCTCCGGTGGAGGGGACGGATGCCGGTGGGGGTTTCCATTCTGCGATCGATCCCGATGTCGACGGGAAGGGCGAGGTCGTATTCGATCCCGACCCCGATACCGGCACGAAGACAGGTGCGGGCATGGCGGCCATCGTCGCGGTGGCCGTCGATCGGAATCGCGACTGCGGACCCTGTGTTGCCCGCCCATGTCCGTTGGCCGCCGACTGGTCCGCTGTATACTCTGCCGCCGTCTCCATCTCACCCCTCGGGGACCGCCGTGCGACGCTCACTGAAGCGCTTGATGCCGAATCCCCGCGCGATCCTGGACAACCAGTCCCTGAGCGTGTTCGGCACCCTGCTGCAGGACCCCAACCTGTGGCATCTCAACCGGCGCTCGGCGTCCGGGGCCTTCGCCGTCGGGCTGTTCGTGATGTACCTGCCCCCGGTGGGACAGATGATCATGGCCGCCGCCGGCGCCATCTGGTTCCGCGTGAACCTGCCCATCTCCGTCGCGCTGGTCTGGATCAGCAATCCGCTGACCATCCCGCCGATGTTCTATGTCGCGTTCGTCGTCGGCTGCTGGATCATCGGCAAGCCGGTGCCGCCGTTCCACATGCACTTCTGGCTGGACTGGCACAACTGGCTCGGCGTCGCCGGCCCGCTGCTGCTGGGCAGCCTGGTCTGCGCGACGCTATGCTCAGCGCTGGGCTACTTCACGATCCAGACCCTGTGGCGCTGGAACCTGATCCGCCAGATTCGCAAGCGCCGCGCCCGCTACGCCTCCGCCAACGCCAGCCGGCCGTCGTCGAGCCGCCAGACCTGATCGGTGCGTCCGGCCAGGTCGAGGTCGTGGGTGACGATGACGAAGCTGGTACCCACCTCGACGTTCAGCTCCAGCATCAGCTCGTAGACCGCCCCCGCCGTGTGACGGTCCAGGTTGCCGGTGGGCTCGTCGGCGAGCACGCAGTCCGGATGTGTGACCAGGGCGCGGGCGATGGCCGCCCGCTGGCGCTCGCCGCCGGAGAGCTCGGTGGGCTTGTGCCGCTCGCGGTGGCCGAGACCGACCCGCCCGAGCATGTCCGCCGCACGCGCCGCCGCCTCGGCCGGCGCCAGGTTGCGGATCAACAGCGGCATGGCCACGTTCTCCAGGGCCGTGAACTCCGGCAGCAGGTGATGGAACTGGTAGACGAAGCCGAGGCGCTGGTTGCGCAGCAACCCGCGGGCGCGCTCCGACACGCGCGCCGCGTCGTCGCCGGACCACAGTACCTGCCCCGCACTGGGTCGGTCCAGCCCGCCCAGGCAGTGCAGCAGCGTGCTCTTGCCGGAACCGGAGGCACCGACGATGGCAAGCCGGTGTCCGCGGGGCACGGCCAGGTCCACGCCGCGCAGCACCTCCACCGTGAGCGGCCCCTGCTGAAAGGTCTTGACCAGGCCGCGGGCCTCGAGTACGGGCGCGGCGGCATTGGCCCCGACGCCGCCGGCCTGCCCCGCCATCGCATCCATGCCGGCGACGTCATTCATAGCGCAGGGCCTCGGCCGGGTCGGTGCGGCTGGCGCGCCAGGCCGGATAGAGGGTCGCGAGCACGGACATCAGGAACGCGCCGAGGCTGATGGCGACGACGTCCGACGCCTGTACGTCCGACGGCAGGGCGCTGATGTAGTAAATGCTGGGGTCCAGAAAATGCACGCTGAAGGCCCGTTCGATGGCGGCAACGATGGGCTCCACGTTCCAGCCCAGCAGCACGCCGCCGACGATGCCGAGCAGCGTCCCGGCCAGGCCGATGGCCGTGCCCTGCACCATGAAGATGGCCATGACCCTGCCCGGCGACGCCCCGAGCGTTCGCAGCACGGCGATGTCCGCACGCTTATCCGTGACGACCATGACCAGCGTAGAGACGATGTTGAACGCGGCCACGGCCACGATCAGGAACAGGATGATGGTCATCATCCGCTTTTCGGTGCGCAGGGCAGCGAAGAAGTTGCGGTGCATCTGGGTCCAGTCGGTGACCCGGTAGAGGCCGTCCAGGCCGTATTCGATCTCCCGGGCCACCAGCGGCGCGTCCCACATGTCCTCGAGCTTGAGCCGGATGCCGCCGGCGGCGCCGCCCAGGCGCATGAGCTTGGCCGCATCGTGCATATGGATGAAGCCGGCCCCGCGGTCGTAGTCGGCCATGCCCACCTCGAAGATGCCGGTGACCGTGAACGCCTTGAGCCGCGGCATCACGCCCACCGGCGTGGCGTTGAGCTGGGGCGTGACCAGCGTGACCTTGTCACCGATGCCGACATCGAGGACGGCGGCCAGCTCGCGGCCGAGGATGATGTTGAAGCCGTCCGGTACCAGGTCGTCCACGGAGCCTGCGACCATGTCCTCGCGCAGGTCGGAGACCTGATCCTCCTCCTCCGGCAGGATGCCGCGAATGATGGCGCCGTTGGTGCGCCCCGCATTCATCAGCATCGACTCGATCTCGACGAAGGGCGCCGCGCCCACCACCTCCGGCACCGCGCGCACCTGCTTCAGCACGGCGTTCCAGTCCTCGATGCCGTTCGGGTCGGTCAGCGTCGCATGGGAGGCCATGCCGAGGATGCGCTCCTGGATCTCCTTGTGGAAGCCGTTCATGACCGACAGCACGACGATCAGCGCCACGATGCCCAGCATGATGCCCAGCATCGAGATCATCGAGATGAAGGAGATGAAGTGGTTGCGCCGCTTCGCCCGCGTGTAGCGCAGGCCGACGAACACGGAGAGGGGGTGAAACATGGCGCGCGATTAGACCACGAAGCGCCGCCGCTGAACAGCGCGGCAGCGCGGTCGCCGGACTGCACCGATCTTCATGGCGGTTCGAAGAACGTGCAAGGCCCTTGGCTCAGAGCAGACAGGACGGAGGCGCAGAGTGCATCATGGCCGGGGACGGGTCGAGCTTCACATCTCAGGTCGGGCCATGCGACCTGTCGGCGCTTTCGGGGCGCGGAGCGCCTGGAGATGCGTGCCACCGCGGAGCGGTGGCACGAGAGAAAAAACTCCGGAGCGGTGGCACGAGAGAGGATCCCGGCGCTGGCACGAGCGTAGTCCGGCGCTGGCAGGAGCGTATTGCGGCGGGGCTGCAACGCGCCAGAATCTCAAAGTGACGGCGCGAGCGACTCCGGAGCGGCCCGTCGAAATCGGGCCGGGCGCCGGCATTCCGTTGCACTCGTTGGCGGCCATTGGCGCTCCTCTTCGACGGCGCCCGGCAACAGTCCGGTCGATCAGCCGTGCTTCGCGTACCCGGCCGCGGCCAGCGACTGCTCGATCTCTTCCAGGATGACCGGGTCGTCGATGGTGGCCGGCATCCGGTACTCGGTACCGTCGGCGATGCACTTCATTGTGCCGCGCAGGATCTTGCCGCTGCGGGTCTTGGGCAAGCGGTCCACGATGAGCACGGTCTTGAAGGCGGCCACCGGCCCAATCTGCTCGCGCACCAACTTGACCAATTCCCCACAGATGGCGTCCGGGGCATGCTCAACGCCCGCCTTGAGCACCACGAGGCCCAGCGGCAGCTCGCCCTTGAGCTGGTCGGTGACGCCGATCACGGCACACTCGGCGACGTCGGCGTGCGAGGCCAGCACCGCCTCCATGCCGCCGGTGGAGAGCCTGTGGCCGGCGACATTGATGATGTCGTCGATGCGGCTCATCACGAACAGGTAGCCGTCCTCGTCCAGATAGCCGGCGTCGCCGCTGAGGTAGTAGCCCGGCTGCGCGGACAGGTAGGAATCGACGAAGCGCTGGTCGTTGCCCCACAGCGTCGGCAGGCAGCCGGGGGGCAGCGGCAGGCGAATCATGATGCGGCCGATGCCGCCGGGAGGCACCGGCTCGCCCTCATCGTCCAGCACCTCGACGAGGTAGCCCGGGACCGGCTTGGTGGGCGAGCCCGGCTTGATCGGCAGGGGCTCGATGCCGAGACAGTTGGCGGCGATGGCCCAGCCCGTCTCCGTCTGCCACCAATGGTCTACGACCGGCACGCCGAGGATGCTGCCGGCCCATTCCAGCGTGTCCGGATCGCAACGCTCGCCAGCCAGGAACAGCGCCCGGAGATTGCTGGTGTCGTAGCGCTTCAGGTGCTCGGCCTTCGGGTCGTCGCGTTTGATGGCGCGGAAGGCCGTCGGCGCAGTAAACAGCACCGAGACGCCGTGCTCTTCAATGACCCGCCAGAAGGCGCCGGCATCCGGCGTGCCCACGGGTTTGCCCTCGTAGAGGATGGTCGTGCAGCCGTACAGCAGCGGAGCGTAGACGATATAGGAGTGGCCGACCACCCAGCCGACGTCGGAGGCCGCCCAGTAGACCTCGCCGGGCTCGACGCCGTAGACGTGCCGCATGCTCCAGTTCATGGCCACGGCATGGCCGCCGTTGTCGCGCACGACGCCCTTGGGCTGCCCGGTGGTGCCGGAGGTGTAGAGGATGTATAGGGGATCGGTCGCCTCGACCGTCACGCAGTCCGCCGATTGGGCGGCGGCGACGGCCTCGGCCCAGTCGACGTCGCGGCCGGCAACCATCTCCGCCCGCCCCTGCTCGCGCTGGAAAATCACGCAATGCTCGGGCTTGTGCGCGGCCAGCTCGATGGCGTTGTCCACCAGCGGCTTGTAGAGGACGGTACGCGACGGCTCGATGCCGCAGGAGCCGGCGACGATGACACGAGGCTTGGCATCGTCGATGCGGGTGGCCAGCTCCCGGGACGAGAAGCCGCCGAAGACGACCGAATGAATTGCGCCGATGCGCGCACAGGCGAGCATGGCCACGGCCGCCTCCGGGATCATCGGCATGTAGACGATGACCCGGTCGCCCTTCTCCACGCCGAGCTCCCGCAGCGCCCCGGCAAAGGCCGCCACGCGGTCGCGCAGGTCGGAATAGGTAATGATGGTCTTGGTGCCGGTTACCGGGCTGTCGTGGATGATGGCCGGCTGGTCGCCGCGGCCGTTGTCGACATGTCGGTCGACGGCGTTGTAGCAGGTGTTGATCTGGCCGCCGCTGAACCAGCGGTAGAAGGTGACGCCGTTGCGCACATCGGAGTCGTCCAGCACACGCTCCCAACGCCGCTCCCAGTGCAGCGCCTCCGCCGCCTCGCCCCAGAATCCTTCCGGGTCCCGTACGGCCCGCTCGTAGGCGGTCTCCCAGCTGCCGCCGTATGCCAGTGTCTTGCCCGAATCGTCGCCCATGCCCTGTTCCTCCGCTCGTGGTAATCCGCGCCGTTGACGCCGGCGCGTGCTGGTGGTTTCGTGAGCGGCGAAGGTAGCGCAACCGCCCCGCCCATACAAACCTGGGGGCCAAATGGTCAACATTGGATTGTTGACAATCCGGCCGGCCCTAAGCGCTTTGCGGCGAAGACGTGCTCGGCCCCCCGACGTGTCGCCGGGGACTTCCTCACAATCGTGCGGCAAACCACAAAGAGGCTGCGAGGATCAGCAGTAACCAGAGCACGACGATAACCGCGCCTGCCGCCCGGCTCGGGACGAGCCGCGGAGGCTGCTCCCGCGCCCGCCGACGGCAGTCCTGCCAGACATCGTGCGGGATCAGCCGGACCGCAAGCCAGATGCCGGCGGGAACTAGGATCAGGTCGTCCAAGTAGCCGAGCACCGGGATGGCATCCGGGATCAGATCGATGGGGCTCAGCGCGTAGGCCAGCACGAGGCCTGCGAGCAGCTTCGCGGGCAAGGGCACCCGCGCATCGCGCCCGGCCAGGGACAGGGCCAGCGTCAGGTCCCGCAGATCCCGCGCCCAGCGGCGCCAGCCCTGCATCATCGCCGCGACATGCCCCCGACGGCTCGGCCGGCGCGCCGGCCCCGCGTTCGTCGTCAGCCCTTCAGCGCATCCACCCGGTCCAGCCGCTCCCAGGGCACGTCGAGATCGACCCGGCCCATGTGGCCATAGGTCGCAAGCCGCCGGTAGAAGCCCTGGGGGCGCTCCCCCGGCAGCCGGCGCAGGCCCAGGTCGCGCACGATGGCGCCAAGGCGGAAGTCGAAGGCGGCCCGCACCCGGCGGCCGATCTCGGCATCGTCGACGGTGCCGGTGCCGAAGCTGCGCACCCGCACGCTGACCGGGCCGGGGGCACCGATACTGTAACTGAGCTGGACCTGGCACTCGCTGGCCAGGCCGGCGGCGACCACGTTCTTGGCGGCCCAGCGGCCGGCGTAGGCGCCCACCCGGTCGATACGCATCGGGTCCTTGCCGCTCAGAGCCGCGCCGCTGTGGCGGGAGAACTCGCCGTAGGTGTCCATGCCGGTCTTGCGGCCGGTGAGGCCGGAGTGAACGGCGGGGCCGCCGCCGATCACCGGCCCTTCCGGATTGATGAAGTAACGGGTATCCGCATCGGCGGGCAGCGGGCTGTCGGCCAGAACCGGCTTGATGACGAGCTCGATCAGGCCATCACGCAACTGCGCCAGGGTCGGGCCCTCCTTTTCGCGCTGGCTGGTCTCCAGCGTGACGCTGTAGATGCGCGTAGGACGGGCGTCGATGAACTCGATACCGGCCTGGGTCTTGGCGTCCGGCAGCAGGCCCGGCAGCTCGCGCATGACCGCAGGCTCGTCCAGCCGCTTCGCCAGCGCGTGGGCCAGCCACAGGGGCACCGGCATCAGCGGGCCGGTCTGGTCGCAGGCATAGCCGAACACGGTGGCATTGTCCTTCACCGTGATGGTGTCGATGTCCGCGTCGGTCATGGACTCCAGGTCCAACGGCACGTAGTCACGCTCGCTGTGGTCCATGAAGCTGGTCATGATGGCGCAGGCGTCGGGATCGAAGACGTCCGGCGTATAGCCCACATCGCGAATCACGTCCCGGGCCACGTCCGGGATGGCGACCGCGGAGCGCGAGGCATAGTGCGCCGAGATGAACAGCACGCCGCTGGCCACCGCACACTCGGCGATGATGCCCGCACTCGGGTCCAGGCTCAGCAGGTGGTCGACGACGGCGTCGCTGACCTGGTCGCAGAGCTTGTCCGGATGGCCCCGGGTGACCGATTCGGACGTGAAGATGAAGTCGTCGCTCATGCCTGTTGCGCTCCGATTCGTGGACGGTATGCCTGGCGATGAATTCAAGCCGCAAATGGAGGCAAATGGAAAGACGCAAATGGACGCAAATCGGCCCTCGTCATTCTTCCGCCCCAATTGCCGGCGACCGGCGCCTCGTCAGGACGCCGAGGCCTGATTCGACCAGACCAGCATGGCCGACTGCGCGTTCGGCCGCCCGGCTGGCCGGAGTAACGATCGGGGACCGCAATTCGCCGCGCCATTTGCGCTCATTTGCGTTCTGATTTGCGACCATTTGCGGCCCCCTTCCCGCCGATGGGAGGCATCATGCCGCGACCTCGGCCACCTGCTCCGCCTCGGCGGTGATGTCCTTCTCCGCTTTCAGTCCAGGATAGCCCGGTTTGGTCGCCTCGTTGACGATCAGCGGCAGCAGCACGCCGGCGCCGATGGCGGCCAGGTCCATCCAGCCCAGCGGCACGGTGCCGAGCAGCCGGCGGGCGCCGGGGACAACAGAGACCACGGCCTGAAGTGCCGCCATGCCGAGGATGGCGCGGGTCAGGTGCTTGTTGGGCTCGAGCTTCTCGCCGCCGAAGACGTTGCGGTACTTGCTGCGGGAGCTCAGCGCATGGGCCAGCTCGTTCAGCGTCAGCGTATTGAAGGCCATGGTCGCTGCGGCCGGGCCGAGGCCGTAACGGCGCATGCCGTAGAGGAAGGCCCCAAGCGTGCCGGCGCCGATGGTACCGGACTCGAAGGTCATGCGGCCCAGGTCCTGGCGGCCGATGATGGCCTCCTCCGGGTCCCGTGGCGCACGGGTCAGGATGTCCGGCTCGGCCGGCTCCATGGATAGCGCGAGACCGGGGAAGATGTCGGTGACCAGGTTGATCCACAGCAGCTGCATCGGGTTCATGACCTCGCCCCAGCCCGCGATGACGCCCACCAGCATGACCTCGATCTCGGTCAGGTTGGTGGAGACCATGAAGTGGATCATCTTGCGGATGTTGTTGTAGATGGTCCGGCCCTGCCCCACGGCGACTGTCATCGTGTGCAGATTGTCGTCCTCCAGCACGACATCGGAGACCTCGCGGGCGACGTTGGTGCCCGTCTTGCCCATGGCCACGCCGATGTCGGCGGCCTTGAGCGCCGGACCGTCGTTGATGCCGTCGCCGGTCATCGCAACGACCAAACCCGCCTCCTGCAGCGCGCGGACGATCTTCAGCTTGTGCGCCGGACTGACCCGCGCGAAGACGTGGACGTTGCGGACTAAACCGGCCAGCAGCTCCGGGTCCATCTCGTCGAGCTTGCCGGATTCCAGCACCTGAAGCGGCTTGTCGCCCGACAGGCCGAGCTGCTTGCCGATGGCATGGGCGGTAGCACTCTGGTCGCCGGTGATCATGATGGTCTCGATGCCGGCGGCGTGGTACTGGGCGATGAGCCTGTCCATGCCGGGGCGCATCGGGTCGGCCATGCCGGCCATGCCGAGCCAGGTGAGCTGGCCGGTCTTGGCAGGCATCTCGGCCTCGTCAAGCTCGCGGTAGGCGGCACCCAGCACGCGCAACGCATTGCCGGCCATGCGCTGGTTCTCGGCCAGGATCTCGGCGCGCATCTTCTGGCTCAGGCGCACCTTCTTCCCGTCCCGCAGCATGCTCGTGCACAGCTCCAGCACCTCTGCCGGGCTGCCCTTGACCGCGAGCAGGTGTTTGCCCTTCAGGAACGGATGCAGCGTGCTCATGTAGGGCCGGCCGTCGGCCCGGTAGCGGGTCTTGAGCTTGGGATAGTCGTTGCGCAGAGCATTGACGTCGATGCCGGCCTCGACACCGAGCTCCACCAGCGCGTTCTCGGTAGCCGAGCCCTCGTACTCCCACTGGCCCGGTACCCCGCGGACCTCGGTCTCGCTGCACAGCGCGACCACCTGCATCAGCTTGGTCAGCTCGTCCCGCGCCAGCGGGTCCACGGAATGGCGGTCGCCGTCGAGCAGCCGATGCTCGCGCACATCGAGGGCCTGGCCGCCGGCGTGGACGGCCACGACCGCCATGCGGTTCATCGTCAGCGTGCCGGTCTTGTCCATGCAGAAGACCTGCACCGAGCCCAGGGTCTCGACGGCGTCGAGGTGGCGCACGGCTACATTGCGCTTGCGCATGTCGCCGATGCCCATGGCCAGCGTCGTCGTGGCCACCGCCGGCAGGCCCTCGGGCACGGCGGCTACGGCAAGGGACACCGACGCCTTCAGCATCTCCAGCCAGGCATAGCCCCTCAGCACGCCGATGCCGAACACTCCGGCGCAGACGCCGCCGGACAGCAACGCCAGCTGGGTGCCCATGCGCCCGAGCTGCTTCTGCATCGGAGTCTCCGGCGACTCGGCCTCGCCGACCATGGTCTGGATTTGGCCGAGCTCGGTGGCCTCGGCCGTGGCCACAACCAGCCCGCGGCCGTTCCCGCCGGTGACGTGGGTGCCCATGTAGGCCATATTGCGGCGATCGCCCAGCGGCGTATCGTCCTTGGCCAGGAATTCGTGATCCTTCGACACCGGCAGGCTCTCGCCGGTCAGCGCGGACTCATCGACGCTGAGACGATGGGCGCGCAGCAACCGCACGTCGGCCGCGACATAGGTGCCGGGTGTCAGCAGCAGCACATCGCCGGGCACGATCTGCTCCACCGGCACCGGGATCGACTCGCCGCCGCGCAGGACCTTGACCTCCCGCGCACCGGTCTGGCTGAGCGAGCTGATGGTGCGCTCGGCCTGGCGCTCGGTGACGAAGCCGATGATGCTGTTGATGAGCACCACGCCCAGGATGACGGCGGCGTCCAGCAGGCCCCCGGTCATGACCGCGACGCCGGCGGAGACCCCGAGCAGGGCCACCGGCAGGCTGTTGAACTGGCCGATAAAGATGGCGATGTCCGAGCGTTTCTCGGCGGCCGCGAGGCTGTTTTCGCCGAAGCGGCGCAGGCGCTCCATGACCTCGTCCCGGGACAGCCCGGTCTCGGCCGGAACGCCGAGGCTCTCGACGACCTGGCTCAGATCGAGGGCGAACCAGGCCCGGATCTCCTGCAACTCCCGCAGCCTGGCCTGCGCCGGCGGCGCGCCTCCCGCGAGCACCGCCAGGCTCGGCAGCCGGCTGTAGCGGGCGCCGATACCGCGCAGCCAGCCGGCGACGCCGTCCAGCGCGTCGGAGACCGCATAGCGCAGCCGGCGCCGGCCCGCTGGCCGGCCACGTCCGGCACCCGGCCCGATCGACCCGAGCCCGGCGTCGATGGCTGCAACAATGGCCTCCAGCGTAACGCCGGAGCCGAATCGCACCAGCACCCGCCCGGTGATCGGATTCGCCTCCACCGAGCGGACATCCGCGAGTGCCGTCAGCAGGGCCTCGATGCGCCGCTTCAGTGCCGGCGAACGGTACAGCCCGCGCACCTCCAGCCGCACCCGGCCGCGGCAGCGATCGTGGACGGGAACAACGCGTTCCGTGGACAGGGCAGTGCGATACTCGGACACCTGGTGCATTGCGCTCGCTCGCGGGGTGGCTTCGCTGGGCAACGCGTACTTCCGCGGCAGAACCGCCGCATCACGTCGGGTGGACGAGCGTTTATATAACGAACCGGTGTCCTCTTTGTAACGATTCGATGACCATTCGATGACGGTCCGATGGCGCGCCCTCGAACCGGAACCATATCGGTCTCGGTCTCGGTATCGAAGTATCGAAACGACAATTGCCGCAGGCTCCCCTATCCCCGAAACCCGCCCCACCATGCGCTCACCGCTCAAACCCGGCCGTCATCATCCGGCCGCCCACCGCGGGCCATCAATAGTCCCCGGTCATCCGCAACCAGCTTCGCACCACCGGGCGGGCAAGGGTCTTCAACACAGTCCATTCCGACCTAACTCCGAGGCCCGGCTCAGCCCACAACGAAGCGAGGCGTCGAGTCCTGACGTCTCCGGCCGCTCCTTTGGCGATGGAGCGGGCGCTGGCTGGGGTGAACGCGCTATAGGACGGTTTGGGGGGGACGATGCGGGTGGAGCGCGGTTTCGATTTCGCGGTTGATACCAAAGTCGATACCGAAACCGATTTTGGGGAGGGATCAGCCCGCAAGCCCGTCACCGGACGCCCCGGCGGACCGCCGAGCCAGGGCCACAGGACCATCAGCGGATTCAGCGTGGACGACACATAGGTCAGCGAACAGGCAAGCAAGATCCGGCGGGCATCGCGGAGTTGATCATCGTCCACGCCGCAGTCCCGCAGCAACGGCAGCGCGCGGCCGAAACTGGCGTTGAGCTCCGACGGCAGGGCCGCCAGCTGGGCCGCAAGGCTGGTGCCGAGCATGGCGGCAGCCGCGGCGCCCATCACCAAGGGCGGTGTCGGGCTCTTGGAGATGAGCGCGGCCACCGGCACGCCGATCAGCAGCACGGTACCGACATCGCCGGCGACCCGCGCCACCCGCCCCAGCCCGAGGTACAGCCGGAAAGGCCAGTAGCCGTCGGCGTCCTGCAGGGCATGGCCAACCTCGTGAGCGACCGTCGTCGCCGCCGTCAGGCTGCGGCGGTCGAAATGGGAGCGGCTCAGCCGTATGGTCTTCGCCACTGGATCGTAGTGGTCGCCGAGGTCGGTGAGCTCCACGCGAACCAGGCCCAGGCCGGTGTCGTCCAGCAGCCGCCTGGCGAGATCGCGGGCCGGGAGGAAGCGCTCGTCGTCCACGTCGTAGCGGCGCAGAAGCCGGCCGGCCCACAGGCGCGGGCCGAAGGCGGCGGCGAGAATGACCAGGATCGGGGCGAGCGGATGCATTAAGGCAGACGGGCTCTGGCGGGCCTGCTCAAAGCATAGAGTTCCCGCCGGGTCGCTGCCAGCGGGCATCCGTACTCATTCCCGACCAACACCGCCGCCGCCCCGCGGGTTATCTGCTAGTCTTGCCCAACCTCGTCAGCGCGGGAGACCGTCGATGCCCCACAAGAAGGCCCTTGAGATGCTGAAAAAAGGCGACATCGACGCCTTCAACAAATGGGTCAAGGACCGCCGCAAGGCAGGCAAGAGCAATGTCGATCTCGACGACCAGAACCTGAGCGGTCTGGCGCTGCGCGATGTGGACCTGCGCAAGGCCCACCTCAACGGCGCCAACCTGCGAAAGAGCGACCTGAAGGGCGCCAACCTCTCTGGCGCGCGGCTGCGCCAGGCGGACCTGCGCGGCTGCGACCTGCGCGAGACCGATCTCAGCGACGCCGATCTGCGCCGCGCCAAGCTCAAGGGTGCGACGCTGAAGAAGGCCAATGTAAAGGGCGCCCGCGGGCTCGCCTGAGCGGCATCCTCACCACCCCTCCACCGGACTGAACTCCCGCGCCTCGGCCAGCTCTTCGGTGCGCAGCGCCTGATAGGCCTCGCGGATGCGCTCGGGTCCGTATTCCCGCTCCAGGCGGCGCACGATGAAATGGCCCCGGGCCACGTCCTGGTAGTGCTGCATGAAGATCAGATTGAGCGCCGCGCCGCTGAGCGCGCCCGCGATCGGCACGAGCTGTGCCGCGGCCTTGTCGGAGACGACCACGCCGAAGCGGGCGGCAACGGCGCGGACGATCTGGATCATTCCGGGCACATGCGGCCCCTCGGCCTTGCCGGCATATTCCAGGATGTTCTCGAAGTGCAGGCCCAGCGTCAGGCGCATGCCGTAGTAGCCGATCTCCGCGTCCTCGTCGTCGCGGGTACGCCCGCCCAACGCGAACACCTGCACACAGGCCAGCCGCGTCTCGCAGCTGCTGTGCGGGTCCTCGCCCTCGCTGCAGGCGATAGCGGCGATGGAGCGCATCATCATCCCGGTGGCGAAGGGCAGCTCGGCAAGTGTGCTCAGCGGACCGAAGAAACCGCCGACGGCACCGCTTCCGGCGACGACGAGCTTGTGCGCCCAGTCGCGCGCCGGGGGGCGCAGACCGGGCTCCGCTGCCGGCGCGATGGAGCCGACCGCCAGGCTCATGGTGCGGCGCATGCTGGCCTGCGTACTGCGTTCCAGCCACTTCTTCCAGTCCCGCGGCAACAGCTTCATGGCCTCACCCACCGGCGACGCCAACACGTCGCTGAGCCTGGCCGCAAAGGATGGATGCTCGAGCTGACGGTAGGACCATTCCAATTCCCGTGCGGCCGCGTCCGGGAGTCCGTAGCTGATCAGATCTGCCATGTCTGCCTCGTATGGTGGTGGGTATTGCCATGGCCGGTCGGTGGGAATCGGAGGCCGCAGAGGTCGGGCCGGAGGCACGTCCGGCGCCCCGCGGATACCACGCTCCTACTCCAATTCTGGCGGCAACCCGCCGGCACGTCATCCGTTTCGACTGCAAAATCCAGGATTCGGTTGCGGATTGCGTCACGACGCTTCCGCCGTGCCGGGACCGCTCGCCAATACGCGCAGCACAGGCAACTTGCAGCCCCAACCAGCTCGACGCACCGCGGACAGGCGGGGCCGATTGCTCTATGCTGACACGCGATGCCGGCCAGCGGCCGCCGCGCCCTCGTGCCATTGGGCCGCCATAAATCCACGCCCGCCCAGCATGCCGACATGACCGACACCGCAGCCAACGCCCCCCATTCGATGGGACGACAGCAATACCTCTCCGTCGAAGAGTTTTTCTATTTCTTTTTGCGCCTGCGCAAGAACGAGGTCCGCCGGACCGTACGCGAGCTGGAGCTGCGCTGGCCGGACGACGCCCTCGCCGCCCGCGCCCGGCGCGTCACCAATGCGAAGCTGGGCCTCTCGCTGCTGGGCGGCAGCCTGCTGCGGGCTCCGCTGCTGTTCCCCGGCCTGGGCCAGGCGTTGAAGCTTGCCGGCGTCGTCGGCGCCGGCTCCATGCTGACGCGCATGCACCTGTACCTGATCCTGGAGGTGGCCTGCATCTACGGCGAAGACATCGACGACGTCGCCCGGGTGCCGGAGATGATAGCGGTCGTCGCAGCTACCGGCCTCGGGGCGGCAGCCCCGTCGTTGCTCGCCTCCTACAACCTGCCGCCGGTCTACGCCGTGCCGGCGGGCGCCCTGTCCATGGCCGCCGTGACCAAGTTGATCGGCGCCGCCGCGGCGCAGTTCTACGGCTCCGGCGCGAGAGAGCCCGAGGCGGCTCCGGCCCCTGCCTGAGCCGATCCCCGAGCCATATCGAGCCCCACGGCCCATGAACCGCCCACCGGAGCACCCGCGATGCACGAGATGAGCGACATCACCATCTGGACCACGGTCCTGATCTTCGCGGTGACCATCTACGCCGTCATCAAGGGCACCATCGACAGCTCCGCGGCGGCCCTGGTGGGCGTGCTGGCCATGGTCTGGACCGGCACCATGACCGAGGCCCAGGCCTTCGACGCGGTGGACTGGAACGTCATTGCGATCCTGCTCAGCATCTGGATCATCGCCGGCTACCTGGGCAAGACCGGCATTCCGGAATGGCTCGCCGGCGAGGCCCTGCGCATCTCCGGCGGCCGCGGCGGCCTACTGGTGATGATGCTGTCGATGCTCTCGGGGATCATCTCGCTGGTCGTGGACAACGTCGTCGTCATCCTGATGCTGGCGCCGGTGGCGATCCCGCTGGCCCGCCACCTCAGGATGCCGCTGACGC
>Ga0316578_10000310_pt1 | contig 15008 bp, 11 predicted proteins | sample J0NA_2_FD_203076 | JGI IMG/M metagenome (GOLD analysis project Ga0316578, IMG submission 203076) | Rhizosphere microbial communities from salt marsh grasses in Alabama, United States - J0-2_160517rDrC | ecosystem: Host-associated > Plants > Roots > Rhizosphere | place: USA: Alabama | collected... | reverse complement strand
GGCCAGCGTGGCCGCGATGGCGCATGCGCCCTTCATCGCGGCTGCGTCACCGAAGTTCTTCGGTGTCGACGACATTCAGAAGCTGGTCAACCTCAAGGACATCAAGGCCATCTTCGAAGGTCCCCAGTACGCCAAGTGGAACGGTTTCCGCGAATCGGAGGATTCCCGCTACATCGGCCTGACGATGCCGCGCTTCCTGCTGCGGCTGCCCTATGAGCCGGAGAACAATCCGGTCAAGGCATTCGAGTACCACGAAACCATCGAGGACGACCACCGGCGCTATCTGTGGGGCAACACGGCCTTCGCGTTCGCCACGCGCATCGCCGACAGCTTTGCCAAGTACCGCTGGTGCCCGAACATCATCGGCCCGCAGAGCGGCGGCGCCGTGGAAGATCTGAACCTGCACCAGTTCGAGTCCATGGGCCAGATCGAGACGAAGATCCCTACCGAGGTGATGATCTCGGACCGGCGTGAATACGAGCTGGCGGAGGCGGGCTTCATTCCGTTGGTGTTCCGCAAGGGCAGCGACAACGCGGCGTTCTTCTCCGCCAACTCGGTGCAGAAGCCGAAGTTCTTCGGCACCAGCAAGGAGGGCAAGCAGGCCGAGACCAATTACAAGCTGGGCACCCAGCTGCCCTACATGTTCATCATCAACCGCCTTGCCCACTACATCAAGGTGCTCCAGCGCGAGAACATCGGCAGCTGGAAGGACCGCAACTCGCTGCAGCAGGAGCTGAACACCTGGCTCAGCCAGTACATCTCCAACCAGGAGAACCCGTCGCCCGCGGTGCGCAGCCGCCGGCCGCTGCGCGAGGCCATGATCGTCGTGGAGGACGTCGAGGGCGATCCCGGCTGGTACAAGGTGGACATGAAGGTGCGCCCGCACTTCAAGTACATGGGCGCCGACTTCACGTTGTCGCTGGTGGGCAAGTTGGATCAGGAGTGAGTCGGTTGTCCGTTGTCGTCCAAGGCGGCCGGCCGGGCGCGGTCAGCCCCGGCTGCGCCTGCCTGCCTGGCCGCCTGGCCGGCAGGGCAGGGCGGCACTGGCTGGTCGCCGGCCGCCGCGGCGGGCGGGGGTGAGCGCACGTGGCCCAAGAAAGCTCGCTGCTGGAACGCATCGCCGCGGGTCGCCGCGAGGCCAAGATCGACCTCGATGCCAAGCTGCTGGCCGACTCCGTTCTCAGGCACCTGGAGCGTCTGTTCAACGTGCGCCACGGCAATGTCGCGACGCGGCCGGACTACGGCCTGCCGGATTTCAATAGTCTCGCTCACGACTTCCCTGACGCGCCGCTGGAGTTCCGCCGCGCGATCAAGCGGGCCATCGAGGATTTCGAGCCGCGGCTACGCAACGTCATGGTGACCCCGGACACAGACGACGGGGGCGACGTGCTCAGGCTGAGGTTCAAGATCACCGCCAAGCTGGAATCCAAGGGGCTGAAGCGGGCCGTGAATTTCATGACCCAGGTGGATGACGACGGGCGCTTCCGGGTCCTGGAGTAGCCATGTCCTTCAACGATTACTTCCAGGACGAGATGGACTACCTCGTCGAGTTGGGCGGCGAGTTCGTCAAGGAGAACGCCAAGCTCGAGCCCTTCCTGTCTCCTACCGATCCCGACCCGGACGTGCGCCGCCTGCTCGAGGGCTTCGCGTTCCTGACCGGGCGGCTGCGCCAGAAGCTCGACGACGAATTCCCGGAGCTGTCCCACTCGCTGATGCGGGTGCTGTGGCCGCACTATCTGCGGCCGGTGCCCTGCATGTCCATCCTCGAGTTCACCCCCATTCCCGGCGCCGTCACCGAGCGGCAGCTCGTGGAGAAGGGCCGCCGCGTCGAGGGCCGGCCCCTGGGCGAGCCGGCCATCCGCTGCCAGTTCCGCACCTGTTTCGATGTGGAGATCCTGCCCATCACGCTGACCGGCGTGGAGTACCGCAATGCCGGCAGCGGTGGCGTGCTCGAGCTCGCGTTGGCGCCGCTGCCCGGTGTGGCCTTGGAACAGGCTGCCATGCAGCGGCTGCGGCTGTACCTGCACGCCGACCGTGAATCTTCGGTGGGCTCGGTGCTGTACCTCTGGCTGCGCCGCTATCTGGACGAGATCGAGATCAGTGCCCGGGTCGCCGGCGAGAAGCCCAGGGTGTTCCGGCACCCCACCGAGCGCCTGGTGGCGGCCGGGCTCGGCGACGACGAGGCCCTGCTGCCCTATCCGCCCAACGCCTTCAGCGGCTACCGGCTGTTGCAGGAGTACTTCAGCCTGCCGCAGAAGTTCCATTTCATGGACCTGGAGGGGCTCGGTTTCCTCGCCGAGATCCCGTGGATCGAGGAGCTGAGGCTCAGTTTCCGGTTCTCGCGTCCCATCGACGAGCACGTGCGCATCCGTGCGGAGCACGTGCGGCTGCACTGCACGCCCATCGTCAACTTGTTCCCGCACGAGGCCGATCCTCTGCGGCTCGAGCACCGTCAGACCGAGTACCGCGTGCGGCCGCATTCCGACGAGCCCCGGTTCTTCGAGGTCTACAGCGTCGACCAGGTCACCGGCGCGGTCCAGGGCACCGGCCGCAGTCACAGGTTCACCGAATTCGAGTCCTTCCAGCATGAGCACGAGTGGGAGGAGGAGATGGCCGGCTACTACCGGCTGCGGCTGGAGCCGACCGTGGTCGGCCGCGGGGTGGAGACCTACATCTCCTTCGCCACGGAGGGCGGCCAGGCGGGGGTGCCGCCCGTGGAGACCGTGTCGCTGGAGCTGACCTGCACCAACCGCAACCTGCCCGAGCTGCTGCGCGTCGGCGAGATCGACGGCGCCACCGACGATTCGCCGGAGTTCACGAGGTTCCGCAACATCGCCAAGGTGAGTCCGTCGCTGGCGCCGCCGCTGGATGCGCGGCTGCACTGGCGCCTGGTCTCGAACATGGCGCTCAACTACATGTCCTTGCTGAACGTGGATGCGCTGCGCGAGATCCTCTCCACGTACGATTTCCGCGCCTACGTGGACGAGCAGGCGAAGCGCGGCTCGGAGGCGCGGCTGCGCGGCATCGAGCGGGTCACGGTGGAGCCCATGGTGCGGCTCAAGCGCGGGCTGCCGGTGCGCGGCCTGCGCACGACCATGGAGCTGCGCGAGCGCGCCTTCGGCGGGCAGGGCATCTTCGGCGAGGCCGGCATGTTTCTGTTCGCCACCGTGCTGAACGAGTTTCTGGGCCTCTACGCCAGCGTCAATTCCTTCCATGAGCTGCAGGTGCTGGGCACCGAGCGCAAGGAGATCTACCGATGGCCGAGACGCGATGGGCTGCTGCCCCTGCTCTGAGCGACGACTTCGAGCGTGACCCGCGGCACTTCTCATTTTTCCAGGCCGTCGACCTGATCGAGAAGCAGCACCCGGACGCGCCGCGGGTCGGCTATCGCGGCCCCTGCGCGAAGGAGCCGATCCGCTTCGTCGGCAACATCTCCCTGGGCTTTCCGGCCTCGGACATCGAGCGCATCGACCGCATCGAAGACGAGAGCGGCCAGGTGCGCTATCGCATGATGGTCAATTTCCTCGGCCTCTACGGCCAGAGCTCGCCGCTGCCGGCCTGGTATACCGAGGACTTGGTCCACGAGGAGATCGACGAGCACGCGGTCAAGGACTTCCTCGACCTGTTCCAGCACCGCGCCGTATCGCTGCTGCAACGCTGTTGGACCAAGTACCGCTATTATCGCGAGTACCGTCACGACGGCAGCGATCCGATCTCGCAATGGCTGTTCTCGCTGATGGGGGTGCTGCACCCGAGCCTGCGCAGCGGCACTTCGCTGAACTGGCAACGGCTGCTGGCCTATGCCGGCATCATTGCGATGCGCAATCATTCCGCACCGATGATTCGCGGCGTGATGGCCCATTACTTTCCCGATACGCCGATCCGTATCGAGCAATTCATCGAGCAGATGTCGCCCATCGCCGAGGAGCAGTGGGCGCGGCTCGGCGCCGCCAATTGCCGTCTCGGAGAGGATCTGACCATCGGCGAGCGGGTGCCTGATTGCGGCAGCCGCATCCGGGTTAGCCTCGGGCCGCTCGGCTTCGCACGCTTCCGCCGCTTCCTGCCCGATGGCGCCGATCATGCCGCGGCCAAGGACCTCGTGAATGTGCTGCTGATCGACCAGCTGGAGTGCGAACTGGAGCTGATCCTGCGCGAGGATCAGATCCCGCCGCTGCGCCTGGAGGCGAATAGCCCGTGCCGGCTGGGCTGGTCGTCCTGGCTCGGCGACCGGGACGAGGATGGTGTCGTGGTGTTTTCAACATAGAGCCCGGCTCGTCGTGGGCGTCCGGCCGCCGGACCGGGAGCACCTGTTTCGACGATCACTGACCTTGAGAGGGGAGTCAGACGATGCTGAACGTGGACTTGAGAGCGCTGATCGGCAAGCTGAACCGGACCTGCCGGCAGGCGACGGAGGGTGCCGCGGTCCTGTGCATGAACCAGGGCAACTACGAGATCGGCATCGAGCACGTCCTCGCCAAGCTGATCGAGGACCCGGGCCAGGACTTCCAGACCATCCTGCGCCACTACGAGTTGGACGTGCAGCAGGTGACCAAGGCCATCCAGTCGAGCCTGGAGGCGGACCGGCGCGGCAATACCGGCAAGCCGGTGTTCTCGCCGCTGCTGATCGAGTGGATCCAGGAGGGCTGGATGCTGGCCTCGGTGGAACTGGGTCTCGCAGAGGTGCGCTCAGGCGTCCTGATCGCCGCGCTGGTCAGCAATCCGAACCGCTACGGCGGTACCGACTACATGGATGCGCTGCTCGGCATCTCCGCCGAGGACCTGCGCAAGCATTTCATCGATGTCACCGCGCCGTCCGCCGAGGACGCCGCGCTGGGCGCGAAGAAGGCGGCCGCCGCCAAGGAGGGCGAGAAGGCCGGCCCGCCGCGGGAGGACACCGCCCTCGGCAAGTACACCATCGATTTCACCGGCCGCGCGCGCCAGGGCGACATCGACCCGGTGTTCTGTCGTGACCGCGAGATTCGCCAGATCATCGACATCCTGGGACGGCGCCGCAAGAACAACCCCATCGCGGTGGGCGAGGCCGGCGTCGGCAAGACGGCGGTCATCGAGGGCCTGGCGCTGGCGGTGGTGCAGGGGGATGTGCCGGACGTGCTGGCCGGGGTCGAGATCTACGGTCTCGACCTGGGGCTGCTCCAGGCCGGCGCCAGCGTCAAGGGCGAGTTCGAGAACCGGCTCAAGAACGTCATCGCCGAGGTCAAGGAGTCGCCGAAGCCGATCATCCTGTTCATCGACGAGGCGCATACGCTGATCGGCGCCGGCGGCTCGGCGGGCGGTTCCGATGCGGCCAACCTGCTGAAGCCGGCACTGGCCCGCGGCGAGCTGCGCACCATCGCCGCGACCACCTGGTCCGAGTACAAGAAGTACTTCGAGAAGGACCCGGCCCTGGCGCGGCGCTTCCAGCTGGTCAAGCTCGACGAGCCCTCCCCCGAGGACGCCGTCGTCATCATTCGCGGCCTGCGCGAAACCTACGAGAAGGCCCATGGCGTCTACGTCCGCGACGATGCCGTGGAGAGTGCGGCGCGGCTGTCGGCGCGCTACATCTCCGGCCGCCAACTGCCGGACAAGGCCGTGGACGTGCTCGATACCGCCGCCGCACGGGTCAAGATCTCGGTGAGCGCCAAGCCCGATGCCCTCGACGACGTGGAGCGGCGCGCCCGGACCCTGGCCCGCGAGCGCGACGCCATCGCCCGCGACGTGGCCACCGGCGTGTGCGACGATGACGGCCGGCTGGCCGAGCTGGACGCCGCGATCGCCCGGCTCGGCGAGGAGGCCGGGGCGATCGGCGAGCGCTGGGAGGCCGAGCGCGAGAAGGTGCTGCGTATCCTCGAGCTCCGCCGGCAGCTCAACGGCGGCGGTAGTTCCGAAACCCCGTCGACGGGAGAGGCCGATGCCGAGCCTGCGGATGCCGACGCTCAGCCCGCGGACGCGGAAGGGGCCGGGGCGCCGCCGCCGGACGCGGCGGCCGTCAAGGCCGAGCTGGCGCAGCTGCACGCGGAGTTGATCGCGCTCCAGGGTGAGAGCCCGCTGGTGGACTACGAGGTCACGCCCGAGGTGGTCGGGCGCGTCATCGCCGATTGGACCGGCATCCCGCTGGGCAAGATGGTCCGCGACGAGGCCAAGGCCATCCTCCACTTCGGTGCCGACCTGCGCCAGCGCATCAAGGGCCAGGACCATGCCGTCGAGGCCCTGGACCGCGGCATCCGCGCGGCCAAGGCCGGCGTCTCCAACCCGGACACGCCCATGGGGGTGTTCCTGTTCGTGGGACCGAGCGGCGTCGGCAAGACCGAGATGGCCCTGGGCGTCGCGGACCTGCTGTTCGGCGGCGAGCGCTTCATGGTCACCGTCAACATGTCCGAGTTCCAGGAGAAGCACACGGTGTCGCGGCTGATCGGGTCGCCGCCCGGCTACGTGGGCTACGGCGAGGGCGGCGTGCTCTCCGAGGGCGTGCGCCAGCGGCCCTACTCCGTGGTCCTGCTGGACGAGGTCGAGAAGGCGGACCTCGAGGTCATGAACCTGTTCTATCAGGTCTTCGACAAGGGGACGCTGTCGGACGGCGAGGGCCGCATCATCGATTTCAAGAACACCATCTGCTTTCTCACCAGCAATCTGGCGTCGGACATCATCACCGCCATGTGTGCAGACGGGGAATGGCCGGAGCCGGATGTGCTGCTGGAGGCGATCCGGCCCGTGCTCAGCGATCACTTCAAGCCGGCTCTGCTGGCGCGCATGCAGATCGTGCCGTTCTATCCCATCGCGAAGGATGTGATGGGCCAGATCGTAGAGCTGAAGCTGGCCAAGGTCGGGCGCCGGCTCGGCGACAGCCACAAGATGGCCTTCACCTACACGCCGGAGGTGGTGCAACAGATCGCCGCCCGCTGTACCGAGGTGGAGACCGGCGCGCGCAACATCGACTACATCATCAACGGCAACCTGCTGCCGCAGATCTCCACCGAGCTGCTGAGCCGCATGGGCGACGAAGACTTGCCCAACGGGCTGCAGGTATCCATCGGCGCCGAGGGCGATTTCGCGCTCGACTTCGGCTAAGACGGCGCCGACGCCCGGACGGTACCCCGCGGCGGGTGCCGTCCGGTCGCGATGATCGCCGGCGGCGTGCCGCCGGCAGCCCGTCCAACTGCGGCATTGACCGGCAAACGAGGGAGGGCGATCGATGGACTGGATGAAAGACCCGCTCCTGGCCGTCGAAGAGCTCACCAAGATCAATATCTCGCTGTCCGTCGAGCGGGATCTCCATACCCTGCTGGAGATGATCGTGACGGCGGCGCGCAAGCTGACCGGCGCCGAGGGCGGGCGGATCTACGTGCTGGATCGGACCAAGCGCATCCTGTGCCTGGAAGTCACCCAGCAGCAGCAGTGCAGCGGCGCGTCCGGGGTCCTCGAGGACGTGCCGTTGCGGGACGACGACGGGCCGAACACGCGCAACGTCTGCGCCTACGTGGCCATTTCCGGGCGCGTGGTGAACATCGCCGACGTGTACGGTTACGCCGGCTTCGATTTCAGCGACATCCACCGCTGCGACCGCCAGCATCGCTACCGCACCCGCTCGCTGATCACGGTGCCGCTGCGCAGCTGCGAGGAGAGCACGAACGGGGTGCTGCAGCTGGCCAACCGGCGCGATGCCGACAGCGGCGCCGTGGTGGGCTTCGATCAGACCATGGAGGCACTGATCCGCGGTTTCGCGTCCCAGGCCGCGGTGGCCATCGACACCGTCAAGCTGCTGGACGAGAAGCGCCGGCTCATCGACGTGCTGGACAGCGCCAACCGCGCCCTACGCGAAGAAAACCAGGCCCTCCGTCAACGGGTCACCATGGGCCTGGACCGCGGCAGCATCATCGGCGACAGCGCCGCCATGAAGCATCTGTTCGGGCTCATGGGCAAGATCGTCGACTCCGACGTCACGGTGCTGATCCGCGGTGAGACCGGCACCGGCAAGGAGCTCGTCGCCCGTACCCTGCACCAGAACAGCCCGCGCCGGACCCGTGACTTCGTCGCTCAGAATTGCGCCGCAGTGCCCGAGGGACTGCTGGAGAGCGAGTTGTTCGGCTACAAGCGAGGTGCCTTCACCGGTGCCGCGGCGGATAAGAAGGGCCTGTTCGAGCAGGCCGATGGCGGCACGCTGTTCCTGGACGAGATCGGCGACCTGTCCATGGAGCTCCAGGCCAAGCTGCTGCGCGTGCTCCAAGAGGGCGAGATCCGGCCGCTCGGCGGTACCGAGACGCGCCAGGTGAACGTTCGGGTGCTGGCCGCCACCCATCGCGACCTGGAGGTCATGATCCGCGAGGGCGGTTTTCGCGAGGACCTCTACTACCGGCTCATGGTGTTTCCGGTGGAGGTGCCGCCACTGCGGGAGCGGCGCGAGGACATCCCGGCCCTGCTCGATTATTTTATCCGCCGCTATACCAAGCGCTACGGCCGCCGCCTCAAGGGGGTGGCACCCGAGGCCATGCAGCTGCTGCTGGGTCACGACTACCCGGGCAACGTGCGCGAGTTGCAGAACCATGTCGAGCGCGCGGTGTTGCTGGCCGAGCAGGACGGTCCGCTGCTGCCGGAGCACCTGCCCATGCTCGCCGGGGGCAGCGCTCCCGGCATGTTGCCCGGATCGGGTGAGGGGGCGGACGGGGTAGGCTTGCGGGACATGGTCAGGCGCTACGAGGCGCAGATCATCGAGGAGCATCTGCGGGCCAACAACTGGAACCAGACCCGCACCGCCGAGCTGCTCGGCGTGCCGAGGCGCACCCTGGTGGAGAAGATCAACCGCTATCAGATCGAGCGTCCGCTGCCATGAATGAAATCAATCAGCAAGAGGTCGTCGCGGTCTCGCAGACCGATGCCACCGCCCGCGACTGCATGGCGGAGATGGCGCAGCGATTGCGCAACATCCTTGCACTGGATGGCCTTGAGGACTTCCTCCGAACCCACAGGCTGCCGGGGGCATTTTTCGATGAGTACCGCGCTGCGCTGGACGCCTACGACCGCTACATCGCTCATATCATCGCCGCCGAGGGGCTGGACGTGAGCTGCCGGGCCGGCTGCTCCGCCTGCTGTCGCCACGAGCTGGCCCGCGGCATCACCCTGGTGGAGGTGCTGGCGATCTACCGCTTCGTCCGCGGCTGGCCGGACATCGGACCCGTCTATGAGGCCGCCGGCGAGAACGCGGTTGTGTTCCAGCGGCTGCTACGCGAAGAACTGCGACAGGACCCGGCGCCACTGGGGGCGGACGATCCGCGGGTTTACAGCGCTCATGTGGCCTATAACCGCGAGGAGCGTCCCTGTCCGTTTCTCGACCAGGCCGAAGGCCTGTGCCGCATCTATCCGGTGCGGCCGCTGGTGTGCCGATGGTTCCACAACCTCTCGCCGCCGCAATGGTGCGAGCCGTCCCATCCCCAGTACCTGGCGCGCAATGCCGTCGGCGTCTATCCGTATCGGGAGATCAACGACTTGATGGCCGACATTGCGCGCCGGCTCGGGGTCGCAACACTGAACTACTTGTCCGGCGCATTCGCGCATGTTGCGGGGGACGTCCTACAGGGACGACCCATCGCGGAGGCATGAGATGCACGTCGGACGCAGGAGTAGAGCGCAACTGAGCCGGTCCTTGCCAGACCCCGGAGGATGTGAGCGGAAAATTGCGCAACTCTCTGCCGGCCGGGCAGGGCACAGCCCCTCGGTAGGTCTGGGGGCGAAACGTGCAGCAGGTGGTGACTCTTTTTAGAACATATGGTTACGCGGCAGGGACACGCTATTTGACCCGTTCTGGCCACACTGGCACGGCGATTGATTAATAAAGGGCGGGAACGGCCTAATGGGTGGCCGACGTCCTGAACCAATCAATGAGATCATTCGGAGCATGCCATGCCTACCGTTGCATATATGTCGGTCGAAGGTGTCAATCAGGGCAACATCAGCGCGGGCGCCAATACCATGGACTCCATGGGGAACCGCTATCAGGAGGGCCACGAGGACGAGATCACCGTACAGGCGTTCAAGCACGAGATCATTATTCCCCGCGATCCGCAGAGCGGCCAGCCGTCCGGCCAGCGCGTGCACCAGCCGCTGGTGATTACCAAGATCTTCGACAAGTCGTCGCCGCTGCTGTATGCCGCCCTTGCCTCCGGCGAGCGTCTGAGCAAGGTCGAGATCAAGTGGTTCCGCACGTCCATGGCGGGCACCCAGGAGCATTACTTCACGCATACGCTGGAGGATGCGATGATCGTCGACATCCGCGGCCACAGCCCCAATGCGCAGGACCCGGCAATGGCCCACTTCACGCATATGGAGGACATTGAGTTCACGTACCGCAAGATCACCTGGACCCACGAGATCGCCGGCACTTCCGGTGACGACGACTGGCGCGCGCCCAAGGTGTGATCGCAGCGGGTGCGATTGGCGCCGGGCCGTGTCCCGGCGCCGATTCCCGGACGCTGCCGGGTCTGTCCGCGGTGCGCTGTGGATGAGCCGAATTGCCCGCTCATGCCGGCCGCACTTCGGAATGGAGAGCGTAGCCGTTTCCTCCGCTTTCCATCGTTTTGAGCGGAGTGGGCCGCCGAATATGGCAGGATCGCCTGTCCCGCACGGGAAGCGCCGGCCGCGCCGGCGCTTTGTTCCCGAGGCCGGTCGGCGCCTCTGCCATGGCACCGACGGCCCGTCCAAACCAACCTGACGGAAATCCAATTCCATGAGCGCGCTTCCCGCCAATGTCAGCCGCTTCGAGGTCGCGATCGGCGGACTGTCCTCCGATATCCGCGTCCTCCGGTTCACCGGCAGGGAGGAGATGTCGCGGCCCTTCGTCTTCGACCTGGAAATCGCCTCTGAGGACGACTCTATCGCCTTCGATCAGGTCGTGGATCAGGCCGCGGTGCTGGGGTTCGTGCGCGATGGGGAGACGCGCTACGTAAATGGGATTGTCACCCGCTTCGAGCAGGGTGAGGTCGGACAGCGATTCGCGCTTTACTCGCTGCAGATCATGCCCAAGATTCAGCGGCTCGCATTCCGCCACAACTGCCGTATCTTCCAGGAGAAGAGCGCACCGGACATCATCAAGCAGATCCTGAACGAGCTCGGGCTCGGCGGCGACGAGTATCGTCAGGTGCTTCAGGGCAATCATCCGACGCGGGAATACTGTGTGCAGTATCGCGAGTCGGAGCTCGACTTCGTCCAGCGCCTGATGGAAGAAGAGGGGATCTTTTATTATTTCGAGCACAGCGACGATAAGCACGTCATGGTGATGGCCGACAGTTCGTCGGTGCACAAGGATGTCACGGATGGCGGCAATCTGGTGTATGCGGCCCGATCAGCCGGTCGCATTACCGAAGATCACATCTTCCGCTTTTCCTATTCCGAGGAGATTCGGCCCGGCGTCGCCATGCTGCGCGATTTCAACTTCAAGAAGCCCACGCAGAATTTGGACGGGACCAAAACGGGCGATATGGACAAGCTGCTCGAGTATTACGACTATCCGGGTCTCTACGAGGACGCCGGCGTCGGCCGGAGCCTCGCCCAGGTAAGGCTGGAGGAACTGCGCGTGCCGCGCAAGACGGCGCGAGGCGAGAGCGTGTGCGGCAATTTGGTGCCGGGCTACAGCTTTACGCTGGAAGACTTCCCGCGCGACGACCTCAACAACAAGTATCTGATCGTCTCGCTGCTGACCACCGGCGCACAGCCGCAGGCCCTGGAGGAGACCGCTGGCTCGGCGGGCTCCGAGTTCTCCAACGAATTCATGTGCATCCCCTTCGACGTGCCCTTCCGGCCGGCGCGCCGTACACCCAAGCCCTTCGTGCAGGGGGCGCAGACGGCAATCGTCGTCGGGCCGTCGGGAGAGGAGATCTACACCGACGAATTCGGCCGCATCAAGGTCCAGTTCCACTGGGACCGGGAAGGTGAGAGCAACGAGAAGTCCTCCTGCTGGATCCGCACCAGCCAGGCCTGGGCCGGCGCGGGGTGGGGCTCGCTTTGTCTCCCGCGCATTGGCCAGGAGGTGATCGTGGACTTCCTGGAAGGCGATCCCGACCGCCCCATCGTCACCGGTCGCGTCTACCACGGCACCAACCGCCCGCCGTACGCACTGCCGGACAACAAAACGATGACGGCACTCAAGTCCAATTCATCCAAGGGCGGCAGTGGTTTCAATGAGATCAGACTGGAGGACAAGAAGGGCTCCGAGCAGATCTTCGTCCATGCCGAACGCAACCAGGACGTGCGCGTAAAAAACGACGCGCTGGAGTGGATCGGCAACAATCGGCACCTGATCGTGAAGAAGGACCAGCTCGAGCAGGTAGAGGAGAACAAGTACCAGCTGGTCAAGAAGGACAAGGTGGAGAAGATCGAAGGCGACCTGCACGAGACCGTCAGCGGCGATCGCATGCAGACGATCTCGGGAGACCAGAATTTGTCCGTGCGCGGCGACCGCAAGGAGGCCATCACCGGCGAGGACAATCTCAAGGTGACCGGCAGCCATAATGTCGAGACCAGCCAGACCCTGTCGCAGAAGGCGGGCATGAACGTCTACACGAAGGGCGGCATGAACATCGGTATCGACGGTGGCATGGGCGTCCATGTCAAGGCCGGGATGAATCTGGTGCTGGAAGGGGGTACCAATGTCACCCTCAAGTGCGGGGGCTCGTCCATCGCACTGACCCCGGCCGGTATCTTCATCGCCGGCGCGCCTCTGGTGAACATCAACACCGGCAGCGCCGCGGTGCCTGGCGGTGGCTGCTCCCCGAAAGCGCCGGCATCGCCGGCCAGCCCCAATGAGCCCGCTGAGGCGCAGGTGGCCGCAGACGACCGTGCCGGCAAGATCGCCAAGCCGAAGAAGGCCGAGCGTCCGCCGAAGCCGCTGACGTACAGCGCACAGGCCATCACGCTGAAGGCCGCCGCCCAGTCCGGCGCCGCCGTCTGCAAGGAGTGCGAGGCCGCCCGCCGAGAGCAGCAGTCGTGACCCGGGGAGAGGCTGATCGATCAGTGCTTGCCCTGGGCAACCGTACCTGACACCAGATTGCCGGGAGACCGCATGGACACTCTGCCAGATTCATGGATACAGGCCCTGCGATCGGAATATTTCGCCGACGAGGGCCTGGCAACCTTTATGCTCGTCGATGGCGCGTCAGTGGCCGCGCTGATCGATCATTTCTATGACGACGAGCCCGAGCTCTCCTGCCTGTTGTCGGGCCGGCTCGAGCCGGATATGCAGGAGGTTGCACCCTACCTGGTGCGGCTGCGCGATGGCGAGCCTTTCACCGAGTGGGTCCTGCGCTCGGCGCTGGGACATCACTGGGGGGTCGTTCTGCGCGCGACGGCGGAGCTCGCGGTGCTGGAGCGGCGCTACCGCAAGCTGCTGCGGGTGCGGGGACCGGACGGCGAGCCCTTGTTCTTCCGCTTTTACGATCCGCGCGTCCTACGGACCTTTCTGCCCACCTGTGAGCACGACGAGCTGGAAACCTGGTTCGATGGCGTGCGCTACTACTACGCCGAGGCTGCGGAGCCGGGCGTGCTGTTGCGTTTCGGCACCGACGGCTCCGGCGTCCAAGAGCAGGTGTTGACCCTGCCCACGGCATCATGACGCCGCGGGCGCACCTGGAGTATCTTGCCCATAGACGGCAATCATCAGCGAGGTGATCCCATGCCCCCTGCCGCCCGTGTAACCGACATGCATACCTGCCCGATGGTCAATCCGGGACCGGTGCCCCATGTCGGTGGTCCGATCCTGCCGCCCGGCGTGCCCACCGTGCTCATCGGCGGCATGCCGGCGGCGGTCGTCAGTACCATGTGCACTTGTGTCGGACCGCCGGACGTCATCGCCAAGGGGTCGATGACGGTAATGATCGGCGGCCTGCCAGCGGCGCGTATCGGTGACACCACCGCCCACGGCGGTGTCATCGTCACGGGATACCCAACCGTGATGATCGGCGGCTGAGAGGCCGAATTCCCAGCCGTACAGATACCATGAACCCATTGCGAACCGGACGGAGGTGCTCTGATGGCCCGTAAGCGTGTCTGGCTGACCTGGCTGCCCGAGGAGTCCAGCCCCGCAGATATCCAGGGCCTTGTCACGCTTCTTGGAAAATCCGGCCTCGAGGTGGACGGGACACCCTGGAATCGCGACGTCGCCAAGGCCGGCTGGCTGGAGACCGCGGAGGTCCTGGCCGAGCCGGGCCGCGCCGATGTCTGGCTCATCGTCGGCCGGCGCGACGATTTTCAGGCCGACGCGGTGCGCTACGGGCTGTCGCTGGCACAGGTCCTGTTGCGGGCCAAGCGTGCTGCGCCGCTGGCGATGTTGTGCGCCGGACTCGATGGCGCGCTGGCCCCGGAGGGCATGCCGATGCTGCTGCGGGATGCTGCCGTCGCCGGTGCGCCGTCTTCGACCTGGGGCGCCAAGACCATCGCCGCAGCGATGCGGCCGCCGCCGGCTGCCGCTCCGGAGCCGTTTCGGCTCAGCATCATCGCGCACTCGTCGCTGGGCCAGTGGTTCGAGGTGGGCCCGGCGGAGTCGGTCTGGAACGGGGCGTTGTTCGGGGTCGATGCGGGAGAGATCACCCATCACGGCGTCGGACCCCAAGGGCTGCTGCCCGAGCATTGCACGCTGGAGTATCCCAGCATGGGGCTGCGTATCGACGCCGGCGGCAGGGAATTTACCTGCTGCGCTGTGAAGAACCGGCTGGGGGCCGGGGAGTCCTACTTCGTTCGGGTCACCGGGATGCCGTCCCATATCCTGTTCGGCGAGCATCCGGAACAGGACGAGGCAGAAGTGCGCATTCTCGATCTGTTATAATTCCCGACCATAAAAGGGGCGGATACGAAAGGCAGGGAAAGAGAAGCGCGCGACGAGAGTCTTTCTTCTGGGAGTGGCCTTCACATTCCGCACCTGCCTGTCGACGACAGGTCCATGCTCGGCGACTGACCTGCCCCGGCTGCGACCGCTCAATGCTCCGGCATCGCAATGCCGGTGCGCGGGTGCAGTCGGTCCGCGACGAAGA
>Ga0316578_10000309_pt1 | contig 15020 bp, 15 predicted proteins | sample J0NA_2_FD_203076 | JGI IMG/M metagenome (GOLD analysis project Ga0316578, IMG submission 203076) | Rhizosphere microbial communities from salt marsh grasses in Alabama, United States - J0-2_160517rDrC | ecosystem: Host-associated > Plants > Roots > Rhizosphere | place: USA: Alabama | collected... | reverse complement strand
CGGTTAAAAAAATAAGCGTCAGTTATCCAGGATTTGAGCCAGATGCATGACCTTAATATCTGAGCCCATGCGGCTGAGCTTGCCCTGGATGTTCATCAAACAGCCCATGTCACAGCCCACCACTACATCCGCTCCGGTATCCATGATGTTTTTTACTTTATCCGTCACCATGGCATTCGAAATATCGGAATATTTCACCGAAAACGAGCCGCCGAATCCGCAGCAATAATCCGAATCCTGCATTTCGATAAAATCAAGGCCGGAAACGTTGTGAAGCAGTTTGCGCGGTTGCTCTCTGACACCGATGCTACGCAGCAGATGGCAGGAATCATGATAGGTTACCCTGCTCTCAACACGGGCGCCCAATTCATCAACTCCCAGGACGTCCACCAGATATTCACTAAATTCATAGGTACGATTTGCAAGATCCTGTGCCCGCCGCAACCATTGCGAATTGTTTTTAAACAACTCCTCATAGTGGTGACGCACCATGTTGACGCAGGAACCCGATGGACAGACAATTATTTCTGAATCTTCGAATACGTCAATGAAATGCTGGGCGGCAAAACGGGCCTGCCGGCGATAACCGGAATTAAACGCCGGCTGCCCGCAACAGGTTTGATCGGTTGGACAGGTTAACGATATGCCCAGTCGACGAAAAACACCCACCATGGCTTCGGCCACCTCAGGATATATGGTGTCAACTAAACACTGGATGAATAACGTAACCGTCTGCTTGTGACTCATTTTAAATTTTCCAGCGAGCTTTGAATTCTTTATTCACCACAGAGCACTCAGAGATAACCATAAAAAAATCGACCCTCTGTTCCCGCCATATTCAATCTCTGTGATCTCTGTGGCCTCTGTGGTAAATAGACTAAAATGAGAAAAACGAAAATCTGATTCGAAAGCTATAATGAACGACAAAAAAAATCCAGCATAAAATCACATCGTAATGGGTAGTGAACCGATTTTCAATCTGGCGTGAAAGGCTTGCTATAAAAATTATTTCTGGTAAGATATTCAACTGTTAGGAGAATTCAGGAATGACCGAACAAAAAACGGCGCTACTGGAACTCATTGATAAAATAGAGCATCTGGGACAATTTCAGGACCGCATCGATTTTCCGACATCCATCGGGCAGATATGGGAGGTCTTTTTGGATGATGTCCGAAATTTAATTGAAATTGAAGTTTGTGCCCTTTTTGTCGTTGATGACGATTCCCATGAATTTGTTTTAGAGTATGCCTACCCTGAAGACAAAAAAACCATCTGCAAAAAGGAAATCAATTATCAAATCGAATGCGGTATCTTTTCCTGGATAATCAACAGAAGACAACCGGCCTTAATTCCCGCTCTGGCCTTTGAAAACGAAAAATCAATTGTCATGTTGCCGCTTTCCACCATTAAAAGAACCCTGGGCGCCGTTATGGTTAAGACGCCCATCAAAGAAAGCGCTATGACCCATGAAAATATGAAGCTTTTGACCATGCTGGCCAAACAATATTCGCTGGTGCTGGAAAACACGCTGCTGTATGATCGACTAAAAAGGAAGCATAAATCCCTGGAAAAAGCCAACGGCGAGATCAGACTATTATCCAGAAAAGATTCTCTGACCGGATGTTACAATCGCGGCTATCTCAACGAACACCTGCAACACGAAATTAAGCGTGCCTCCCGGTATCATCACCCCCTCTCGGTGGCCTTATGTGACATCGATCATTTCAAGCGGGTAAATGACACCTTCGGTCATCTATGCGGCGATATGGTCCTCAAAGAATTTGTGAATCGCCTCATGTCTCTGATTCGCTCCGACATGGACTGGCTGGCACGTTATGGCGGCGAAGAATTTTTGCTGGTCCTGCCCGAAACCACTTTTAAAAATGCCAGCGGTCTGGCAGAAAGACTTCGCAAGCAGATTTCTAAAAAAGTATTTAAATGGGAAGGAGAAAAGATATCGATCACTGCCAGCTTCGGAGTAACCGGCTTTGACAAGCACCGGCCCGACGAAGATTTTTCGCGGGATGACCTGATCGAAATGGCGGATCAATATCTTTATCAGGCAAAGAACTCGGGAAGGGACAAAGTCGTCAGCGGACCTTTGGTCTTTAAAGATTAACGACGGGATTTCTTTCTTTGCTTTATTTTTTCAAAGCCCGCTTCAACAACCGGTTGAATTTTATTCAATTTTATCGGCTTGGTCAGGTAATTATCAAATCCCACCTGTTTTAGCTTCTCCAGATCGTAAAGATCCGCATACCCGGTTAGTGCAATGATGACCGATTGTGAGTTTCTTTCTCTAATTCGCTGGCAGAACTCAACGCCGTCCATATCGAGCATAATCAGATCCGTAATAATCACCGGAAAGTCCTCATTTTTCATAATGGCAAGTGCCACCTCCGGAGATTCGGCCTCAGCCACCTCATAGCCTGCTTTGGAAAGAAGCTTGAGTAAAAGGTCTCTCTGAAAGTCCTCGTCATCAACTACCAATATTTTCTTTTTCATTTGAAACGCTCGATTTAGGTAGAAATACCTTCAACATGCGCATGAAATTTAACGCCGAAACCGTCGGGTATCTTTCGGACAACTTCACCGCCCACCTTGACATAATCTCTGGATTTTGGTCGCATGAATGATAACATAAGCTGTTCGCCGACGGGAAGGGTTTCACGAGTTTCAATCAGCAAACCGCCTGAACTGATATTTTGAATAAAGCCACTAAAGGCACGATCCGGAGTTGCAAAGTCTACCGGCATAAAATAGGGTTTCCGGGCGAATTTTCTTCTTCCCTGTGAATGCTTTGCTTCCAAGTCTTTTAACAGGGTGCGGCGGTCTTGGAAGGGCATATCTAAAATGATCTCAAATAATCGAGCGGTTATTACAGAAATGTTCGGCTCGTTTGAATGGTTATCGGAAGATGCCATTAGCGAGATCCTTTAGTCATTGTATTAACCGCAGGTGGGAAGGTCGCTCAGATGTGTCAATCGTCTGTTTTACATAGTAATATTGATATTATAGTAATTTTATGACAATGTCAATTTAAGATTGGAACAGCCTATCAGGTTTCGGGTGTCAGGAAAATACAGAGGACAGAGTACAGAAAACAGATGACAGACGACAAATAGCAGGCCGTTTCTGTTTTCTGTCATCTGACTTCTGTCATCTGTTTACTATTTGACTACTTGAGCCAGCGTCCGGAAGGCAATGTCTTCAGATGTTTTACTCTAGCAGTTGCTCCCTTATTTTTGTTAACATCTCCTCGGTCAGCCCCGCTTTTGATTTGAGGTACTCGATGGCAGAACCATATTTTTCGCGCAGGTGAGCCAGCAGGGCTTCAATGCAGTATCGCGGTGCTGAAAAATAGGGGGAGATTTTTTCCCGGTCGATGCCAGCAGCATCAAATTTGGCATAGAGCCCATTGACCACGTCACGAATATAGATATTGGAAAGGCCATGGTCGTGGATGACGGTCTTTTCCGGAACCCCCAGAGAAAGCAAAATAAGCGCTGCACAGGTGCCGGCCCTGTCCTTGCCGCCGGTGCAGTGAAAAACCAGCGGCAGATGACCGGGGTCTGCCAGGCACTTGAAAACTTCACCCCAAACAGGGGCGAATTCTTCGATATTTAATATATAACCCTCAATTAAAAATTCTTTGGTCAACCAGCTCGTATCGCCTCTTTTAAGCTTTTGAAACAATTCTGTAGGATCCGCTTTTAGATTGTCGATCGGCAGGTGCAGGCGCTCACCGGACCCATCTTTCGGAAATCGATCGGGCCTGCGCTGGGCTTCACTCGATGTCCGAAAATCGCAAACACAGTGTATTTTCATGCGCTCCAGAAAATCGATGTCGCGCTCCGTCAGGTTCGACAGATGATCAGAGCGGAAAACCTTGCCCCATTTTAAGCGTTGCCCTGCGGTGGACGCATAACCGCCAAGGTCTCTGAAATTTACCGCCCCTTGCAACGGCAGGCGTCGTTCACTGATAACCCTGGCGTTACCCTTATCTGGAACGATTTCAAAGTAGTGGGGCATATCCGAATTCAGCCCTGAAATTTCGACGGCGGTTTCGCCTTTTATCCGGTATAAGGGCGCGTTGCGCTTAATGGTTTCGGGTGAATCCCCATGATAAATAGAAACCTGAAGGTCTTTGAAGCGAGTTTTCCAGCTGATGCGCACGCTGGCTTTAGCGACGCGTTCAACAGATGCTTCGAATAAGTGTGCGGCGTTTTCAAATACGGCCATTAAATTATATCCCGCAAACCGGTTGCATTGACTTTTTGGGAAGGAATTAAAAAGTGAATTTTTCGATCCTGCGAATCAACCATTTTTCCTCCAGTGTACCTTACCCGCTAGTATTCCATACCCGCAAAATATATCAACTAAAAATTAATGACTGCCCATCCGGACACTATCTCATAAATAGTACGGTGATGTTCTGGGTTCAGAGGTTCAAGGGTTAAAGCGCTTGTTCAATTGGTTTTATTTGTCTTATTGGTTGAATTGGTTGGTCAAAATCGAACCAATTGAACAAATTGAACCAATCAAACCAATATAACGAGTGCGCGAAGCAGCACGATTGGAGGCGTCTTTCTTTGACATAAAAAACAGAATGCCCTATGATTGGCTGACATTATTGAAAGGAGTGAGAAGCAAGGTCTTATGAGTGAGTTCTGGGACTGGTGGCAACACCTGCCGCAACACATTAGCCCGGTTATATTTGAAATCGGCTGGTTCAGGCTCCAGTATTACGGGCTGATGTATATCGTCGCTTTTGCCTTCACCTATTTTCTGGTGCTCTATCGCATCAAACACGAAAAGCGGTTCGGGTTCTCAAAAAATCAAGTTAATGATTTAACCACCTATGCCATTGTGGGCCTTATTATCGGCGCACGGCTCGGCTATGTATTGTTCTACAATTTATCCTATTACCTGCGCCATCCGCTCGAGATTTTTCTCCCCTTTTCGTTTTCAAACGGTTTTACCTTTACCGGCATCTCGGGCATGTCGTATCATGGTGGCCTTATCGGGGTATTGCTGGCCGTTTCCTGGTATGTGCGCAAAGCCAAAATTAACTACTGGGATGTAATGGATTTATATGTGCCGGTGGTGCCGCTGGGCTATACCTTTGGGCGGCTTGGAAATTTTATAAACGGGGAATTATTCGGCCGAGCAACCACCTCACCGATCGGCATGTATTTTCCACAGGCACCAGATAAAGTGCTGCGGCATCCCTCTCAGCTCTATGAGGCCGGCTTTGAGGGGGTTTTTCTTTTTGTCATTCTATGGTGTATCCGCAAAAGGAGCTTCCCACAGGGCGCCATGCTGGCTTTATATATTATCGGTTACGGAACGGTCCGGTTTTTCATCGAATACTTTCGGGAGCCGGATGCGCAGCTGGGTTTTGTTTTATTCTCATTTTCCATGGGACAGATACTTTGTGCGTTGATGATTGCCGGTGGAATTGTCCTGTATTTATATTTGCGGCAAACTGAGCAGGGGGTGAAAAGTCCATGAGAGGAGACGCGGTATGAAAAAACCACTCGATGGCATTAATGTGCTGTATCCAACCCCCACGACCATAGTGGGTGCAATCGTCGAGGGCAGAGTGAACTTCATCACCATTGCCCATATCGGCATTGTCAATCATGCCAGGCCCTATCTGATATCATTGAGTCTCGCAAAAGCGCACTACACCAATGCTGGTATCAAAGAAAATAAGGCTTTCAGCGTCAACATCCCCAATGAGGACCTGGTTGTCGAAACCGACTATGTCGGGATTGTGAGCGGTAAAAAAACGGACAAATCCAGTATATTTGAAGTTTTTTATGGCAATCTTGAAAATGCCCCCATGATTGCTGAATGCCCGATCAATATGGAGTGCAAGCTCTACGATGTTTACGACACCCCCACCCATGATCTGTTTATCGGTGAAATTGTCGAAACCTACGCCGATGAATCCGTGCTTAAAAACGGCAAGGTGGACCTTGCCCGGGTAAAACCGCTGCTGTTTGACATGAGCAGTATTAAATACTGGTCGATCGGCAAAACGGTTGCCGGCTGCTGGAACATTGGCAAGCAATTAAAGAAAAAATAGAATTGTTTGAAATTGCTGACCGTGTAAAAAATGGAAACCGTACCAAAAGCGGAAATTGAAAAGCGCATCAGCAGGTTTCAGGCCCAACTGGCTGCCGCCAGCCTGGATGGCGCCTTTATTTTGCAAAACGCAGACCTTTTCTACTTTAGCGGAACCATTCAAACCGCTGTCTTGTTCGTGCCTTCCATTGGCGATCCTGTCCTGATGGTTCAAAAAAACCACGAACGCGCCAAGCTTGAATCCTCGTTAAACGATGTTATTCCGGTTAAAAATAAAAATCGAATCCCTCAGGTTCTCAATGATTTTAAATTTGATCAAATAACAGCAGTCGGACTTGAAATGGATGTCCTGCCGACCAATTTTTACCTCTGGTTTCAGCGAACCCTTCCGCAATGCCGCTGGACGGATATATCCGGCATCATCCGTAAACTGCGTATGCTCAAGTCGGTATATGAAATTGAACAGATTGAAAAAGCCACGGCCATTCTGCATACCGGATTAACCCAAATCAAAAGTGTGATTCACGAAGGGATGACCGAGCTTGAAATCGACGGCCATCTGGCCATGATCGCCCGCCGCGAAGGGCATATGGGCACCTTACGAATGCGAGGCTGGAACCAGGAAATGACCTACGCGCATGTGCTGTCCGGTGACAGCGGTTCAGCTGTTTCACTGCTAAACAGCCCCCATGGCGGCACCGGCAACACGCCGGCCATGGCCCAGGGTGCCGGTTTTCGCAGGATAAAGAAAAATGAACCCATCGGTATTGATTACGGCGTGGCGGTTAACGGTTATGTCGGCGATCAATTTAGAACCTATGTCATCGGCGATCTTCCTGACCCTTTGAAAAAGGCGCACACCTGCGCCCGGGATATTCTGTCCCTTTTAACTCAAAAAGCCCGTGTCGGAGTTCCATGCGCCGAGCTATATGCAGTGGCGGCGGCAAAAGCCACGCAAGAAGGCCTGGGGGATTTTTTTATGGGATACGGCGAGGGGCAGGTCAAATTCATCGGTCATGGAATTGGCCTGGAAATAGATGAGTACCCCATCATTTCAGCGCGGTTTGGTGCCGTTTTAGAAAAAGACATGGTTTTGGCCCTGGAACCCAAGTTTGTCTTTCCCCAAAAGGGGGTAGTGGGGATGGAAGATGACTACCAGGTAACATCAAATGGTTTAAAAAGACTGACTCGAACCGATCAAACTTTAATTCAAATATGAAACTTTCCGCAGTCCCGCTGCAAGCGCGACAGAGGACTGCGGGGCGAAGGCGTATAAATTTCAGAAAACCCAAAGGGATCTGGCTGACCGCCGGTCAAAACGAAATCGATCCGGTTTGATCAAAACAGATGCGACTCGAATTAAAGGAATTAAATTACAAATATCCGGGATCCGTCGGCGATGTATTCCGGCAGCTGAACTGTCAGGTGACCGAGCCGGGCTTCCACGCCCTGTTCGGACCTTCGGGTGTCGGCAAGACGACCCTGGCAAAAGTGATTGCCGGCGATATCAGAGGCTTTGGCGGAGAAATTAATCTGCAACGCATCCATCAAATCCTCTACACGTATAACCTCGAAAGGATTCCAGGTTGGTACTGTATCCGTGAGCATCTGGAATCGATCACGCCCGAATCCAACCGGCAGCGCCTGCAAGATCTGGTGGATTCATTTGGGCTTCAGCCTTGCTTGAACTCGCGTTTTAGCCAACTCTCCCTGGGGCAGCAAAACCGCACCAATTTAGCCCGCTACCTGCTGCAGGATTTTGATTTACTGATCATGGATGAAAGCCTGGCGAACGTAGATGAAATCACTAAAGAAAAAATAATTTTAAAAATCAAAGCCCTGTTTCCACAACGCTGTTTCTTATATATCTCCCATAATGTGGTTGAAGTTTCGAAATTTTGCAAACAGATCCTTGTGTTGCGCAGCCACCATAAGGCCCCGCAGGCCGTGTCACTTCAAGGTCAGGATTTTAATGGCCAGCGGGTATTGAAAGAAAAGGATCTTGAGCAAAGCATGCTGGAGATCGTCAATGCTTCATAGGCGCGTATATCAATTTTTGATAATCTATTTCACCGGCCTCGCCGCCCTGATGCTGATGAAATATAGCCTGCACCTGTCTGACTACACCATCCCCGGTGTTACTGAAATCTGGACCACCTGTCGCCGCTATTTCGCGTTATACCTGATGGCGGTGCTCAACACCCTGTGCGTTGCAATTCTGGGCCACCTGTTGTCGATATGTATGGCAACTATTGTGGGAATAATCGGTCGGCTGACCATCTGGATCGGTTCGTTTATCCGGGTAGCCGCTTACAATATTCAGGCCTACCCGATCGTAGCCGTGGCGCCGATTATATTTATCTTGCTGGGAGACGGACTTTCCTCCCGGCTGCTCATTGCGGCGATGATCTGCTATTTTCCTTTACTGCTTTCTTTTATCGGCATATTGTCCGAGCCCGTCAAGGAAATCGAGCACTTCTTTGAATCCACCCGCCGGATGAACTGGGGTCTGCAGGTCAAAATCCGGGCATTTGAAAATATCCACAAGCTGATTACGGTTATTGTTGGAAGCGCCACTCTGGCCATGGTGGGCACGATTGTGGCAGAATTTATTGCAGCCAATGCCGGTATCGGGTACAGTATCCGCATCGCCCTTTACCAAAGTGATCTGGCGAAAATACTGGTGGCGCTTTTTTTAATCGGTATATGCACGTCTATATACCTGGTTTTTCTTGAATGGCTCGGGTGGTTTATTAAGAAACGGTTCGGTACAATATAAAGGGGGTAATTTATGCAGCGAAAACTTCTTCAGAAAATCGGTTTGCTGGGGATCACAATGATCCTTATCCTAGCTCTGGCGGGGTGTGCGCGGGATGATGAAAAATCCATGGAAGAAGTGAACTACCGCCTCAAGTGGCTTTTTAATATTAGCGTGGTCGGGGATCTTTATGCCCATGACAGCGGGTTATTTGCTAAAAATGGCCTTAAGGTAACCGTCAAACCAGGCGGTCCTGAAAAAGATGCCATCAAAGAACTGGAATTAGGCCACGCTCAGTTTGGGGTGGCATCCGCCGATCAGGTGATTCGGGCGGTTTCCAAGGGAGCTCCGATTGTTGTCATCGCCCAGCTTTTTCAGATCAATCCCCTGCACTGGATTTATCGGCCGGATAAAACACCGCTCAAAACGCCGCAGGACCTGAAAGGCAAAACCATCGGCATCACCCACGGAGGCAATGATGAGACTATCATGCGTGCGCTGCTGGCAAAATATGATATCCGAGAAAGCGAGGTGAAGCTTTTCAGTGTGCGCTACGATTATACCCCTTTTTACCAGGGTAAAGTCGATCTGTGGCCTCTTTATCGCAATGCCCAGGCCCCTATTATCGGTGCCAAGCTGCAAAAAGCCGGGGAACGCTTTGCCCTGATGGATCCCAGCAAGTTGGGCATCCGTTTTGTTGCCAACTCAGTGGTCACCACCCGCAAAATGCTTGAGGAACGCCCCGAAACGGTTAAAAAATTCACCCGGGCATTGCTTCAAGGCTGGCAGGAAGTCCTGAAGCCCGCTAATGAACAAAAAGCGATTGATACCGTTTTAAAATACAACAAAGAAACGCCCGAGGAAATTGTAAGGCAGCAACTGCCCGCAACCCGCATCCTGATGATGCCGACGCCGGATTTTGAATTCGGGAAAATTGATTCGGCCGCCTGGAGGCAAACCGAAGAAATCATGCTGGCCCAGAAGCTTATCCCGGTGCCGGTATTTGTGGAAAAACTGCTGAAGCCTGTTGGAGAAAAATAAACCGTCTCAAGGAGAATTCACATGATAAAAGCAGTCGGCCATCTGGGAATTGCCGTAAAAGATATCGATGCCAGTTTGAAAGCGTTATCTAAAATTGTAGATTTTCAATCTCCGACCATAAAAGAATTTCCTGAAAACAAAATAAAATGCGCTGTTGTCGAATTGGGCGGAATTAGCTTGGAGTTTATCCAGGATTCAAGTGAAGATGGAATGATGGCGCAGTTTATCAAAGAAAAAGGAGACGCCATTCATCATTTCTGCCTGCTGACGGACAATATCGAAGACGATGTTGAAGCCCTTAAGCAGCGCGGAATTGAAATGCTGGATCAAAAACCAAGGAGGGGCTTGCGCGGCAAAAAAATTGCCCTGACTAAACCCAGCGCCTTAAACGGGATAACGATTGAACTATCCGAACCTTAACACAAGGAAGAATTAAAATGACAAAACGAAGCGATTTAATGACCAAGGGGCCTGAAAGAGCACCGCATCGCTCACTGTTAAGAGCAGATGGCTTCACAGACTGGGAACTGAACCGCCCGATCATCGGTATTGCCAATTCGTTTAATGAAATCATACCGGGGCACATGCATCTGGATAAACTGGTCGATGCCGTCAAGGCCGGTATTTATGCTGCCGGCGGCACACCACTGGTTTTTAATACCATTGGCATCTGCGACGGAATCGCCATGAACCATGCCGGCATGAAATATTCACTCCCCAGCAGGGAGCTCATTGCCGATACCGTTGAAACCATGGCAGTTGCCCATCCCTTTGACGGTCTGGTTCTGCTGGCATCCTGCGACAAAATTATTCCGGGGATGCTGATTGCGGCTGCCCGACTTAACATTCCCTCTATTTTTCTGTCCGGAGGTCCGATGTTGCCGGGCAATGTTTACGGGAAAGATACGGGACTCGACAAGGTTTTTGAGGCTGTCGGCCGTTTCAAGAGCGGAAAAATCTCCCAGGAAGAACTGGATACATTCGAATGCGCCGCCTGTCCCGGCGCCGGTTCGTGTTCGGGGATGTTTACGGCCAACACGATGAATAACCTGTCTGAGGCGCTGGGCATGTCCCTGCCGTTTAACGGCAGCGCTCCGGCTGTTTTTTCTGAGCGGATATGGCTGGCCAAAGAAACCGGCTATAAAGCCGTGGGCCTGGTAGAAAAAGACCTGAAGCCGCGGGATATTATGACACAAGATGCATTTCACAATGCCATTGCGGCCGATATGGCGCTGGGCGGATCGACCAATACAGCCTTGCACATTCCGGCCCTGGCATACTATACCGGATTGGATTTAACCCTCAAAGATCTTGACCCGTTTACCGCTAAAGTTCCCCACCTGACCTCGATCGCTCCCGCGGGCCCCCACCATGTTGTGGATCTTTTTTACGCCGGCGGGATTCCCGCCATTTTGGCCGAACTGCAAAAAGCCAACCTCATCAAATCGGAACCGCCGACGGTTTACGGGAAATCGCTCGGGGACATGCTGGCCGAAATCAACGCCGGTGTGAAGGATTATGGGGTTATTCGTTCAATTGAAAAGCCGGTTCACGCCACCGGTGGACTGGCCATCCTGACCGGAAACCTGGCGCCCGATGGCGCCATTGTCAAGCAGGCCGCCGTATCTGAAGAGATGCTGACCCATTCCGGACCAGCCCGCATTTTCAATTCCGAAGAAGATGTGTTCGAGGCCATCATGGACGGCCAGATCAAAAAGGGCGATGTGATTGTCGTTCGTTATGAAGGGCCCAGGGGCGGACCCGGCATGCGTGAAATGCTGTCACCGACTTCGGCCCTGGCCGGCATGGGCATGGATAAGGAAGTGGCCCTGATCACCGATGGTCGCTTTTCCGGTGCCAGCCGCGGAGCGGCCATCGGGCATGTTTCACCTGAAGCCGCCGCCGGTGGCCCCATCGCGGCTCTGCGCGAAGGCGATATTGTCGAAATCGATATTCCCAATAAAACACTCAACGTTCAGCTCACCGCCGCAGACATCGATCAAAGGATTGCCGGACTGCCGGAATTTGAGCCCAAGATCAAAAGCGGTTATCTCGCCCGCTACGCCCAGATGGTTTCCAGTGCTGACAGAGGTGCGGTCTTCCAACGGTAGCTTCAGGGCCATTTTAGTTTCTCACCGCCGAGACGCAGAAGTCGCAGAGATATTTTTTTTATTTTTAACCCGCAGGGTTGAGCAGTTTTGTTTGGTCGGAGGCCGACATTTAATTCATAGGATCCGATCGGTCGTCCCGCTGATAGCCGGGCATCTCAGCTACAGGGCAAAGAAACTTTCTCTCTGCGCCCTCTGCGTCTTTGCGGTGAGCAAAAATCAAAACCAACACCGGAACCTTAAATTTGAGTACTGAAGACCTGTATAACCAGCGGTTAACAAGAATCCTAAAAGCCGTAGCTCTCGAAGCGCCGGACCGTACACCGGTTGTTCTGGAGTATTCTGGATTTGCCGCCTATGTCACTCAAACCTCCATGGCGGCGTATCTAAGGTCACCCAAAACCAATGTTGACACCATGATTCAGGCGTTTCACATCGTCGGTGAAGGTGATGCGATCAACTATGGTTCTTTCTGGCCATATACGCTTTGCTACGACTTTATGGCCAAGGTTCGCGTGCCGGGTGTGGATTTGCCGGAAAATGAGATGTGGCAGGTGGCCGAAACCGAGTTAATGGGCAGGGATGACTATAACCGTATCCTGGATCTTGGATGGCCAGAGTTTTTTAAAAAAATGATGCACGAGCATCTCCTTAACGAGGTGCCACCCGAATATTCTTCGCCAAAACGCAAATCCGTTAATGTGCGCGCTGAATGGCAACGTCTTGGCGTACCGGTGTTGACCGGCGGCGACATCACAACGCCGGTTGAGCTACTGTGCGGAGGCCGGTCGCTGCTGGAATTTGCGATGGATCTGCTCGAAATTCCGGATAAAGTCCAAGCCGCCATGGATGCCATCTTGCCGCATCTGGCACATAAAACAATCCAGCGGGCGAAAAATTTGGGTTACCCGCTGGTGTGGGTCGGCGGTTGGCGGTCGGCGCCATGTTTGTTATCACCGGCCATGTGGAATCGGTTTGTCTGGCCTTACTTCCGCAAATTGGTTTATGAGGTGGTTGATGCCGGTTTGATCGCATTATTGCATCTGGATTCGGATTGGACCCGTGAACTGGAGCGTTTCAGAGAACTTCCCCGGGGCAAATGTATCATGGCGCTGGATGGCGAAACCGATATTTTCCGGGCCAAAGAAGTCCTTGGAAATCATATGTGCATCATGGGAGATGTCCCCGCATCCATGTTGTTTTTAAACAATCCGGATGATGTTTACCAATACTGCTCCCGCCTGATCCGGAAGCTCGGCCCGCAGGGGTTTATTCTGCAATCCGGCTGCGATATCCCGGCCAATGCCAAACTGGAAAACGTCCAGGCCATGGTCGCCGCCGCCATCGGCTAACCCATAACAGTGACTAAAGTGAGCTAAAGTGCCTAGAGTGCCTAAAATTAATGTGTCGCTTTGCTCCATCATTTATAAAAGATAGGATTCCTTAACTTTAGTCACTTTAGCTCACTTGAAACTTTAGCGCACTCGGAATTTAAACCATTTGAACCGATTGACAGCACAGCCATCGGGAAAAATAAGCGCTTTTAAAACAAGTTTTAGGAGGTTATTTTGATGGGTGCCGGCTGAATCCAGCGGTTGGTAGCACCTTCATAAAACCATTTATCCGGAAAGCCGCGTCGCCGGGTAAATGTCGGGTTTTCAGCCCAATCCATCAGCTGCTCGTAGGCCAGTTGAACTTTGCGAAAAGTCGCAGCGTCGCCGCTATGATCCGGATGGTGAACTTTAGCCTGCTGCCGGTAGGCACTTTTTATGATCAGATGCAGCTGGGGCGAATCCAGGTCCGAACGGCCCAACTTTAAAAAAGTCAGCGACTTGGCCATACGAGCCGGTTTTACGATTTCAAACGGTTTAATGGATTTTGTAGTGCTCTTCTGATTTATGGCTTTTTCCAAAACATGCTGTGTGGCAATGTAGCGTTTGTTGGTCCGGCGCTTTTCAGCCCACCAGGCATTGCCCAGAACATTGGCCATCGTAACGAAGTCATCAACCGGTATTCGGCCGGGGGCTCGCGGAAAAAGAAAGCTGAACAGGCTCATCGACCCATAAGGCAATACGTCCAAAAAAAGCAACGATGTTGTAAAATAAAAGGTCGCAAACTTTGTATTCAGGGCTCTTAGCAAACCCGTCCGCATGTTAAGGCTGTAGCGCAACTTTTGACGGCACTCGATTGAACAGTATTTCCGCCGGCCCATGTTTTCATCGGTGCCGCAGGAGAGACACCGATTATTCAAATGGGCATGTGAGGCCACGAGATCTTTAATTGGGGCTGTTTTCATATCGGCTGCTCTATTAAATTGGGCGTTATCTTTTATGCGTTTAAATGAAATGAGATCTAATTTGATATCTCACCCATTATCGGAATACAAAATGAGCTTGCCATCGTATTCTAATATCGATTAACCAATAACCAATAACGCCGAATTGAGCGCTTATCGCTCAATTCGGACTCTACATACCATCTTAATATCTTTGAGGTCAAAGCACAACACCGGTAGGCCGGGTTTTTCAAAAAAATAGATGCCGGCTGGCGATCGATTTTAGATTATTTTAACTTGCTGTTAGGCGTAATATTTTGTAGAAGTAATATTATAAATCTAAGTATTTGGCGTGAGGGTCTGCCGCGCACAGACACCGATCGAATTAAAGAAACGAAACAGAAAGGGCTTCAGGAATATGACTCAAAAGACCTCTTTTTCAACGATTATGTGGTTTCTGATGATATTTGTTTTGTTCACCGCCTGCGGGGGGCAACAGCTGGAAGTTGAATCGATTTCAAAAACAGCGCATCCTCAGCAGCTGATCAACCAGCTGGACAATGATGTCGCCCTGGCACGCAACGAAAACATAAATATCCTGTCACCCACATGGTTTGCCAAAGCGGAGTCTTCTCTCAATGAGGCCAGAAGGCTTCTGGAAGAAGGTGCTGAACTGTCGAAAATCTTTGATGAAATTGCAACCAGCCGGGCGGAGCTTGATCGGGCCAAAAGCATTGCAGCGGT
>Ga0316578_10000308_pt1 | contig 15031 bp, 14 predicted proteins | sample J0NA_2_FD_203076 | JGI IMG/M metagenome (GOLD analysis project Ga0316578, IMG submission 203076) | Rhizosphere microbial communities from salt marsh grasses in Alabama, United States - J0-2_160517rDrC | ecosystem: Host-associated > Plants > Roots > Rhizosphere | place: USA: Alabama | collected... | reverse complement strand
GCCGGCGGCTCCTGCACGAGAGCCGCTCCAGTTTCTAAAAATCATTAAAACCAGTACCGTCAAAATCGGTGAAAGTGCAAAAATCCACTTAACGATAAATACGTCTGTCATATTGGCAACCAAACCTAAATCAGGGAAAAAATATACCAATAAAAATTGGTTGGGCCAATTTGGTACAGCGAAATGCGTATGTCAAATAGTTTTTATGATGATAATGTGCTGCCAGACGATTTTATGATTGAAAGCCGGGCGTTCTCACTCTTGTTGACATATCGCTGAAAGTGACTATTTATATTTCCAGGACGGGGGACATTATATTAGCTTTAATTTCAATCGGTTCCCCGATTCAAAACCGGTGCTGCCATTTTGTGGTAAAATATAGAAAATCCCAGCGAGGTAAACAACGTGGCCAATAAATATGCAGCAAGAAAGATGTTTGACAAAGCTGTCGCCGCTTATATCAAAAAAGATTTCAAGAAAAGCGTTGATTTATTCACGCGTGCGATAACGTATGACCCCACCCTGGCCCTATTTTATGTCAGCCGGGGAGCGGCCCGCCTAAAACTGGCAAAGGCGCGCGACGCCAAAGATGATTTTGACCGGGCGATCGCGCTGGACGCAGGATATGCCCGCGCCTATCACTTGCGCGGGATCGCCCATGAACAAATCGGAGAACTTGCCCGGGCCTTTCAAGATTTTGACCATGCCCTTGAGATCGATCCCGAATACGGTGCGGCCTACCATAGCCGTGAATCCATGCTTTCAAATTCAAAGCAGTCGAATCTGGCTTACGAGGAATTTGAAATAATCAATCACCTCATGGCCATGCGATTAACCGATTTTAACAAAAAGGTGCCGAGTGATCTGGCAATCTAGGAATCAGAGGTCAGAGGTCGGAAGACAGAAGTCAGAAAACAGAAGACAGAAGACAGATAACAGATGTTGGGGTATGAAAACGCCCACGGGCCATTAAACGGTTTTCACCAATCTGTATTCTGTCCTCTGACATCTAACATCTGTACTCTGACCTCTGTCCTCTGTTAATTACCTACTTCGGCTCGATTCCCTCCAGACTGATACCGTGAATATAATACTTGGAATCATTTAAGAAATGCAAAAAAATCACCACAAAGGCGATGGAGGCTTGAATCATCAGCGGTTTGTTTTGATATAAAATATCGAGTTGCCGCTGCAGAATTTTTTTGGAATTGTGCGCAAAATAGGTCGAAAACAGGCCATCCAGCAATTGACTGCGATCCGGTTTGGTGACCAGATCAATCCGGCCGCTGAAACAATAAGCCATGGCATCCAGAAGCAGTTTGCGCTGATCTGCCGTATCCTTGACGTGGAACCCGATCAAATGAATCAAGGTTCTTTGAGCCTCTTTCAAACTGGCATCGCAGACGGCTTCAAAAAGAACGCTTAAGGCACGATCACTGTGGATGGATTGATGCTGACGGATCAAGGACAGTAGTACGGTGTTTTTAAAGAGCTGGTATAGCCTGCGGGCGCCGTTCATGGCTGAAGCCGGTGCATGGTCATTGGCCGGTTTGTATCCGCGATAATTATTGACAAACAGCAACTGAAAGATGTTTTGAAAAAAGTCGACCCCGGCCAGCGGATCTTCAAGGTCAATTCGCATGTCCAAGGTGTTGTCCAGACGGTCGGCCAATTTCACATGAACCAGTTGGGGGGAATGGCCGGCGTTATCAAGCATACGACCGATATATTGGTAATAGGATTCCTTTTTAATTCGCGTTAATGCAACAATATTGCCGAGCAGTTTTGACTCACCTTCATCACCCATGCGCTCCAGCAGGTTATAAAGCCGGCCCTCCATATCGATCCATTCATTGGCTTCGAAATCATAAGGATTGATATCCTCCATAATGTCGTGAAACAGGACGCTCAGCAGATCGACCAGGTTCAGCCGATCTTGATAACGTGCAAATAGCGCCGTTGCCCGCAACGGATGCAACACGGCCATGGGCCCCAGACGTCGTCTCTTCTGATGGTAGGCGCTGAAAAGATAACCCAGTGCATCCATCAAAATGCCTTTGCTCCCTCTGTCTTTTGAGTCTTGCGAATCCAGCGTTTTTCCGCCGATGATATACATCATGACGTTGTAACGATTTAATGATGCGGCGCTCAGGTTATAATTAAGGACTGAAGATAATTTTATAAATTCAGTTAAATCATATTGAGGCATGGGGTCTTCCTTTTTTAGCTAAAACTGGCTTCCGGTCGCTGGTACCTGCATTCTGGCTCTGCTCTTTTCGCCCTGCGCTTTAAGGTTTAAGGTGGCAATAAACAGATGACAGAGGACAGAAATCAGAGGTCAGACAAGATGCTTCATAATCCAATTTTTATCGTCCGTCTTCTGTCCTCTGTCCTCTGACTCCTGAAACTTATTTGAGGCCGGAAACCATTAGCAAAGAACCAGAAGCCCAGAAACAATGATAAGGAATTTGGTTGAGTGAAGCTTAAATATACAGCATTTAAGCCTATTTGAAAACGGTGGGGACAAATTATTGAAATTCGATGACTAATTTCTCTACGGATGCAGTGATCTCGGCAGTGATATGGCTTAAGTCCTCTTTCTGAAATCCAAAATAGCGCAATGTTTGCGGGTCAATTTCAGGCTGTGATACACGACCCTCTGATTTAAAACCGGCTTCTTTGGCGATAAAATCCGCCAGGTGGACAATGAAGGCCAGTTCGTTATTTTCAGAGCGCGACGGGTAATGGTGATATCGGATGGCGGTCGATTGGTTTTCAGGATAGCGCCAAAACCGGACGGCACGCGACATGACCTCGGCGTGATCAAAACCCAAAACTTCCTTCTCGGCATCGATAAATTTCGGTTGACCGTTTTCTAAAGCCTTTTTAAACGCCTTTTTGCGCTCCACAACGTAGGGATCGAGGATAAGCTTGCCGGCATCGTGCAGCAATCCGGCGATAAATGCATCTTCAATGCATTCGGCGTTTCTCTTCTCGGCGATAATTCGGGATCCCAGGGCCACTGCCAGAGAATGTTTCCACAGATCACCGGGGTGCAGCATGTAACCTTTTAATTTTTTGCTTAAAAGCTGTGAAGAAGCAGCAATCGTAATCAGTTCGCCCAGCGTCTTTTGACCCAGCAATATGGAAGCATGCTGAATAGATGATACCATCCCGCTAAACCCATAATAGGCGGAATTGGCCAGCGCAAGAACTCTGGCGACAATGGCCTGGTCGTGTTCAATCACTGCGGCAAGGTCTTTAAGGCTCGAGCCGGGGTCTTCTATAATTTCCCGCGCTTTCAGAATAATATTGGGCATCGGCGGCAATTCGACCAGACCCCGCAATATTTTGCTTTTCAATGATATCGTCCTGGCATTTTCTTTGGCTTCGCCAATTGATGCGGTCAATCGAGTCGAGGAATCACTGGAAGAGGCCCCCTGGGCGTTCTCCGATTTTATTTCCACCGGCCGGGACAATTGGACATGGAAGTCCGCTTTACATATGGAACACGAGAGTTCCAGTGCCCGCTTTTGGGTAACAATCAAATCGCTGGAAATCGCACTGACTCTGCGGCAATTTGGACATTCTATTCTCATTGGAACCTTTTTTATCGACCGATTGTGGTGAAAAATCCCAAATGGGTCTATTCAGTTTAAATCACCTGCTCAACCTGATCCGAAGAACTATCAGTATTCTTCATAAATTCAAGATCGCTTTTGCTCCTTTGGGCCATGAGGGTTTCCACCGCCTCTTTCCGTAATCCCATCAGAATTTGATAAGCATTGTATTTCGTCTTGCAAAAAAAGATATCAAAGGGCTCTTTTTTCCCGGCGGCCCGGTAGATCCGTATCCCGGGAATATCATCTGTTCGAATGTATTCACTTGCAGCATTTATCAGCAGCGGTTCAATATCGCGCTTGTTCAGCCAGGGTATGCATGCGCCTTCCATGCCCAGGACCGGATCCATGATCGAACGAATCTTTTCAGTCACACCGCCAACCGCCAGAATAATATCACCGGTCAGGGAACCGGTAACGCCGTACCGCTGATTGACCGGTTGTTTGACAAAGTCGGAAATCAGCGCAATATCAATGGCGACAGACGCACTGTCGCCTTCAATGCCGCCATGCGCCTGAATATATTCCACGTACATTTCATAACCGACATACGGCGCCCCAATTTTATTTAATACTTTTTTAATTGAAGCCCTGACATTTTGGGCAGCGGCCTTGGCAATATCACCGATCTTTCCCGGGGCCACGACTTTATCCTGGTTTCCCAGGTTAATCTGACAATGAATCGGCAGCGGTTGGCCCACCATCTGACCGCTGGAACTTGAGTGGATGACGGCCAGGCCGACAACATAGCCGATCGAATCGGTCATCGAATCGATATATTTTTTTAAATATTTTTTATGTTCACTGATCTCTTTTGAAAGCCCCCCTTCCAGACTCAAATGCTCCTTAAGCGCCTGTTTGACATGTCGCGCTTGAACCAGCGCCGAATTTTCAAAAATAGCCTCAAACTCAGCGGTTTTGATAACACCATTTATCGGTCGTAAAATACTGCTGAGCTTTCCGTCCGAAGAGCGGCACCTCAGTTCCTTAATCAATTCAAGAACAGCACTTTTGTCAAACTCGCGTTCCTGCAACTTAAATTCTGCTGGAAGTGATTTGCCAAAAATATACTCGCTGCGCTGCCTGACACTTTCATAACCTTCCGTTTCAATGACCTCACCCCAGGAATCTTTAAACTCCTGCCCCAGGTTGAGAATCTCCTGCTTGATATACTGTGCAACCTGCCGAATATTCTCAGGTGTTTCCGGTACGGCACTTTCCATTCGGATAATTTCGCCTTTATCTTCAATGCGGCTGAGAAACGCACCTTCGCCTTCCTGCTGAAGATGTTGCAGCGTGTCATGGTTGCAGCAGGCCACGATAATATTGTCGGCTTTTAGATGATTCTCGGAGCGATCGGCGGCGCCGCTGCCGGTGTTTCTGCCGCCTTCAAGGATATATTGTTTGTTTTGCATAATCTCCAGCAATTCGGCCATGTAGCCAACCTTAATCAGGGTTTTTAATTCATCGATATAAATGATAGGAGATTTGGCGTGCGCTCCCAAATAGGCCCGTTTGTGACAGGGAGTTTCGAGATTGCCGGATTGGTATGGATCATGGCGAAAACCGCCCTTCATATTTCTGGCATCCGGCTCCGATATTCTGGCCATCAGGTCTTTATCTTTGCGGGGATCATATAAAATATCCGGCACCATATCATACAGGTGCTTGACGGCATTGCGGCGATCGCTGTTTGACTCTCTTTGAATTTTTTCCTGAGCGCGGTGATTGTTCTCCTGCATATACATGAAGATGGCGCCCATCCCAGTCAACCCGACAGCAATAAAGGCGGGCGGATAAAAAACACCTGCAGCAATACCAATCACCGTTGCCCACAGGAGCCCGCTTTTGGCTTTGTGGGCGGATTGGATTTGTTCTGCCAGACTGAATTCATCTACAGTCTCCCTTGCCAAATCAATGGCTTGGTTAAAACTTTCCAGCAGCGGTTCGATTTTTTGGGGCGCCTCATAGGCAATCCGCACATGGTTTTTATCTTTTCCGGGATAGGCAATGATGGCATCCGCGGGCCGCAAATAATCCCCCAGGGATTTTTGCAACACTTCTTTAAACATATTGGCCAGCATGGATTTGCCGGTACCCGGCCCCCCCACCATGAGAATGTGGCCCCGGTTTTGTGCGGTTTTACGAATGGCCCGCTTGGCCGTTTCCTGGAAAATGACGCGGTCAATCGGATCCTCTGGGATCTCTATCTGGGCGGTGTTATCGAAAAATTCAAGCCGCTCTTCCAGCTGTTGAGGATAATCCAATAACTCTTTTATCCATTCATAATCATTGTCTTTATAATCACTCATCATTGTTGCAACCTTCTATTGAATCCAAAAGGTAAAACCTTCCAGCTTCAGATACACCCACCTGCTTTTCAATTTCATTATAGACCTGGGGCAAATTTTTCCTCAGTAATTCCAACGCCCTTAAATCGTGAAGCACTGAGATCAGGGTGATCATTTTGTCTGCCGTAAAGTCTGGCTGCGGTATATAATTGAAAGAAATTCCGATCTGCAAATAATTTAAAGCGGGTCTGATCAGATTTTGCTGGTTTGAACTGGTTATATTCCCCTTTAATATGTTGCGGTAAATTGGGGGAAAGTGGGACTTGGAATAATCCACTTCGAGCTGTCGGTTAAAGAATAATTTCACAGGCTTTGCCTTTCCTTGGATGCAAAGGCCAAAAGCTTTTTTTAATTTCAAATCATCCGCCAGCGCCTGTTGCAGCAAAAGGATCAATTTCAACAGATGCACATCATCCAGACTGTATTCCACCGTATTTTTTAAATTCAATACGCAGCATTTGGCTTTTCCGTTTTGCCGATAGACAATGAGTCGATGGGCATGATCGGAATCATAGGCCGTAAAATCAAACCCCCGCATCTCAAACAGGCCGTCGCCGATATAGGCTTTGCGAAGCAGTACGCCCACATCTTTTGAAATATAATTTTGCATGTATTTTAATTTGTCTGCACTGCTGCCTTGAAGCTTTAAATAGGTAAAGCTGCCGCCAATATCTTTGCAGATACCGATGACATGCGCGATATGACCGGGATCGATCTGGGGCAGGCGCTTGGAAATAGAATCATATGAGCGCAAGGAGTCATAAATACTGTACAAGTGATTCTCGAGCGCTTTATCCTTCAGCGGTGGTATCTCCACCTTACAATGAGATAAGAGGATCTCCGGCGGAATCATATGCCCATTCCATAGATGGCGGAGTCTGCGGGGAAATAGACGCTTTATCTTATCAATAATTTTAGTTGCCAGCCGCTGTTCATAATGAATTTCACAACCGATTAGGCGTTTATCAACCTCGATGGGTTTCGGATCGAGCAGGTAATAGGCGATATCTGAAATTCGATATTCCTTTACCGCCTTTTCCTGTTCATTCTTTTGAGCGCCTTCAATTGCGCTCAGATCAATTTGCGAATCCATGCCTCCGGATATGATCCAGAGATCTGTATTGGGACTCGAAAGGCTGCGTTCATCTTTCGTATCTGCCACCTGTTGCTTCCTCTTATGATAATGATCAATCTCATCCCGGCCCGGCGGACTTTCATCCGGCACCATCACCATGCTGATCCCCATAACCGATCGGGTATAAATTGGGTTAGGGGACCAGAATCTCAGTTTATTAAAGTTAATATCGGCTCGTTTCTTAAAGACTTGAAATCTAAATACTATTTTGCCAGCTTAACTTCCCGGTTCAGTTCGGTGCGAGCTGATTTTAAGCTTGCCGGCAATACGGGCGCTGTCACGTCAAATCCGTGACTCCGGAAAAATTTTCTCGGCAGTCGGCTGACAGTCCAAAATTGTATTTTTATCTAACAGATTGAAATTAATAAGAAATATTTCGATTCGCACAGAATTTGATTTTGGTATAAATCTTGCTTTAATCATCGTTACCTTAAACTGAATAAAAATATGAGGAGGTTTTGCCATGTTAAAACGTTTGGTACTCGCTGCAGTTTTTATTATCTTTTTAATCGGCTGTGCCACTATGCCGAATGGACAGGCTACGCCCCAGGAGGTCATCGTAAAGGTCCAGGCAACAGACCCGACCAACGTCAAAGTTGCCCAAAAGGATGAGCCGGATCGAATTAACAAATCCATGGAAGTCCCCAATCAGGAAGGACATCTTTCGCAGCTATCTTTCATTTCTAACGAAACAGCCTTCGTTAAGATCTTTTCGGGTCTGTCGGTTTCTGATGTGACCCGACTCTGGAATGATCTGGTTGTCTTAGAAAACAACACCAAAATCCGGAATGTAAATTTGTTTATCAATTCACCCGGTGGGGACGCCTTTTCGGGCCTGGCGCTGGCCGATCAAATCGAACGCGCCCGGAGGAAAGGATTCCGCGTCACCGCTCACGCCTCCGGAATCATCGCCAGTGCCGCTGTTCCGGTTTTTGCGGTCTGCAACGAACGTTTTGCGGCCCCGGGCACGATTTTCATGGTTCATGAAGCCGCACTCTGGAAGTGGCCGGGACGTGAAACCGCATCGGATATTCGTTCTCAAAACGATTTGATGGAACTTTTGCGTGAACGATATATTGGAAAGCTGATTGCCAATAGCAGGTTAGATAAAGTCAAATGGGAAGAACTCGAGAAGAAAACCACCTGGTTTAGCGCTGAAAAGGCAATGGATTGGGGCCTGGTGGATAAGATAGAATAGGAACGCGTATTGCTGTGCAAAGGAGTGGCCGGTCAATGGTAAACGGCTAACTGGCAAAGTCTCATTCTTATTATTGAAACACAAAGAGAGACGGTCGATGATGAACAAACGGCCTCTCTCTTTTTTTTGCTTTTATCTAAAATTTAAAAAAGGTTCTAATGATGTTCCTCATAGCGCTTCACAAATTCTTCAACAATATAGTCGTGGATCCGCTTGCGGGCCTCGTCGGTTACACCTTCAAATTCAAGTCCTATCAGCATCACCGGATTTTTCGCAGTCGGTTTGCGCGACCAATCCACCCGGCTGTTGATCCAGGCCGGCGTTTTAGAAGCTGCCGTATGGGGCCGGGGTATCAGGGTGTCAAGATCAATACCGACTTTAGAATCGGCAGTCGCTAAATTGTCAATCAGTTGCTGGGTATCCTGGAAAATTTCAAGACAGAGCCCACCCTGACTTATATTTTTCGTCGTTGCCGTATAGGTTTTGCTCATTTTATCCACAGAAATCTTGAATCGCACCGGTAAGGATCTTTCGAGTCTGACATAGGCTCTGCGTTCTTTGCCGCTAAATGATTTTAACGTCATTTCTATGCTCCAATATCAAATGATTACCCCCGCCTAATTCGTATTGACTGAAGTCAACCCGATCCCCGGTTGCGTTTCCGTGATGGTGGGCCGACAAGGCATGACCGCATTGTGCTCAACGAAGTGTTCCATATTTAAATATAGGCAAACTTGCGCCAAAATGCAAATTTATTCAATGGATTGCGGTTGGCCAGTTAAGCCCGTTGAAAGCGGAAAAATATCTTATTTTTATATCCGCCTGCGGCGGACTAACGGGAACGGGACCCAATTTTACTTCGCATTTTCAATAAAACGATGGGTATGGCAACCGTTTCTGAGCGCAGGGTTTTCTTTGCCACGGTTATGTCAAAATCGGATTTGAAAAGACCAAAGAGATCTTTGCCGCTTGCTCTGATTTCCGAAGCGAGTATGATTTCGCCCCCGGGCTTTAAATTCGATTTGAATAATCGAATCAAAGGCGGAAAAGACGCTTCATCATAGATAACTTCAGCAGCCACGATTAAGTCAAATTGGTCCTTAATGCGGGGATGGTTCCAGTCCAATTTTTTGATGGGCAAATCCGGACAATTATTCAGGCAGGCATTGGCACGGGCAAAATTTAACGCATCCGAATTATATTCGGTCATCGTAATTTGGTGTCCGAAAGTCGTTGCGACGATGCTAACCAATCCGACACCTGCACCGATTTCTAAAAGACGTTGGTTGACATCCGGCGGCAATTCGGCAAGATAACCGGATAGCACCCAGGATGCTTTCCAGATCTTGGCCCATAAAGGAAAATCATGGAGCACATCCTTGGCATTGATAAACTGGTCCAAATACCTGGGAAGCAGAATACTGAATTTCTTGCCGTTAATTACGACCTCAGCCGCTTCGGTTTCATATGTGCGATAAAATTGTTTGATTGAAAACATTACGGATAACAGATAACAAATAACCATCAACGGGGTAAAGACCTAAATCGGAATTTATTCTTGTAACTGGAGTTTACGGACCTTATATTAAAAGACGACTTGCCGGAACAAACAAAATGATCGTCCCGGTCGTTGAGCTGGATGATCCGGTCATCGCTGACGGCCGATTGGGCCGGCACACACAAAATGTGATGAATGCGCTTCGCAGTGAGATCGACGAGCATTATAAAAAACAAACGATTTAAATAAAAGGAGGCAATGTATGTCGGGCAATGAGGTTTACGATTTGATAATTATCGGCGGAGGGCCTGGCGGTCTGACTGCCGGTATTTATGCCATGCGCGCTGCATTAAAGACGGTTCTGATAGAGGTGGGGTTGCCCGGGGGCCAGATGAATAATTCCGATTCGGTGGAAAACTGGCCGGGTGATGAACACGTCGGCGGTGCCGAACTGGCCATAAAGTTTTCTCAGCATGCCAAATCCTACGGGTTAGAAGTCATATCTCAAGAGGTTGTGGACCTTGAGCCCGGTCTTGATTTCCACACCGTAAAGTTTGCCAACGGCGATCATTTACAGGCCCACGCAGTTATACTGGCAACCGGCGGTAACCCGCGCAAACTCAATATCCCGGGGGAAGAAGAACAATACGGGAAAGGTGTTTCTTACTGTGCGGTTTGTGACGGATTTTTCTTCAGAGATAAAACCGTGGTGGTGGTGGGTGGCGGCGATACGGCCGCCGAAGAATCCCTCTATCTGGCCAAACTGGCCAAACAGGTCTATATCGTCCACCGACGGGATGCCTTAAGGGCCGGTGCACTTTTGCAGCAACGCGTCAAGGCGGAGTGCAAAATTGAAGTTTTATGGAACTCGGTCGTTACCGAAATCAAAGCTAACGATAGCGGCGTTTGCGCAGTGGATTTGCAAAATACCAAAAGCGGTGAGAAAAGCGAACTAGCAGCGGACGGCGTGTTTATTTTCATCGGGTTTGAACCCAACAATAAATTGGTTCCGGCCGGTACCAAAATGAATGCCAACGGCTATGTGGTCACCGATGAAAAGTGCGAAACCAATGCACCCGGAATTTATGTTATCGGTGACCTCAGAGAAAAATATTTCCGGCAAATCGTCATATCGGCTTCGGACGGCGCCACGGCCGCGTTGGCCGCTGCCCACTATGTGGAGACCCGAAAATCGGCAGAGGTGTGCGAATTACCGGAGGCCTTACAAACATAGGGATCATAGCAATCAAGCGCTTTTTTATCAAATTCCTTATGCTGGCTGCCATGTTGCTGGGCTTGCCCTTGCTGGGGATCTGGCTGGCCGGATATCCGGTTTCAGGCTTTCTGGAATTTCCGCCCGAAACCCGCTACGTTCGTCACGAACCTTTTTCGTGGCTTGTATTTATCCTTTACACCTTGATCATTTGTACCTGCCTGACACTGCTGATAATCGGCGCCTTTAAACAACACCGCAAAGTTGAACCGAAAAGTCGGCTGGCACACTCGTTTCCCTGGTGGGGATGGCTCGGCCTGATCATCGGAATGATGGCCTGGATGATGGCCTGGACGCGTTTCAAATGGTTCGCGGATTTCCAACCGCACACCTTTGCGCCCCTGTGGCTTGCCTTCATTATCGTCATCAATGCCCTCTGTCATCGGCAACAGGGAAACTGCATGATGCTGGATCGACCCGCATTTTTTCTACTGCTTTTCCCGATCAGCGCCGCGTTCTGGTGGTTTTTTGAATATTTGAACCGTTTCGTGCAAAACTGGTACTATATCGGACCCCAATTTAATGCCTGGGAATATTTCTGGTATGCCACCCTGCCGTTCTCCACTGTGCTGCCTGCAGTTTTGGGCCTCCGTGACTGGCTGCTTTCAGCGCGGTGGCTTCAACAGCGATTCGACCATTTAAAACCGCTGCGGATCCCCTTCCCTAAAACCTTAGCCACCTTCACACTGACGCTATCCGCTGCCGGGCTGGCCGCCATCGGCATCTGGCCCAACATTCTTTTCCCGCTGCTCTGGGTCGCACCATTGCTCATTATTCTATCGCTACAGACCCTGATGGACGAGCGCCATATTTTATCCGGTCCGTTCGCTGGCAATTGGACCGCGGTAGTAGCGGCTGCAATGGCCGCGGTCATTTGCGGCGTGTTCTGGGAAATGTGGAATTTTTTCAGCCTGGCCAAATGGCAATACAGTATTCCCTTCGTAGACCGCTATCACATTTTTGAAATGCCGCTGCTCGGTTACGCCGGTTACCTTCCTTTTGGTCTGCAGTGTGCTGTTGTCGGCAGCTTGGTGGAAGAGATGGCTCCTGCGGCCCGACCGCGCTAACCATCGCAGAGGTATTGAAACCACATATAGATATTTAATCTTGACATACCACTGTATATTGTATATTTGCGGAACACTGTGGTATAATAAAATCGAATGGTGCCGGGACTTGCTCGCCCCAATTTTACCGCATTCACCTAAAAAGTGTTTACAAAACGATTAAAATTTGAGAATCAGAAATTTTTTAATAATCAGCAGCAGGCTTGTTTTCAATAAGATGATAATTATCTTCTAAATTTGTCCGCACGATTATCGGCGGCAGGTTACCGTATGAACAGAATGTAGTTCTGTCTACCCTTTTGAAACATGGCTGCAAAGGTTTTATTCGAATGCATAAGAATATCGGATTTGTATCAACACGATTTGCAGGTACGGACGGGGTTTCCCTTGAATCCAGTAAATGGGCCGATATCCTGCAGCAAAGCGGGCACAGATGTTTTTGGTTTGCCGGAGCCCTGGATCGCATCCCGGAAGAAAGCTTCCATGTTCCCGAAGCCCACTTCAAACACGAGATAAACCAGTGGATCAATGCACAGGTTTTCGGCCAGAAAGGTCGTAAGCAGCCCGTCACCCAAACCATCCATGACCTGCGTTCAGACCTTAAACTCAAACTCCATGAATTCATCAAGCAATTCGAAATTGATTTGTTGGTTGCCGAAAATGCGCTGACGATACCCTTGCATGTCCCCCTGGGTCTGGCTTTAACTGAAACGATTGCCGAAACTCAACTGCCGACCATTGCACACCATCACGATTTTTACTGGGAAAGAGTCCGTTTTTCGGTCAATGCCGTTAACGATTACCTTCAAATGGCATTTCCGCCCAATTTGAATAATATTCGACATGTCGTTATCAATTCAGCCGCCCAGGAGCAACTGGCCCTGCGCACCGGTATTGCTTCGACAATTATTCCAAATGTTTTGGATTTTGAAAACCCGCCCAGGGTGAGCAAAAAGCGAACGGAGATCTTTCGCCAGTCTATCGGCCTGGAACCGGATGATCGTATGATTTTACAGCCCACCCGCATTGTTCAACGCAAAGGTATCGAGTTCGCCATTGAGCTGGTCAAGGAACTTAAAAATAACCAAAATAAACTGGTCATTTCTCACGAAGCCGGGGATGAAGGATTTGAATATGCGGAATGGCTAAAAGATTACGCGTGCGAACATGGCGTGGATTTACGCCTGGTTTCCATTTGCATTGCAGATCCGTGGAACGGAAACGGCAAAAACGGCAGCCAATATTCTCTGTGGGATGTTTATCCCTACGCGGATTTCATTACCTTTCCCAGCCTTTATGAAGGATTCGGCAATGCGTTTATAGAAGCGATTTACTTCAAGAAACCAATTCTGGTCAATCGCTATTCAACCTTTGTGCGGGATATTGAGCCACTCGGATTTGACCTGGCTGTCATGGATGGTTTTCTTTCGAAAAAAACAGTTCAAAGTGTGGTGGACATTCTCGAATCTTCGAAACGAAGAAAGAAAATGGTGGGCAGTAATTATGCGATCGCCGCCCGGCATTACTCCTATTCAATTCTGCGAAATCAACTGTCGGCGATAATGAAAAGTTTTTTTGGAGATGATATTGAGCAACTCATTGCCAAACCAAAACCAGCGAAATCCAGGGGCCTTTTGTATATTGACTCACAACAGGTCAGATATAAGCATTTCAACAGACAGAGCTGCAGCCGCGTTAATTAGCCCGTTTAAGTTAGAACCCACCTCAAAAAAGCATTTAACACCCGAAGAAACTTCTTTTCTCTTTTTTCGAAGATGAACTGCTAATTTTGAGATGGGTTCTAATTGGAGCCTGGCGGTTGAAACGGCCGATTCCATTCTTATCTTATAATTGAAGAATCGCAGGACTTTGATGTTAAAATTTGCAGCGGTTAAGGGGTAGGCGATGCCATTTACCACTGTTCGAGGATTAAAGGGAAAAGTTTATGTCCCCGACTCGCCGAAAAAGGGGGCCCGAAAACAGTCCTGTAAAGACTGCTATTCCTGTCAGCTTTGCAGCGATGAGCGCTGCAAGGTATGCCTCGGCCCAAAATCCTGCGACTGTGAAAAATCAACGAAAAATTAGTTTGGACCTCAATTGAGCGATTGTCGCGTGTGAAGATCGCTTCAAATAAGGAGTGCAATGATGAATCGCATAAGCTGTTATTTTGAAAGAATCTCTGATTTTGCCGTAGGTCTGTTTTTGCTTTTCTTCGGCTTAGCCCTGACGATTGTCAGTTTTACGATAATCCCGGTCCTTGGTTTGTTTATCGCCATTCCGGTATTGCTTTTAGCCATCGCGTTTTTAGGTGCCAAACGGAGCAGGGAATGTGCACTGATTGCACAAGGAACCAAAAACATTTTTTCTTCGTAGCGGCTGCCCGCGAAGCAGCCCTGCGGCTTGCTTCATCCAAAAAGGTTAAACTCGGATCATGGATCAGGTATTTGCACTTGACTGCCGGACCCAGGTTGTATATCGTATATTTACGATAAACCTAAAACGGTGAGCCGATGTAATGAACGAAAAATTTTCGCAAAATACAAACTGCTGCGAAAAACAGACCGGGCAGCCGCTGGGGATCAATATCGCTCCCGGGCCCATGACCGAGACCCCTCAGCAGGATGAGGTGTGTTGTGGGGCCCCGGCGGGACCCCAAAGCAGCCCCTTTGAGAAACCGGGCTTTGCCCTGCTTGATTTCGTAGCGGAGTTCGTCCAGACGCCGGCCGGGCCGGTACCGCGCGTAAAGACAGCCCTTAAATGGACGGATTATGCCGGTACGATCAGGGCGCGGCTGGGCATTAACCGCAGCCAATATAAAATTGCGCCGGGTCTGTATTGTGTCGGGGCGCCGGATTCCCAGTCGCCGGTTCTGGTCACTGCAAACTATAA
>Ga0316578_10000307_pt1 | contig 15034 bp, 12 predicted proteins | sample J0NA_2_FD_203076 | JGI IMG/M metagenome (GOLD analysis project Ga0316578, IMG submission 203076) | Rhizosphere microbial communities from salt marsh grasses in Alabama, United States - J0-2_160517rDrC | ecosystem: Host-associated > Plants > Roots > Rhizosphere | place: USA: Alabama | collected... | reverse complement strand
CTGCTCCGTTACGCGACACACCTCGCCCTGGTAGCGGGAATGGGGCCGGAATTGCGCGCCGTACCGGCGCGCCAGCGCATCGACGAACCAGAAGCCGGCGTTGTGGCGGGTCAGGCGATGCTCCGGCCCGGGATTGCCGAGACCGACGACGATCTGCAAGGGGGTACCAGGCATGAGTCTTCCCCGAAAAAGAAGGGGCCGCCCGCAAGGGCGGCCCGCATCCTACGGCAGGTTCCGCCGCTACTTCTTCGTTTCCTTGGCGCCCTTGGCTTCCGCCGCAGGCTCCGCCGCCGCAGGCTCCGCGGCTGGCACACCGGGGACCGCCACGCCTTCGGCGACCGGACTTTCGACCTCCTCGGCCCGCGCGTGGTGTATCGACGCTACCGGCGCGTTTCGACCGTGGCTGAGCTCTGGAATCTCCACGCCGTCGGGAAGCTTGATGTCCTCCAGGTACAGCATCTGGTTCATGTCCAGCTCGGACAGGTCCGCATCGAGGTACTCGGGCAGGTCCTTCGGCAGGCAGCTCACCTCGATCTCGTTGCGGAGGTGAGAGACTTGACCGCCCTTCTTCACGCCGGGTGCGACAGCCTCGCCCCTGAAGTGGACCGGGATCATCATCCGGATCTTCTCGTCCTCCAGCACGCGCTGCAGGTCCAGATGCAGAACCAAGTTCTTGGCGGGATGGCGCTGCACGTCCTTGAGCACCGCGGCCTGGCTGATCTCGCCGACCTTGATGCTGATGATCGTCGAGTAGAAGCGCTCGTTGTCGAGCGCCTGCATCAGCTTGTTCTGGTCGAGGGCCAGCGCACGAGGCTCGCGATGACCGCCGTACAGGATCGCCGGCACCTTGTTCTCACGACGCAGGCGGCGGCTCGCACCTTTGCCCTGCGCGTCGCGGAACTCGGCATTGAGTTCGAATGACGTCTTCATGTGTATCTCCGTTTGCAGTAGAAACGCCGCTCCGCCCGCGACCAGGCGGGAACGGCACCGTGGAAAGTGACCAGCGGGTAGCGGATAGTGTCCGGATGAAGCCTCGATTCCGGTCTATCCGCTATCCGCTATTCACTATTCCCTGATCCCCATCCCCTAGTCCAAATACAGCGAGCTCACGCTCTCCTCGTCGCGGATTCGCCGCATCGTCTCGGCCAGCAGCCCCGCGACGGACAGCTGGCGGATCTTCGGACAGGCCTGGGCCGCCTCGCTGAGCGGTATCGTGTCTGTCACCACCAGCTCATCGAGCTGCGAGGCGCCGATCCGATCCACCGCCGGCCCCGAGAGCACCGGATGGGTGATGTAGGCCACCACCAGCTTGGCGCCCACTTCCTTCAGCGCCACGGCCGCGTGGCAGAGGGTCCCCGCCGTGTCCACCAGGTCGTCGACGAGCACGCAGACCTTGTCTTCCACCTCGCCGATGATGTTCATCACCTCGGACTCGTTCGCCCTGGGCCGCCGCTTGTCTATGATCGCCAGGTCCGCATCGTCCATGCGTTTTGCGATCGCCCGCGCCCGGACCACGCCCCCGACATCAGGCGAGACGACCACGAGGTCGGCGTACTTCTGCCGCCAGACGTCGCCGAGCAGCACCGGGGACGCATAGACGTTGTCCACCGGGATGTCGAAAAACCCCTGGATCTGGTCCGCATGCAGGTCCACCGTCAGCACCCGGTCCACGCCGACGCTGGCGAGCATGTTGGCCACCACCTTGGCCGTGATCGCGACCCGGGTTGCCCGCGGACGACGATCCTGCCGGGCGTAGCCGAAGTAAGGCATCACGGCCGTGATTCGGCCGGCGGACGCGCGGCGGCAGGCGTCCACCATCACCAGCAGTTCCATCAAGTGATCGTTGGCCGGCGGAGAGGTCGGCTGGACGACGAATACGTCGCGCCCGCGCACGTTCTCCATCAGTTCGACGTTCACCTCACCGTCGCTGAAGCGCCCGACGTGCGCGCGGCCCAGCGGCATCTGCAGGTATCGCGTGATGTCCGTGGCGAGCTGCGGGTTAGCGCTGCCCGTGAACACCGCCATAGTCACGCCTTCCATCGATGCGATTCCTCGAGTGCTGGCTGGGGTGGAAGGATTCGAACCTCCGAATGGCGGGATCAAAACCCGCTGCCTTACCGCTTGGCTACACCCCAGCGAATTTGTCAGCCACGGATTCGACCGCGCTCCCGGAGTCTGCGGTCCTCCAGCGGCGAGCGGTTCAAGCCGCGCACCACCCAGCCGCGCCAGCGCGCGGGAACCTGCCTCAGCAGGGCTCGCGCCTTCTCCTCGTCCGGCATCGCCGCGAAGACGCAGGAGCCGGTCCCGGTGAGCCGTGCCACCGCAACCTCTCCCAGCCAGTCGAGCGCTTCCGCCACGGCGGGCTGCCGCCTGCGCACCACCGCCTCGCAATCGTTGCGACCGCCGGACTGCAGGAAACCGGAAATTGTGATGATGGGCGAATCCCTTGTCAATTCAGGGTCCTGGAACACCCCGGCGGTATCGACGCCGGCATCCGGTTGCAGCAGCAGGTAAGTCCGCTCGGGGAAGTCCACCGGGGTCAGCCGTTCTCCCACCCCTTCAGCCCACGCCGCGCGCCCGCCGACGAAGACCGGAACGTCGGCGCCGAGTCCGCGCGCAAGTTCCAGCAGCGCTGATCGGGGAAGCCCGCAACGCCACAGCTCGTTCAGCGCCACCAGCACGGTCGCGGCGTCGGAGCTGCCACCGCCCACGCCCCCTTGTATGGGCAGGCGCTTGGTCAGCTCTATCGCCACGCCGCCGGCCTCGCCGCAGTGCTCTGCCAGCGTCCTTGCGGCACGCAGCGCCAGATCCTCCGCGGGACTCACGCCCGGCAGGTCCCTCAGCCGCTCGATGGTGCCGTGAGGTCGGCGGAAGAAGCGGATCTGGTCCGTGAGGTCGATGAACTGGAATGCGGTCTGCAGCAGGTGGTAGCCGTCATCGCGGCGCCCGACGACGTGCAGGAACAGGTTCAGCTTGCCCGGCGCCGGCCAGGCCTCCGCGGCACCGAGCGGCTCATCCATGGCTCAGTGGCTCTGGCCGGGACCTGCCCCCGGCCCGAGAGACCACTCGCTTACGACGACCTTGATCCGGGCTCCGTCGGTCGTGGCTGTGAGCCGAGTCGGCAGCGAGAAACCTGCAACGCTGCGGAACTCGTCGATGCCGACCCTCCAGCCGGATTGCTCGATGACGCGCAGCGGCGGCCGTCGGTCGAGCAGGACCCGGGCCTCGGAACCCGGCGCAGGCACGCCCAGCATCCAGTAGCGCAGGCTCGCCAGCGGCAGGTCTGTGCCCAATCGCTGCCTGAGCTCCTGCCGGGCGGACTGTGAATCGATGATCCGGCCGTTCCCCTCCAGCAGCAGCAGCGAGGTCCCGTCGGTCTCGATCACGAGCCCGCCGGCGCCCAGAGGCCCGCGAAGGCGCAGCGTCGCGGACTCGCTGGCCTGGCTCCAGACGAAGCTCCCGCTACCGCCAGCATCGCCGGCAGCCACGGCCAGCCTGCCGGTCGCGGTCCAGTCGGTCAGCGAGTCGGGGTCCGGTGGGAGTGGTGCCTGCGAGGGCGGTGCCGCCGCGCAGCCGGCCAGCAGGACTGCGAGCGGAGCCAGCAGGCCCGCCCTCACGGCCCGGCCCGCTCCAGTCGCTCTTCGAGTCGCTCGTCCGCCGGATGGCGCTCCAGCGCGTCCGCCCAGGTCCGGCGGGCCTGATCCTCCCGCCCCAGCGCCCACTGGACCTCGCCGAGGTGCAGCTCGAGCTCGGGATCGGAGCCGAGCGCGCTGGCGCGCTCGAGATAACGCAGCGAATCTTCCAGCAGTCCCTGCCGGAAGAGGACCCAGCCCATGCTGTCGAGCACGGCCGCGCTGTCAGGCATCTGCTCGAGCGCACTCGCAACCAGCTCCCGCGCCTCGCCGAGGCTGCGGTCGTGATCCGCCAGCGTGTAGCCGAGCGCGTTCTGCACCATCGCGTCGCCCGGCCGCCGGTCAAGGAGTTCACGCAACTCCCGGATCGCATCGTCGACGCGACGGCTGCGTTCGAGCAGGAACACGCGCGCGAGCCGCAGGTCCAGCGAATCCGGGAATCGAGCCACGGCGGCATCGAGCGTCTCCAGCGCACGCCCGTCCTCACCGAGCGACGAGAGCAGGCCCGCCTGCGCGGCGACGACCTCTGGAGCCGAGCCCGGCTGCCTTTTTCCAAAATCCTCGAGTACCTCGAGCCCCGCATCCACGCCATCGCGCTTCGCCCTGATGGCCGCCACGCGCTGCTGGGCAGAGAGCGCCCGGCCGCCGTCCTCGACGCGCGAGAAATAGCGCAGGGCCGCCTCCTCGTCGCCGCGCTTCTCGGCGATCGCGCCGAGGAAGTAAAGCGCATCGTATGACTGGGCCCCGGTGGACAGGAGCTGCTCGAAAAGCGATTCGGCGACGTCGACCCGGTCCTGCTGCAGCTCGAGCATGCCCAGCGTGTAGAGCGCGCCCGGAATGACCGTATCGCCCGTCACGTACGGCGTCAGCATCGCGCGGGCTTCCTCGCTGCGCTCGGTGGCCGCCAGCAGCGCAGCGTATTCGAGATGCGTCGAGATATCCGCCTCCTCGGCCATGACCGCGTCCCGCGCAATCGCCAGCCCCGTCTCCTCGTCCCCGGCCGCGATCCGCGCACGGGCCTCGAGCATCCTCGGCGGCAGCCAGTAGGGCGCCGCCGCGCGCGCGCGGGTCGCACTGTCGACGGCAAGGCCGAAGTTCTCCGAACGCAATGCGGCACTGCCGAGCGCCAGCTGGCCCTCGGCCAGCCCCGGGTACCGCCCGGCGAGCCGGCGGAACAGCTCGGTGACATCCGGCGCCGTGCCCGTTCCGGACAGCTCCGGCAGCAGCGCCAGAAAGCCCGCCGCCGGACTGATGAACCCGATCTCCAGCAGCTCGGCCGCGCGAGCCTCGGCGGCATCGAGCCGGTGCAGCGCGAGCGCGCTGCCGGCAGAGTAGTGGCGCGCCTGCTCGCTGGTCGGATTGATCTCGAGCCAGCGCTCGGCTGCCAGCAGCGATTCGCTCCACTGGAAGTGGCCGAAAGCCATCTTGGTCGCCTGTTCCGCGACCCGTTCGTCGGCCGAGGCCTCTGCGGCCAGGCGGTAGGCGCGCGCCGCGGCGGGCAGTTCACCCCTTGCCAGCGCCGAATCGCCCTCTGCCAGAAGGCTCTCGGAATTGCGCGGGGCAGCCTCCTCGGTCGGCCCTGGCGCGGCGGCGCAGGCGCTCAGTAGCAGGAGGCAGGCACAGATCCATGGTCGCAGGCCCGGCCTGCACGGGAGCTTCAGCATGGTCGGCGCACTATAGCGGATGCGCGGGTCTGCTTGTGTTGCCCGAGGCCATCACCGAGAATTTCGAGGTTTAGCGCCCGGAAACCGGATGTCACTCCTCGTCATCGGCATCAACCACCGAACGGCACCGGTCGAGGTGCGGGAGCGCGTGGTATTCGAAGCCACGCGCCTCCCGGACGCGCTCCGCGAGCTGCGATCCCTGCCCGATGTCGAGGAATCCATCATCGTCTCGACCTGCAACCGCACCGAGATCTACTGCGTCTCGCAGGGCGGGCAGGTCGAGCTGGGCAAGTGGCTGGAGAGCTACCACCAGCTCGGGACCGACATCCACCACTGCCTGTACGAGCACCGCGAGCTCGAGGCAGTCACGCACGTCTTCTCGGTCGCCTCCGGGCTCGACTCGATGATCCTCGGCGAGCCCCAGATCCTCGGGCAGCTGAAGGACGCATACCGCGCGGCGAAGCAGGCCGGCACCGCCGGACCGATGCTCAACCGCCTGTTCCAGGCAGCGTTCTCGGTAGCCAAGCGCGTCAGGACCGAGACCAAGATCGGCGCCAACGCGGTCTCGGTCGCGTCAGCCGCCGTCACGATGGCGAAAACCGTGTTCGCCAGCTTCGACTCGCGTACCGCGCTGCTGGTCGGTGCCGGCGAGACGATCACGCTCGCGGCCAGGCACCTGCACGCCGACGGTCTGCGACGCATCATCGTGGCCAACCGCAGCGTCGAGCGGGCCCACGAGCTGGCCAGGGAGTTCCAGGGCTACGCGATCGGCCTGGAGGAAATCCCGACCCACCTGCGCGAGGCGGACATAGTGATCGCCTCGACGGCCAGTCCGAACGCGATCATCACGCGCGAAATGGCGCAGCAGGCCCTGCGGGCACGCAAGCGGCGCCCGATGTTCATGGTGGACATCGCCGTGCCCCGGGACATCGATGCCCGGATCGCCGAGCTCGAGGACGTCTACCTGTTCACGATCGACGATCTGCAGAACGTGGTCAACGAGAACCTCGAGGGTCGCCGGCAGGCCGCGCAGGAGGCCGGAAGTCTGATCTCGAACGAAGTCGATCGCTTCGAGCTGGCGCTGCGGACACGGGACGCGGCACCGACGATACGGCGGCTCCGCGAGGAGGCCGACAGGGCGCGGCAGCTCACGCTCGAGCAGGCCCGGCGCATGCTGGCGCAGGGACGCAGCCCCGAGGAGACGATGGAGTTCCTCGCCAATACGCTGACGAACCGGCTGATCCACCCGCCCAGCCAGCAGTTGCGCGACGCGGCGCAGCAGGGCGATGCGGATCTCATCGAGACCATCGTCCGCATCTACCGCCTCGACCGGAATTCATGAAAGAGTCGATCCGCCGGCGGCTCGAGCGGAGCTTCGAGCGCTTCGAGGAGTTGAGCGCGCTGCTCGCGGATCCGGACGTGATCGGCGAACAGACCCGGTTCCGCGACCTGTCGGTCGAATACGCGCGCCTCGAGCCGGTCGCAGAGCGCTTCCGGGCGCTGCGCAGCCTCGAGACGGAGCGCGATTACGCCCGCGAGCTGCTGCGCGGTGCCGATGCCTCGCTGCGGGAACTCGCGCAGACGGAGCTCGAGCAACTCGACGGACGCATCGAAAGCGAAGGACTCGAGCTGACGCGCCTGCTCGTCCCGCGGGATCCCCGGGACGACAGCAACATCTTTCTGGAGATCCGCGCCGGCACCGGCGGCGACGAGGCGGCGATCTTCGCCGGCGACCTGTTCCGCATGTATGCCCGCTATGCAGAGCGGCAGGGCTGGCGGGTGGAGGTGCTGAGCGAGAGCCCGGGCGAGCACGGCGGCTATCGCGAGATCATCAGCCGCGTCGTAGGCAACGGTGCCTATTCGAAGCTCAAGTTCGAATCCGGCACGCACCGCGTGCAGCGCGTGCCGGCCACCGAGGCACAGGGCCGGATACACACCTCCGCCTGCACGGTCGCGATCCTGCCCGAGCTGCCGGAAGTCGGCCAGGTCGAGATCAATCCCGCGGAGTTGCGCATCGACACCTACCGTGCCTCGGGCGCCGGCGGGCAGCACGTGAACAAGACCGACTCGGCGATCCGCATCACTCACCTGCCGACCGGGATCGTCGTCGAATGCCAGGACGAGCGCTCGCAGCACAAGAACCGCTCGCGGGCGATGTCGCTGCTGCGCTCGCGGCTGCTCGAGGCGGAGCAGCAGAAGCAGGTCCGCCAGCAGGCGCAGGAACGCAAGCTGCAGGTCGGCAGCGGCGACCGCTCGCAGCGGATCCGCACCTACAATTACCCCCAGGGACGCATCACCGATCACCGGATCAACCTGACGCTGTACCAGCTGCCCGAGCTGATGGACGGATCGCTCGACCTGCTGGTCGAGCCGCTGCAGCAGGAGTGGCGCGCCGAGCAGCTCGCGAGCCTGGAGTAGCGGCAGCCCGTGACCACCTCGATCGGCGGGCTGCTGGAGAAGGGACGGGCGAAGCTCGCGCGCGTCGCCGAGGATCCGGGTCACGAATCGGAGATCCTGCTCGGCGCGGTCCTCGGCCGGAACCGGGCCTACCTGAAGGCACATCCACAGATGCAGCTGCTGCGGTCCGAAGCGATCGACCGCTACGAGTCGCTGCTGACGCGCCGGGCTTGCGGGGAACCGGTGGCGTATCTGCTCGGTGAGCAGGAATTCTGGTCCCTGCCGCTCGAGGTGGAACCGGCCGTGCTGATCCCGCGCCCGGAGACGGAACTGGTCGTCGAACGCTCGCTCGCGCACGTGCCGGCGAATTCGACGGCCGCGGTTCTGGACCTCGCTGCCGGCAGCGGTGCGATCGCGCTCGCGATCGCCCACGAGCGCCCCGGATGCCGGGTCATCGGTACCGATGCCTCGCCCGCGGCGGTCCGGCTCGCGTGCCGCAACGCGGCGCGAAACGGTCTCGACAGGGTCGAGTTCCGGACGGGCGACTGGTACGAGCCGGTCTGCGGCGAGCGCTTCGAGCTGATTGCGAGCAACCCTCCCTACATCGCCGAGGACGACCCTCGGGTCGAAGACTCGGTGCGGCGCTTCGAGCCGCACGAGGCGCTGTTCGCGGGCCCTACCGGACTCGAAGCGCTGTCCTGCGTGATCGCCGGCGCGCCGGACCACCTGCTCGAGGGCGGCTGGCTGGTACTGGAGCACGGCGACCTGCAGGGACCGGACGTGCGCAGCATGCTTGCTGCAAGTGGTTTCGACTCCGTCGCGACCCACCGGGACCTGGCCGGCCGTGAGCGCTGCACCGAAGCGCGATGCTGGCGCGGCGCGGGAAACGGGACGTGACTTTCCCGCCGCGGCCCGCCACTATCTGCTCGATCAACCCTGGCCGGCGGCGGAAAGAATGACCAAGCACGTACGATTCGAGACTTCCCTGGGTGACTTCACGGTCGAACTCTACGAGGACGAAGCACCCGCCACCGTGGAGAACTTCCTGCGCTACGTCGACGACGGCCATTTTGACGGCACCGTGTTCCACCGCGTGATCCCGGGCTTCGTGGTCCAGGGAGGCGGAATGACGGCGGAAATGCGCCAGAAGCCGACGCGGGCCCCGATCCGCAACGAAGCCGACAACGGCCTGAAGAATCGCCGCGGCACGCTGTCGATGGCGCGCACCAACGATCCGAACAGCGCGACCTCGCAGTTCTTCGTGAACCTGGTGGACAACATCGCGCTGGACCCCGGTCGCGGTGGCGCGGGCTATGCGGTGTTCGGCTGCATCAGCGACGGCATGGCCGTCGTCGACCAGATGGCGAAGGCCCGAACGGGCAACAAGGGCATGCACCAGGACGTGCCGCTCGAGCCGATCCTGGTCAAAAAGGCCGGCCGCGTTCCCGAAGACGCCTGACGGACTGCAGGCACAGATGCCGCAGCGCAAACGCGGCCTGGCCCGGCGCGTGCTGCGCGGGGCGCTGCTCTTCGCTGCAGCCTGGGGTTCACTGACGTTCGCCGTGGTGGTCGCGCTTCGCTTCGTCGATCCCCCGACCACGGCCTTCATGCTGCAGAGCCGGATCGCCGCATTGATCGAGGAGCCGCAGGGCTATAGTTTCGGCTATCAGTGGCGCGACTGGGACAGCATCTCCAGGCAGGCGGCGCTGGCCGTCGTGGCCGCCGAGGACCAGAAATTTCCCGTTCACCACGGTTTCGATTTCGAGCAGATCGACCGTGCGCTCGCCGATCGCGAGCGCGGGGGTAGAACGCGCGGCGCCAGCACCATCACCCAGCAGGTGGCGAAGAACCTCTTCCTGTGGCCCGGGCGCAGCCTGTTCCGCAAGGGGCTCGAGGCGGGACTCACCGTGCTGATCGAGCTCACCTGGAGCAAGCGACGCATCCTCGAGGTGTATCTGAACGTCGCGGAGTTCGGGCCCGGCACCTACGGCGTCCAGGCGGCGAGCCGCCGCTATTTCGGCAAGGACGCGGCAGCGCTGTCCCGCCCGGAGTCCGCGCTGCTCGCGGCGGTACTGCCGGCGCCGCGACGCTACAGCGTAGCGAGTCCGTCGCGGTACGTTCGCCATCGCCAGGGCTGGATCGAACGGCAGATGTCAGCGCTCGGCGGAACCGGTTACCTCGAGGCCCTCGATCCCGGCAAGCGCTCCTGACGACCGGAACGGGCCGACCGGACCGCCGCAGTCCCGCGCACGACTTCAGGTAGCGTCCGACGAGGGCCCGTAGCCGATCACCGGCGCCAGCCAGCGCTCGGCCTCTTCACGGCTCTTGCCGCTGCGCCGGACGTAGTCCGCCACCTGGTCGCCGTCGATGCGCCCGACCGCGAAGTATCTCGAATCCGGATGGGAGAGATACCAGCCGCTGACCGAGGCGGTCGGGTGCATCGCGAAGTTCTCGGTCAGCCGGATCGAAGCGTTCTTTTCCACGTCCAGCATGCGCCAGAGCGTGGACTTTTCGCTGTGATCCGGGCAGGCCGGGTAGCCCGGCGCGGGCCGGATTCCACGGTAGGCCTCGCGCACGAGCTGGTCGCTGGTGAAGCGCTCCTCGGGCGCGTAGCCCCAGAACTCCCGCCGGACCCTTTCGTGCATCTGCTCTGCCAGTGCCTCCGCGAGCCGGTCGGCGAGGGCCTTGAGCATGATGCTGCCGTAGTCGTCGTGCCGCGCCTCGAACTCGCGGACCTTCTCGTCCAGGCCCAGGCCGGCGGTCACGGCGAATGCGCCGATCCAGTCCGGCACGCCGCAGGACCGCGGAGCGACGAAATCCGACAGCGCGTAGTGCGGCTGCCCGGGCGGTTTCGGTTTCTGCTGGCGCAGGTGGTGCAGTCGCCATGCCACCCGCTCGCGCGCCTCGTCCTCGTAGACCTCGATGTCCTCCTCGACCGAGTTGGCCGGAAAGAAACCAATCACCGCGGCGGCGCGCAGCCAGCGCTCGGCGATCAGCTGCTTGAGCATGCGACGGCCGTCGGCATACAGGCTGCTGGCAGCCTCGCCGACCACCGGATCGGTGAGGATGTCCGGAAACTTGCCGGCGAACTCCCAGGCATTGAAGAACGGCATCCAGTCGATGTAACGCACCAGCCCCTCGAGCGGAACGTTCTCGAATCGCTTGACGCCCATCAGCCGGGGCACCGGCGGGCTGTAGCTCGCCCAGTCGCAGCGATACCGGTTCGCACGCGCCTGCTCCAGCGTGAACGCCGGCGCCTTCACCTTGCGGCCGCGATGCTGCTCGCGCCGCGTCTCGTGCTCACGGCGGACGCGCCCGATGAACTCGCGGCCGCCATCGCTGCCGACCAGCGACTGGCAGACGCCGACCGCGCGGGAGGCGTCCTTCACGTAGATCACGCCGGCCTGGTACTCGGGATCGATCTTGACCGCGGTGTGTGCCGGCGACGTCGCCGCGCCGCCGATCAACAGCGGCACCTCGAACCCCTGGCGTTTCATCTCGCGCGCCACGTGGACCATCTCGTCGAGCGACGGCGTGATCAGCCCCGACAGGCCGATCATGTCGGCGGACTGGGCCCGCGCGGTCTCCAGTATCCGCTCCGCCGGCACCATGACCCCGAGGTCCACCACCTCGAAGTTGTTGCACTGGAGCACGACGCCGACGATGTTCTTGCCGATGTCGTGCACGTCTCCCTTGACCGTGGCCAGCAGGATCTTGCCGTTGCTGCGCGCCACGCCGGCCCGCTCCTGCTCGAGGTAAGGCACCAGCACGGCAACCGCCTTCTTCATCACGCGCGCCGACTTCACCACCTGCGGCAGAAACATCTTGCCGGCGCCGAACAGGTCGCCGACCACGTTCATGCCGTCCATCAGCGGGCCCTCGATGACCGCAAGCGGACCATCGAGCTCGAGGCGCGCTGCCTCCGTATCCTCGGCTATGAACTCGTCGAGTCCCTTGACCAACGAGTGCTCGAGCCGCTTCGTGACCGGCCATGAGCGCCACTCGACGTCCTCGATACGCTTCTGGCCCGGTCCGCCGCGGTAGCGCTCCGCGATCTCGAGCAACCGTTCCGTTGCATCGTCCCGTCGCGCGAGGATCACGTCCTCGACGCGCTCGCGCAGCTCGGCCGCGATGTCCTCGTAGATCGCGAGCTGGCCCGCGTTGACGATGCCCATGCTCATCCCGGCCCGGATCGCGTGGTACAGGAACACCGAGTGCATCGCCTCGCGCACCGGGTCGTTGCCGCGGAACGAGAACGAGACGTTGCTGACGCCGCCACTGACCAGCGCATGCGGGCAGGCCGCGCGTATCCGGGACGCGGCTTCGATGAAGTCGAGCGCGTAGCGGTCGTGGCTCTCGATTCCGGTTGCGACCGCGAAGATGTTCGGGTCGAAGATGATGTCCTCGGCAGGGAACCCGGCCTTCTCGACCAGCAGCTCGTAGGACCTGCGGCAGATCGCGACCTTGCGCTCGACCGTGTCGGCCTGGCCGTTCTCGTCGAAGGCCATCACCACGACGGCCGCTCCGTAAGCCCGCACCAGCCGCGCCTGCTCGAGGAACGGCTGCTCTCCTTCCTTCAGGCTGATCGAGTTGACGATGCCCTTGCCCTGTATGCACTTGAGTCCGGCCTCGATGACCGACCACTTCGAGGAGTCGATCATCAGCGGTACGCGCGCAACGTCGGGTTCAGAGGCGAGCAGGTTCAGGTAGCGCACCATCGCGCCTTCCGAATCGAGCATGCCCTCGTCCATGTTGACGTCGATCACCTGGGCGCCGTTGGCCACCTGTTGCCGGGCGACTTCGACGGCACCGTCGTAGTCCTCTGCCTCGATCAGGCGGCGGAACTTCGCCGATCCCGTGACGTTGCTGCGCTCCCCGACGTTGACGAACAGGCTGTCCGGACCGATGTTCAGCGGCTCGAGACCGCTCAGCCGGCACCTGGGCTCGAGAACCGGGGGCTTGCGCGGCGGGAGCCCCGAGACGGACTGCGCGAGTCGCTCGATGTGCTCGGGCGTCGTCCCGCAGCAGCCGCCCACGATATTGACGAAACCGCTGCTCGCGAACTCCCGCACGAGCCCCGCCATTTCCTCGGCGCCCTGGTCGTATTCACCGAAGGCGTTCGGCAGGCCGGCATTGGGGTACGCGCATACGTGGCAGTCGGCGAGGCGCGAGAGCTCCTCGATGTAGGGTCGCAGCTGCTTCGCGCCGAGCGCGCAGTTCAGGCCGATCACGGCGGGGCGGGCGTGCCGGAGCGAGTTCCAGAACGCCTCGACCGTCTGCCCGGACAGCGTTCGCCCGGAGGCGTCGGTGATCGTGCCGGAAATCATCACCGGCAGGTCGAGCGACGCCTGGTCGAGCACCATGCGCACCGCGAACAGCGCGGCCTTCGCGTTCAGCGTGTCGAAGATCGTCTCGACCAGGATCAGGTCCACGCCGCCTTCGACCAGGGCCTGCGTCGCCTCTGAGTAGGTCGCGACGAGCTGGTCGAAGTTCACGTTGCGGGACCCGGGATCGTTCACGTCCGGGGAGAGCGATGCGGTGCGGTTCGTGGGTCCGAGCGCACCCGCGACGAAGCGTGGCCGGCCGGTGCGCGCCGCCACCTCGTCGGCGGCCCGACGCGCGATCTGCGCCGCCGCCAGGTTCAGCTCGGGCACCAGTGCTTCGAGGCCGTAGTCGGACTGGGAGGGGCCGTTGGAGTTGAAGGTGTTGGTTTCGATGATGTCCGCGCCAGCTTCGAGATAACGCCTGTGAATCTCGCCGATGATCGCCGGGCGGGTCAGCACCAGCAGGTCGTTGTTGCCCTTGAGGTCCTGCGACCACTCACGGAGCCGCTCACCGCGGTAGTCCTGCTCGCCGAGTCCGTATGACTGGATCACGGTGCCCATGGCCCCGTCGAGGACGAGAATGCGCTCGCCGAGCAGCCGACGGAATTCCTTGACGCGTTCCTGGCGCAGCATGATCAGACCTCCGCCTGCGCGAGCCGTGCCGGCGCGCGCACGCCGAGCGCGTGACAGATCGCATAGGCGAGCTCGGCCCGGTTCAGCGTGTAGAAATGGAACTCCTGCACCCCCTGCTGCTGCAGGCGACGTACCTGTTCGATCGCGAAGCTCGCGGCGATCAGGCGCCGCGTCTCGGGATCGTCGTCGAGCCCTTCGAACCTGTCCTGGAGCCACTGCGGGACGCTTGCGCCGCAGCGCTTGGCGAAGCGCAGCATCTGCGGGAAACGCGTGATGGGCAGGATGCCGGGCACGATCTCGGCCTCGAGACCCGCCGCGGCACAGCGGTCGCGGAATCGCAGAAATGCATCGGTGTCGAAGAAGAACTGGGTGATGGCTCTACTGGCTCCCGCGTCGATCTTCGCGCGCAGGTTGTCGAGGTCGAAGGCTGCACTGGGAGCCTCCGGATGTACCTCGGGATACGCCGCGACCGAGATCTCGAAGTCGGCGACGCTCTTCAGGCCCCTGACCAGGTCCACCGCGTAAGGGAAGCCTTCCGGGTGCGGGACATAACCGGCCTGGTCGGACGGCGCGTCGCCGCGCAGCGCGACGATGTGCCGCACTCCCGCGTCCCAGTAGGAGCGCGCGATGTCGAGGATCTCGCCGCGGGGCGCGCCGACACAGGTCAGGTGCGGTGCGGCAGTGAGCGGCGTCTCGCGCAGGATCCGCGTCACGACGTTGTGAGTGCGCTCGCGCGTGGAGCCGTCCGCGCCGTAGGTCACCGAGACGAAGCGCGGCGCGAGCGGCGCCAGTCGCTGGATCGACGCCCAGAGGGTCCGCTCCATCTCCGGGTCATTCGGCGGGAAGAACTCGAAGGACACCGAGACCGGCCCGCGTGCCCCGGCGGCTGCGCCGTCGACGATGCCACGCATGTCACTCGTTTCCATTTCAATCCGCTCCGTTCATCTGGTCCGTGCCATCGTGGTGGCTCATGCAGCCGCCCTGTCCTGGTCGGCTTCCGCAACCGCCACCAGCAGGTGCGAGTTGCCGGTGTCGACCGGCCGGATCCGCTCGCAGCGCAGCCCGCCGAGCGAGATCCACTCGCGGAGCGCCGCCAGCGGATTGCCATCGGTCGTGCGCGCCGCCAGCGCCTCGTAATCCTCGACCAGCACGAGCCGTCCGCCCGGCCCGAGCCGCCGCAGCGCACTGGCAAGCGCCTGCTCCGGCCGTTCGCTGGCCGAAAGCATGCGGTCGATCAGCATCACGTCGAACAGTCCCACCTCGGCGTCGACGGACTGCAGCGTGCCCTGCCGCAGCACGCAATGTGCGAGAGCGCTGCCATGCAGCGCGACCCGGGCGTGCTGCACCGCGGCTTGCGATTCACTCAGGCCCAGCACGCGACGCG
>Ga0316578_10000306_pt1 | contig 15062 bp, 10 predicted proteins | sample J0NA_2_FD_203076 | JGI IMG/M metagenome (GOLD analysis project Ga0316578, IMG submission 203076) | Rhizosphere microbial communities from salt marsh grasses in Alabama, United States - J0-2_160517rDrC | ecosystem: Host-associated > Plants > Roots > Rhizosphere | place: USA: Alabama | collected... | reverse complement strand
AGACACGCCGCTCCTGGATTACGACCCGCACCTCCTCTTCCTGGACCTGGGTCCCGACCCCGACGACGGGATTCGCCTTGCCGGTGTCCTCTCCCGCTCGAATCCCAAGATGGGGATCGTGGTGAGCGGGCCCGATCTCTCACAGGGACAGCTCCTAGAGGCGATGCGGGCCGGCGTTTCCGAGGTGATCGACAGGAAGGCCAGCGACGGGGAGCTGACGGAATCCCTGGACCGGGTAATGAGGAAGCTCGGATTGCAGGGAGGAAACGGATCCCGGAGAACGAAAGGTGAAGTCCTGGCGTTCTTCAGCCCCAAAGGCGGCACCGGGTGCACCACCGTGGCGGTGAATGTCGGGGTGGAGCTTCATTGCATTACGGGAAAGAAGACTCTGCTGGTGGATCTGGACCTGGAGCTGGGTGAGATCGCGTCTTTCATGGGGATCAAACCGCGGTTCCATCTGGTGGATCTCCTGAAGAATTTCCACCGGATGGACGAAGACCTCCTGGCCTCTTACATCGAGCGGCACGAGTCCGGGGTCCACGTCCTTTCTGCACCCTTCCAGCCGGAAGTGGGCCAATCCGTTACCGCCGAAGACATCACGGCGATACTCGGCTATCTCCGGACCCAGTACGACTACGTGGTGGTGGACACGTCCAAGTCCCTTGCCCCACCGGCTCTCGCTGCTCTCAGGCCGGCCGACAAGATCTTTCTGGTGACGAACCTGGATCTCTGTTCGCTGCGCAATTTCAAGCGGACCCTGCCGATCCTCCGGGACATCACCGGATCGGACGGGAAGCGCCTCCGTCTCATCGTGAACCGATACGGGAAGAACGGACTGCTCTCTCTGAAGGACCTGGAATCCACGGTGGGGCTCCCAGTTCACCGTACGCTGAGCAACGACTTCCACACCGTCATCGAATCCCTGAGCACCGGGAAACCACTGGTACTCAACTTCAAGTCCCAATATGTCCGGGAGCTGAAGGAGCTGGCGGCGCACGTGGCCGGGATTCCGGGGCCGGGCCGGGTCGGGCGGGGCGGGGGGCTCAGGAGGCTCTTCGGCAGCGCCCCCCGGGCCGGGGCGCGGCCCAAGGAGGCGATGAGCCATGCCTGAGTGGCGGGTGAGAGGAACGCAGAGGGTCCCCCGCATCAGGGGAAAGGGGACCCCGCCGGGCAGCAAGAAACCCGAGGCCAGGGATGTCCACCCCATCTCCCCTGCCGAAGCGGCGGACGAGAAGCACAGCCTCCCTCAGCTGAGGGCGAGTATTCACCGCCAGCTCCTGGAGCGCCTGAACCTCTCGAACCTGGACAAGATGGACCGCGCCGAGGTGAACCAGGTCATCGCCGGAGTGGTTCGTGACCTCCTGGAGGAGGAAGGGATCCCTCTGAACCTGGAGGAGCGCGACCATCTCACCTCCCAGGTGTTGGACGAGATCTTCGGCCTGGGGCCGCTGCAGCCCCTCATGGAAGATGCTTCTATCTCGGATATCCTCGTGGATACGCATGCCCGGGTCCTGGTGGAAAGGGAGGGAAAGCTCTACGACACGGATGTTCGGTTTCAGGACGATCGGCACCTCCTGAAAGTGATCGATCGCATCGTTTCCGGAGTGGGGAGGCGCATCGACGACTCCTCACCCATGGTGGATGCCCGCCTTTCGGATGGGTCTCGAATGAACGCCGTGATTCCCCCGCTGGCCGTGGACGGGCCCCATCTCTCCATCCGGAAGTTCAAGACCGACGTCCTATCGGCTGCAGACCTGATCCGGATGGGGACCTTGACCCAACCGCTGGTGAAACTCCTCGAAGGCGTGGTGAAGGCCCGCCTGAATGTTCTGATATCAGGGGGGACAGGTGCGGGGAAGACGACGCTCCTGAACGTGCTTTCATCCTTCATTCCTCCGTCGGAGAGGATCGTCACGGTGGAGGACTCCGCCGAGCTTCAGCTCAGACAACCTCGGGTCGTCCGTCTGGAGACCCGCCCCCCGAACCTGGAGGGCCAGGGTGCGGTGAACCAGAGGGCCCTGGTCATCAACGCCCTGAGAATGCGTCCTGACCGGATCGTGGTGGGTGAGGTGAGAAGCTCCGAAGCCATCGACATGCTCCAGGCGATGAACACGGGGCACGACGGTTCTCTTACGACGCTCCACTCAAACTCTCCCCGGGATGCCCTGAATCGCCTGGAGACCATGGTGGCCATGGCGAACCTGAATCTGCCGGAGCGGGCCGTCCGCCAGCAGGTCGCCAGCGCGATCCACGTGGTGGTTCAGTTGGCTCGCTTCTCCGACGGGAAACGCCGCCTGACCTGTCTCTCCGAGATCGTCGGGATGGAGGGGGATGTAATCACGATGCAGGATGTATTCCGATTCGAACAGGAGGGCATCAGCGAGGCGGGGGATGTCATCGGACAACTCCGCCCCACGGGTATCCGCCCGAAGTTCGTGGAGCGGCTCAGGGCCCATGGGCTGAGCTTTCCCGCCAGCATGTTCAGCGACATTCAGCGGGCTTCGGCCTGAGGGTTTGAGAATCCATGGATCCCCAGTTCTTCGCCCTCTTCGCGGCCATGACCGCCATGCTCGCCACGCTGTCCCTCACCGCCGGTGTCGGGGTGATCCGGGATTGGCGGAGCCGCCGGTCCGTTCAAGAGGCTCTTTCGGAGCTAGACTCCATCAGCCTCGAGGTTCCGGGTGGCTACTCGGTGCTCCGAGCCGACGAGGGCGAAAGCCTCCTCCAGCGCCTCCTGTCCCGCTTCCCCAGGGTCGGGGACATGGAGGACCTGCTGATGAAGTCGGGGCTCCGTTGGTCCCTGGAACGCTTCATCCTCTACACGTGCTTCTCATCCATCACGTTTGGGCTCCCCATCTGGCTCGCCAGCCGGGCGGCCCTGGTGTCGCTGGTGGCGCTCGTGCTCGGATTCTGGCTGCCGAACCTGTACGTGAGGTTCAAGGCGAACAAACGGATTCGGGCGCTGGAATCCCAGCTTCCCGGTGCCATCGACCACCTGACCCGGGCCGTGCGTGCAGGACACCCCTTCTCCGCGGGTCTGAAGATGCTCGCCGAGGAATCGGATGAGCCTATCGCCAGCGAATTCAGGGCGGTTTTCGAGGAGCAACGCTTCGGGCTGCCTTTCGAGGAAGCCCTGCTGGGGTTCGGAGACCGGGTGGATCTCCCCGACGTCAGGATCCTCATCACCGCCATTCTGGTGCAGAAGGAGGTGGGGGGGAACCTGGCGGAGATCCTGGAGAAAGTGGCGGGGACCATGCGAGCCCGGTTTACCATCCGCAGACAGGTCAGGGTCTTTACCGTCCAGGGGCGCATGAGCGGGTATATCCTGGCCGCTCTTCCCCTCGTGGTTGGAGGGTTCATCCTTCTGATCAACCGGGACTATATGGAGCCGCTTTTCACCCACCCGGTGGGGAAGTGGGCCCTGGGATTAGCGCTGATCTTGCAGCTCATCGGCTTTCTCTGGATCCGCAAGATCGTGAACGTCGAGTATTAGGAGTCCCAAGTGGCTTACTTCGTAGCGCTCCTTGCAGGTCTTTCCGCGATGCTGGTCATGACCGGGACATTCCAGCTCTTCTTCCGGCCGGCCCGGGCCGTCGGACGGGAGGTTGCGAGGCTTCAGGAAACCGGACCGAAGCCCTTCGACATCAGGGTCCGAAGACGCCGCAGGGAGCGGAGGAAGCGCCTCCGGAAGGCCCTTCGGGACCTGGGGGAGCGGATGGAGGAGCGGCAGGCCCAGCTCGAAGGTGTGCGACGCCGATTGGTCCAGGCGGGGTACTGGGATCCCGACGCCGTCCGCTACTATCTCGGAATCAGAGCAGCGCTCCCGGCCGCCCTGGCTGGAGGCACCCTCCTGGTCGGGGGCCTTCTGGGAGGCCGCATCGCCCTTCTCCTCTTCCTCGCCTCCTGGCTGGCCTTCCTGGGCTGGATCGCTCCCCAATGGTACGTCGCCAGGCGGAAATCCAGGCGTTGGAAGGAAGCTCACATGGCTCTGCCGGATACCCTGGATCTCCTCGTGGCCTGCGTCGAGGCGGGGATGGGGTTGAATCAGGCCCTGGCCCGGGTGGCGGAGGAGATCCGCCACATGAGCACGGTCATGAGCGAGGAGTTGGCCATGGTGAACCTGGAGATCCGAGCGGGCACACCCCGGAACCAGGCCCTGACCAACCTTGGGGACCGGAGTGAGCTGGAGGACCTTCGCGCTCTGGTCAGCATGCTGGCCCAATCGGACCGCTTCGGGACGTCAATCGCCCAGTCTCTTCGAGTCCACGTGGACACCCTCAGGACAAAGCGTCGGCAGGCGGCCGAGGAAGCTGCGGCGAAGACCACCATCAAGCTCGTGTTCCCCCTGGTCTTCTTCGTCTTCCCCGCCCTGTTCGTGGTCATCCTGACGCCGGCGATCATTCAGGTTGTCGAGCAGCTCCTGGAACTCTCATGAGGATCATCCGCATCCACAACGTTCGCTCCGGCGCCGTCTTGGGTCAGACGGTGCAGCTGGCCGATGGGTGGTGGAGAAGGGCCGTGGGTCTCCTGGGTCAGGCCGAGCTACCGGAGGGGAGTGGACTTCTACTCGTACCCTGCGCCTCCATCCATACGCTGGGGATGCGCTTTCCCGTCGATGTGGCCTTTCTGGACGGGCGGGGAAGGATCGTGGAGACGAGAGCCGACATGCCCCCGGGGCATTTTGCCATCGGAGGCAAGGACGTCCACGCCACGCTGGAGCTTCCGGTGGGGACGCTTGCCGCCACGGACTCCCGTGACGGAGATACCCTGAGCCTGGAGGATGCAAGACCATGAGCTCCTTTCTAGACTCGAATCTGGCCTCGAAGCTCCTCTCGAAGACCCAGGGTGCCGGTGAAGGGTCGGAGGAGAGGGTTCCTTCCCCGCATGCGATGGAGGAAGAGGAGGCACAGATCACTGCGAGCTCGCGGGAGGATGGCCTTGAGGCAGGCCAGGAGACCCCGATGGGACCCTCCGAGGCTCCGGGGCGAGGCCTGGATCTGGCCGTGCCACCGATTCCACGCTCCCTGGGGGAGACGGGGCTTTCCCGAGACCTCCTGGTGGGTCTTCTCCTGAAGACGGTGCAGCAGCGAGGGACCCTCTCGGGGTTCGGGATCTCCGACGCGCTGGGCCTCCCGTTCTCCCTTGTCGACGACCTCCTCATGGATCTTCAGAAGTCCGGGATGTTGGAGGTCAAGGAAACGGATGGACCCGCCCGAAGCTCCTACTCTTTCGCTCTCACGGGGAAGGGAAGGGAACGGGCCGGAGAGGAGGCTCAGGCCAGCAGGTACGTCGGGCCCGCCCCGGTGCCGTTCCAGCAATACGTCGATTGGGTCTTGAGACAATCGGTGGAGACGGTTCGCATCCGGAGGGAGCTTTTGGAGGAAGGCCTCTCAGATCTGGTTCTCCCCGATGGATTCCTCGATCTCCTGGGCCCTGCGGTGAACTCGGGCAAATCCCTCTTCCTCTACGGTGACCCAGGCAACGGGAAGACCCGTATCGCCGAGGCGGTGGCGGAGTTGTTCGGAGAAGCGTTCTTCGTGCCCCACGCGGTAGACCTGGACGGGCACATCATGGTTCTCTACGACCCTGTGTTCCACGAGGCGTTGGAGCCGCTGGAGGACTCTTCGTGGGAGCACCCTCCGGGCCCGACACTCTTCAGGGATCTCCCCAGGCATGACCGACGTTTCGTGAAGGTGAAGCGTCCGGTAGCAATGGCCGGGGCGGAGTTGGAGCTCTCCCAGCTAGATCTCCGGTATGACCCATTTGGCCGGACCTATCAGGCCCCCATTCAGCTGAAAGCGAACGGGGGGGTGTTGGTCATCGACGACCTCGGGCGGCAGAGGGTGCGTCCTCGGGACCTCTTGAATCGGTGGATCGTCCCCCTGGAGCACCGGGTGGACTACCTCAGCCTGGAGAGCGGGAAGAAGATCGCCGTGCCCTTCGATTGCCTGGTGGTCTTTTCCACGAACATCGAGCCCTGGGAGCTGGTGGAGGAAGCCTTTCTTCGGAGGATCCACTACAAGATCCGGGTCTCCGATCCCGATCCCCGGCAGTTCGACGAGATCTTCTCCCGGTGCTGTGAGGAGGAGGGGATCCCCTTCGATCCGGCGGCTCCGGAGATGGTCCGGCGAGAATTCTATGAGCCCGGAAAGGCCATCCCCCGGGGCTGCCACCCCAGAGACATCCTGAGCCACCTCCGGGACATTGCCCTGTTCAGGGGGATGGAGCCAGACCTTTCACCGGGCCTGCTGAGGCAGGCGTGCGAATCGTATTTCGTGGCCATGGCACCGGGGGAGATGCCGGAGAAAGATCCTCCCGAGAAAGGACTGACACCATGACCCATACGGATCGGGATCGCGAATATCGCGTTCGGGAGCTTCACGCCACCCTGGATCGGCGGATGGAGGCTCTGGAGAACAACATCCATGCCCGGCGGCGGCTTCGGTCGGCGAGTCTTCTGACGGCCGTTGTGGCCCTGGGCCTCTCCATCCTCGGCCTCACGCGCGCCAGGGATGCGTTGGTGAGGGGAGAGGTCTATCCCGAGCTGGAGATGCGGGCACTGGTTCTCCGGGATGGGGAAGGGCTGGAGCGGGCCGCTCTCCGGGTCGGGGAGGACGGGAACGTGAGCCTTTCGCTCAGGGACGACGGTGCCCGGGCCCGGCTGCGTCTCAGCGTTCTGGTAGACGGTTCCCCCGGCGTGAGTCTCCTGGACGAGAACGGGGACACGCGGGCAATCCTCGGGTTCCTGCCGGACGGAACCACCACGCTGGTCTTTGCCGATGCAGGATCGATTGCACGCTCAGTCCTGGCACTTACGCCGGACGGGGCTTCCCGAATCGTATTCAGCGACGCCCTTGGGGACACGAGAGCCGCCGTCGGAGTAGACGGCAATGGCCGACCCGAGGTCAACACCATGGCCGCGATAGAGGGTGGCTCATAGCAGCGCCACAATCCACCCCGCATGCGGTCTTCCCCACCGGTCGGCGGTTCTCCGGGATTGCCGCCGGTTCATATCGGCTCGACCGACCTTCCAGGAAGGTCGAGTTCCTACCTCACCCTGACCAGCCGCTCCAGACGGCTGGCTGGCCCTCCAGGAGGCGGTTCAACGCCGCCACCGGGCCGTCGATCAGAAGACGAAGGTCGGCGGCCCGGGCCTCCAGGGCCTCCTCGATCTCACCCAGGACCTGAAGCTGTCCCTCCGTGGGCCGGGCCTGTGCCTGGGCAATTCCTCTGGTGACGAAGGAGAGCTGTTCAGCCAACCGGGGCCACTGGCGGTATCCCATCCGGGGAGGAGGGCGACGAAGCTCGTTCTCCAGGTCGCCGATGGCCTGCAGGGCTACGGAAGCCTGCTCGCGGATTTGGGTCGCGTTCGCTACATCCTTCCCCCGCATGGCTCCCACGAGATCCTGGATTTGCGAGCTCATGGTCACGAGTGCACCGATCATCCCGTTCAAGCGGGACTCGATGGCTCTCCCCCGCAGAGCTGCGTCGGTTCGGGCCCTGTATTCATCCTGAGAGATCGTGACGGCCGGGTCTCCCCGGAACCGGAACTCCTTGCTCACCTCCTGGTCTCCAACCACGACGGTCGCCACGTAGGTGCCGGGAGCCGCCGGGGGTCCCGAGGACCCGAATCGCCCACCGCCTCGCTCCTCTCCGGGGATGGGTTCGGCCCCGTCGTACGTGAAGTTCCAGATAGCCCGGTTGACACCGGCCTCGCCCCGAAGAGAGCCCATCTCCTGCACGATCCTGCCCCCCGGCTCGGTGATCCGGACCGTGACCTGGGCGCCGTTATCTCCCGCCGTCTCCTCTGACAGCCAGAAGTCGATGTAGGCGCCCTCCTGGGGGTTCTCCCCCTGGAAGGTGCTGCGCCCCAGGTTCGAGTCCCGATTCCAGGACTCCCAGTCCGTAGACTCGTGGATATCGAAGAGGTAGACCGGGGCGTCCATGGCCGTCGTGAGCTCCACCAGCGGTTGGATGTCGTCCAGGATCCAGGCCCCTCTGCCGTGTGTGCCGATGACCAGGTCGTTGTACCGGGGCTCGATCTTGATCCCCCGCACCGAAACCCGGGGCAGGTTCAGTCGGAGATCGACCCAGCTCCCCCCGCGATCGAAGGAGGCGAAGAGCCCCCGGTCCATCCCCAGGAAGAGGAGGTCGGGATTCTCCGGGTGCTGTCGTAGGACCTTTACATAGTCGTCCTGGGGCAGCCCGGCGGAGAGGTCCCGCCAGCTCTGGCCGTAGTCGGTGGTCTCCCAGACGTGGGGGGTGAAGTCATCCATCCGGTGGTTGTCCACTACCAGGAAGGCGCCACCGGCCTCCGTGGGTGACGCCTCGATGTTTCCGATCCAGGCCTCCGCCGGGAGGCCTGGGACCTGGTCCCGGACGTTGGTCCAGCTTTCGCCATCGTCCCGGGTCAGCTGCACGTTCCCGTCGTCGGTTCCTACCCAGATGACGCCGGGCTCCACCGGGGACTCGGCGATGGTGTAGATGGTGGTGTGGAATTCCGCCGCGGTGTTGTCGTTGTAGATCTCACCTCCGGAATCCAGTTGCTTCTGTGGGTCATCGGTGGTGAGATCCGGGCTGATGATGTCCCAGGAATAGCCGTAGTCCCGGCTCCGGAAGAGGACGTTCCCGCCCCAGTAGACCACGGACGGATCGTTGGGGGAGATGTGGATCGGGGCGTCCCAGTTGAAGCGGTACCGAGCCTGGCCCATGTTCTGCCCCTGGGAACCCACCATCCATGGGTGCGGCTCGATGGATCGGGTGGTTCCGGACCGGGTGTCGGTGATGCGGAAGTACCCCCCCTGAGCGTCGGAGTAGACGAGCCAGGGCTGTCCCGGGACCGGGACGGCGTAAAACCCGTCTCCCCCGCTCACGGTGAACCATTCATCGGTCAGGATCCCACCACCCCGTGTCCTCGATGGACCGCACCAGTTTCCGTTGTCCTGAAGCCCCCCGCAAACCCAATATGGGTCCTGGTCGTCCACGAACACGTGGTAGAACTGGGAGAGGTCCACATTTCTCCAGATGTGGAAGTTCTCTCCTCCGTCGAAGCTCACCTGGAAACCGCCGTCACTCCCGGAAAGGAGGCGGTCTCCATCCGCCGGATCGATCCAAAGGGCCTGGTGGTCCCCGTGGACTCCGGCGGCGATGCGAGACCAGGTGCGACCCCCATCCGTGGACTTCGACAGGCCTCCGGCCAGGGAATAGACCACGTTGGCGTCGCTGGGGTCGGCGAAGATGTCGGAATAGTAGAAGGGGCGGAAGTTCACGTTCGGGTCGTCGTTCACCATCCGCCAGCTCTCGCCGTAGTCCTCGGAGCGGAAGACAGTGCCGGCAGTGGGGAACTCGGTGACCAGGTAGACGACGTTGGGAGAGGACTGGGCGATGCTGAGACCGGGTCGAGCCATGGGCTCGTCCGGGAGCGTCTCGATCTTCCTCCAGGAGTCGCCCCCGTCCCGGGACACGTATACGGCGGTCTGCTTCCCTCCATCGTCGAACCGCCAAGGACGCCGCCGGAAGGTCCACATCCCGGCATACACGTTCCTGGGATTGCTGAGATCCAGATCCAGGTCCGCGCACCCGGTATCCTCGTCGATGAAGAGAACCTGGTCCCAACTCCACCCTCCGTCCGTTGTCCGGAATACGCCCCTCTCAGGGTTGGGGCCCCACTCCTTCCCCAGGGCACAGACCAGTGCCACGTCGGGATCCCGGGGATCCACCACGATTCGCTTGATTCGCTCGGTCTTCTCCAGTCCCATGTGGGTCCAACTCTTGCCGGCGTCTGTGGAACGCCACACCCCCAGCCCGTAGGAGACCGAGTTCCGAGGATCCCCCTCGCCGGAGCCCAGCCACACCACGTTCCTGTCCGACGGGGCAACGGCAAGGGCTCCCACCGAATAGGCTTCCGCGTCCTGCCATTGGCCTTCGAAGGTCACGCCGCCGTTGGTGGTGTTCCACACCCCACCGTCGGCACCACCGACCCAGAAGGTGGATGGATCTCCTGGTATTCCCACGATGGCGGAGACACGTCCCCCTACATTGGCGGGGCCGATGTGGCGGAAGGTCAGGTGGCTGAGGGCCGACTGGATGGACCCCACATCCTGGGCCTGGAGGTTTGCTCGAGCCCACGGGAGGACGGAGAAGAGCATTGCCATGAGGATCGCGGCCCAGGACCGGCCGCGGGTCGGGGCGGGGAACGGAAGCTTCATGTCGATGCCTCGGATCGGGAGTTGAGATGGTCTGGAGGCGAATCTAGGGGACGGTCCGTCGGCGGTCCATGGCACCCCGAGGTCGGCTGTCCGGTGCGCCTGCGAGTAGGTGGGACAATGGACCCGGAAGAGGCGGGCGCCACCCTACTGAGGATGGGACGTTTTCAATATGAGAATCCACTTCATATAAAGTCACCTAATCTGTTATAAGAAATGCAGATATAGAATCTGCGACTTGGTGACTTCTGCCAGCGCAGAGTGCTCCTTCCGCATCTCGGCACCGCTCCGGGCAGGTACTTCCTGGAGCCGAGCAGGGGCCCTTCCGCAGCCAGTTCGGGGTTGAAGGCGGGGAGGTCCCCCTCTCCCCCTCAGGCCGGCTTCAGATCCAGGACGGGCGTCTGGTCCACTGCGTCCAAGCCCTTTACTCTCAATACGTTCCCCCGGATCTCCAGGAGCTCCACCTCTGTGACGCCGATGGAGTTGGGCCTCCGGGGGCTTCGGAGGGCAAAGACACCCCGTAGAGGCCGGGTGGTGTCTCCCCGGGGGTGCTGTCGAAGCTCATAATCCCGGGACAGGTGGAAGTAGAAGATCACCAGGATCCGGTCCTCTCTCTCCAGTTGATCCAGACCGGGGACGAGTTCCGGGTCAATGACGATCCGGGCCTCCGACGCCTTGAGGACCTCCCCGGGTGTTCCGAAGGGGAAGCCGTTCTCCACGTAACCGATGGGGGTGAAGGTCAGCGAGTCGAGAGCCATTGAATCGTCTCTCCGTTGGGGACCGGGTGGCCCAGTGAGAGCCTCACGCCCGGGCCCGATGGAAATCGTCGAACCCGACATCGCGTTCCCGCGGATGGCCCGCCAGCGGCACGTCTCACCGAAGGGCCGCCACGGGATTGTGGGCAAGGACCCGATCCTTGGTCACGAGACAGATCGCCGGCGCTTCCAGGTGCCAGAAGGTCGCGGCGTCGTGGCCTACGCATTGACCCAGAACGAAGGTGAACTGGACTCTATCCCGGTTGAGGAGCTCAGCCTGAGCCACGGGGTTGCAGATCATCTCCGGCCGGCCGGGTCGGATCTTCTCTTCATCCCGGATCCCAACCTCCTCCTTCGGGGTCGCGCCCGTCTTGCAGCATGCCGAAGAGACCTTGAAACCGTTGACCACCAGGATTTTCGAGAGGATCTCCGCCTCGGCTCTGAAACCCACGCAGAAAGAGACCCCGAGATGGGATACGCCCATCCGATGGACGACGGACAGGGCTTCCTCCAGGCGTGTCGGTGGAGGGTCACCCCCGGTGGGCCCCAGTTGGGTGGCCATGGCCGTCAGGGCCGTGGCGGAGTCCTCCACCGAACCCCGCTCGGTGCCCGGCCAGTGACCGTGGAGGGCATCCTGGAGGTAGCTTCGGCTGGTGTACAGGGCGGCCGCCGGATTGTGCCGGAGCCGCTCGTCTCTGGCGATGAGGGCAACGACGGGGACGTCGCTGGCACGAAGAAAGAGGGCTTCTGGAGCGACCCGCATCCCTGCCACCACGTTCAGGTCTGTACCTTCCTCTCTGAAGAGGTCCGCCAGAGCCTGAGGATCGAGGGAGTGACCCTGAAGCGGAAGGACCGGAGTCAACTCCGGTGAGGCGAGAGCCTCCCCGATCTTCCTCGCCTCCCCTGCCATGTCCGGACCGTGAGCAATCCCCAGGCGCCGAAATCCCATGAGGTGGGAGAACTCGGCCACTTCCCTCAACCGGGTCCAGCGCCCATACCCCCGGGCCTCGATGAGCGCGGCGTTCTTGAGCATCGCGCGGATCCGGGGATCCTGGTAGAGCTCTTCGAACTGGGGGTATTCCTGATGCATCGGACAGAAATCCGGGCCGGCATCCCGGATTCCACCTCTGCAGACGTAGCTCTGGCAATCCGCGCAACGGACGGTCATGGGCGATCTGTGAACCTCGGCGTAGCATGAACCTCCAGGGGGACCACAGGTCCACCCTGGATCTCCCTCTCTCCCGGGCTCCAAGGTAGTATGGTAGCGGCGGATCGAAAGAGCAGCGGACCCCCTGGACCGGGGGATTCCGGAGATCGGATCAGGAAATCCGAGGAGTCGAACATGCATGCCATCGCCGAGGTGCAGATCATTCCCATCGGGGCGGGAGTCTCAGTCCGGAAGGAGGTCATGCGGGCCCACGAGATCCTGGAGGCATCCGGGTTGAACATGACCTTGCACGCCAACGGTACCAACATGGAAGGCGAGTTGCCTGAGGTTCTCGCCACGATTCGCCGGGCCATCGAGACCCTCCATGACGAGGGAGTCCTGCGTCTTTCCACACACATCAAGATCGGCACCCGGACGGACAAGGTGCCGACCATGGCCGGAAAGCTTTTCAAGTAGGGGGGAGACGCTCTCCCTGGGTGGAGTGGCGGCGCCCGACATCCGTCCCTCGGGACACGCCCGCCGGGGCTCCGGGAGCGGGAAAGGCCGGAGCGGGTCGCTCCGGCCTTTCCACCCGGGATAGCCTCCGGGCTCTCGATGCCAGCCCGGATCGGGTTGCCTACCCTTCACCCTCCGGAAAGAGGGTCACCTGGACATAGTTGTCCGTCCTCAGATACCGCTGCGCATCCCGTTGCATGGACTCCCTGGTTACACCCACCAGGAGACTTTCGTCCAGGAGGAACCTGGGATCGCTTCCATACTCGTCCGAGTAGCGAAGCTGGGCGACCCACCACCTGTTCTCCTGCAGGTTCGTCTCCCGGGTCCGACGCTCCTGCTCCTTCGCCGCCTGGACCTCCTCCGGGGTGGGGCCGTCACGTTTGAACGCTTCGATCTCCTGGAAAAGCGTGGCTACCAGTTGTTCCATCCGTTCAGGATCCGCCCCGAAGGAGATCCGGACGGTATAGGCCGGCTCCGGGTATTTCTCGTAGCTGCCGGAGACCCCGACGCCGTAGGTCCCGCCCAGCTCTTCCCGGATGAGCTCCCGAAGACGGATCTCGAGGGCTCCCGTCATGACGCGCATGCCAAGGCGGTTCTGAGGAGTGTATTCGAAGGGGCCGGTGAAGATGACCTGCGTCTGGCTTTGTGGCTCCACGCCTCTTCGGACTTCCTTCCGGACCACGCCTTTCGGTGGATCGATGTCCAGGTCTCGCCAGGTCTCGTCTCTGTCGATGGATGGGAGCCCACCGAGATAGGTCTCCACCAGGGGTTTGATCTCCTGGGGCTGGAAAGCTCCGGCAAAGACGAAGGTAAAGTCACTGGCGTCCGCGAATCGATCCTTGTAGAAGGTGAAGGCCTCGTCCAGATCGACCTCCTGGAAAAGCTCCATCGAGAGGGGTCGTGCCCTGGGGTGCCCCTGGGCCATGGTTACCGTGATCGTGTCCTGGAAGGCCGCAACGGGACTGGCGCTGCGATTGGCCAGGAAGGCCCCCATTTGCTGCTCCATGGCCTGAAAGGCCACCGAATCCTCTCTGGGCTGGGTGAAATAGAGGTAGATGAGCTGAAAGAGGGTCTCCAGGTCTTTCGGAGAGGCGCTTCCGGAGAGCCCCTCAGAGAGCTCTCCTATGGACGGAGATACCGACACCGCCTTTCCGGCCAGCTTCTTCCCCAGATCCACCTGGCTGAAAGATCCGACACCCCCAAGGGCCACCACCTGGGCTGCGTTGGAGGCGGACATGTGATCCTCCTGGGAGGAAAGGGAGAATCCTCCGGGGCTGTACGCCTGGAAGAGGACCTCGTCCTCCTTGAAGTCAGTGGGCTTGAGGAGGACCCGGACCCCGTTCCCCAGGGTCCATCTCGTGAGGCCGAGCTCCTGCACGGTGGATTCCTCCACCACCGGGGAGGGAGTCGGTGGAGTCGCGAGGAGGGGTTCGTCCGTGGCGGTGTCTTCATAGGGCGCGACCTCCGCGGCCACCACCTCATTGAACACGGCCGCCAACTCCTCCTCCGTGGGAATCTCCAACCCTTCCTTTTCCGGGGAGTTCACCAGGACCACTCGGTTCCGGTCCACCATCCATTCCTCAGCCACCCGGTTTACCTCTTCCAGGGTGATGGTGGGCAGGAGGGCCTGGACGGCATGGTACTCGAACTCGATGCCCGGTGTGGGCTCACCTTCCAGGAAGTGCCTCACATACTCGGATGCATAGAGCCTGGACTCCTGATTGTCCCTCTCGGTGTAGGCCTGCTCCATGGCCCGAAGGAAATCGGCCTTTTGCCTTTCCAGCTCCGGGGAGGTGACCCCGTAGCGGCCGACGCGCTCGGCCTCCGTCAGGAGCGCCTTCATCCCCCGGAGGATCCCTCCCTCCGGGACCATGGCCACCAGCTGATAGAGCTCCCCGGAGCGCACGAGGCGACCCTGTCCCGAACCCGCGAATGCGAAGGGGGGCTCGGCTTGTTGGGTGAGCTCGAACAACCGGGCATTGAGGATGCCATTGTAGAGACTCTCCACCAGGCCACGGCGATACGCCTCCAGCGTATTCTGATCATCTACGGGCTGTTTGTAGAGAAGGGCGACCTGGCTGGTGGTGGCTTCGGGGTCCGTGGCGATGGCGAACAGCGTCTCTCTGTGTTGGGGCACGTCGTACACGACCCGCTCCCGGGGGGACTCCCGGACCGGGATCCTGGAGAAGTGCCCTCGAATCGCGGCTTCCACGGCTCCGACGTCGAAGTCACCCACGGCAATGACGGCCATCAGATCCGGGCGGTACCAGTCCTGGTAGAAGCGGGTCAGAGCGTCATGGGGAAAACTCTCCAGGACATCCTTCTTTCCGATGGGGAGCCGTTCGGCGTAACGGGACCCCTGGAAAAGGATTGGAAACTGCTTGTCCTGCATCCGGGCGTTGGCACCCCGCCCGAGGCGCCACTCCTCCACGACTACTC
>Ga0316578_10000305_pt1 | contig 15067 bp, 13 predicted proteins | sample J0NA_2_FD_203076 | JGI IMG/M metagenome (GOLD analysis project Ga0316578, IMG submission 203076) | Rhizosphere microbial communities from salt marsh grasses in Alabama, United States - J0-2_160517rDrC | ecosystem: Host-associated > Plants > Roots > Rhizosphere | place: USA: Alabama | collected... | reverse complement strand
GGCAAACCCAGCGGGACAGCCGGAGCCCGAGTCCATCGATAGTCAGTATACGCTGTCCCCTCCCCATCCCCCAGGAACGGAGCCAGCATCGGTGGGAGGAAAACCTACATCAACCGACCGCGAGCGCAGCTCGCGGTCCTCCGTGTCCGAGCCGTCGAGCTCTGCCGCACCACCCAAGTCAGCCGACCGCGAGCTCAGCTCGCGGTCCTCAACACCACTTCCGTCTGCCTCTACTGCTCGACCCCGAGACGCGCCACAACGGGATTCAGCGCCCCACCCGCGCGTCAGCCGCTTCACCCCAGAACGCGCCAAAGCGGGATTCAGCGGGCGACCCCCCGGCCTCTTCAATTCGTGAAGTACTCGGTCGCGCGCTTCTCACCGCGCTTCTCGATGCGCTTTGCCTCGAGCAACTTCTTGATGGGCAGATTGAGATCTTTGGTGGACACGCCCATCGACCTGCTGATCGCCTCGATCCGCTGCCCCGGCCTGCGGGAGATCTCGTCGAGCAGTCGGGACTGCAGTCTGGCCAGTGTCTTGGGCGAACGCTTCACGCGCCGCCCGCGCCGGGTGCGACGTCGAGGGGTGGGAGCCTGTTCGGGCGTCTTGAGACCGCGCTTCGCGTTCCTGGGGTTGGAGTCCGGACTACCCCCCAAGGCGCCCTGAACGGCCTCCACTGCCGCTTGTCGAACAAGCGCATTGAGCTCTGCAACGAACGATTCGATGCTAGCCCGAATCTGCTTTTCGATGCTCGCCATGTGGTTTGGTTATCCCCCTGTGACAGCCGGGTCAATCCGTTTCGTATCTGCCAATCCATGGGGAAGTTGCGCCGACAGCCGAAGAACGCAGTCTCACTGCGATCTACTCTACTCGAACTCGCAGTTCCGGAGCGCGTTCAGACAGCGTTGGATCGAGTCGGATACCCCATTTTGAGTGGGGCCGCGCCTGCGCCTCGCATCAATCCGGATCGTGTGTCTGGGCCAGCTGCTCGATGACAGGCTCGAGCTCGGGATCAGGCTCATCGAACTCGATGGCAATCCGATACGGCCACATGCCGTACGGGTCGGCACTGTTCTTGTCCACCCGTACCACGGTACCCCGCACGGCAACCTCACGGTCTCCGCTGGGAGGGATCTGGAACGTCATGTCGACCGACGCCCCCACTTCGAGCCGACTGGCAGCGACAATCATCACGCCGGCGGGACTCGCATCGTGAGTGACGGCCATGCCCGCCTTGAGCTGCTCGACCCGGGCCGGTAGCCAGACTCGACGTCTCTCGTGTGAACGCCGCTCCACGTTGTCTGATCAGTATTCTATCACGGAACGAGTTTGAATCGCAGTGTCGCCCGACCTTTCCCGTGGGCATGCTCCTTGCTCGCAGAACCACCGAGTGAACGAGACTCACTGGCTCTTTTCGCGCTACGCGCGGAGCCACGCGAGTCCAAGCTCGGTTTCGACGCTCGCGCAATTGCGGATCGGATGTTCGACGGTCACTGAGTCCGGAGCTGAATGCGGGACCGGATCTCGACCCGCTCCCCGTCTGGGGTCCTCGCCACGGATCGCTGCACCAGATCCATGTCCGGAAACAGCCAATCCATCTGGTGAAACACCTCGCCGCGGCTCTCCGCCCCAGGCTCGTGGCCGTCAACATCCCGCTCGATTCTCACCACGCGGGCTCGGTACGCCGATTCGTTCGCCTCGACCAACTCGTACGTCGTGGTCTGCTCGACCCGAGCCCCCCCGTCTTCCAGCATCCGGATGGCCACCCACACTGCGCCAGAGCCCACTTCTTCTGGTGGCAGGGGGTCCGCAGCTTGCGCCAAGGCCTTCGCTGTGAGCGCCAGAGCACCAGGCTTCGCGGCGTCCACGTCGACGCGGTAGTCGAGCCAGAAGCCACAAATGTCAGCCTCTCCCGAACTGCTGGCCTGAGCCAACGTGGAATCCGTCGCCTCCCCATGGTCCTCGGGCCGCGCCTCGGTCGTGGTCAGCGTCAGCGGTCCCACCTCGACGCTGAACCGCGCCGTTCCATCGGATGTCACGTCCAGTATCCTCGCGGTGCGGCGCCCCTCCAGCGTCAGCGATCGCTTCGTGCTCGGCACCGTGATCTCGGTTTCGCCGCGAATCGATTGGACCTGCCGCGCGCCGGCGGAAAACTGCTGGCGGAGCGCTCTCCTGGGCTCCTGGCCCACCTGCTCGACGCGCACGCGTATGGCCTCACCTCGAGGCGACCCGGGAGGAGCCGTTGGTCCGGCCGTGTCGCGAAACGCTTCCGGCTCCTCCAGAACCGACGGCGACGACGGACGAGGCGCAGCGTTCTCAGACGACGCCGACGCCGGCATTCTGGTCGTTCCGCAGCTGATCGTTCCTGCAAGAAACGTCAGCGCCATCAGCGCAGACCTGTCCGGCCCGGTGCGCATGCGCCCGAGCCGGTCTACTGGGCGTCAGGAGGTTTGAAGTCCGGCGGGAGCTCACTTCCCTCGCCAAAGAAGTACTTCTCGCACTCCGCCATCCAGAGCGCTTGCCCTCTCTCGCTAGTGAGGTCGAGCCGGAACTCGTTGATGAACATGGTCGAGTGCTCGAGCCACATGCGCCACGCCGTCTGTGACACGGAGTCGAAGATCCTCTGGCCGAGATCGCCCTTGAACGGGGGCTTCTCGAGGCCCTCCGCTTCCCTTCCGAGCTTCACACAGTTCACCGTCCGCGACATGTCACGCTTTATCAGCGCTCAGCGCGCGCTCGTCAACCTTGCCCGCGTCGCTTCGGCCGGCGGACCCTGCGGCACGCACGCGCGGTCCCAGACGCCGGCGCCGCCTCGTCAGCACTCCGGTCGAGCCATTCCTCGACGTCGTCTGCCTCGTCGCCTGATGCCGCCTCGGAATCGCACTCGGCGGGAGCGTTCTGCAGGTAGGGTTGTTCCACCAACAGCTGCCACGGCTCGCCATTGCGCCAGAATCGACCACTTATCGTCGGCACCCGTTGCCCCCGAGACGCGATCACGACCCCAACCACGTCGCCCTCACTCAGCGCCGGGCGTCCACCGGCATCGGTCAGAACATCGCCGTCCCGCATGCCAATCCCCAGCGCCCCCACACCGCTCAGGCGCAATCCGGCCGGTCTGGCGCCACTGGGGGCCACGGGCGACCCCGTTGGGCGGGCGCCGCCGTTGGCCAGCCGCAGCACGGTCTCGGCCGATACGCGAATCCCGCGCGCCGCGCGGGGGCTATTGGTCGCAGCACGGCGAGTCCCCGCAGGGCCGGGTCGCTCCGGATCGGCCGCCGCTCGGTGCGCCAACACCACTCCGAGCTGGCCTGGTCGATCCAACCGGTAGCTCTGCGGAGCTCTCGCTGCTGGGCTGCTGCCCGGACCCAGGGACACGGCGCACGAAAGCGCGCTGCCAACTCTGTCGCCCATGTGGTCAGCGAGCCGGATCACCCCCCAGGCCACGACCGGTATGGGCAGTGCCGCCGCCAGAGCGAGCAGGAGATATCGACGCATCTCAGCCAAAGAATATCACGTTCGGCCAGGCGTAAAACGCCCATCCCCAATCCTCTTATGGAGTCACCCGCCTACTGCCGCTTGCGCGGGCTTTCCAGGTACTTGAACAGCTCCGAGCCACTCGACAGCACGACCGAGGTCTTCTCGTCGAGCGCCGTCTCGTAGGTACTGAGACGCCGAGTGAAGGCGAAAAACTCCGGATCACGGTCATACGCTTCGGCGTAGATCGCAATGCTCTTGGCGTCACCCTCGCCGCGAAGCTTCTCGGCCTTGGCCTTGGCCTCGCTCAGGATGATGGCCTTCTCCTTGTCGGTCTGCGCCCGAATCTCAATCGCCTTCTCTTCGCCCTCGGAGCGGTACCGCTTGGCCTCACGTTCGCGCTCCGCTCGCATGCGAGCAAAGACGCTCTCCTGAACCTCGCTCGGCAGGTCGGCTCGCTTGATTCGAACGTCGACAATGTCGATTCCGAACTCGTGGGTCTGTCCACGTGTGCTCGCCGCAACCTTCTGCATCATTGGGTCACGTTCGTTGCCTACGATTTCGCCAAAACTGCGCCGGGCAATCTCCTTGCGCAGCTCGCTATTGACGATGTCGTCCAACCGGGCTTTGGCGCCTGATTCGTCGTGAACCGTCATGTAGAATGTGATTGGATTGACGATGCGCCACCGGGTGATCGGGTCGGCCACGATCCGCTTCTTGTCCAGAGTCAAGAGCTCCGAGGGCGGCGTATCGCTGCCCAGAATCCGGCGTTCCATCCCCTGCACCTTCTGTATGAACGGCCACTTCCGATAGATGCCGGGGGAGTTGACGCTGTAGCGGTATTCGCCGAACTGAGTCACGATCGCGAGTTCGGTCTCATCGACCACGAAGAAGCTCTCCCAGCCGACAAAGATCGCGGCGATCAGCAGGACGAGGGTACCAGTGGTTCGGCTCATGACTCACCTCCCTCCTTGCTGTACGGCCGCAGCCGCTTGTGGACCGAGGGGCAACAACGGCAGGACACCCTTGGCCAGAGCTCCATCGACCACGATCTTGCGGTCGATCTTGCTGAGAATGGCCTGTGTCGTTTCGAGGTACATCCGCTCCCGGGTCACGCGCTCCGCCTTGCGGTACTCCACCAACCTGGCCTTGAATCGCGACGCGTCGCCCTCCGCCGCCAGCACCCGAGTCTTGGCGTAGGCTTCGGCTTCCCGGGTGATCTTCTCCGCCTCACCGCGCGCACGCGGAAGCTTGTCGTTGCGGTATCCCTGAGCCTGATTGATGAGCTTCTCCTTCTCCTCGCGAGCCCGCACGACGTCGTGAAACGCCTCCTTGACCTCGTCGGGCGCGTCCACCGTCTGCAACTTCACCTCGGTAATCGTGAGGCCGCTCTGGTAGTCATCCATCAGCTTCTGCAGCCACTCTCGAGTACTCTGCTGCACCTTTTCGCGGCCGGACGTGATGACGTCGACGATGTTCGTGCGGCCCACCATGCTGCGCAATGCTACCTCGGCCGTCGCGTGCAGCGCTTGCTCGGAGTCCTTGAGTCGAAACAGGTACTTGGAAGGGTCCTTGACGCGGTACTGTACGATCACCTGCGCCTCGACGATGTTCTCGTCGCCGGTCAACATCAGTGCCTCGCTGGGCTTGCGCTCCTCGCCGCGAAACCCCACCTCGATGCGGCGGATCTGCTCGATGTTGACCTTGTCGAGCCGTTGCACCAGCGGGATCACGAACGCCAGTCCCGGACCGCGCTTGCCAGATTCCTTCCCGAACGTCCGAATCACCCCCTGCTCACCGGGCTCGATGATGTGCGATGCACTGAACAATCCGGCGGCGAGGATGACCACCAAGAGGATCGGCCCGAGCTTGCGAAAGTTGCGTCGAAACGCTTCCGAAACTTGGGCCACGACTTCGTTGACGTCGGAACGTGGGTCCTGATCGATTTGCCTTCTCATCGGCTTTCCGTCCTCGCTTCGCTACTGGCGAATGCGCCAGTTCCCCTGAAACGTCCGTCCCACCTCGTCGCAGGTGGGGTCCGTCACGATCAACTCCGGCCTGGCGTCGCGACAGACGATGATGGTGTTTTGGCGAAAGGCCCGGCCGAAGTAGATCGCCTCTTCTCGGTCGATTCCATGCACGACCCACGCGGGCTCGCGCCAAGCGCCTTCGGGCTCTTCGTCGTATCCAATGCAGTGCTCCACGCGATAGCAGCCCAGGATGAGCAGATCGCGCATGACCTGATGCCTCGCCTCGTTCACCCGGCGGGGCAGCAGCATCGAGCGAGGATTGTATGCCGTCAGGATCGAGAACTCACTGCGAAGCAGCGGGGGGAGAGCAGCGACGTCGGTCACGATCTCGCCGTCCATGGAAGCGCGCAAGACACCCGTGTCTGTGGGCAACTCGTAGACAGTGGAGAAGTATGAACGCAGTAGGTTCTGATCCACGACTCGTCGCCCTTTACCACGGTTTGCGGCGTCGAGGCTACAGCCCCAGATCGCTGGCGAGCGCGCAAAGCAACTCTGCCACGCTCCAAGCCTGCGCCGGGCAGCCGCGAGCGCGGTGTGGAGGTTCGCCGTCAGCCAACTGGGGCACCTGGCCGAGCACGGGCGCATCGTCGAGCGCATCCTCCACCAAATCGCGTAGGCGCTCGCGCAGGTCGATGTCGTCGGGAGCTAGCCGCACAGCCGCCCGCACGTAGAAGCCCAGCAGGTGTGTCCAGGCCGTACCCTGGTGGTGCGAGCTGCCCAACTCCTCCGGTTGGCCCTCATAGTGCCCAACGTAGCCAGGCTCGTGAGGCGCAAGACTCCGCAGGCCACGGGGCGTGAGCAAGTCGTCACGCGCACGGCTGACGATGGCAGACGCCTGCGCGGGTTCGAACAGGCTCGGATCGACGGCCAGCGCAATCAATCCGTTGGGGCGAATGGTCGCGTCTGCCCAGGCATCTGCCGTACCACTGGCCTCACTGACACAGTCGAACGGGTAGCGTGTCTCATTGCACCAGAAGCGCTGGCGAAACGCAGCACGAGCAGCGGCACACGCCTGCTCGGCCTCGTCTGCCCAACCAGTCTCCGAGTACTCCCGGGCCAGTCGTCCAATGTTCTCGGTCCCCTTCGCCCACCACGCCTGCATCTCGATGGCCAGGCCATGGCGAGGGGTGACGAGTGAGTCGCCAATCACCGTGTCCATCCAGGTCAACGGCTTGTGCTCTCCGCCGTTGGCCACCAATCCCTCGTTGCTCAGCCACAGTCCAGGCGCACGCCCGCTCCGCACGCAATCGAATGCGGCGCACAGCGCGGGAAACAGCTCACCACGCACGAAGGGGTCCTCGGGACCGACGCTGCGCGACAACAGGTCCGCGACGTACAAGAAGAGCAGTGTCGCATCGGGGAGGGCTGGCTCCGGATCCCGTCCCGCCACCGGCAGACGCGTGGGCACCAGTCCATCGGTCTGCGAACGCATGAGGGAACGCAACACCGCTTTCGCCTCGTCGAATCTGCCCGGCACCAGCAGCAGCCCTGGCAACGCCATGAGTGCGTCACGGGTGATGGCGTTGGGACCAGGATAGCCAGCAAAAATCGCCGGTCGCGCACAGGCCTCCTGGCAGAACTGCGCTGCCGCCACGTGGAGTGCTCGGACCGCTGGCGGTCGGCTCGGACCCGGATCCCGCTGTCGCTCCAGTGCGACGGTCGCTGCCTGCAACTCCTCCGGCGTGCCCTCGGGCAAACTGCCGACACCGGCAGTCAGAAACGTCGTCCTCCCCGGTTCGAGGGGAAGCTCGAACGTGCCAGGAGTCCACATGTCCTCCAGGTAGTCGTGGCCGGAGCGTTGGTCTTCGGGGTACTCGAATCGTCGCCACCAGTCCGGGCTACCCACGAAGACCCCCTGCTCGTGACGAAACACGAGCGGCGGCAGGTGCGCCAGAGGCCGGATCTCGACCTCCTGAGGACGCAGGTGCACGTTCTGCATCATGGCCCCATGTTCGCGCATCAGACTCCGGATGGGCCGGAACGGCATCAGGGGACGCACGACCAAACGGGCGGGAGACTTCGCCCTCCATGCGTGCCCCAGCACCAGCGCGTTGTGTCCTCGAACGAGGCTCAGCCGAACCTCGAGCTCGGCATCGCCGACTTGGTACAGCCAGGTGGGAATGGGATCCTGGACGAACCGCCGCAACAGCCGGTAGCCGGGAGTGGGCGCGACGTCGGGGAACTGGTGGGTCCAGAGGCGATAGTGCCGACCTTCGCTCTCTACTTCCACGTCTGCATGGCTCAGTACGACGTACCGATCGAGCGGCGGGTCGAACGCGGCAATGAGTACCCCGTGGGTACGGCGCGTGTGCATGAGGGCCACCGTGCTCATGGAGTAGGCCCCCGCCCCGTTCGTGTGGAGCCACTCCGCACTGGCACGCTCCAGGTCGCCCATGGTCTCCACCCTGGGAAACGGCCCGTCCCGCAACCCCGTCCAAGGGGACTCTCTGAACTGCTGCTGGTCCATGTGCTCCGTCCCCTCCAGATGCCCGCGCGATCGCGCGGATGTCATTCCTCCTCCGGGGAGGAGATCCGCGCCCTGGCCGAGGTGCCCTCGAGCTGCACGCGGGAGACAGTGGCATCAAAGCTTCCCCGATGCACCCGCACCGCGATGGTCTCTCCAACCGACACATCCGAGGCGGAACGTACGGCGCGGCCCACCGGAGTGGTGGCGATGGCGTACCCGCGACCGAGCACTGCCAGTGGCGACAACCCATCGAGCCGGGCCGCGCGCTCCGCCAGTCGCAGCCGACACCCCTCGATGCGCAACTGCAGGCCTCCGCGCAACCGCGTTGACAGAGGTCCGAAGCGGGACTGCGCCCTCGCCAGTACGGCGCGCGGGTGGCGAGCCAAGAGCCGGCGGTGGGCAGCCTGCAGCCGCTGCCGACGTCGGCTGACACTGCGCGAGCAGAGCCGTTCGACCTGCGCTGCCAGCTCGTCCACCCGCTGTTGACGCTCTGCAATCAGGAAGCGCGGATCGCCGAGTCGGCGTCGGAGGTCGAGTGCCAGCGTTCGGTGCTCCAGCAGCTGAGCCTGAGTCGCCCGCGCCAAGTGAGCCAGGAAGCGCTGCAACGTCTCCCGGCGGGCGGCTGCGTCGCAGACCACCAGCTCCGCAGCCTCCGATGGCGTGGCCGCGCGGCGGTCGGCCACGAGGTCCGTGAGCGTGGTGTCGATTTCGTGGCCGACGGCACTGACCACGGGCACACGCACGGCAGCGAGGCGACGCACCAGCCGCTCGTCGTTGAACGCCATCAAGTCGTCTCCCGACCCGCCACCCCGTCCGACAATCAGCACATCGAGGCCAGGATACTGCTCGACGACGTCGATAGCGCGCCGAATGCTCTCGGGAGCGCCCTCACCTTGAACCTGCGCCGGAGACAGCACGATTCGTGCCCCGCCACGTCGAAACGCCACGGAACGGATGTCGTGAAACGCCGCCCCGGCAGCGCTGGTCACCACCCCCACGACCCGCGGATCTCGGGGCAAGGAGCGCTTGCGTTCCGGGGCAAAGAGTCCCTCTGCGCTGAGCCTCGCCTTGAGCCGTTCCAACGCCTCGAGCAGCGCGCCACGGCCCAGCGGCCGCGCCTTCTCGACGACCAGTTGCAAGCGTCCACGCGGCGGCCACACCGTAGCCCGCCCGAACACCTCCACCCGCGCCCCTTCGGCCAGATGCCGCCCGGCACGCGCTGCCTGATAGCGATACATGACGCAGTCGAGCACTGCGTCCTCTGTCTCGTCCTTCAGCAGGAAGTAGCTGTGACCGCTGGCTGCCCGACGCAGCGAGCTCACCTCGCCTCGGACCCATTCCCGGCCAGTGATGCTTTCCACCGCCTGGCGAAGCCGTCGTGCCAGCTCGCCGACGGTAATGCTCGACTCGGTCCCTCCGCCCACGGCCGCGTGCTTATAGCAGGGCCCGCAGCTCGCGCCACCCCACCCGTCGTCGAGCGGCCTGCCGGCCGCTGTCTGAGCCCCGGGGGGCTGGGACTGGACCCGGAGCCTCGGTGACGTCCCGCCCCGAACGATCAGTCGCCAGCCTTCTTCTGGGGCTTCGTCTTCTGCTTCTGGTACTCCTCCACGAACTCCCAGTCCGCAATCAGGTGCTTCTTCATCAGGACCGAAAGCAGAGCCGCGAAGAGCTTCTGCCACTTGACGTCTTCACCTAGCTTCTCGGCCAAGCTGCCACCTCCCGACGTGTCGCCCAAAGCAGCGATCAAGTCATGCGCAGTCCAGCGCCGCGGCTGCGCGCCGCGGTCTGCTCCCGCCTGTCCTCCAGGCGCTGGAACCGTCACCTGAGTCCCGTCCAGCAGCGTCAGAGTGATCATGCGCTGCTTGACCTCTGCCCGCTCCGCGGCTCGTTCCAGAGCCTCCCGCTTCTCTTCGGTCAGCGCCACCTCGCTGTACTCCAGATCCGGCGAGTCGTCCGCTGCGGCAGCGCCCGGTTCCGGTTCCGGCGCATCCGTCGCTACCGCCGTCTCACCGTCGCCGGTCGTTTGATCTGGCTCCGGGGGCTCTTCGGTGATCGTCGTCCGCTCCGCCTCCGGGTGGAGCGAGTCACTCTCATCCGTCTCGTCGTACTCCTCCTCGTCGTACTCCTCCTCGTCGAGCCCGAGCTCCACCTCTGCCGCCGCCAGGGACGAGGCTTCGGCATGGCCGGCATAGTACGCGCTGAGCGCTGAACGGATCTCGCTGGGCGACGCGATCATGAGGCGAACCGGCAGGCCGCAGTACGTCGCCAGCTCTTCTTCGGCAGACTGATTCGTTGGGTCATCCATGGCCACGTAGAGCGTATTGCCGAGACCACGAACCCGGCGGACGAAGATCGGCACCAGGCAGTGCTTCTGCGCCAAGTCCTGGGAAACCAACTCCAAGAGCTCGCGGGTGAAGTCGATATGGTAGAGGGACACCCAGGGAACGCTCAGCTGCTGACTGAGCACTTGCGTCACCTGGGTCTCGGTGACGTACTCCTGCTCGACCAACAGCGTGCCCAAGCGCCGGCCGTCACTTCGCTGCAGCTCCAGAGCATTTTCGAGCTGGTCGCGGGTGATAATCTTGGCCTCGACCAGCAACTCACCTAGGCGGACCCGATCGGCCATGCGTCAACTACCCTACTTCGATGGCGGTTTTCAGCCCACCTTCAATCCGCGGGGGTGAGGCCCCGGCGAGAAGGCTGGGCGCGGGTGGAGGTTAAAACGGCCGTCCCCGGGGCTGGTTTGAGCCACCCGTGGGCCGGAAGGGGTTTCCGACCGCACGCGGCTGGTGGATACTCCACGAGCGCGAGGATGCGAGCATACGACACCCGGCCAGCCGCTTCGGGGACATGCGAGATGGCAAGCATGGTATCGAAATACCCACGCACCATGGACCTGAACGGCCTAGCAGCCCAGCGGTGTCCGGGCCGCCACGCAGAATCGTAGCCGAATCTCCGACTCCCATGGCCTCGTCGCCCACCACCCAGCCGTGCCCGCAGTGCGGAACCATGTACGACGGTGGGCAGCAGTACTGCGGCACCTGCGGCTTTCCGGTCGGGAGCGTCTCCGGACCCGCTGACGACAAGTTCATCGGCCGGTCACTTCCCGGCGGATATCACATTCTGGACCTGATCAGCGTCGGGGGTATGGGGCGTGTGTATCGCGCCGAACAAAGCGTCCTGGGTCGCACGGTGGCGGTGAAGGTCATCCACCCCCACCTGCTTTCGGACGAGAACTCGGCGCTCCGGTTCATGACCGAAGCGCGTGCCGCGAGCCAGCTCAACCATCCCAATTCGATCGCGGTGTTCGATTTCGGCCGCACCGACGACGGCCAACCCTACCTGGTGATGGAGTTCCTGCGCGGGAAGGACCTCGCGCACGTCGCCTACGAAGACGGCCCTCTTCCGCTCTCGCGCATCGTGGATGTCCTCCGTCAGACGTTGGCAGCGCTGGCGGAAGCACACGATCTGGAAATCGTCCATCGCGATCTGAAACCGGAGAACATCGTCCTGGAGCCGCTTCGACGTGGTGGCGACTTCATCAAGGTGCTCGATTTCGGTCTGGCCAAGCTCAAGGCCGACGCCGCCGCACCGAGCAACGTGACCAGTCCGGGTATCGTCTGCGGGACACCGGACTACATGGCTCCTGAGCAGGGTCGCGGCGACGCGATCGACGGCCGCAGTGACCTGTACGCCGTGGGAGTCATCCTGTTCCAGCTTCTGACAGGCCGGCTGCCATTCGAAGCCGACAGTCCCACCCAAGTGGTCATGATGCATTTGACGCTGCCGGTGCCTGACCCGAGAGACGTCGCGCCCGATCGCAACATCCCCCAACCGATGGTGGACGTCGTGAATCGCGCTCTGGAGAAGGATGCCGACAAGCGGTTTCAGGACGCCATGGAGTTCTCGGATGCGTTGGCCGCGGCGCTAGAATGGGCCCGGAGCGCCCCCCCTGTCTCGGGTGTTCCCTCCGCTCACCCCGGGCGGGGGTCCCTCGTGCCGGGCGCATTCGTCAACTGCGCCGCGTGCTCGAACACCGTCCCGATGGCGAAGTTCTGTTGTGAGTGCGGCGCGCCGCTCGCCTCCCCCAGCATGCCGCCCGAGATCATCGAGGGGGTCACTCCCGATCGGCTCCCCCTGCCACTGGTGTGCCGCGACGAGGACCTCCAGTGGCTCGAAGATCGCCGTCAGGGACTGGACCAGGAGCTGGTCGGAGCCCGAATCGTCGGGGAGCCCGGAGCAGGCAAGACACGCTTGCTGCAGGAGTTCTTGCAGCGCGCGGAGGATGACGGTGATGTCGTCGTGCGCGCCCGACCCGATCCCTATTGGGCTGAAGTGTCGTACCACGCCCTGCGCGAGGCCATTCGGGGGCTCACCTGCTTGAGCAACGAGGACATCGCGGTGTCGGACTTCCCCGGTGCCCACGCAGAAGCCAAGCTGGGACTGGTCGAGGTCTTCGCGAAGCGTCCTCCCGAGAATGATGGGCTGACCCCCGAGTCACGCCGGCACAGCCTCGCGGAGGCCATGCGCTGGGCCCTGCGGCGAGTCGGCGAGCTGGCGGCAGGAACCCGGGTGATCCTCGCCATTGACGATCTGCACCGTATCGATACCCCCAGCCGAAATGCATTCGCGGACGCCGTAGGAGAAGCGCTCAACGTGAACGTGCTGGTCTTGGCTGCGCACGTGCCGGGCTTCGAATCCGGCTGGGGCGCCGAGCATTCGGCGCGAGTGCTGTCCGGCATCCCCGGCAACGTGGTGACGCGGTTGATGCGTTCGAGTCGCCCCAGCTTCAGTCTCAGCGAGGTCGAATCGGAGGAGGGGAAGGTGCTCCCGCTGCACGTCGACCAGATGGTCCGCTACGCCCTGGAAGTGGGCGGAGAGCCACCTGCCCGCTTGGGCGACTTGATTGCCCAGCGCGTGGACTTGCTGGAGCCGAGTGCCCGCCTCGCGCTTCAGGCACTCGCCGTGCTCGGCGATCGAGTGGAGACCGAGCTTCTGGCCCAGATGCTTCCCGATACGCACCGACTGGATGTGACCCTCGGCCTGCTCTCCCGTTCTGGCATGATCGTTCGAGAGAAGGAGCTGGTCTCTGCCTCCCATCCCTTGCTGCGAGAAGTCGTCCTCGCAGGCATCCCGGCCACGGCGCGCCGGGATCTGCATGCGAAGGCGCTAGCGGTGTTCGAACGACGTTCGGCTCCGTTGGAAGCTCGCGCTCAGCACGCTTACCGTTCGCAGGACTCGTTCCAAGCGTTGTTGCTGCTCGAGCAGATCGCCACGCGTGCAGCTCGTCGGGCGGACACGGACACGGAAGTGCTCGCGCTCCGTCGAGCGCTGGAGATCGCGCGGATCGAGCTCTCGAAGGGCGAGCTGGACGATCCTTTGCAGGCCATTCTCATTTTCGGCAGGAAGCTCGGCTCGGCTTTGACCCGGGCCGGGGACTTCGCCGATGCCGAGGGCGTGCTGCGCGAGGCGCTGGACGTTGCGGGACCCAGCGGAACCGAGCGGGCTCGTGTTCTCGGCGCCCTGGCGGAGGTGGCTCAGGCGCGCAAGCGTCGAGCCGAAGCGATCGAATACATCGAGGAAGCCATCGAAACGGCGCGCCAGTCCGGAGCGCACGAACTGGTTGGCTCGCTCACCGCCGCCCGTGCCGGCTGGGGCTCCTGACGCCGTGGGGAATGGCGGCGTCGAGTTCGTATTGCGCTGGAGTCTCGATCGGACCTACCTGCACTCGAACGTCGAGACCTTGCATGCGATCTGGCTGAAGTCGGCCGACCCGTCATCTCGTTCGGGGAGCGTTTCCGGTGCAGCAGAGTTGCTGCGCGAGTTGGGGCGCGAACAGGCCCGGGTGCACCTGATCAGCGACGGTCCGGCCCAACTCCGTTGGGCGCTCGAAGAACGGCTGCGACAAGATCGCGTGCGGTGGGATCGACTGAGTCTGGAGCCCAGCTTCACGCGCTCGCTCGCGACCAGGGTTCGCGCGTTGAGTGATCGCGTCGGGCGGCGATTGGCGGAGTTGCTCGAGGCTCGCGTCGAGGATCAGAAGCTATGGGAGGATGAGGCTCTCCTCCCCGAGGTGCTGCTCGGCGACGACGCAGAATCGGATGCCTTCGTGTATTCGCTGTACGCAGACGTCTTGTCTGGCAGAGTGGACCGCTCCTTTCTGCGTAAGGTATTGCGCCGCGCCCGCGCATCCTCGGATGCGGAGGAGCGGTGTCTGGAGTCCTTGTCTCGCCTTCGACACGGTGCGGCGGTCGAAAGAATCCTCATTCACCTGGATCAGCCCCGACCACCGAGCGACTTCGACGCCCACGGGAGTCGAATGGTGCCAGTCTACAATCTGCTCCAGGCTGCATTCGTGCTGGGGGAAGACCGTCGACTCTCATTGGATTCCGTGTTGCGTGTCGCGGCCTCGTTCGTTTCACTGGACGGGTTCGATCACGATGCCCTGGCCCGGAGCTACCTCGATCTGATGCGCCGTGGACACGTCCACGGCGGACTGGCGGGGCCCCTGCGAGAGGCCACGGCAGCGCTTCCCGACGACGACGACGCGGGGATCGGGGGCGCTCTGCGCGGCATGTGCCAGCAAATGGCCGAGCAGGTGATCCATCCACCCCCTCGGGTGGATCGTCGGCCGGGGGAGCTGGACCATGCTGCGTTGGCGCGGCGTCACGGAGGCAGCCTGGTCCGCCTCCTAGTCCGGTGACTCCTGAAGCCGGCCGGCCTGACACTCAAAGCCTCCGGCTGCGGCTGCGGCAGAGTTACTAATGTGCATGATTCTGAGACCTTAGGGCTCTGATGCCAGCCAGGAACCCCGGCTGCAACGGACACGGGCAGTGCGCACCGCGGCTTTCGCGCGGCGATCACTGCTCACGTGCTGGAGGCAACAGTACCCTTCAAATGCAGCCGGAATGCCAATAGTCTCAGCGCCGGCCACGCAGAGGCCAAGCGTTCTTGTTCCTCGGGTGCCACGGCACTCGGCGAACGGTTCTCACCCCCCAGCGGGCGACGAAAGGATCGCGACGTGGATGGCGATCTGGCGGAGTCGATTTCTGCCCTCAAGGAGGCTTTCAATCGCCGCGGACTGCCCTCGCAGTTCGGC
>Ga0316578_10000304_pt1 | contig 15076 bp, 12 predicted proteins | sample J0NA_2_FD_203076 | JGI IMG/M metagenome (GOLD analysis project Ga0316578, IMG submission 203076) | Rhizosphere microbial communities from salt marsh grasses in Alabama, United States - J0-2_160517rDrC | ecosystem: Host-associated > Plants > Roots > Rhizosphere | place: USA: Alabama | collected... | reverse complement strand
AACCAGGGACCGAAGGGGCGCATGAGATCGAAGCGGCCGAGAGCTTCGAAGGCCTTTACGAAGGCGTTCTGCAGGGCGTCCTTGGCGTCTTCCAGGTTCCCGAGCATCCCCAGGGCGAGCCGAAGGCCGGGCTGTTCGTAGGCCCGAACCAGGGGCTCATAGAATCTCGAGTCACCCGCCCTGCATTTCCGAATGAGCTCCCGCTCTACCTCCGGTCCCAAGCTGACTCCAGTCCTTACCTGTTAGAAGGAATACGCCATCCGCCTGCAATCTCTTCACAGGTGCCGGGAGCGGCAAGAAGTATGTGCTGTTTCCCGGGAGCGGACCGGCCCGACTCAGCCTCCTTCATCAGGCTCCATGCGCGGGATGTGTGAGCCTGAAGGCGTGAGTGGGCTCCCGAAACTCGTGCCGAACACGGTCTGCTCCAGAGGACGCCGTCGCCTGGGTCGGTCCTCTCTGGCCATGAGTCTCTCTTCCTCCAGTGAGGGGTCGTGGTGCCCCACCGCCACCATGGCCACCGGGACGTAGTCCTCCGGGATGTCGAAGGCCTCTCTCAGGACCTGAGGGTCGAACCCCCCAATGGGGTGCGTGACGAGACCCCTGGAGGTGGCCTCAAGGAGGAGATTCGCCGTCGCCAGCCCCGTGTCGTGTGTGGCGTGACGATTGGGGCGGCCATTCCGGGTGTAGGTGGTCTTGGCCAACGTGGCGATCAGGACGCCTGCCCGCCGGGCATAGGCGTTTCCGCTGGACAGGGCCGAATCCATGACTTCTCTGTGAAGGTCTCGCCGCCGGCCCACGATGAAGCGCCACGGCTGTTCTCCGAAGCTGGAGGGAGCCCAACGTGCTGCCTCGAGGATGGCCAGGAGGTCCTCCCATTCCACCTCCCGGGAATCGTCGAAACGGGAAGGGCTCCAACGATTTGCGATGGGATCCAGAATCGGTACAGACGTATCAGCGGGCTTCGCGGGGAAGGGCGAAGCGTGCAGCGGCGGCGTTTCGGTGAAAGACATCTTTGCTCCTTCTATCTTCACGAGACAGGGCCGAAAATCTGAGGCCAGCCCCGCAATTCCAGGCGCGGGTCGGAGGTCTCGCCTCCTCTCTCCGGCGGGCCGACGCCAGAAGACCAGAAATGGAACACGGCGGCCTCGCCCACTTCTTGTTAATACTTGAAGCTTGAAGATTAGTTCCCGCTGCCTCCGGTTTGCATGTAAGGATGGCGAGCAATGTACCCCTCACTGCGTTGGGGCCTCAATTGTCGGCGGGGAGACGGGGAAACGACGGAAACCAGCAGATCGCCACCGCAAAACCGGGCAGACAAGACACTCCCGCAGATCATTGGACGGGGTTACGATTCAATGTTTGCCTGCGAACACAGCGATCCCCGGGGGAGACCATTGGAGAAGGAAGGCCTGGGTGTGGATATCCCTGCCGAGGGGCTCGGGCAGGCCGAAGCTGCGCGGCTGGCCGAGGAGCTCCGTGCAGAGATTCGGCACCACAACCACCTGTACTACGTCGAGTCCAGTCCGGAGATTGCCGATGCGGAATACGACCGCCTGTTCCAAGGACTCCTCGCCCTGGAACGAGCCTTTCCCGATCTGACGACGCCGGACTCGCCCACGCAGCGGGTGGGCGCCGAGCCCAGGTCGGACCTTCCCACCGTTGTGCACGCGGCCCCCATGCTCTCGCTGGATTCCACCAAGGACGAAGCGGAGCTCCGCCGCTTCGACGAGAGAGTACGAAAGGCCGTGACGGGAACCGTAGAGTACCTGGTGGAGCCGAAGCTGGACGGCGCCTCCCTGGAGTTGGTCTATGAAGAGGGGGTCCTCACCCGGGCGGTGACTCGAGGGAATGGCCAGGAAGGGGAAGGGGTGACGGAGAACGTGAGGACCATTCCCTCGGTCCCCCTGCGTCTTCGGGAGGAGGATAGGAACGTACCGCCCTTCCTCTCCATACGGGGGGAGGTCCTCATGTATCTCTCTGCCTTCGAATCGCTGAACCAGAAGCTCATGGAAGAGGGGACGGACCCCTTTTCCAACCCCAGGAACGCTGCGGCCGGCGCGCTCCGGCAGCTGGACCCTCGAATCACGGCTCAGCGGCCCCTGGACTTGTTGGCTTACGACGTCCTGGCAGTGGAGGGAGTGGAATTCGAGGAAGACAGTGAGGTGATGCGGGCGCTACGGGATTGGGGGCTGAAGACCCCGGAACGGGTGGAGCTCCTGTCTGGGGTGGAGGAGATCCTGGCCTACCACGCCCGTTTCCACAGGGAGCGGGACGAGCTGGATTACGAGATCGACGGCATCGTCATCAAGCTGAACCGGCTGCGGCCGCGGGATGCCATGGGCACCACCACCCGCCATCCCCGATGGGCTCTGGCCTTGAAGTTCGAGCCCCGGAAGGAGGTCACCCGTATCGAGCGCATCGCGGTGTCGGTGGGCCGTACCGGAGTCCTGACCCCTGTCGCCCTTCTCCTTCCGGTGGAAGTCGGCGGCGTGACGGTCTCCCGTGCCTCCCTCCACAACCGAGAAGAGCTGGTCCGGAAGGACGTCCGTCAGGGGGACCTGGTGAGGGTGCAACGGGCAGGGGACGTGATCCCGCAGGTAGTGGAACGGGTCGTGGAAGAGGGGCGGGAACGGAAGGCGCCCTTCGAGATGCCGGACACCTGTCCGGCTTGCGGATCCGAAGTCGTGGTCCGTGGTCCCTTCACGGTGTGTCCGAACCGGTTCGGCTGCCCGGCCCAACTCAAGGCTCGCATCGTCCACTTTGGGTCCAGGAGTGGACTGGATATCGAAGGGTTGGGGGAGGAGACGGCGGCTCTCCTGGTGGAGAGGGGTCTGGTAACCGAGTTGGCGGACCTCTTCGACCTCGATGCCGAGACTCTGGTCGATCTTCCGGGTTTCGCGGAAAGGTCGGCCACAAACCTCGTGGCCGCCATCGCCCGGCGGAAGCGGGTCGACCTGCACCGATTCCTCTATGGCCTGGGAATCCCGGAGGTAGGTCAGGCCGTGGCCAGGGATCTCGCCCTGCACTTCCGGGATCTGGAGGAAATCCGGAAGGCCGACCGGGAGAAGCTGGAGGAGGTCGAGGGGGTGGGTCCAAGGATGTCGGAGCTCATCTTCGATTTCCTCAGGGAGGAGCGAAACGCGCTGGCCATCGACGCGATCCTGGCCAGGGGAATGAATCTCGTGGCGTCCGAGGCGCCCGTCGAAACGGGGCTGGCAGGAAGGAAGTTCGTCTTTACGGGTGGTCTCGAGGCCCTTACGCGGCCCCAGGCGAAGAACCTGCTGGAGAACGCCGGGGCCCGTGTCGTGTCCTCGGTGAGTGCCGAGACGGACTACGTGGTTGCCGGTTCCGACCCCGGATCGAAACTGGAGAAGGCGCAGGAGCTGAGCGTGCGGATCCTCAGTGAAGAGCAATTCCTGGGGCTCCTCACCCAGGCTGGAATCGAGATTCCAGGATGAGCCAGGAACGGTTTCCTCTGCTGGCTGCTCGTGGGGCTTCCGAGGTCCAGGAGCCTCGGGGGGACCCCGGGGGGGATGAGGCACGCTAGGATGGAGAATCTGGAAATCGCTGCGGCTCTGGAAGAGGTTGCCGACCTTCTGGAGATCAAGGGGTCGAACCCCTTCCGGATCCGGGCTTACCGGAACGCTGTTCGAACGATCCAGGGGTTGACCCGCCCCCTTGCCACGATGGTGTCGGAGGGAGAGGAGTTGACGGAGCTCCCGGGGATCGGCAAGGAGATGGCCAACCACATTCTGGAGCTGATGCAGTGGGGGGAGTTGAAGCTCCTGGAGGAGATGGATGCGGAGATCCCGCGGAGCCTCACCGACCTTATTCGCCTGGAGGGAGTTGGGCCAAAGAAGGCGAGGAAGCTGTGGGAATCCCTGGGGGTGGCCTCGGTTGACGAGCTCGAGTCCGTGCTCCATACGGGTCGGGTGGAGGCTCTGGAGGGATTCGGCAAGAAGACCGTTGAGAAGATCGGGCAGTCGGTTGAGGACTTCCGCAAGCACCAGGGTCGCTTCCTCCTGTCCGATGCGGACGTTCTGGTAGCGCCCCTCGTACGGAGCCTGCAGGAGATCCCGGGGGTGGAACGGGTGGAGGTGGCCGGAAGCTACCGGAGGCGGAAGGATACCGTGGGCGATGTGGATCTCCTGGTCCTCTGTGAGGAGAACGCCACAGGAGTCATGGACCGTTTCGTGGCGTTTGGGGGTGCATTGAGAGTCGAGTCTGCCGGCGAGACCCGAGGGCGAATTCTCCTCCGGTCCGGACTGCCCGTGGATATCAGGATACTGCCCCGGGAATCCTACGGGGCCGCCCTCCATTATTTCAGCGGCTCCAAAGAGCACAATGTGGCCATCCGGACCCTGGGGGTTAAGAAGGGACTTCGGATCAACGAATACGGCGTGTTCCGGGAAGGGGAGCGGGGCGAGCGACTGGGTGGGGAGACGGAGGAGGAGGTCTTTGAAGCAGTGGGCCTCCCCTGGATCCCGCCCGTCCTGCGAGAGAACCGGGGGGAGGTGGAGGCGGCCCGGGAAGCCCGCCTTCCGAAGCTGATCTCCCTGGAGGACATCCGGGGAGACCTCCAGATGCACAGCACCTGGAGCGACGGGGTGAACTCCATTCGGGAGATGGCCGAGGAGTGCAAGGCACGAGGTTACGAATACCTATCCCTCACCGACCACAGTCAGGCAGTGACGGTGGCTGGTGGCCTCAAACCCCAGGAGGTTCTCGCGCAAGGACGGGAAATCGAGGGGATTCGGGAAGAGCTGGAAGGGATCCGGCTCTTTCAGAGCCTGGAGGTGGACATCCTGAATGATGGCACCCTGGACATGCCCGACGAGGTTCTCGAAAGCCTGGATCTCGTTCTGGTTTCGGTGCATTCGTCTATGCACATGGAGAAGACCGCGATGACCGAGAGGGTGATCCGGGCCCTCGGGCACCCGGAGGTGGATATCCTGGCCCATCCAACGGGTCGGATCCTGAACCGGAGGGAACCGTACGCTCTGGACGTGGATGCGGTGCTGCAGGCCGCGGCTGAATTGGACGTGGCGGTGGAGCTCAACGCTCACCCGGAGCGCCTGGACCTGCATGACGGCCACGTTCGCCGGGCCAAAGAGCTGGGGGTGAAGGTGGCCATCAACACGGACGCCCATTCCACCAGGGACCTCCATCTGATTCGGTATGGCGTGGACCAGGCGAGGCGAGGTTGGCTGGAGCGAGGCGATGTCTTGAATGCCTTGCCGCTGTCGGAATTCGAGGGTTGGATCCAAAGGAAGAACCGCCGATGAGAGCGCCGTGCTGATCCTGGAGATCCTGCTCCTCCTGGTGGGGTTCGCGGCCCTCTACTTCGGTGCCGACTGGATGGTCCGGGGTGCGGCCCGCCTGGAGGGAAGCCTTGGCCTGAGCCCCATTGTCATTGGATTGACCGTCGTGTCCCTGGGCACCTCCGCTCCGGAGCTGGTGGTGGCCGTTCTGGCTACCATCGCGGGGAGCGGAGATCTGGCGGTGGGCAATGTCATGGGATCGAACCTGGCCAATATCGGCCTCATCCTCGGCGCCACCGCCCTGGTTCGTCCTCTCGTGGTGCTGCAGCGAGTAGTGCGACGGGAGATCCCCATCATGATCTTCCTCACTCTCCTTCTATTTCCCCTCATTCTGGATCTGCAGGTGGACAGGGTGGACGGTGCCTTTCTGTGTCTGCTCCTGGCCACCTATCTGACGTACGTCTTCCACCAGGGGAAGAAAGCTCCGCCCGGTCTCGTCTCTCCCTACACGAAGCTGGCTGGCAAGGTCTGGCGAGTGGAGAAGAGGGCCGCCGTCATGGACATCGGTCTTCTGGTGGTGGGCGTTTTCGGGCTGGTCCTGGGCGGAAAGGCCATCGTGGAATCGGCCACCTACCTGGCGAGGGCCCTGGGGGTCAGTGAGATGACCATAGGGATCACCGTGGTGGCCATCGGGACCTCCTTGCCGGAGCTGGCCACCTCTCTGATGGCGGCTCTGCGCAAACAGACCGACATCGCCGTGGGGAACGTCATCGGCTCGAACATCTTCAATATTGCGGGTGTCCTGGGCGTGGCTGGGGCGGTGGAGCCCATAAGAGTGGCCCGCGGGGTCCTGACAGTGGAGTATCCGGCCCTTCTGGCCATCTCCCTGGTCGTTCTCTTCGTTCCCGTCGCCTGCCGGCGTCAAGGGCGTTTCCAGATCCGGAGACTTGGAGGTGCCATCCTCCTGGGAACCTACGTGGCCCTGGGGTACTGGGTTCTGGTCCTGAGCTGAGGCGTGTTCCGGTGGCGGGGCTTCAAGCCTCTCGGACGGGGCCGTGCCGCCTCTTCAGACCTGGGCCAGGGCCTGAGAGACGTCTGCCATCAGGTCCCCAGGGTCCTCCAATCCGACTGAGATCCGGCACATCGACGGGGTGATCCCGATCTTCTCCTGATCCTCCAGGGGAATGTCGGAGTGCGTCATGGCTCCGGGATGCTCCGCCAGGGATTCGGTCCCACCGAGGCTCACTGCGAGCTTGATGAGCTTCAGGGCGTTCAGGAATCGGAACGCCTCCGCTTCCCCACCCTTCAACTCGAAGGCGATCATGGAGCCGGCGCCGGTGCACTGCTGGTTGAAGACTTCGTACCCCTGGTCCCCTTCCCGGAGATGTCCCAGGTAGCTCACCCTCAGCACCTTGGGGTGATCCCTGAGGAAGTCCGCCAGGATCTGGGCGTTCTCCATTTCGGTGTGCATACGAATCTTCAGTGTCTCCAGGCTTCTCATCAGGAGAAACCCGGTGAACGGACCGGCCATGTTACCCAGGAAGGTCCGAGTGGCCCGGACCTGGTCCATCAGGTCACTCGGTCCCAAAACCGCCCCTGCGATCAGGTCTGAATGGCCCCCCACGTACTTGGTCAGGGAGTAGATCACCAGGTCGGCGCCGTGCTTCAGGGGCTGCTGGAAGACCGGTCCCAGGAAAGTGTTGTCGACGGCCAGGAGAACGCGGCGCTCCTCGGTGGACAACTCCCGGGCGACACGGGCGCATGCCTGGATGTCCACCAGGTCGTTCGTCGGGTTCGAAGGAGTCTCCAAATAGATCATTCGAAGCCGGTGGATTCTGTCCCCTTCCGCCAGGGCTTGCCTGACGCCCTCGGCGCCGTGGGAGGAGCGGAAGCAGACCACCTCGATCCCGTAGTGAGGGAGTACCTCGTGAAAGAGGTATTCCGTTCCCCCGTAGCTGGGCTCGGAGAAGACCACCACGTCCCCAGGCCGGAGGAAGGTCAGGGCTGCGGTGGATATGGCCGCCATTCCGCTGGCGAAGACGGCTGCGTCCTCGGCTCCATCCCAGAGCGTCAGCCGATCCTCGAGAATCTGAATGCTGGGGTTGTTGAGCCGGGAGTAGATGAGACCGATCTCCTCGCCGGCGTCCTTCTCCCGGAGCCCGTACGCTTTGTAGAAGAAATCCTTCCCGGCCTCCGCGCTCTGGAAAGTGAAGGTGGAGGTCGCAAAAATGGGGGCCTTCACAGCCCCCTCCGACCAATCGGGTCGATACCCGTAGCTCATCATGAGGCTCTCGGGAGCCAGGGCCCGATCACCGATCTTCTTCTTGGCCTTCTTGTCCCACATGGAAAGTCTCCGGAAACAGAGTCGATCTGGAAGAGGAGTCCGGCCGAGAGCCTCCTCTGGCGACCCGGAAGAGCGCTGGACCGGCAACCAGGGAATACTACCGTTTGGGGAGGGGAGGGGCCAGTTGGAGGCTGGAGAAATCCCTTGCCCCTGAAGTGCTTTACCTCGAGCTTCAGGGAGGGGAGCGGGAGGGAATCCCAACCCCGAAAAGGAGTCAGTCATGAACATGACCTCCAACCCCGTTCTCCGAGCCATCGGCCTCTGGGTGCAGAAGGCGCGGGGGAAGGTAACCCTTTCGGAGGCGGGCTCCTGAGCGTGGAGAGGAAAGACCCGGCCGAATTCGGGAGCCTGCTGCCCACAATCCTGGTTCCCCCTCCGGGACCGCGCTCCCTGGAGATGTCCCGACGTCTCGCACGAGTGGAGTCACGAAACGTGACCCACCTGACGCCGGCTTTCCCCGTCTTCTGGGACTCCGCCTGTGGGACCAACGTCCGAGACGTGGACGGGAATGTCTTCCTGGACCTCACAGGTGCGTTCGGCGTCTCGGTGGCTGGCCACCGGAACCCCCTCATCACGCAGGAAATCCGGGATCAGGCGGAACGGCTGGTCCACGGTATGGGAGACGTCCATCCACCGGCCAAGAAGGTGGAGCTCCTGGAGGCTCTCGCCCGGATCGTGCCGTGGGCAGATTCCCGGGCCATCCTGGGATCCTCCGGATCGGAGGCAGTGGAGGCGGCCCTGAAGACGGCGCTTCTCGCCACGAGGAGGCCGGGGATCGTTGCCTTCGAGGGGGCCTACCATGGCCTCACCCTGGGATCGCTCGCAGTCACGGAGCGGGAGGATTTTCGAGAGCCGTTCAGGGAGCGTCTCTATCCGGGGGTGCGCTTCGTTCCATTCCCCGAGCCCTTGCGCATGGGCTCCGGCGCGTCGTCTCGATCCCTGGACGCGGTGGCAGAGGTGATGGAGGAAGGGGCCGGTGGAGAGGGGATCGGAGCGGTCATCGTAGAGCCCATTCAGGGAAGGGCGGGCGTCCGGGTCCCCCCCAAGGGCTATTTGAGGGATCTCGCGTCCCTGGTCCGGGGGGCAGGGGCCCTCCTCATCTTCGACGAGATCTTCACGGGCCTGGGCAGGACCGGCTCAATGTTCGCATGTCTCCAGGAGGACGTGGTTCCGGATCTCATCTGCCTGGGGAAGGGTCTGGGAGGGGGACTTCCCCTCAGCGCCTGTGTGGGGCCGCGGGAAGTGATGGAGGCATGGCCTCCTTCGGTGGGGGAGGCGATCCATACCAGTACTTTCCTCGGACATCCCTTGGCCTGCGCAGCAGGCCTCTCCCTCCTGGCGGAGATGGAGAGTGGGGACCTGGTGACTCGATCCCGGGAACTGGGCCTGGAGCTGGTTCGCTGGCTCCGGGACGAGTTGGCCGGGGTGCCGGAAGTGGCGGAGGTGAGAGGGCGGGGGCTCTTCGTGGGGGTGGAGCTGGCGGATCCCGGGACGATGGAACCCCTGGCCGGAGCCGCGTCGGTGGTGGCCGGGAGGGCCCTAGGTCGGGGGATTCTGGTCCTTCCGGCCGGGAGGGTCGGGCATGTCCTCGAGCTCTCCCCGCCCCTGGTGATCACGCGCGAACAGCTGCAGTGGGCGACGGTTGAGCTCGGTGGAATCATCAGGGAGACGGTGCGGGGCGTTCCCTCGTCAGGCCACTAGGCCACGATCTCCTCACCGCCGTCCACGTTGATGACGTTCCCGGTGATCCAATGGGATTGGGGAGCACAGAGAGCCAGGACGGCGTCGGCCACGTCCTCCGGCGTGGTGAGCCTCCCGGAGGGATTCCGCCTCGCCGCTCCCTCGATGAGAAGATCGTTTCCAGGTATCTTTCTAAGTGCCGGCGTATCGGTAACTCCTCCCCGAAGCGCGTTCACGGTGATTCCCATGGGAGCCAGCTCGTAGGCGAGCTGCCGGCAATGGGATTCCAGCGCCGCTTTGGCAGCCGATACGGGCCCGTAATCCGGGATGATCCGGTTCGAGCCGGAGGAGGTCATGGCGAAGATTCGCCCGCCCCTCCCAACGAGACCTCGCTTCACGGTGGCCTGAGTCCAGTCGACCAAAGAATGAGCCATGACCCTGAGCGTCATATCCATCTGACTTGCGGAGACAGACCCTTCGCCGATGTAGGGACGGAGCGTACCGAAGGCCAGGGAATGCATGAGTACACCCACATCTTCCTCTTCGGCCATCAGGGTCTTCATCTCCTCGAGGGTGTCCTCCATCTTCACAGGGTCGGCAGCGTTGATGTTGAAGAAATGAGTCTTTCGGCCGAGGGCCTGAAGGTCCGATTTGAGCTCCTCCACATGCTCCAGACCGGCTCTGCGGTCAAGGTGCACGCCGAAGATATGGTAGCCGGCCCCAGCCAGGCCCCGGGCACATGCTTCGCCGAAACCGCTGGACGCACCAAGGATCAGGGCCCAGCGGCCCTTCCCAATGTGTTCCGACATCCTGAGTTGCTCCGAAGCGAGGAGATGCGAAACCGGCCCCTCGGACGGAAGCCGGCGAATAAGAGAAGATATTGGAGAGGCCCTTGAAGGCAAACCCGCTGGCTTTCGTCTTCATTGCCCTCGTCGGGAGCCAATCCGGGCCGTCTGCCGGAGTGGCACAACTCCTTTCTCCAGAAGAAGCACAGGTGTTGGCGGCGCCCACGGCCCCGGTTCTCCTCGTTCCCGGATGGCTGCGGGGGTCCAGGGAGCTCACACCCCTTGCGGAACGATTGGTCCGGGATGGTTGGCCCCGGGACTGGGTCTGGGCTCTGGACTTCGAGGACCCTGTGGGGAGCAACGTAGATCACGCAGTCGAGATCGACGAAGCTGTGGGCGCGCTCCAGGAGAGGACTGGTTCCAGGTGGGTCGACATCATTGCCCACTCCATGGGCGGCCTGGCCCTCTGGACCCTTCTCCAACGGAAGGGGGACGTCCTCCCCATCCGCCGTGTGGTCTTCCTCGGCTCTCCCCTTCAGGGGACCCTGATCGCCCACCTGGCCTGGGGGGAAGGGGGGGAGGAGATGCGACCGGGAAGTGATTTCCTGAAACGACTACAGGACGGACCCGCACCCGATCATTGGGTTGAAGCCCTGACGATTCGGACCCCCCTCGACCTGACGGTGGTACCTAACCAGGGCGGGACCTTGCCCGGAATGGGGGATCACCTGGTCTGCTGCCCGACCCATCAGGGGCTTCAGGACCATGAAGAGACCTTCGTGCTCGCCAGGGATTTCCTGCTATACGGGAGGGGGGGGAAGGGCGAAGGAAGCTCCGCTCCTAGCGAGCAGAGGTAGCAAAATCAATCCGCTGAGCCAGCTCCAGATCTTTCTGAGAGATGCCGGCGACCTCGGATGTCGTGAGGGAGAGACGGACCAGGCTGTCCCGGATATCGATGTTGGGTCGGTGGTCGGTCTCGTCCGCGAGGCTGGCGATACGGTTCACGAACACGATGGTGTCCCGGAAGGATCTGAAGGTGAATTCCTTCACCAGGGCCTGCCCCTTCACCTTCCATCCGGGGCGCTTTTCCAGCCAATCGTGGATAGATTGTTTGTTCAACTTCTCGGCCATCGTCCTCTTTCCCTGAATCTACGCATCCCCCAAACCTTTTAAGATAACTGGACAGGCACGGTTCGAGTATTGCCCTGGAGTCGGCCTATCCCACCGATTGAGCCTGGTGCGGCCGGATCGTGCGGGAAAGTGTGCCGCTCCGGGCCCCTACCGGTCCAGCTGGAGCCCCGGATCGGGGGGGAGTGGACCGCCTCCACGGGGGTTGAGACGGCCTTTCCGTTTGCCTATGTTTAGGGCCGCCCTGAACTTGCGGGACAGGCCATGCCCCCATCGTCTAGTGGCCTAGGATACCTGGTTCTCAGCCAGGAGACGGGGGTTCGATTCCCCCTGGGGGTACTGAAGAGGCCGGGCCTCAGGGCTCGGCCCATTCAAATGGAACGAGGTCCGAGAGGACGAGAAGGGGAGGCCGCTTAGCTCAGCTGGTAGAGCACATCGCTCACATCGATGGGGTCGCTGGTTCGAGTCCAGCAGCGGCCATGTGAACTGGAGAGGACCCGGCGAGGGAGCTGGGTCCTCTCTCGTTTTCATTCGGAGCCCTCCCCGGCCCCGCCGGGCGGAGGCGATTCCTTTCTCAGCACGCTGTGGCGACGGCCGTAGAAGAAGTAGATGAGGCCCCCCAGAACCAGCCAGACCAGGAAGCGGATCCAGGTAACCAGAGGCAGACCGAACATCAGGTAGACGCAGGCCAGGGCCGCCAGGATGGGGACCACCGGGGACCCGGGGGTGCGGAAGGGGCGCGCCCGTTCCGGCTCCGTGCGTCGGAGGACCAGGACGCCGACGGATACCAGGACGAACGCGAAGAGCGTGCCGATGTTGGTCAACTCCACCATTTCGTTGATGTTGGCGAAGGCTGCCAGCACCCCGACGAAGACCCCGGTGAGGATGGTGGTGATATGAGGGGTCCGGTAACGGGGGTGGACGCGGGCCGCCCACCTGGGGAGGAGGCCATCTCTCGCCATGGCGAAGAAGATCCGGGGCTGTCCGAATTGAAAGACCAGGAGGACGGACGTCATGGCCACCACTGCTCCGATGGCGACGACGATCTCGGAAACCCGCAGTAGGGTCGGGCTACCGCCGGACAACTCCAATGCCGTGAGCATGGGTTCCGGAGTCCCCAGGCGGTCCCAGGGGGCCATGCCCGTCATGACCAGCGCAACCGCGATATATACGACCGTGCATACCACGAGGCTCATGAGGATTCCGAAGGGCATGTCTTTTCCCGGATCCTTCGTCTCTTCCGCCGCCGTCGAAACCGCATCGAATCCGATGTAGGCGAAGAAGATGATGGCTGCCGCCGAGCTGATCCCCAGATATCCGTTGGGTGCGAACCCTCCATGGGCCGTCAGGTTCTCCGGTCGAAAATAGATCATCCCCACGGCCAGGAAGAACACGATCACGGCCAGCTTCAGGATCACGATGAACATGTTGAAACGGGCCGATTCCCTCGTTCCCCTGACCAGGAGAAGGGTGAGGAAAGCCACGATGAGGACCGCGGGGAGGTTGAGGATGATGGGGACGCCGAGGATCCGGGGAGCCGATGTCAGAGCTCCGGCCAGAGGGCCTACCTGAAGTCCCGCAGCCGCGTCGGCCGCCATCTGCCCGGCCGTCCGGTAGTCGGTGGCGAGCCAGGGAGGAATGTGGATCCCCACATAGGTCAGAAGCTCGGAGAAATACCCGGACCAGGAGATGGCTACGGCGACGTTCCCGATGGCATACTCGATGATGAGGTCCCAGCCGATGATCCAGGCCAGGATCTCCCCGAGGGACGCGTAGGCGTAGGTGTACGCGGAACCCGCCACCGGCACCATGGCGGCGAACTCCGCGTAGCAGAACGCTGCGAGCCCGCAGGCCGCCGCTGTGAGCAGGAAGGAGATGAGGATTGCCGGGCCGGCTCCGGGGTGGGATGCCCCCCCGGCGATGGCTGAGCCCGTGGCGGCGAAGATGCCGGCACCGACGATGGCCCCCACACCGAGGAAGGTCAGATCCCAGCCACCCAGGGACCGTTTCAGGGTGTCCCCGGTTTCGGTTTCCGCCCGCAGGCGGTCGATGGGTTTTCGGAGCAAGAGGTTCATTCAGCCTGGAGTATCACCCCCCAGAGGTCGAGGATGTTCCCCGGGGCTGTCCCGGCTCCGGCGGTGGTGGTCAGTTCCTGGCCGGGCCGGGTCCGCCGGACTTCTCAGCGATCACTGCCGTCACCGGGAAATGATCCGAGGGCCAGGTGTCATCGACTCTCCCGTCCAGAATCTCGGCGTGGCGGGCCTCGAGACGGGGGTCCAGGAGGATGTGATCGATCCGATCCCCTCCGGAAGGATCCCGAAAGCCGTTCATCGTTCCCAGGGCGCTCTCTGGATGAAGGGTGGAAAAGGCCGACGTATATCCTAGATCCCGGAACACACGGAGGGGCTCGGACTCCTCCCCCGCGTTCAGGTCCCCCATGATGACGGCTGGGGGGCCTTCTTTCGCGTGCAGCGCGATGAGGCGTGCGCTCTCGACCCGGGCGATCTCCCCCCGATGGTCGAAGTGGGTTCCGTAGACCCTGATAGACGTGCCGCCTCCGGTCCCCTCCAGATCAACCCATACGGCCATCCGGGGAAGCGCCGCGTCCCAACCCCGGGACCCCACGGAGTCCGGGGTCGGTGACAGCCAGAACTCACCCCATCGGAGAACCGTGAGACGGGCCTCATTCACGTAGAGTCCGGAGAACTCCCCGGACGAGCCTCCTTCCCGGTGTTGACCGAGCTTCCGATACCCCTTCAGCACATTCCCAAGGTCCTCGAGCTGGAAGGCCAGGCCCTCCTGGATCGCCAGCACGTCCGGGCTCTCCCGACGGATGATCTCCGCCACCAGGCTGCGCCGATTCACCCAAGCGTTGGGGCCGTCTTCCGCGGTGCCGTACCGGATGTTGAAGGTCATGAGCACGAGCTCATCACTGGGCTCCTGACGGACCGGGGAAGCCTGCATTGCCGAGAGCAGGAATGCCAGGAGCGCGAGAGGAAGCTTCATGGGGTTTCCTCGCTTTTCGCCCTTTGTTGGGGGAATCCGGGGGGGAGTGGTGAGAGGGTGGGCTCAGGCCCTGCCCCGCTTCTCGTGGGTGAACCGGTCGATCCGGAACGCCTCCCACGCGACGTCCGTTTCCCCATCCAGGATGAGGTGGGCTACGGCGCGACCCGTCAGGGGAGCGAAGAGGATACCGTTGCGTCCGTGCCCGGTGGCGTATAGAAGACCGTCCAGCTCGGGATCGGGGCCCAGAATGGGCCAGCCGTCCGGGCTGATGGGCCGAAGGCCGGCCCACGCCTCCACGATGGTGGCATCTTCCAGGATGGGTACGAGGGAGGCGGCGGCGTCCGCCAGGATCTCCGTCCCCTCTTCGGTTACCCGGTCATCGTAGCCAACCTCCTCCATCGTGCTGCCCACCAGGACGGTTCCGTTGACCCGGGGAACCAGATACCGGCCCTGGTGGGAACAGACGAGGGTCCAGGGAAGAGCCCGTGGTGGAAGGAGCCGGAGAATCTGCCCTCTGATGGGTCTGACAGGGAGGTCGGTGGGAATCCCTTCGATCTCTCCCGACCAGGCGCCGGCCGCCATCACAACCCATGCTGCGCCGAGTTCCACGCCATCCTCCAGTCGGACCCCGGTGACGCGGGAGCCTTCGGTGAGCAGTGCCATTACGCGGGTGCTCCGCACCAACCGGACGCCGGCGCGTTGCACCGCATCCGCGAGAGCCACGGCCAGACGTTGGGAATCCACCTGCGCTTCCCGGGGAAGCCAGAGCCAGGAATGGACGCTCCTGGACACGCCTTCGTGGATCCGTCGGGCATCGGACGGGGAGAGGATCTCTCCTTCGAGTCCCGCCGCTTCCTGGAGAAGAAGCTCAC
>Ga0316578_10000303_pt1 | contig 15084 bp, 8 predicted proteins | sample J0NA_2_FD_203076 | JGI IMG/M metagenome (GOLD analysis project Ga0316578, IMG submission 203076) | Rhizosphere microbial communities from salt marsh grasses in Alabama, United States - J0-2_160517rDrC | ecosystem: Host-associated > Plants > Roots > Rhizosphere | place: USA: Alabama | collected... | reverse complement strand
GCGAGAAGTTCCCGTTTCGTGCGTAATCATAGGTACACCCTTCGGAAGACTGTCAACAGGTTTTTTATGAGAAATCTACAAGATGCGTGCCACGGGGCCGCAGCTCAGTCCTGCTCGAGCAGCCGCGTGGCGCGCTGCATCAGGTCGGGGATCGGGAGGTTGTACGGGCACTTCTCGAGGCAGGCGCCGCAGGCGGTGCAGTCGCTGAAGCGCTTCTCCTGTGTGGCCAGGCGGGCGATGGCCCAGTCGGTCAGGTCGTACCTGTTGTAGTATCCCTCGAGCAGGAGGAGGAAGGGGATGTTGAGCCCCTCGGGACAGGGCATGCAGTAGCGGCAGCGGCGGCAGAAGAGCTCGCCCCACGCATCCTTCTCGCCGGCGAGGAGCGTGGACTGCTCCTCGTCCGGCGGCGCGAGGTCGCCGGCCCTGATGTTCTCGTCGACCTGCCCGACCGCGTCCATCCCCGGTATCGCTATGTCGATTCCGCCGTTGAGCTGGAAGCGAAGCGCCGCCTCGCCGCTGGAGAGGGCGCCGCCGGCGAGCGGCTTCATCCCGATGGTGCCGATGCCGGCCCCGTGCGCGGCAGGCAGGACCTCGCCGGCCCACTCGGTCTCTATCGCGTTGAAGGGGACCTGGATCGTGTCGAACCGCCCCGAACGCACCGCCTCGGCCGCAACCTCGCGGGAGTGGCTCGTGAATCCGATCCACCTGACCAGACCCTCCTCGCGCGCGCGGGCGAGTGCCTCCCAGGCCCCGCCAGGCCCGAGGATCCGCTCGAGCTGGTCGATCGAATCGACCGAGTGGCACTGGTAGAGATCTATCATCCCCGTCGCGAGGTTCCGGAGGCTCGTCTCGATCTCTTTCCGCATCCCCTCCGCGTCGCGCGAGAGGGCCTTCGTGGAGAGGAAGATCCCCTCGCGCCGCCCCGAGAGAGAGCGCCCGATCTTCTCCTCGCTGTCGGTGTAGGCGCGGGCCGAGTCGAAGAAGTCCACCCCGCTGTCCGCGGCGTGCAGGAGGACCCGCTCCGCCTCGGCGGCGGAAAGACCCTGTATCGGGATGCCTCCGAAGCCGACGACCGCCGCCTCTATGTCGGTGCGTCCGAGTCTGCGTCTCTTCATCGCCATACCGTCCAATCTACACCATCCCGCGCCTCTGTGCAACCGGGTAGGCAGGACCCGTTCCCCTTGGAACCCCCTCTACTCCGAGGTGTGCAGAGGCCGTGCATACTTGGCCGCGAGGGGTTCTGCGGGGAACGGCCCGCCGCCCGGTTTTTCGTCGCGCGTCGGTGCGGGAGGTGGTATGCTCGGGCCCACGGGCGAACGAGCGCGGGAGGTGACGGTTGAAGCGCACGAGGATCGTCTGCACGATAGGCCCTGCCTCGCGGGAAGAGGCGATGCTGGGCCGCATGTTCGAGGCGGGGATGGATGTGGCCCGGCTCAACTTCTCTCACGGCACGCACGAGGAGCATGCCGCCGTGCACGATCTCGTGAGGCGCTTCGGACCCCGCGTGGCCGTCATGCAGGACCTGCAGGGACCGAAGATACGGCTCGGGAGCCTTCCCGGGGCGGGGAGGAGTATCGAGGCGGGGGACGAGGTCGTTCTCTCCGTCGCGAAGGACCCCGGCACGGACGTGCCGATAGACTACCTGCCGCTTCCCCGCGAGGTGGGCCCCGGAGACGACATATACATATCCGACGGGGTCATCCACCTCCAGGTGGAGCGCACGGAGGGGGAGAGAGTCTTCTGCCGGACCCTCCACGGAGGGATGCTCGCATCGCGCAAGGGCGTCAATCTCCCCGGTGCGAGCATCAGCACGCCGGCGCTGACCGATCGTGACCGCGATGATCTCGCCTTCGGCCTCGGGCTCGGCGTCGATTACGTCGCCCTCTCGTTCGTGCGCTCCGCCGATGAGGTCTCAGAGCTCAGGAGGCTCATCGCGAAGGCCGGCTCGAAGGCCGGCGTCGTCGCCAAGATCGAGAAGCGCGAGGCCCTCGACGATTTCGACGCGATACTCGATCAGACCGATGCGGTGATGATCGCCCGGGGCGATCTCGGCGTCGAGATCCCGATAGAGCAGGTGCCGTTCGTGCAGAAGCGCCTCATCAGGCGGTGCCTGCAGGCGGGAAAGCCGGTGATCACCGCCACGCAGATGCTCGAGTCGATGGTGAGCTCCGAGCTGCCGACGCGCGCAGAGACGAGCGATGTCGCAAACGCGATACTCGACGGAAGCGACGCGGTCATGCTATCCGCCGAGACCGCCACGGGGCGCGCGCCTGACAGGGCCGTGGAGATCATGCGGCGGATCATCGAGACCGCCGAGGAATACGCGGGGGATCGCCCAGCCCCCGTCGCACCGGCAGGCGAGATCGGCGGCGGCGAGCATGACGCCCTCACGGACGCCGTCTGCGCCGGCGCCGTCGAGACGGCCGCCGAGGTCGACGCGGCTGCGATCGTCGTCCTCACGCATACCGGCCGGACGGCGCGATACATCGCCCGGCGGCGCCCCCGCGTGCCGATACTCGCTCTGACCGACGATCCTGCCGTTGTGGGCCTGATATCGCTCGTGTGGGGGGTGCAGGCGCTCAGGATCGGCAGGATAGACTCGACGGAGGCTGTGCTGGCCGTCATCCGGGAGACGGTCCTCGAGGCAGGATACAGGGGCAAGATCGTCCTGACGACGGGTATCCCGACGAAAGAACGCCACTCGACGAACACGGTCCATGTGATGGATGTGTGAGTTAAAATTATTTACGCCTCCGGCCGACCAGTAAAATATCTTGATCGTGCCTCTCCCCGGAGTTCATCCCCGTCTTCAGCGGGACGGCGCTGTGCCGGGGGGCTCCGAAGGGGTGACGACCAGGTAAGTATTTCATTAAATATCAATTAATTATACGTGTGCCCGGATCCTCGTCTTGCAGAATGCGGCACGGTGTCAGCGTGCATTTACAGCAGGTGCGAAAACTGGCACGCTTATTGTATATATTATGCCTGTGAACCTGTAGTTGAGCCCGCGGAACTCTTAAAAAAACGGGGCCTCCCCCCCAACGTTAAGAGAAGGCTCGACAGGTTGACTCGACTCCGAAGGGGGCTGGACAGCAGGATCAGGGATACATCCTTCGGGACCTGGAGGACGGACCGTTACGGTCCGTCCTTTTTTTACGGTGGTGCTGGACAAACAGTCCGGTATTGTTTAGATTATCGGCTGATATCGTCCGGCGTCGGCGCATGGCCGCCGCCATCCGAACGTGGGGTGTATCTGCGTGCTGCGAAAAGAGAACGCAGCCTCCTGCCTCTTACTGCACATCGCGGAAGTGTATCATGAACAATGTACTTGAGGCCCGCGCGGGCCGCGAAGGAAAGAAAGGCGACTGTTCAGTCCATCTCGTACGAACCGATTCCGGCGGGGTGTCGATAGAGGTCGCGAGCACCGCCGGAGACATGTTTGCCGAGAACATCCGGGCCGATGCGAAGCGCGCACTCGACTGCCTCGGCATCGAGCACTGCCGGCTCGCCGTCGACGATGCCGGCGCGCTCGACTACGTGATCCAGGCACGCGTCGAGGCCGCAGCGCGGCGCCTGTGGCCGGTCGAAGGCCCGGGCTGCCTGCCGGTGACTCGTGTCGAATACGGCCCGCCTCGCAGAGAACGACTGCGCCGCACACGGCTCTACATGCCCGGAAACAACCCCGACCTGATGCGCAACGGCGGGCTGTTCGGCGCCGACTGCGTCATCCTCGATCTCGAGGACTCGGTCTCGCCGGCCGAGAAGGATGCGGCGAGGGTCCTCGTGCGCAACACGCTGCTCTGCGTCGATTATTTCGGCTGCGAGAGGATCGTGCGGATAAACCCGCTCTCCACCGAGTACGGCGAGGCCGATCTCGAGATGATCGTCCCCTGCGGGGTCGACACGATCCTGATCCCCAAGTGCGAGAGCGCAGGCGACGTGCGGGGGGTCGAGGAGATCGTCTCGCGGATCGAGAAGGAGCACGGGATCGGGCACGAAGTCCTGCTGATGCCGTTGATCGAGACGGCCCGCGGTGTCCTGGGAGCCTTTGAGGTCGCAGGGGCGAGCGAACGCGTCGTCGCCCTGTGTTTCGGCGCGGAGGATTTCACCGCCGACATCGGCGCCGAGCGCACCCGCGAGGGGACCGAGAGCTTCACGGCGCGGAGCCTTATAGTCCTGGGGGCGAAGGCGGCCGGCATCCAGGCGATAGATACGGTCTTCTCCGATATCGCCGACGAGGAGGGGCTCGTCGCGAGCACGGAGGAGGCGATGGCGCTCGGGTTCGAAGGGAAAGGCGTTATCCATCCGGCCCAGATCGCGCCGGTGCACAAGGTGTTCACGCCGTCTCCCGAGCGCATCGAATATGCGAAGAAGGTCGTCGCCGCGATAGAGAAGGCACGCAGTGAGGGAAGCGGCGTCGCGACGATAGGGAGCAAGATGATAGATGCGCCGATAGAGGCGCGGGCGCGGAAGATCCTGAGGCTGGCCGAGGCGCTCGGCCTGCTCGCCGGGGAATGAGGGAAGGCCCGTGAAGGAGAGAACGACGAAAATGATACGCAACGCCCTTGGACGTTCGATTCCTGAGGAGATAGACGGCAGGAAGCTCAGGCCGTTCGAGGGGGCGCACGCCGGGCACGGCGGCGGCCGCACGGCGGGGGCGCCTATCAGAGCCTCGGTCGACTACACCGACAAGCTCCGCTCGTCGCTCGACGAGGTCCTCGACGACATCGCGCTGCGCGACGGGATGACCGTCTCGTTCCACCATCACCTGCGCAACGGCGATAACGTCGTCAACATGGTGGTCGACAAGCTCGCCGAGCGGGGACTGAAGGACCTCACACTGGCCCCTTCCGCCCTCTTTCCCGTGCACGAGCCGCTGATACGGCACATCGAGAGCGGCGTGATATCCCATGTCGAAGGCTCGATGAACGGCCCCGTAGGCCGGGCCTGCTCGCTGGGCAGGATGAAGCGGACCTGCGTGCTGCGCTCACACGGCGGGAGGTACCGCGCCATCCAGGACGGCGACCTGCACGTCGACGTCGCCTTCATAGCCGCCCCGGCGGCAGATGCGTTCGGGAACTGCAACGGGCACAGCGGGCCCTCGGCGTGCGGCGTGATGGGATACGCCCTCGCCGATTCGCTGTACGCCGATCATGTCGTCGTGCTGACGGACAACCTGATGCCGTTCCCCGTGCATCCGTGGGTGATAAGGGGTGGGCACGTCGACCACGTCTGCGTCGTCGACCGTCTCGGCGATCCCTCGCAGATCATCTCCGGCACGACGGTGATGACCCGAAGCCCGACGCGCCAACTGATCGGAGAGTACGCCGCGCGCCTCGTGCGCGACGCCGGCCTGCTCGACGAGCCCGGCTTCAGCTTCCAGGCCGGCGCCGGAGGGGTCCCGCTCGCCTTCCTGAACTACCTCGGCGGCATCATGCGCGCGAAGGGGGTCACGGCGTCATTCGCCCGCGGCGGCTCGAACGCCTACCTCGTCAGGATGCTCGAGGAGGGGCTCGTCGGATACATCCTCGACGGGCAGTGCTTCGACCTCGAGGGGGTGCGGTCGCTGCGTGAGAACCCCCGCCATCTCGAGACCGACCCGTTCACCTCGTACTGCTATCACACGAAGGGGAACTTCGCCCCGATGGTCAAGGTCGGTATCCTCGGCGCGACGGAGATCGACGTCGATTTCAACGTGAACGTCAACACGCACTCCGACGGATGGCTGCTGCACGGCATCGGCGGCTTCACCGACGTGACCGATTCGTACATGACGATCATCGCCGCTCCGCTCCTGCGGGGACGGCTCCCCGTGATCGTCGACAGCGTGACCACCGTCACGGCACCGGGCGAGGTGATCGACGTGCTCGTCACCGAGCGCGGCATCGCCGTCAACCCGGCGAGGGAAGACATTCTGAGGCGGCTCGAGGGCACGGACCTGCCGCTCACATCGATCCAGGAGCTTCGCCGCATGGCCGCCGAAACCGTCGGCGAGCCGGCGAAGCCGCAATTCGAGGAACGGATCGTCGCGCTGATCGAGTGGCGCGACGGCACGGTGATAGACGTTGTACGGCAATTGAAACAGGAGGCGCAGGGGTGAGCGTACAGAGCGGATCACTCGCGCGGACGCTGGCCGAGCAGATCACGGCCGCGGCACGCGAACGGGGAAACATCATAGACGACCACGACGAGATCCGTCGGCTGGCTCTTACCGATGCGACGACACTCCAGGTCCGCGGGCCGGGTGACACACTCAACGACAACGGCAGCTATTGCTTCGTCTCGAAGATCACGAGCCGCTCCGCCGCGCGGACGGAAATCTACTTCGGATCTCCGGACGAGCGCCAGACGCGTATCCTCGAGGGGGCGGCCGAGTGGCTCGAACGCCACCTCGAAGCGGGACGGAAGATCCTCCTCATGGACAAGCTGATGGGGCTCCACCCCAAGCACGCGCACCACTGCCGCACGATCACGACGCCGGATTACGCGCGGATGCTCGTCATGTGGGACAAGCTGATATTCGATCTGCCGCCGGAGCGCCGCGGCGAGGAGCCCGACCAGATCGAGATCCTCATCCCCGAGTGGGGCGCCTGGGCGAAGGTCAAGGGGCTACCCCCGGTCAGCATCCTCGTCGACGCGGACAACGGGGTCACCTGGGCCCTGGGGAGCGACTACTTCGGCGAGGTCAAAAAGGGCCACCTGCGGATGGCGATGTACCGCGAGAAGCTCCGGATGCTCGCCGGCGAGGGGGGCGGGCTTGGCGTGCACGCCGGCGGGAAGATGATCAGGGCCCGGGATAGCGGCAGCGGTGAGCTGGTCGACAAGGGGGCGCTCTTCTTCGGGCTGAGCGGCACGGGGAAGACGACCCTCTCGGTGCATCATTTCTGGCTCGATCCGGACCAGGGCGAATCGGTGACGATCCGGCAGGACGATTTCTTCGTCCTCACCGACGGGGCCGAGGCGTTCGGGACCGAGGATAACGCGTACATCAAGACCGAGGGGCTCGAGCCCGAAGGCCAGCCGCTGCTGTACGCCGGCGCGATGAGCCCCAATGCGATCCTCGAGAACGTCTGGATCGATCCGGTGACGAAGAAGACCGATTTCTTCAAGTACGACCATCCGTTCGTGCCGGGTGGCAAGTGCCTCAACGGACGAGGGATCGTCGTGCGCCGCGAGCTCGATTTCACCGACGACCGCATCGACCTCGACCGCGTCGACATGATCTTTTTCATCACCAGGCGGGAGACGATCGTCCCGCCCCTGGCGCGTCTCGACACGGAGCAGGCCGCCGCGTTCTTCATGCTCGGCGAGTCGATCCTCACCTCCGCCGCCGACCCGACCAAAGCGGGGCAGTCAGTCCGCGAGGTGGGGACCAACCCGTTCATCGTCGGCTCGTCCGGCCAGGAGGGGAACATCTTCTACGGGATCCTCAAAAAGAACCCAGGCATCCAGTGCTTCCTCTTCAACACGGGAGGGTTCGGCGGGCGCCAGATAGAGGTCGAGCGGGAGAGCCTCTCGAGCACCGGCGCCCTCGAGCTGTTCCGGCGCTATCTCGGCGGGTTCTGGCACGTCGAGCGCGGGCTGGGGGTGAAGCGCGATCTGTTCGACGGAGGGAACGAGTGGTTCCGCGTCAACCAGGTCAGGTTCGAGCTGATGGGCGAGGAGGGTCACCATCTGCGCGCCAAGGAGGAGCTCGAGCGGGCGTTTATCGACGTCGAGCTGGGCCGCCGCCGCGCAGAGGAGTTCGACCTCGTCAAGTCGTACTGTCTCGCCGGGCAGAAGGTCCGCATCCAGGATTCGGCCGCCCTGATCCGCGAGATCGCGCGCGGGACGGTAAAGTGGCGGCGCGATGAGTACTGGGGGTACGAGGTGCCGACCGAGGTCCCCGGGCTCGACCTGTCGCGGTTCGACGAGAAGCGGTTCTATACGGCCGAGGAGATACGGAAGCTCAACGACAGGCTCCGCGCCGAGCGGATAGAATGGCTGCACCGGTTCGAGGACCTCGACCCGAAGATCAGGAACATCTTCGACTGATCAGAAATCGAAATCGAATCCGACCGTCCAGCGGAAGTCCCACGGCTCGCCGCCCCCGATCAGCTCGGGGCGGCTGACCCACGCGGGGAACTCCGCCGTGACACGCCAGAGCCTCACGCCGATCCCCGCGTCCTGTAGCGCAGTGTCGAACCAGTCGGGGCCGAGCTCGCCGGCGAGAGCCGGCGGGAGCGTCTCCATCGGCCTGACGTCGAGGACCCACCCCGCATCGTAGAAGAGGAAGAGCCGCCGGTCGCGCAGCTCGCGGCGGCGCTGCATCTCGAAGAGCGGGAAGGGCAGGTCGAGCTCGCCGTTGAACGAGACGACGCGCTTGAAGGGGTAGTCGCCGTCGTAATATCCCCGCAGGTCGGCGTTTCCCGGTATGCGCCAGTTCGTGTAGTAGTCGCTGGGGAACGCGCCGACGCTACGGAGCCAGAAGTAGCGGTCCTTCTCGAGGACGCCGGCGCCGGCGATGTTGACCCGGTCCTGGAGAAACGGGTCGCAGGCGCTGTTGCCGAACCACAGGCGCAGCGACGGCTTGAGGGGGAAGGGGAACCGCGAGCTCGCGCGGGCCTGCGCCTCGGCTGTGAAGCGCTCCCAGCTGCGGTCGCTCCCCCAGAACGACCGGTCGAAGTCGAGCGAGAGGGAGGCGTCGAAGATGTCGGCGGAAGGGCGAAGCGACAGGCCGCCGCCGAACCAGATGTTCGTCCCGCGGTCCCAGGTCCCCGGCAGGACGTACCGGTCGTCGAACAGCTCGTGGTATCCGAACCGCAGTCGCCAGAAGCGCGGCATCGGGTCGCTGAGGCTCTGGCGCTGGACCTTGTCGATCTCTATCGAGGCGCCGCCGCGGCCCTCCCGGTAGAACCCCTCAAGCTGCAGCGTCGTCTCCCTGCGGAGCCAGCCGACCGGATGCCTGATCAGCGCGTACCCGTCGACGGCGCCGCTCTCGAACCCGTACATCCCCTGCAGTATGAACTCGCGGTATCTCCCGTCATACGAGCCGTGCAGTCGCAGCCCCGCCTTCCCTCCGTCGATGTCGTTGTAGTACCCGATCGGCAGGGCGAGGACCTTGTAAGCGTCGTGCGGCCACGCCGGCCGCGGGGAGAGCTCGAGCCCGAGGCTCCTCTTTCGCGGCTTCCTGTTGTCGAGCTGGTATATGTCGAGTATCTCGTTGGCCGGATCGACGGAGATCGAGGTCGGCCGGGCATCGAACGCAATGGTCTTCTCGATGACGCGCGACATCCCGTCGATGCGCTCGCTGTGCGTCCCGCCTCCCTCGAGCCCGAAGACGAGCTCGAGGGGCATGATCATCTCGCCGAGCCGCTTCAGGCGCACGTCCGCCTCCCACCCGTCGCCGGCGCGCCGCACCTCGAACCGGTCGACGGCGTAGTCGCAGTCCTTCACCGAGTGGATCCACTCCTTGAAGAAGTCGTCGAGAGGGACTCCCGAGACCTCCTCGGCCACCGTCAGGAGCGCTTCCTCGTCGACGTGGCGGAACTTCCAGATATCGAAGTACTCGCGGAGGATCCGGACGAAGTCCTCGTCGCCGACCCGGTACCGGAGTGCGCGGAAGAACAGCGCGCTCTTGTTGTACACCATCGCCGTGCCGCTGCTGCGGAACTCATGGTGCGGCGTGGCGACCGGCTCGGCGAACCCGTCGCGGTGGTACTCGATCACCGAGGCGGCGACTCCGTCCCAGATCGACTCGCCCGCCGGGCGCGGGCGGGATCCGGGATGGCCCCGGCCGCCGCGCGAGCCGCCGTGCTCGTCGAGCCACCGGAACATGAAGTACTGCGCAGGCCCCTCGTCGAGCCATGCCTCGGCACGCTCGTCGTTGCCCAGCATACCGTAGAACCACATGTGCGTGGTCTCGTGGACTATCAGCCCCATGTCGGCGCTGCCGTTCATCACGAGCATCGGGTATTCCATGCCGCCGCGCGTCGGCGAATCGGCGATCACCAGCTGCGGCCACCCGTACGGGCCGACGAGGCGCTCGAGCCACTCCACCGTGCGCACGGTGCGGGCGAGGGCCGAATCCGCCCAGGAGGCGTTCCACGAGCGCCAGGCGGTGAGCACCCGCGTGTCCCCCAGCATGGTCTCCTCGACGACGTAGTCGGGGTCGGCGCACCAGGCGAAGTCATGGACCCGCTCGGCGCGGAAGCGCACGGTCCGGGGCGGACCGGCCGGCGCGCCGCCGGGACGCATGCCGGGGTGCCCGCCCGGATGTCCTCCCGGGTGACCGCCGCCGCCCGCCGCGGCCGGCTTCTCGTTCTTCGTCCAGCCGGGATCGCCGCCGACCGCCACTCCCGTCGCCACGACGACGTACTCCTCGGGGAGGGTGATGCTTACGTCGTATGTGCCGAACTCCCCGTAGAACTCGCCCATGCGGAACTGGTCGGGGTGCCATCCCCGCTTGTCGTAGACGACCATCTTCGGGTACCACTGGGCCATGTCGTAGTGCCGGCCCGTGTATCCCGCGCGCCCCATCCGCTCGCGGATCTTCTCGGTGAACTCCATTGCCAGCACGACCCGGCCTCCGGGGGGAATGGGGGTCAGGAAGTCGGCGGTGAGGATGGTCCCCTCGACGGTCCACTCGACCGCCCGTCCGTCGACGGTGAGGGTGTCGATCTCGATCCAGCCCCGGTTCTTTTCGGGAAGGTCCCGCAGGAAGAACCATGTGCCGGGGTGGAAATCCCGGTAGAGCGCCGAGTCCCCGTCGCGCCAGGCGTTGGGGTAGAGATGGAGATGGAAGGTGCGCAGGGTGTCGGGGGAGTTGTTCGTGTACGCGATGGTCTCAGAGCCGGTCAGCATCCGCGATCCCGTGTCGAGGGTGCACCGGATGTCGTAGTCTGCCTGCTGCTGCCAGTACTCCTCGAGGAGATCCTGCGTGGCGATGCCCTGTGCCGCCGCGCTCAGTGCGAGCGCCGGCAGAAGCAGGATGAGCGCCGCTGCGGCTCGGAGTTTCGTATCTGCATCCTTCATAGCCAGCATTTCAGGAACATATCAGAGGGGCAGGCCGCGGGCAACTGTTTCCGCACCGGCCCCGTGCGCGCCGCCGCCGCTCCATTCCGCCACGTCCCCCTTATAACCGCATGGTATCGTTTTGGTTCCGGCCGGGCACCCAGCGGCCGGGGGGCGATGATTAGCGTTGCGGAATCCTCCCGCTGCTGGTACCATACTTATCTTTCAAGCGCTTGAGATGTTCATGCACGGAAGGAGGAGGCATGATCCGAGACCGCCAGGACCTTTTCAGGAGGGTGCTGACCGCCGCGGCCGTTCTGCTGATCGCGACCGCAGCGACCGCCGCCACCCTCGAGGACAAGGTCAACGAGTTCGAGCTCGACAACGGCATGAAATGGCTCGTCGTCGAGCGGCACGAGGCGCCGGTCGCCTTCATGGCGATCGTCTTCAATGTCGGCTCGGCGAACGAGTGGACGAACGTGACGGGGATCTCCCATCTGCTCGAGCACATGATGTTCAAGGGCACAGAGATGGTGGGCACGACGAATTACAAGAAGGAGATCCCGTACATAGAGAAGACCGATGAGCTCGGCGCCCGCACGATCGAGCTGCGCGCCGAGATGGGCGAGTGGCGGTTCGAGCGGTTCGAGGATCTGCGCCGCGAGGTGCTCGCCTCGTTCACCGAGGAGGAGAACGAGGCGGTCGGGACCGACAAGGCGAAGCAGAACGATCTCGTGGCCTCGAAGATCCGCGAGATGGACCCGCTGCCCGAGAAATACACATCGGTCCGGTATCTGATCGTCGCCGACGAGGTGAACTACCTCGAGAAATACATCGACTACCTCGAGGCGTGGGCCGAGATCGTACGCCTGATAGACGAGGAGCGCACGAAGTACGTGGTCAACAACGAGCTCTGGGAGACATACATGAACAACGGCTCCCGCATGCTCAACGCGGGGACCGCGGAGGACTTCACCGTCTACTTCGTCTACCTGCCGGCCAACAGGCTCGAGCTGTGGATGGACCTCGAGTCCGACCGGATGGACACGCCGATCTTCCGCGAGTTCTGGATCGAGCGCGACGTCGTCATGGAAGAGCGCCGGCTCGCCGACAACGATCCCGACGATGTCCTCGACGAGGCGTTCAACTCGGTCGCATTCACCGCCTGCCCGTACAAGTGGCCGGTGCTGGGCTGGATGAGCGACCTGCTCACGATAGACCGCCACGAGCTCGCCGCCTACCACCAGCGGTTCTACGCGCCGAATAACGCGACGGCCTGCGTCGTCGGCGACGTCGACCTCGAGGCTGTGCGGAAGATGGCGAAGAAGTACTTCGGCCCGATCGATGCGCAGGATCCGCCGGCCCCGATCGAGACGCGCGAGCCCGAGCAGAAGGGCGAGCGGCGCGTCGTCGTCGAGCACGACGCCAATCCGAGGCTCAAGATCGGCTGGCACAAGCCGATGTACCCCGACCCCGACGCGGTCGTGTTCGACGTCATCACCAGCGTGCTGTCCGACGGCCGCACCTCGCGGCTCTACACGTCGATCTATGAGGACCAGCAGCTCACCGCGAGCCCGCCGCGCGCCTACACCGGTCCGGGCAACCGATACGACAACCTCATGGTCGTGATGGCAGATCCGCGGCATCCGCACACGCTCGAGGAGGTCGAGCAGGCGCTCTACGCCGAGATCGATCGGCTCAAGACGGAGCCGGTCGCCGACCGCGAGCTCCAGCGGATCAAGAACCAGATAGACGCGAACCAGATCCGCCAGCTCGGCTCGAACCTCGGCATCGCCTTCACGATCATGATGGGCCAGCTGTACATGGGCGACTACCGGGCGATGTTCCGGTACTACGACATGATCAAGGAGGTCACTCCCGAAGACGTGATGCGGGTGGCCGACAAGTACCTCACCGAGAAGAACCGCACCGTGGCCTGGCGCGTCCAGGTCGTCCCCGAGGAGAAGGGAGACCAGGAGGGGCCGTCCGACGAGGACATGATGAAATACAGGGCCCTCCTGATGCAGTACATCCAGTCGCTGCCGCAGGAAGAGCAGATGCAGATCTTCCAGAAGTTCCAGAGCCTGCGGTCCGAGCAGGAGCAGCGCACGTACGGGATGGAGCTGATCCAGCGGGCCCGCGAGGCCGGCTTTATAAAGGACGAGTAACGGATGGAGGGCATGGTCATGAAACGCACGATTCCGGTCATCCTGCTCGCGGTGTTTCTGGCGGCCGTCCTCGCGGCGCCCGCCTGGGCGGGCAAGCGCCCGCATCCGAGCAAGCTGAAGTATCCCGCGCTCGAGATAGAGACCCCCGACGTCGTCGAGCTCTCGCTCGCCGGCGGCACCGAGGGGTTCATGATAGAGGACCACGAGATACCCGTGGTCGACATCGTGTTCCTCTTCCGCGGGTATTTCCCCGACGAGACGAAGTACGGCCTCAGCGAAATGGCCCAGTGGGTCATCCGCAACGGCGGCAGCGAGGCCTGGCCGGCGGACAAGCTGAACGACGAGCTCGAGTTCCTTCCCGCCGACATCGAGGTCTACGGGAGCGACCTTGCGACGCTCGTCGCGGTGAGCTGCCTGAAGAAGGACCTCGACGAGGTGCTCGGCATAGCGGCCGATCTCGTCCGCAACCCGCTCTTCCCCGACGAGAAGATCGAGCAGAAGCGCGGGACGATGCTCGAGGACATACGGCGCCAGAACGACCAGCCGCGGGACGTCGCGCGTCGCGAGTTCATGAAGCTGGTCTACGCGGGACATCCGTACGGATGGGACCAGACCTCCGCGACGGTCGAAGCGATCACGCGCGACGACCTCGTCGATTTCCACGCGAAGTATTTCCATCCGAACAACGCGCTGATAGGCGTCAGCGGCGACGTGACCAGGGACGAGATCACGGCGAAGCTCGACGAGGCCTTCGCCGGGTGGCAGCCGGCCGTCGTCGAGATACCGCCGGTGCCGCAGATAACGGCGGAGCCGGCGGCGACGTGGAACTACGCGTACAAGGACATCAGCCAGGCGTACATGATGATCGGTCACCTCGGCATCAAGGCGGACAACGAGGACCGGTGCGCCGTCGATATCATGAACTTCATCCTCGGCGGCGGCTCGTTCACCTCGTGGATCACCACCGAGGTCCGCGAGAAGAAGGGGCTCGCCTATTCGTCGGGAGCCCGTTATTCGGCCGACCCGTTCGCCCTCGGGACCTTCTACGCCTTCGCCCAGACGAAGGCGGAGGAGTACAGCAGGGCGATGCAGATCATCATCGAGCAGATCGATAAGATGAAGAGCGAAGGCCCCGACGAGGAAGAGCTGCACAAGGCGGTCGATTCGTACCTCAACAGCCAGGTTTTCGACTACGACTCGAAGAGCGGCATGGTGCGGCGGCTCGTCATGCTCAAGTTCCAGGGGCGGCCGCTCGACACTCCCGAGCGGGACATGGAGGCGTACGCGAAGCTGACCGTCGACGACATCAGGCGGGCGGCGCAGAAGTATCTCCACCCCGACCATCTCACGATCCTCGTGGTGGGGGACAAGGAGAAGTTCGACAGGCCGTTGAGCGATTTCGGGCCTGTGCACGAGATCGATCTCTCGGCCCAGTGATGACGGCCCGCGGCCGGGGGGCGCGCGCCCCCCTGCCGACGGCCCGGCGGGGTGCGGCATGAAGGACACCACGGCGGTCATACTCGGGGGAGGGCGCGGCACGCGCCTGTACCCCCTGACGCGCAGCCGGTCGAAGCCGGCGGTGCCGCTGGCCGGAAACTACCGCCTGATCGACGTGCCGGTGAGCAACTGCATCAACTCGGGGATCGAGAGGATCTTCGTGCTGACGCAGTTCAACTCGGCCTCGCTCAACCAGCACGTGTCCAACACGTACCGGTTCGGGATGTTCAGCCGCGGTTTCGTAGAGATCATCGCCGCCGAGCAGACCTTTTCCTCCTCGACCTGGTTCCAGGGGACGGCCGACGCGGTGCGCCAGGCGATCCCACATATCTACGACCATGCGAGCCGCGACGTCCTGATCCTCTCCGGCGACCATCTCTACCGGATGGACTACCGGCATTTCATCTCGCATCACCGGCACCGCGAG
>Ga0316578_10000302_pt1 | contig 15099 bp, 11 predicted proteins | sample J0NA_2_FD_203076 | JGI IMG/M metagenome (GOLD analysis project Ga0316578, IMG submission 203076) | Rhizosphere microbial communities from salt marsh grasses in Alabama, United States - J0-2_160517rDrC | ecosystem: Host-associated > Plants > Roots > Rhizosphere | place: USA: Alabama | collected... | reverse complement strand
CTCACCCAGCCTTCACATATCTGAGCGGAAGACGTGATGGATACTCTGGATCAGAAAGAGCTGCGCCCTCCCTACGGATGGGCCCTGGTGGCGACCCTATCGGTGGCGGCCCTCTACATCCTGACGCTGGCCCCCACCACCGCCTTCTGGGACACCAGTGAGTACATCGCCACCAGCCATATCCTGGGGATCCCCCATCCCCCCGGGAATCCCCTTTTCGTGGTGTTGGGAAGAGCCTGGGATGTGGTGCTGGCCCCCTTGGGCTTGTCCGTGGCCGTCAGGGTGAATCTCTTCTCCACGGCCATGAGTTCCCTGGCTCACGGATTCTGGTTCCTGGTGGTCCACCACATCCTGAGGCATTTCAGCAGCCGTCGCTCCTTCCGGCTTGTCGGAGCCTTCGTCGCGGTCCTGGTGAGTGCAACCGCCTTCACCGTCTGGAACCAGTCGAACGTCAACGAGAAGGTCTACACCGTCTCCCTCTTCACTATCGCGCTTATCTCCTGGCTGGCCTTTCGTTGGCAGGAGAATCTCGGGAAGGGGAAGGACGACAACCTGCTCGTCCTCATCGTTTTCATTCTTGCCCTCTCGGTGGGGAACCACCTCATGGCCTTCCTGGCGGCCCCGGCCCTGGGGATCTTCGTCCTCCTGGTCCACCCCCGGAGCTTGTTGAATACCAGGCTCTATCTGGCGGCCGTCGTCGCCCTCTTCTTCGGCCTCTCCATCCACCTGTTCCTGCCGCTCAGAGCCGCGCTGGACCCCATCATCAACGAGGCAGCTCCCACCTGCAATTCCCTCGGGAGCGCCTTCGTCAGCATCCTCACGTGGGGACAAGGAGGGTGCGACGCTCTTTCCGCGGCCCTCAGCCGACAGCAATACGTGAAGCCACCCTTGATTCCCAGGCTGGCGCCTCTCCATCTGCAGCTGGCGAACTACCTCCAGTATTTCGACTGGCAGTGGGCTCGATCTCTTCAGGGCGTCGAGTCACTCTTCGCCCTGGCCCGTCTGCCGTTCACGCTCCTCTTCACCTCCCTCGGGATATACGGCGCCATCGAGCATTTCAAACGGGATCGGACCAGCTGGTGGTATGTGGCGACTCTCCTGGTTACCCTCTCGGTGGCGCTGGTCTTCTACCTGAACTTCAAGTATGGCTATTCCTTTGCCGACCCCTTCGGGGGAGATCCGGAGCGTCATGAGGTCAGGGAGCGGGATTACTTCTTCATCGTGAGCTTCTCCCTCTGGGGGTTGTGGGCAGGCATGGGTGTGACCGTGCTCTGGCAAAAGGTGGGGGAGAAGCTCCGGCTCGGGTACCGCGCGGCGGCCCCGGTACTCCTCCTGGCCTTCATCCCCCTCGTGCTGAACTGGTCCTGGGCCAGCCGTGCCGGCGACTACTCGGCACGGGATTGGGCCTACAACCTTCTCATGAGCGTCGAGCCATACGGCGTGCTCTTCACCAATGGAGACAACGACACCTTCCCCCTCTGGTATCTCCAGGAGGTGGAGGGGATTCGGCGGGACGTTACGGTCATCGTCACCTCCTACCTCAACATCGACTGGTACGCGCTTCAGTTGAAGGCCCTCACGACTCCATGCGCCGATGGACAGGATCCCTCATCGGACCCCACCCGGATCATCTGCCAACGACCTTATCTCCCCGAAGGATCCCCCGGGGCCGAGTTCGTCACCGCCGACGAGGCCGGGGCCGTCTCGGCGCGGGGTAAGGTCCCCCTGCTGGTGGACGCTCCCATCGAACCTCCGACCCGGACGATCCTCGGTCTGGACGAATCCACCATCGCCCGGGCCGCGCAGACCGTGGTCCCCATGAGAGAGGACCAGACCGTGGATCTGGGATCGGGTGTCACCGCACTGCTCAGGGCCGAAACACTCCTCTACCCCTGGCACCAGTTCGCCCTCTCCATCATCAGCAACTCCCTCGGAGACCGTCCCGTTTACTTCGCGTCCAGTGGGAACGCTGCAGACGACCTGGGGCTCACCCCCTTCCTGGTCCGCGAGGGGGTCGCCTACCGTTTGAATCCGGGGCTTCCCGACCCATCCGCCCAGGAGGGAGTGGAGGAGCTGGATCTCTCTCCCCTCACGTCCGTCACAGGAGTCTGGCTGAACGTGGACCGCACCCGGACCCTGGCCTGGGAGGTCTTCATTCACCGCCGGGGGCTTCCGGACGCATGGGCCATCTGGCCTTATCGGGCGGTACTGGGCGTCCCCAGCTATTACGCGTGGGTCTACTACGCACTCTACCAGGCCGACTCAGAGGCGGGGCGGGATGAGGAGGCAGCCAGGAACATGGAACGGGCGGAAGCCTGGGCTCGCCTGGGGATTTGAGGGAGAGGGTTGGCAGGGGCCCGGCGGGTCATTCGCCATGGAACGTGGATCCGATGCAGGAAAGGCGGATCGGCGACCGACAGCCCTCACCGAACCCGGAGGATCCCCACTCCTGCCGGAAGCGTCCGCAGAGATGGCAGCCCTTTCGATGCTGGTTCCCTGTACTCGAAAAGTCCGTCGAAGAACTCGGGCGCCCGCTCCACCACGGAGCCTCGAGTAAGGAGCAGGATCTGAGGGATCCGGGACAGGACCCGCCGTAGGAGGCTCAGCAATCGAAGCTGGTCTTCCTGTCCCATCCGGTCGAACGGGTCCCCGAGGATGAAGGAACCCAGGGGGCTCCAATCCTCGGAGAGTAGCTCAACAAGAGCGATTCTCAAGGCCACGACGGCCGCTGCCTGGTCCTGATCGGCCTCCACGCCGCCTCCACCACCCCCCTCCACGAGCCCCACCTCGTCTTTCCCCACGTCGACCCTCAACCCCAGAATCCGCCCCCCCGTCAGGCGGTTGAGTCGGCGTCCTCCTCGGTGGAGGAGGCGGATCCGACACTCCTCTCGGATTTCCTCCCCCAGGTCGCGAGCCAGGCCGAAGAGGATTCGCGCCTCCTTTGGTGCTTCCCACCCCTCCCCCACCCCAGGGTCCTGAGGCCGTTCGGCCACCCTGGAGGTTCCGCCTCGCTCCTCCATCTCCTGGAGAAGCTCCCACCGGCCGAGTACCTCCCGCTCCCTCAGTCGGAGCTCGTCCAACTCTCTCAAGGAAGACCTGGTCCGTTCCAACCGTTCCGTGCAATCCTCGAACTTGGCGTTCAGCCGTACCGAGCTCCCTTCCAGCTGCATGAGGTCATCGGGTTTCGCTTCCAGCTGCTCCCAGCGCTTCCGCCACCACCGCCCGTCCTGGACCAGATTCTCCCACTCCTCCCGGAGCTCCTCCAGCACCTTCTCGGCGTATTCCTCCAGCGCTCTTCCACAGGTCGGACACGAGCCCTCCGGGCCCAGGGCTTTCAGTGTGCGGATCCGATCCCTCAACTCCTTTGCCCTGTCCCGGTAGGCAAGAAGATGCGTTTCCGCGTCCTGCCGCTCCCGGTGCCAGTCCATGGTGGCGGCTTCCAGGTCCCCGGTGGTTTCCGCCAGACTCCCCCGAAGGTCCCGAAGCTCCCCTTCCAACTCCGTCACCTGGGTGGGAACGTCTTCCAGGGCACGGAGCTGGGCACGGAGATCGGCCAGTTCGGACTCCAGACGCAGCCTCTCGTAATCCCGCGGTGAGAGGTCCCCCATGGACCTGACCCTCCCCAACCCCGGATAGAGGATCAAGAGCTTCTCCTTCAGCGCTTCCAACTCCCCCACCCCCCGGGCCGAAGCCAGGACATCCGCCCCTTTCGCCAGGACATCCTCCGGTGAGTCGGCGCCGGTCCCGCACCAGGCCAGAGCAACCCCTTCGGGAGAGAGTCCCCAATCCGGCAACACGCCGTCCCTCCCGAAAGGAGGGCGTGCCAGAGCGGGGCCGTTCCTCACCCAGAAGGTCCCCTCTCGCATCCCGAGTCGTAGAGCCATCGTCGGCTCTTCCTCTTCCTCGGTGATCCCCTCCGATCCCGGGATCACCGGGAGGAGTCCGACTCCCCAGAGCAGTGCCCCCGCGAACGCTCGGAGGATCCGTCCGTCGCTCCCGACCCAGGCCAGAAGCCCCTCCTGCGCTTCCATGCTCAGGTCACCCAGGAACGGAAGGTTGGTGGCGTGAAGCTCCCGGAGAAGCAGCTCCTCCTCGAGGCCCGGGATCTCCTCCGGTTCCTGGAACTCTCCCGCCACCTCCTCCAGCAGCGCCATGACCTCCTCCCCACCTCCGCTTCGAATCTGCTCGCGGAGGGCGCGTAGGGCGAAACCACGGTCCCTGGAAACCAGAGGGAGAGGGTTCTCCTCTCCGAGGTTCTGGAAGTCGTCCACCTCTACCGCAAGGTGAAGCGCCTTGGCCCGCAAGGGGGCGAAGAGCCCCTGGTCCTCCCTCTTGACCTCCTCCGGCGAGAGACCTTCTATCCTCAGCCGAACGATCTTCCCATCGATGCCCCCCGGGACCTCTCCGAGGACCTCGCGGACCCGGCTGACGAGGTGCACCGCCTCACCCTGGGGCATTCGGATCGGGGCCAGGGCCACGACGGGTCGTCCCTGGATGGGATGGAACCGGGAATGTCCGGAGACCAGGTCAAAGGTGAGAAAGCCCTTCTCCTGCGCCGCCTCTCTCCAGGGCTCGGGGCCCACGCGCTCCAACGACCCCGAATAGTAGGTCTTTGGCGCGACCTGCTGGTGCTGGTGCAGGTATCCCAGGGCAACGTAATCCCATGGAGCCGGATCCAGATGGAGACCGGGTCCTGAGCCGGTTCCGACCCCGGCGTAGGCCAGGAGGAGGTTCCATCGAGCCTCCGGATGGGTGCGAAGCTGGGGATAGGGACGTCGCACCACCGCTCCGTGGGGAACCAGATAGACGTGGGTCTCCAGGTCCTTGAGGAAGATCGACCGGGCCGTGCTCGTTACCGCCTCCACCTGGGGGAATGGGTCCAGGGCCGCCAGAGCACCCGGATCCGACAACGGACGAGGTGTGTCCCTGGCCCCGGCCACCATGAAGATCTGCGTAGATGGGATGGCGCTTCTGAAGCTCTCCAGACCTCGCGCCAGCTCCACCAGGGCCCCTGGGGGTGGATCCGGGCGATCGAAGATGTCACCCACCAGGAAGATGAGGTCCGGCTTGAGTCGGATCACCTCCTGAACGGCTCTCTGGAAGGCGGCAGCCACGTCCCGCTCTCGGACGTTCCTCCCACCCTCGGATCGGTCATACGCCCGATGTCCGAGATGGAGATCCGAGAGATGAGCCAGAAGCAAGGGTTCAAGCCTCCCTCAACCCCGTCACCTCGAATCCCGGAGGTGCCGGGGACCACGGCGGTGCATCCCTTCCCGAGAGAAGCAGGAACCCCCCTTCCACTCCCTGGAAGAAGAGAACACTCGAGAATGCCTCGGAGGCCCTCTCCATGAGAGCGTCCAAGGGGGCCCGATTGGATAATCCCTCGGGCCCGAGCCCCCCCAGAACAACCGTGCCGGCGGGCCCTGCCAACCCACGGAGTGCCAGGAATCCTTCCCGGGGAACGGAGGGGAGATGTCCCAGTGCCGGGAGGAAGGCCGAATCCACCACGATCAGGGGAAACACCCCCTCCAGCCCCTCGATGGAGATCCACGGGTCTCCAACCAGAAGGCGGACCTTCCCCCACTCCGGAAAGGGATGCAGGTGCTCTCTGGCCATCGTCACGAGCTCTTCACTTCCCTCTACCACCACGATCCGGGTGTGGGGAAGAGCCTGGAGAAGGAGCCGGGCCAGTGTCCCGCTTCCTCCCCCAAGGTATAACACGGATCCCGGATTCAGGTGGTCTCGCGTCACCGTGCGGAGAACGGCCTCCTCCCACGCCCGCCCCCCCCGTCCCCCTGACTCTTCCACTCCTCTTATCCGACCCTCTTCCAGCAGGATCTTCCGGGAGACTCCGCCACGAGTCGGGGTCCATTCCTCCACTCTCACCTCACCCCTTGCAGTCCAACACCGCTCGAGAATCTGCCTGGATGGACGGCCCTCCAGGACCCATCCCTGCAGAAGGGCCCCCCCGGAGAGCGCCGTGAGGAAGACGAGATAGACGGTGTAGGGAGCCATATTGGGCAGCAGGAGACCTCCCGAGAGGAGAAACCCCAGGGCCACCCCCACCACCGACGGGACCCCTATCGAGGCCGCGGGAAGCATCCCCGGACCACTCGGCCGAGCCATCGCCCCCAGAAGAGACCCCAGGGCGAAGAGGGGAAGGCTTCCCAGGAAGGCGAGCCCCAGCCCCTGACCGACTCCTCCCGTCAAGAGCTCCTCCACGAATGTCATCCCCGTGGACAGTGCCGCAGCCAGGGCGAACACCACCATGACGAAGAGCCACCGCCTCCTGACCTCTTCTACGACTCCAGCTCCGAGGTGAACGGTCCCACTCCAGAGACCCAGGGCCAAGGCGCCCGTCTCGACGGTGAGGATGAGGGTCAGGGCCGGAAGAAAGCCATCCGTGGAATAGAGGAGGAGTCCCGCCGACATCTCCGCGGCTCCAGCCATGGAAGCCCCCACCAGGAGAGGCGGGACCATCCCCAGGATCGGGCGGAGCGGCCTCACGACCCCATCCCCCGCAACACGCCCCGATGAAAGAGGAGGGGCTCACCTTCTCTGGCCTCACAACCGGCAACGCCTGCCAGAATGACCGAGTGATCTCCGCCCGGATACACATCGGTCACCCGACAGTCCAGCCAAGCCAGGGCTCCGGGAAGAAGGGGGTTCCCCAGGGGGCTATCCTGGAGGTCCAGGGCGTTGAACCGATCCTCGGGGGGTGCGGTGGCGAACCGCATGGCGATGTCCGCCTGCTGGGAGGAGAGGACGTTCACGGCGAAGCATCCGCCCCGAAGGATAGGATCGTGGGAATCAGCTTTCTTGTGGATGCAAACAAGCAGTCGGATCGGCTCCAGGGAGACGGACACGATAGCGCTCACCGTCAGACCCAGGGGAGTGCCGTCCTCCTCCCTGGAGGTCACGATCGTCACACCCGCGGGAATGTGCCCCATCACGTATCGGAATTTCTTCTCTTCGATCATACCTCTCCTGGCGAGCCCCGGTGGCTTTGCCTCGCACCCTCCCTGTCCCTAGCTTTTCATCGATTCGATCAGGTTCTCCAGGGTCACCCCGTGGTTCAAGGTGCTCCCGCGTGATCCCCCTTCGCCCCCTGAGAGGGATTGATGAGGAAGTGATGATCGGAAGAGTACCCCCTTGGCCCTTTCTGGTTGGCATTGTAATGGCCGCTTCTGGTTGCGACAACGTGTCATGGGGAGGGTTCTATCTGAGGCTCGAGGGCCCCTCCGCAGATACGGCTGCGACGGGAGAAGATGCGTCGAGGACGGGATCCAGCCCCGACTCCACCGCCTCTCTCGGCCATCTGCTCTACGCGGGCACCCGATCGGGAGACCGGGTGGAAGTCGTCCCGGTGGCCGAGCTCACCGGTGCGGGCCTCAGGCCCATTCCGGGAGATGGGGAGGAAGAGGAGCTCCGCCTCGAAGCGCTCCGGGACCGCCTTCAGCCGGGGAGAGAGCTCATCCTCTTCCACCAGGGCGTGCGAATGGGAATGCTGGTGGTGGATGAATGGGAGTGGGTAGCGGACAGCTTCTGCCAGCCGAGACCCCGGGCCTCCGGCCCGCTGTTGCTGCTTCCGGATGCCTCCAACGCGCAGCGATTCCTTGCCATGGAAAGGGCCCCGGGTTCCTCCTACCCCTACGGCCTCTACCAGGACCTGAGCAGCGAGTATGACCAGAGAGTGGCCTCCCTGAATCTCGGGTCCGAGGCCGTGACCCGCGTGGGCGCCCCTTGGCCCCCCTCCCTCCTGGATATCCGGCGGGACCTGCAGATCCTGGACCTTCCAGGGGAGGAGGCGCCTTCCGTGATGGCGACGTTCGTCCACGAGGACGAGCTCGAGGTGGGCCCGGCCCCGGACGACGCCTACGCACTGCTCGTCCTGGGCGAACCCAGGGGCCCCCGGTTCGAGCTCACCTACACCTGGTATCGCCCCGTGGATACCGAGGGGAAGGGGGCGCCCCGCTACTTTTCGCGGATGGACTGGGACAGGGATGGGGAAGAGGAGATTCTCCTGGAGGTCCTGGGCGCCGATAGTCGCTGGTTTGCAGCCATCCACCGTGGCCCGGACGGGTGGCAGACGAGCTTCCAGGACCCCTGTGGGACTCCGGAAGCGCAGGGCGGTGGGGGGTGAGACGCCTCTCAGGATTCCTCCTGATCTTCGTCCTCTTCTTCACTCCAGGGTGCGCTGATCGGGAGGGGGGAAGGAGTTCTGCTGCTCCACCCGTGCCGCCCCCAGGAGGTGTCGGGACCGACAGCCTTCCCCTCCGCATCGTCGACGCCCAGGGCCGCGCGGTGGTAATGGATTCCCTCCCTCGACGCATCGTCTCCCTGGTCCCTTCTGCCTCGGAGACCCTTCTCAGCCTGGGTGCCGCTGACGTCCTGGTCGGGAGGACGAACTTCGATACCACCGGGTTCCTGGCTCATCTCCCCACCGTGGGGGGCGGCCTTCACCCCAACCCCGAGGCCATCCTGGCTCTGGAGCCTGATCTGGTCATCCTCTTCGCCGGCGATTCGGACGTGGCTACTCCGCACCTCCTGGATCGGATGGGGATTCCGCACATGGCCATCGAGCCGGATGGAATCCAGGACATCCGTGACATCATCGGGCAGATGGGAGCCATCAGCGGGCGGCAGAAGAAGGCGGATAGCCTCCTGGTGCACATGGACCTGGCGCTCCAGGAGATCCGTGAGCGGGTGCGTGGGCTCCCCAGGATCCGGGTATGTTACCTCTTGGGAGGAACTCCACCCTGGGTGGCGGGTCCCGGGAGCTACATCGGAGAGCTTCTGGAGGTGGCAGGCGGAGAGAATGTCTTTTCGGACCTTGATGTGCTGTACGGGCCGGTGAACACCGAGGTCTTTCTGGTGAGGGAGATGGATCTCCTCCTCGCCGCCGAGGGGGCAAGCGTATCGCTTCCCAGGACGGGTACTCCCCTCCGAAGGGTCTCGCCGGCTGTCGAGATCCCGGGACCGCACCTCCCGGAGGCGGCTCTGGAGCTCGCCCGGACCCTCCACCCCGAGGCCTTCCGGTGAAGCGCCGTTTCCTGTCCCTCCTCCTTGCGGTGGCCGTTCTCCTCGCAGTCTTCCTGAGCGTGCGATTGGGTCATGTGTCCCTCGGCACGGGGGATGTCTTCCGGGCTCTGAAGGGAAACGGGAATCCCACCCACACCCGGATCCTCCTGGAGATCCGGCTTCCCCGGGCCCTTCTGGGAGTCCTGGTGGGAGGGGGACTCGCGCTGTCGGGCTCGGTATTCCAGGCTCTGCTCCGGAATCCTCTGGCCGAGCCCTACATCCTGGGGATCTCCGGGGGTTCCGCGGCCGGAGCCGTCCTGGTTCTCTCCCTGGGTCTCGTCACCGTGTCCTCCGTCCTTCTCCCGGCCGCAGCCTTCGCCGGAGCTCTCCTTGCCATCGTCCTGGTCTTCCGAGTCGCAGCTTCCGCCGACCGGAGCCTGGACGTCCGGGTACTCCTCCTTGCCGGAGTCGTCGTGGGCTCATTCTTCACCGCCGTCATCGCGCTTCTCCTCTCCATCTCCGAGGCCCAGGCCGTCCGGAGCGCTGTGCTCTGGATGATGGGGAGCCTGGCCGGAGCGAGCTGGACCCGTGTTCTGCTGGTGGCGGGTTACACGCTACCTTCGGGCCTGGTGCTCATGGGGATGGCCCGCTCCCTGAATCTTCTGTCCATTGGAGAAGAGACGGCGGGTTATCTGGGGACCGACGTCGAGCGGGTGAAGCGCACCGCATACGGCGTGGCATCCCTCATCACCGCCGCAGGAGTCGCTGTGGCTGGCATCATCGGGTTTGTGGGTCTCATCGTACCCCATGCGCTTCGACTGATCGTGGGCTCCGACCAGAGGCTCCTCCTCCCCCTATCATTCCTCGCCGGTGCGGCCTTCCTCACTTCCGCGGATCTCGTGGCCCGCTTGATCCTCGATCCCTCTGAGGTCCCCATCGGGGTGATCACCGCGTTCCTGGGGGTGCCCCTCTTCCTGGTACTCCTTCGCCGGAGCCTCTCCCCATGAACTTCCAGACGAGTGAGCTCGTCGTGCGGTACGGCAGAGCCCGCGCAAAGGCACTGGCTGGAGTGTCCATGGAGGTCCCGGAAGGCGCGCTGTATGCGGTCCTCGGACCCAACGGCTCCGGAAAATCGACTCTCATGAGGGCGCTTCTGGGACTGATCCCCCTGGAGGCGGGAACCGTGAGGGTGGGAGGAAGGGAGACACGAGATTGGACCCGGAGAGAGCTCGCCCGGGTGGTGGGAGCAGTCCCCCAAGCAGAGCATCTCGCCTTCCCCATCTCCGTGAGGGACTTCGTCGGGATGGGACGCTACCCTCACCTCGGCCCCCTGAGGAGGGAGGGGGAGGGGGACCGGGAGGCCGTTCGAGCTGCACTGGCCCGGTGTGACGTCACCGATCTCGTGGCTCGAGACGTGACGACTCTCTCCGGTGGTGAGCTGCAGCGGGTCCGGATTGCCCGGGCGTTGGCTCAGGAACCGTCAGCGCTGGTCCTGGATGAGCCCACCGCCAGCCTCGACGTCAGGCACGAGATGTCCATCTTCCAACTTCTTCGAGCCTCCGCCGATGGAGGGATGACCGTCCTTCTCATAACCCACCACATCAACCTGGCGGCCCGTTTCGCCGATCGCCTCCTCTTGCTCAATGAGGGACGGGTAGAGGCGGAAGGCGCCGTCAGGGACGTGTTCCGGGAAGAGATCCTGGAGTCGGTCTATCGGTGGCCCCTGGCGGTCCGGACGGACGTCGTCTCGGGAACCCCGCAGATCACACCTCTGAGCAGCGTTTCGGAGCCCTGAGGAGCCCCCGGGGCATCCCGCATGTCCCGATCCCTCATCCCACCCGTCGGCCCGGCCCATCGTCTGCCGGACCCCGGGAGCTTCCCCTACTCTGCCGCAGTCTCCCGGTGGAGCGCTCGGTAGCTGGCAAACCGACCGGCATCGATCTCACCCTCTTCCAGCGCTTCACGAACGGCGCAGTCCGGCTCGTGGAGATGGGTACACCCCCTGAAACGACACCCCTCCCTGAGGGGAGCGAACTCGGGGAAGCACCTCTCCAGCTCCCGGGGTTCCACACCCCACAAGCCCACGTCCGAGAAACCGGGTGTGTCTGCTACCAGCCCGCCACAGTCCAGCGGGATGAGACGTCCGCTGACCGTGGTGTGCCGTCCCCGGCGGCCCTTCCGGCTCAGATCTCCGATCCGTAGTCCGAGGCCGGGCTGAAGAGCGTTCAAGAGACTGGACTTCCCGACTCCTGAGGGCCCCACCAGGGCCGAGATCCCCTGGCAGAGGACGTCCTTCATCCGATCCAGCCCTATGCCGGCCTGGACACTGGTGGACATCACGGGATAGCCCAGCTCCCGGTAGAGCTGAAGGAGAGAGCCAACCGCTACCGGATCGCCCATCTCCCGCAGATCCACTTTGTTCAGGACCAACACGGGTTTGAGACGGTTGGCCTCCCCGACCACGAGCAGGCGATCGATAAGGGGCTGACGGGGTTCGGGGTGAGCCACCGCCATCACCACCACCAGACGCTGGACGTTGGCGGCCACAACTTTCGGACGCCGGCCCCCCGGACCCCTCCGGACCACTTCGGTCTGCCTGGGGTGGACGCCCTCGATGGTCACGGATCCGTCGGAATCCCGGCGCACGTCCACCTCGTCCCCGATCACCACACGGTCACCCGTCCGCGCCTCCCGCCGGAGTCGGCCCCGGAGTGAGGCCTCCACCTCCTCGCCCGAATCCAGCCGCACCCGGTACAGGCCTCCCTCGGTTCCGTGCACCCTACCCCGATCCACCCAGCACCTCCCAGAGAGAAAGAAAACCGCCTTCCGGCTGCCCCACTCCAGTGGGGAGGCGGAAGGCGGCATCACTCGACCGCCCAGGAGGCGGCGAGGCGTGACGCATCAGGCCGCGAAAGATTCCAGAGCGATCCCCTTGTCCCCTTCCCGTAGGCGACGCAAAGCCCGATCCCGCAGCTGGCGAATCCGCTCCCGAGTCACACCAAGCATGTTCCCGATCTCTTCGAGAGTGTGTTCTCGCTCACCTTCCAGTCCGAAGTAGAGACGCAGGACTTTCGCGTCTCGTGGCTCCAGGGTCTCGAGAGCCTCGGAGATCGCCTCGCTGAGGAGGCGACCTTCAACCTCCATCTCGGGCTCGGCGGCCTCCTCGGTGATGAATCGCTCCACAAGCTGGGAGTCCTCGCTGTCTCCGATGGGTGCATCCAGTCGGATCTCGGCAGCGTTCAGGGTCTGGAGGGATTCCACGAGCTCAGGAGTGAGATCCGTGGCCTCGCTCAGCTCCTCGGCGGTGGGCTCCCGCCTGAGCTCCTGCTTCAGGCGTTCCTTCTCCCGGAAGATCCTGGCCAGGTCCGAAGCCCGGTTCAGAGGAACTCGCACAGCCCTGCCCTGATTGGCGAGAGACGCAAGGATCGCCTGGCGGATCCACCAGACAGCGTAGCTGATGAACTTCACCCCCTGCTCGGGATCGAACTTACGCGCAGCGGTCACCAGACCCACGTTCCCTTCCTGGATCAGATCCGTGAGGGAAACCCCTCTGTTCTGGTATTTCTTCGCCACGCTGATGACGAATCGGAGGTTCGCACGGGCCAACTCCTGAATCGCCGCTTCGTCCCCCTTCTGAGCCAGTGCCCCGAGCTCCTTCTCCTTTTCGGGGGTGATGAGCTCGTGTCGGCTGACGTCCCTGAGGTACTGGTCCAGAGCGGATTGCTCCTCCACCGTGGCGGAGAAGCCCGCGAGAGGGTTCTTCCGCCCCTTTCGCTTCCGCCGGCTCGTGGTTTGCGTAGCTACCGTGCTCATCATATATCTCCCGGGAGAGTGGTCCTGGGACCCACTCTCCTCGATTCCTTTCGGACCATCGACCCGCGTCCCGGCTTTGGGAGCGGGCCACCGGACAACATCCCTGTCGACCACTGGGTATTAAGCCCTGGAATTTATCACTTCGGTCGGCTGTTGTCCAGGTTGTTCCCGGGGGTGTTACACCCCCCCGTCGGGAGAAGGTTCCGCCATCGATCTCAGATGTTCCTCCAGGATCCTGATGAAGAACCCCCGATCAACCCTTCGCTTCTCCAGGGTGAAAATTCTGAGTACCCTGGCTGTCCGATAAAGCTCCGCCGTCACCCGAGGCAGATCGATGACGCCAGGCAGCCCAACCGCCCCAACCCGGGCCACCTCTCCATTCCTCCGCTCCAGCAGAATGTTCAACTGGAACATGGCCGCCTTTGCCGGATAATCCACCACTACCTCCCCGGGATCCAGATTTAGACTCGCCGCGATCCTGCCCTCCAATACCCTCTTACCGGGAGACTCGGTCCCCAGCCAGGAGGGCAGAAGCGTCTCGCCCAGATCTGCAGCCGTCAGCTCGAGGGCTCTCTTGGGCAGCCGCCTGTTCCTCAAGGCGGGAAGCCACCGCCGGCGAAGACGCTCCGTCCTATCGGGGTCGGCTCCCTCAGCCCTTCTCCCGATCTCGTAGAGGAGCTCCTCGTCCGTGGGACCCACGAGTTCGTCAGGAGCCAGAAGTCCCAACTCCACCGCCTCTTCCACGATCCGTCGGTAGAGAACCGTGGCAGCCCTCACTGCGTGATGCCAATAGACATTTCTGAACATCTGGTATTTCGCGAAGAGGAGAGACTCCAGGGAGGCCACAGCCTTCTCATGGACTCCAACCTCGTACTTCCCGGTTTCGGGATCCGCGAGAATCACCAGCCCCTGGAGTAGCCGATCCACATCCACTTCTCCATAGGGGACCCCGCAGAAACGTGCATCCCTCCTGAGGTACTCCATCTTGTCCAGGTCCAGGCTGCCACTTACCAGACCCCGAAGAGGGATCTCCTCGAAACCCCGAATGAGTCGGTATATCCTGTCTCCGGCCCCGGGTCCCAGAGCCTGGAGGGCCCTCCTCAGCTCGGGCCCCTCGAAGAAGCGGGCACTCACCGCCTCGTGATTCCCCGGGATCTGGTCGGGCTCCAGCTCTTCCAGGGCGTGGGAGAAAGCATAATGACCGATGTCGTGGAGCAGAGCGGCGTAGGGGATCAGCTCCTCCCCCTCCCAGACCTCCTGCGGCAAGCTGTCCCGCTCCCTCAGGAACCGAAGGGCCGTGGTCGCCAGGTGGTACACCCCCAGGGCGTGGTCGAAGCGGGTATGGGTCGCCCCGGGATAGACCAGATGAGCCAACCCGAGCTGCCGTATGTAGCGGAGGCGCTGAAAGGCCCCGGAATCCACGATGCGGACCGCCGTGGCATCAAGGCGGATGCTATTCCAGAGAGGATCCCGGATGACTCGGAAGCGAGAGTATCCTGGCATGGCCCGACAGTAGCCCCCGGCGATGGGCACAGCAATGGACCCTCGGGACCGGGAGTCTGGCTACTCTCCGGGGGATCGACGTATCTTGGCCCGAAGGAAAAGCGAAAGCGGAGGATCCATTGGTTCCCAACCCAGCTCTGAAGGCCCACGTGATGCAGCACGCCGAGGACCGCCCCGGCGTGTATCGGATGGTGGGCCCAGGGGACGAGCTCATCTACGTGGGCAAGTCCGTGCGGGTGAGGAGCAGAGTGCTTTCCTATTTCAGGGCCGAGCCCGGGGAGAAGGCAGGCAAGCTGATTCGGGACACCAGCAGGATCACCTGGGAGTACGTCCCCAACGAGTTCGCCGCCCTCGTCCGGGAGATGCGCCTCATCAAGAAGTGGCGCCCCCGTTACAACGTGGAGCACAAGCGGAAACGGAGCTTCGCTTTCATCAAGGTGACCCGGGAGCCGGCGCCCCGGATCCTTCCGGTTACGCGGGTGATCCCGGACGGTGGAACCTATTTCGGCCCTTTTCCCAGGCCCCGGTTCCTCACGCAGACATTGAGAGACCTGGCGCAGATCCTGGGCCTTCGGGATTGCCCCTCCACGGTTCCGATCTTCTTCGACGACCAATTGGAGATCTTCCAGCGAGGGCTCCCCCCCCGGTGCCTCAGAGCCGAGACGGGAACCTGTCTGGGGCCCTGTTTCGGCGCATGTTCCGCCCGCCAATACCGGGACCGAGCCGAGCTGGCGCGACGGTTCCTGGAGGGCAGGACTCGGG
>Ga0316578_10000301_pt1 | contig 15118 bp, 14 predicted proteins | sample J0NA_2_FD_203076 | JGI IMG/M metagenome (GOLD analysis project Ga0316578, IMG submission 203076) | Rhizosphere microbial communities from salt marsh grasses in Alabama, United States - J0-2_160517rDrC | ecosystem: Host-associated > Plants > Roots > Rhizosphere | place: USA: Alabama | collected... | reverse complement strand
ACGGCGGGCTCGGACAGGGAGCCCTTGTTGGGAACGGCGATGCGGAGCATGGATGGGTCCTGTGGGTCCTCGTGCCTCAGAGGTGGCGGTAGACGTCGTCGGGGGTCAGGTCCGTCGCGAGCATCAGCACCTGCAGGTGGTACAGCAGCTGGCTGACCTCCTCGGCGGTCCGGTCCCGCCCCTCGTGCTCGGCCGCCATCCAGACCTCTGCGGCCTCCTCGACGACCTTCTTGCCGATGTGGTGCACCCCTGCGTCGAGGGCGGCGACGGTGCCCGAGCCGTCCGGACGGGTCCGGGCCTTCTCGGCGAGCTCGTCGAAGAGAGCATCGAACGTCTTCACGACGCACCAGGGTACGGCGCGAACCACCACGACCGGCACGGCGTCCGCCGCTCGTCGGGATTATCGGGTCACCCTCAGAATGCCGTCCCTCACCCGAGAACGGTGGTCCGGGGAAGAGCGGGGTGGTCGGGTCACCCGAGAATCCCGACCCCCACCCGACAACGGTTGCCCGGGAAAGAGCGGGTTTGGCGGGTGACCCGATAAAGCCCCGTCAGGCGACCGGAGCGGGCTCCTCCGCGTCCTCCGCTCCCATCGCGGCCTCCGCCCGGGTCACCTTGACCCACTGGCTGAAGCCGTAGAGGACGAAGGCGCCGTAGAAGGTGTACATGATCGCCGTCGGCACGTACCCGGTGGCGAAGCCGAGTGGCACGCCGACCAGGTCGACGCCGATCCACGCGAGCCAGAACTCGTTCCAACCCCGGGCCATCGAGTACGTGGCGACGATCGATCCGACGAAGATCCAGGCGTCGGCCCAGTAGAACCACCACTGCGGGGTCCAGAACGGGTTGGGGGCGAGGTCCCAGAGCCAGACGAAGGCCTGGTGGACGACGACCGTCCCGAGCAGCCAGCCCGCACCGACGAGCAGCCGCTCCTTCGCCGTCATCCACCGAGGGCTGACCGCGGGCGCGGAGCCGCCACCACGACGGCGCCGGTACGCGGCCCACGTGACCCAGCCGTAGATGCTGACGATGATGAAGAAGACCTGGCGGCCGGCCTGGCCGAACAGGGGGATGCGCTGGTCGGCGCCGATGGTGGCGCCGATGTAGACGAAGAACAGCATGATGTTGGCGAGGATCCCGACCGGCCAGGCCCAGACCTTGCGCTTCATGCCGTACCACGCGGACAGGACGCCGATGAGCACGCCGATGACCTCGAGCACATGGAGCTCGTACTGGCCGATGGGGATGCTGGCGTCGATCGCCTGCTGGAAGAGGTTCTGCGACGGGTCGGTCGCAGCGGCGAGGGTGTTCATGTGAGGTGTTCGTCCTTCGGTTCGTTGTGCTTCTCGGACGAACTCCGGGGGACGTGCACCACGGGCGACCCGGACCCGAGGGACCCGGCGGCGCCCGCCGTACGTGCTTCCTACCATCCGGACTTTCACCGTCGGTCCAGGAGTTCCACCTGGTCCACCGGCCGCTGGCTGCGGTCGGGTCGCGGACTGTCACCGCCGGCTCGGAGTTTCACCGACCCCGGAGCACGTGCGCGCCATTATGCCGCAGCGCCGTACCTGCGTCACCACGATGCAGACCGTGGCGCCGCTCACGTCGGACCGTCCGCATCCGCCGGGACCAGCGGCGAGCGTCAGTCCTCGACGACGAGTCCGATCGCCCGCAGGATGCCGGCAGCCCCGGCAGTGTCGACGCGCAGGCCGCGAACCCGGTTCTCGGCCGGGTCCACCACATAGCCTGACGACCCGAGCAGCGAGGCCTCGCGCAGGTCGGTGTCGGTGAAGGTGGCCGCCCCGAGGTCGCAGCCGGTGAGCTCGGCCCGCCGTAGGTCCGACCCGGCGAGGTCGACCTCGCGCAACGAGCACTCGTGGAACCGACTGCCTTCGGCCTCGGCGTCGCGGAACGAGCCGAGGTCGAGGCGGCACCGCACGAAGTCCCACGGCCGGATCGAGAGCGGCGCCGGTGCAGCCCGGCCCCACGACACGGCCAGCGCCTTGCAGTCGACGAAGCGGCAGTCGGTGAACCGTGACCCGTCGATCACGGCCATCGAGAGGTTGCAGCCGGTGAAGGTGCACTCGGTGAACACACAGTCGCGCAGCACCGCCTTCTCGAGGACGCTGCCGTCGAGACGACATCCTTCGAGCTCGACCGTGGGCAGCGCCTCTCCGGGCTCGAGGCCCTCGGTGAGGTCGAGGTCGGCGGCGTAGCCGCCGCTTCCCGACAGTCGCTCGGCGAGAGACCCGGGCGTCATCGGTGGGTGTGCCGCGCCACCTGGGAGCGCAGCTCGTCCACGGCTGCCGCCGCCGACTCCGCACCGAAGACGGCGGACCCGGCGACGAAGACGTCGGCACCGGCATCGGCGCACTGCTCGATGGTCGCTCCCGAGACCCCGCCGTCGACCTGCACCCAGATCTCACCGCCGTGCCGACGGACCGCTTCGCGCACCTCACGCACCTTGGGCATCTGGTGGGCCATGAACTCCTGGCCTCCGAAGCCCGGCTCCACGGTCATGACGAGCACCATGTCCACCTCCCCGAGAAGGTCGACGTAGGGGCCGAACGGCGTGCCCGGCTTGAGGGCGAACGCCGCGCGTGCGCCGGCGGCACGGATGGCGCGTGCCGTCGCCACCGGGTCGCGCGCAGCCTCGACGTGGAAGGTCACCGACCGCGCGCCGGCCTCCGCGTAGGGCGGGGCCCAGCGGTCGGGGTCCTCGATCATGAGATGGCAGTCGAGCGGGACGGGCGAGACCCTGAGCATGGCTTCGACGACCGGTAGGCCGAGGGTCAGGTTGGGCACGAAGTGGTTGTCCATGACGTCCACGTGCGCCCAGTCGGCGTTGGCGATCGCCTCGAGCTCGGTCTGGAGGTTGGCGAAGTCCGCCGCCAGGAGCGAGGGCGAGATGAGCACGCTGGTCACCCTACCGATGCCACACTCGCCCCTCGCCCCGGGTGGAGCGCCCGGGCCGCTCCAGCTCGACGGACCATGCGGACCTCGACGAGCGGTAGGTGACCGTCCTCCACGGCCGCGCCGTCCTCGGTGAAGCCGTTGCGGCGGTAGAACGCGACGGCGCGTCCGTTCCCTCGAGCGGTCCACAGCTCCGCCGGTCGATCGCCGACCGCCCACTCGAGGAGCTGCTGCCCGAGCCCGGTCCCCAGGAGTGGCCTCGCGACGTAGAGGGCCCAGAGCGCGTGCTCTCGCACGGGTGGCACCCCCACGTTGACGCGTCCGGGGCCGGCGACCGCCCATCCCGCCACCGCTCCGTCGGGCGCGAACACGGCGACCCGGCTGACGTCCGGGCCGAGCGGCTCCGCGAGCCGTTGTCGCCACACCTCGATCTGTTCCTCGGGACCGTGCGCGTCGAACCACCCTGCCGGGAGCAGCGGCGCGTAGGTGTCGACCCACGCCCGGTGGTGCATGAGGCCCAGGGCCCGGGCATCCGCAGGCGTCGGCTGGCGCCACGCGAGGCGGTCAGTCACGGCGGCGCTTCCTCAGCAGGGCGAGGAACATCGCGTCCGTGCCGTGCACGTGCGGCCAGAGCTGGACGTACGGACCGTCGCCCAGCTCGGGCAGCGGTGCACCCTCGGCGTCCGTGAAGAGCGGCCGCGCGTCGACGACCTCCACGTCGTCCCGCTTCTTCAGCACGTCGGCCACGACGAACCGGGTCTCCGCGATGTGCGGGCTGCACGTGGCGTAGCCGACCACTCCGCCCGGCGCGACCGCGTCGAGGCCCGAGGCGAGCAGGGCACGCTGCAGCGGGCCGAGGGCGGCGAGGTCCGACGGCTGACGCCTCCAGCGAGCCTCCGGACGGCGTCGCAACGCCCCGAGCCCGGTGCAGGGGGCGTCGACGAGGACGCGTGCGTACGCCTCCGGCTCGTCCGTGCCGACCTCACGGCCGTCGGCGGTGCGGACCTCGACGGCCCGGCCCTCCGGGACCCGTTGGATCAGGCCGCCCAGCGTCTGGCGGACGAGGTCGGCCCGGTGCTCGCTGACCTCCACCGCCACGAGGTCTGCAGCCTGCTGCACCGCGAGTGCCCCGAGGACGCCCGACTTCCCACCCGGGCCGGCGCAGAGGTCGAGCCAGCGGTCGGGGAGCCCCGCCGGCAGCTCGACCCCCGCGAGCGCGATCGCGACGTGCTGGGACCCCTCGTCCTGCACCGCCGCCCGCCCCTCCCGCACGGCACGGACGGCTCCCGGGTCTCCGCGCCGCAGCACGGCGCCGATCGGGGAGGTACGGCTCGGCTCGGCCTCGGCGGCCGCCACCAGCTCCTCCACCGTGCTCAGCCCGGGCCGTGCGACCAGGTGCACCAGGGGCGGCCGGTTGTCCGCGTCGAGCAGCGCACCGAGCTCGGAGTCGACGGTCTCCGGCGAGGCCCGGCCGTGTCCGAGCAGTGCGGCCCGTAGGGCGGAGACGACCCACTCCGGGTGGCTGTACCGGACGGACAGCGACGCCGCGCCGCTACCACCGGCCACCTCGTCCTGCCACTCCTCGAGGCTGTGCTCGGCCACCCGGCGCAGCACCGCGTTGACGAACCCGGCGGCCCCCTGGCCGGCCACCGCCCGCGCCAGTCCCACGGTCTGGTCCGCCGCGGCGTGGGGAGGGACGCGCATCGAGAGGAGCTGGTGACAGCCGAGGCGGAGCACGTCGAGGACGGCGGTGTCGATGCGATCCAGCGGACGCCCGGCGCAGACCGCGACGACGGCGTCGTACAGGCCCTGCCACCGCACCGTCCCGAACGCGAGCTCGGTCGCGAACGCCGCGTCGCGCCCCTCGAGCCGGCGGCGCCGCAGGATCGTGGGCATCTCGAGGTTCGCGTAGGCACCGTCGGCGACCGCCCGGAGCAGGGTGTAGGCGGCGAAGCGCGACGGCTCCGCCCGGCGGGTCCGCTGGGAGGGCGCCGTGGCCGATCGCGCCCGCGGCCCCCGGCCACGGCCCCGATCGGGGCGGGCACCGCCGCCGGCGCCGGCTCGGCGCTCCGGGCGGTCGCGGCGCTCGGGACGGTCGGGGCTGTCCTGCACGGTCCGGAGGCTATCCGTCCTGGCCGATCCGGAGCGAGCGTCACCCTCCGGGACCGGCCCCCGCCTGGGCCGGAGCGCACCGGCCGACCCCTCGGCGGTATCCGGATCTCCACCGTCCGCATTGCGCTCTACGGTGTCGCCATGAGCGAGGAGCTGCAGCAGGAGGAGGCCGTCGAGCTCACCCGGCTCCGGGTCGACGGCGGGGCGTTGCACGACGTGTGGGCCCAGGGGATCCGCGGCCGGGACCTGGCGTTCCGTGACGTGCTGCTCCGGGACGTCGGGATGCGTGACGTCACGATCCGTGGCGCGTGGATCGCCTCACTTGACATCAGTGGCGAGATCGACGGGCTCGTCGTCAACGGGGTCGAGGTAGCCCCTCTCGTCGAGGCCGAGCTCGACCGGCGCTATCCCGACCACGCGGCGATGCGCCCCCGGGACGCCGCCGGCTTCCGGCACGCGTGGGACGTCGTCGAGCAGCTCTGGGCAGGCACTGTCGCCCGGGCTCGGACCTTCGCCCCGGAGCAGCTGCACGAGTCGGTCGACGGCGAGTGGTCGTTCATCGAGACGCTGCGCCACCTCGTCTTCGCCACCGAGTGCTGGCTGCACCGGGCGGTGCTGGGCGACCCCCGTCCGTGGCACCCGCTCTCGCTGCCGTGGGACGAGGCGCCCGACACGCCGGAGGTTCCCCGCGACCGCGAGGTGCGACCCGATCTCGACACCGTCCTCGACCTCCGCCAGGACCGGATGGCGGCGGTGCGCCGCTTCGTCGACGGCCTCACCGAGGAGGCCCTCGCCGCCGACACCGTGCCGGTCGACGCGCCGGGCTGGCCCGAGCCCCACGCGTATCCGGTGCGAGAGTGCCTCCTCACGATCCTCAACGAGGAGTGGTGGCACCGCCGGTTCGCCGAGCGCGACCTCGACGCGCTCGAGCAGCGCACCTGACCGACCGCTGTCACTCGAGGCCCTCGTCGTCGGAGATCCGCACACCTCGCGCCCAGTCCGCTGCGGGCATCGGCTTCTTCCCGGTCGGCACGACCTCGCCCAGCACCACCGGGACCGATCCGGTTCCGACTCGCACCGCGCGCTTGCCCACGTGCAGCGCGCCGGGCGCGAGCCCTAGGTCGTCGGGCTGTCCCTGTTCGGTGCTCCCCGGCCCGACCCGCAGCCGCTCGCCCCGGAAGGTGGTCCAGGCCCCGGGAGCGGGCGTGCAGCCCCGGATGTGCCGGTCCACGACGTGGGCAGGGAGGTCCCACCGGACCCGGGCCTCCTCGGTGGTCAGCTTCGGGGCATGGCTCACGCCGTCGGCGGGCTGCGGCACGGCGTGCACGGTGCCCGCCTCCAGTCCGTCGAGGGTCGCGACCAGCAGCCCGGCTCCGGCATGCGCGAGCCGCTCCAGGAGGGTGCCGGCCGTGTCGTCGGGGCGGACCGTCTCGGTGAGGGTGCCGAGCACAGGCCCGGTGTCGAGGCCCTCGTCGAGAAGGAAGGTCGTCGCGCCGGTCACGTCGTCGCCGGCCATGACCGCCCGCTGTACCGGGGCCGCACCCCGCCAGGCGGGCAGCAGCGAGAAGTGCAGGTTGACCCAACCGTACCGGGGGACGTCGAGGGCCGAGCGCGGCACGAGCGCTCCGTAGGCGACGACCGGGCACGCGTCGGGGGCGAGCTCGCGCAGTCGCGCGAGGAACCCCTCCTCGCGCGGGCTCCGTGGCGTCAGCACCTCGAGGCCACGCTCCAGCGCCACCTCCTTGACCGGGGAGATGGACGGGGTGCGGCCTCGACCGGACCGCGCGTCGGGCCGGGTCACGACCGCGACGACCTCGTGACGCGAGGCGAGGAGGGCCCGGAGCGAGGGCACCGCGGCCTCAGGGGTACCGGCGAGCACGAGACGCACCCGCCGAGTCTAGGGACGTCGGCAGCGGGTCACGCCGTGGGGTCGCGCGGGTCCACCCGCACGTGGACCGGGTCGGGGTCCTTGCGCGCCGCAGCCCGGGCTCGGAGGGCGGTGAGCTCGGCCGTCAGGGCCGGGCCGTCGTCGAGCGGCACCGTCAGGACCGCCCGCCAGCGACCGTCCGCGCCGCCGGGGAGAGGTCCGAGGACGGACGCCGTGGCGGGGAGCCGTAGCTCGGTCAGGGCGGCATCCAGGGCTGCCCGGGTGGCCGTGAGCGTCGCGAGCCGGGCTGTGGGCGGCAGGGACAGGGCGGAGCGCTCGGCCACCTCGCGGTCGGCGAACCATGCGGGGTCCCAGCGCACCAGCGCCTCGACGGCGGGGACGCCGACCGCGGTGGGCGCTCCGCACAGCACGACCTGGCCGCCCCGCTCGCCGGCCCGGACCAGCGATGCCGCCGCGCACCAGCGGCGCAGCGCCTCCTCACCCGCGTCGAGCGTGGGACGGTCGAGCAGGGCCCAGGCGTCGAGCAGCAGGGCCGCCGCGTAGCCACCGGACGCCAGCGGCTCGGCGCCCGGGGTGCTGACCACGAGCCGTGGGCCCGCTGCCACCTCGTCGAGCACCGACCCGGCACCGGAGCGCTCGACCGGGACGCCGGGGAAGGCCCGACCCAGCTCCTCCGCCGTCCGGCGGGCACCGACGACCGACGAGCGCAGCCGGTGCTCCCCGCACGACGGACACGTGAAGGAGGTCTCGACCCGGCCGCACCAGCGGCAGGCCGGGGGCCCCTGCGGTCCCGGTAGCCCCAGGGGACCGGCGCACCGGGAGCAACGGGCGGGCCGACGACAGTGCTGGCACGACAACGACGGCAGGTAGCCGCGGCGGGGCACCTGGACGAGCACGGGGCTGTGCTCCAGCGCCGCCTTCGCGACCTGCCACGCGGCGGACGGCAGGTGCGCGCTCGCCGCGGCGACGTCTCGCTCCGGGTCGTGCCCCTCCCCCGCGACCCGCACCGCCGGGACGCTCCGCCGCACCGCAGGCCGGTCGGCCGCGACCGCGGTGAGGATCCTCCGGTCGACGAGGGCGGCGACGGCGGCGGTGCGCACGAACCCGGCGCTCAGGACGGCGGACCCCTCCTGCACGGCACGGGCGAGGAGCACCTCACGGACGTGCGGGTACGGGGCACGAGGCTCCTCGAGTGCGTCGTCGCCGTCGTCCCACCAGGCGACGAGCCCGAGGTCGCGCACCGGCGCGAAGGCCGCTGCCCGGGTCCCGACGACGACGTCCACGTGTCCGCGGAGCACCTTGAGGAACGCCGTGTACCTGGCCTGGGGCCCCTGGTCGGCGGTGAGTCGGGTGTGCCGACCCAGGCCCAGGACCCGTTCGACCGCCTGCTCGACCCGACGCACGTCGCGCCCGTCGGGCACGACGAGCACGCTGCCCCGTCCCGAGTCCGTCGTGGCCCGGGCGGCCTCGGCCATCAGGGCCGGCCAGTCCTCGTCGGGCTCGGTGGTGGGCACCGCGAGCGCCGCCGCGGACGGGGACTCTCCGGCCTCGAGACGGGCGAGGAACGCCTCGCCGGCGCGGATCCGTGGCCATGCCCGCGGCCGGTGCTCCTCGGGTGGCGGGCTCGCCGGTGCGTCGGCGGGCAGCGCCCGCTCGGCCCCGGCGTGACGCGGGGGCACCGCCAGCCGGAGCACGTCGCCGAGCGTGCCGGCGTAGCGTCGCGCGACCGCCCGGCAGGCGGCGAGGACGCCCGGCGTCAGCACCGGCTCCGGCGAGACGACCCGGCGCAACGCCGTGAGTCGGCCGAGGTGCTCCGCCTCGTCCCGCCGCTCGATCACGAAGCCGGAGACATCCTGTCCGGCGAAGCGGACCCGGACCCGCACCCCCGGTAGCGCGGCGGCGGCCATCGACTCCGGGACCACGTACTCGAACGGACGGTCCAGGTGGGCCAGGCCGGTGTCGACGAGCACGAGAGCGATGGGTAGCTCGTCGGCCGGCGGGTCCTCGCCGGCGAGCCGTGCGGGCCGTCGCCGGCTCGTCGCGATGAGCGCGAGCTGCTCGGGGTCCTCCGGGTCGGCCACGGGCCGAACCTAGCCGAGGGCGAGGACGGACCGCTCAGCCGCGCACGGCCCGTCGGAGCGCCTCGACCCGGTCCGTGCGCTCCCAGGTGAACCCTCCGTCGCCCTCGTCGCCGGTGCGGCCGAAGTGGCCGTACGCGGCGGTGCGGGCGTAGATCGGGCGGAGCAGGTCGAGGGCGTCGAGGATGGCGGCGGGTCGGAGGTCGAACACCTCGGCGATGGCGTGCTGGATCCGATCGACGGGGGCGGACTCGGTGCCGAAGGTCTCGACGTACAGCCCGACCGGCTGGGCGACGCCGATGGCGTAGGCGACCTGCACCTCGCAGCGACGGGCCAGGCCGGCCGCGACGACGTTCTTGGCGACCCAGCGGGTCGCGTAGGCCGCGGAGCGGTCCACCTTGCTCGGGTCCTTACCCGAGAAGGCGCCGCCCCCGTGTCTGGCCATGCCCCCGTAGGTGTCGACGATGATCTTGCGCCCGGTGAGGCCGGCGTCACCCATCGGGCCGCCGACGACGAACTTCCCGGTGGGGTTGATGTAGGCGCGGTAGTCGTCGTGGCGCAGGTGCGTGCCCCCGGCCTCGAGCTCGCCGAGCACCGGCTCGATCACGTGGGCGCGGATGTCGGGCTCGAGCATCCCGTCGAGGCTGATGTCCTCCGCGTGCTGGGTGGACACGACGACGGCGTCGAGCGCGACCGCCCGCTCCCCCTCGTAGGCGATCGTCACCTGGGTCTTGCCGTCGGGCCGCAGGTACGACAGCTCGCCGCTCTTGCGGACGGTGGTCAGACGCTCGCTCAGCCGGTGCGCGAGGAAGATCGGCAACGGCATCAGCTCGCGGGTCTCGTTCGTGGCGTAGCCGAACATGAGCCCCTGGTCGCCCGCGCCCTGCTTGTCGAGCGGGTCCACGGCTCCGGTGCGCGACTCGTAGGCGGTGTCGACCCCCTGGGCGATGTCGGGGCTCTGCTGGCCGATCGAGACGCTCACGCCGCACGACGCGCCGTCGAAGCCCTTCGTGGACGAGTCGTAGCCGATCCCGAGCACGGTGTCGCGGACGATCCGCGGGATCTCGACGTAGGCCTCGGTCGTCACCTCACCGGCCACGTGCACGAGCCCGGTCGTCACCATCGTCTCGACGGCCACCCTGCTGTGCGGGTCCTGGTCGAGCATCGCGTCGAGGATGCTGTCGGAGATCTGGTCGCAGATCTTGTCCGGGTGTCCTTCGGTGACGGACTCGGACGTGAAGAGGCGTGCGGTCACGCGGCTTCTCCTTCGGCGGGGCGAGCGGGAGCGCCCAGGGTCGGGCGCGGTGCGCGCCCGCCAATGTACCTGTCCTTGAACCCCGTCTCAGGCTTCCCTCTGGCTGGTGGACACAAACCTGCGATCATGGGGCGCGTGTCCGACCGGTCAGGGAGCCAGGCTGTCCGGGGGACCCCTGCCTCCGGCGCCGGCGGCCCTGCCGACGAGGCGCTCTCCATCCTGACGCGCGCCCAGGAGCTCGCGGACCAGATCCGCGTGGAGGCCGGCCGGGAGGTCACCGGTGCGCGCGAGGAAGCGTCCAGGATCCGCGAGGAGGTCGCCGCGGCCGCCCAGGAGCTCGAAGGGCTCCAGGCCGAGGTACGGGCCGCCCGCGAGGAGTCCGAGCGCCGTCTCGACGACGCCCGAGCCGAGGCCGACATCCTCCTCGCCGACGCCGCTGACCAGGCGGCGCTGCTGCGGGCCCGTGCCACGAAGGCCAACGACGAGGCGATCGCCCTGGCCGAGGAGCAGGCCGCCCGAGCGATCGCCGACGCCCAGGTGCAGGCGAACGAGCTCGTCGAGCAGGCCCGGACCGAGCACGACGCGACGATGGCGCAGCTCGCCGAGGCCGAACGGTCGCACCAGGAGGGCTGGATCCGCGAACGGGCCGTCCATTCGGCGGCGCTCGATGCGCTGAGGCAGGACACGACGTCCGACCTCGAGCGGCTGCGGAAGGAGGCCGACGACTACTCCGCCCGCCATCGCAGAGCGGCCGAGGACGAGGTCCGGGGCCGGCTCGACGACCTGGAGCAGCGGGAGGCCGACGCCGTCTCCGAGCAGGCGCGCCTCCTCCAGGAGGCACGCGACCACGCAGCCCGGATCGTCAGCGACGGTGAGGCCGAGGCCGCTGGTGTGATGGAGACCGCGGAGCACCACCTGGCGTGGGCGCAGGGCACCGTGCGCGAGATCCTGGCGCGGGCCGAGCAGGACGCCGAGTCGCGTGCCCGCACCCACCACCACGAGCTCTCCGAGCGGGCCCGCGACCACCGACAACGGGCCCAGACGCTTCTCGCCGGCGCCACGGCCAGCGCCCGCGACCGCCTCGCGGAGGCCGAGTTCGAGTCACGGCGGATCCGCGAGGAGGCCGAGTCCGTGCTCGCACAGGCCCGTGCCACCGCCGAGCGGGCCAACGAGTCCGCTCGGCGGGAGGCCCAACGGTTTCTCGACGATGCGCGGCAGCGGGAGAGCGAGGCCGGCCAGCGGGCCGAACGGCGCCTGGCCGAGGCCGAGGAGGGGGCCCGGCGGATCCGGCAGGGGGCTGCCGACGACGTCGAGCGGATGCACCGCGAGGCCCACGAGAGCCATCGCGCCGCGCGGGCCGAGATGATGCGCGCCTCGGAGGAGGCTCGCGAGCGGGCCGATGCCGTGCGGGCCGAGGCACAGGCGGCCGTCGAGCGCGCCCGGGCCGAGGTGAATACACTCGCTACGCGCCGGGACGCCATCACGGCCGAGCTCGGACAGCTGTCCGGGGTCATCGAGGCGCTCGCCGTCGACGACGGGGTCGGCCACGGTGGCGCCGCCCACGAGGCCGGGCGCACCACGGCTCCACAGACCGAACACACCACCACCCCCCAGCAGGAGTCCCGATGAACCAGCCGGAGTTCCCCACCGTCTTCCGCGGCTACGACCCGGTCCAGGTCGACCAGTTCCTCACCGGCGTGAACCAGACGGTCGACGCACTGCGTCGCGAGGCGGAGTCCGCGAGGCTCGAGGCGGCGGCGGCATCGGTCGAGCTCACCAAGGCGCGGCAGGCCCGCGACCAGATCGCGCAGCAGGCCGAGGAGCAGCAGGCGCGGCTCTCCGAGCTCGAGGGTGCCGCGCAGCCGCAGGCCGCCAACCCGAGCTTCGCCGACCTCGGGGAGCGCATCGGGCGGATGCTCGGGCTCGCCGACGAAGAAGCCGGCACCATCCGCTCGGACGCCGAGGCGGAGGCCGAGAAGATCCGCAGCGGCGCCGAGAAGCTGGCCCGGCAGGTACGGGCAGAGGCTGGTCGCTACGCCGACGAGGTCCGGACCACAGCGGACGCCGACGCCGCCGAGACGCTCTCGCGTGCCAAGGCCGAGGCGGACTCGATCATCGACGATGCCGCCCGCGAGGCCGCGGCGCGCCGTGAGGAGGCAGAGGCCTACTACGAGCGGCAGCGGGCCTCCGCGGCCGCGCAGGCGTCGGACTTCGAGCGCACTCTCGGAGAGCGTCGCGAGGCGGCGGCCGCGGAGTTCAACGAACAGATGGCGAAGCACGATGCGGCGCTGAGGGCGGTCCAGGAGCGCGCCGACCTGCTGGCGCGGGAGTCGGAGGAGGACCGCGACAGCAAGGCCGCCGAGGCCGCCCGCGTCCTCGAGGCGGCCCGCACCGAGGCGACCAACACGGTGCGGTCGGCGAAGGAGCAGGCCGAGCGGATCCGGCGTGACTCCGAGCGCGAGCTCGCCGCCGCCACGGCCCGTCGCGACAGCATCACCGCGCAGCTGAGCAACGTCCGCAACATGCTGGCCACGCTCGGCGGCCCGGCCGCGGCCGAAGCGCTCGCCGTGCCTGCGCACGACGAGCAGTCCGAGGCGGCCGCGGAGCCGCAGCACGACGCCGAGGAGGAGGACGACGAGGACATCGACTCCGCCGCGGCCGCGGAGGAGGCCCTCGACGCGGCCCCGGAGCCGGCCGACGAGGCCGACGAGCAGCACGAGGCCGTCGACGAGCAGCGCGAGGCCGTCGACGAGGAGTACGAGCACGACGAGCTGCAGCACGACGACTCCGACCACCCTCAGCCCGCCCACCGCTGACCCCCGGATTCCCGCCGGGTGCCGGAAGCCCCGGGGTCGTACCGGAACCCTTCCGATGCGACCCCGGGGCTTCCGGTGTCAGACCCTGGGCCCCCCGAGTAGCTCGCCGACGACGTCCCAGACGGCCGCCGCGACCTCCGCCTTGCTCGCCGGGCCGACGTCGAGCACGTCCTCGCTCCCGGCGCGCAGGACGTGCACCGTGTTCTCGTCCGCGCCGAAGGTGCGGTCGCGGCCGACCTCGTTGACGACGAGCACGTCGCAGCCCTTGCGGGCCAGCTTGGCGCGGCCGTGGTCGAGCACGGAGCCCTCCGCGTCCCCGGTCTCGGCCGCGAAGCCGACCACCACGGGACTCGGGGCACCGGCACGATCGGCGACCAGGTCGGCGAGGATGTCGGGGTTGCGGACCAGCTCGACCGTGGGGACGGACCCGTCCGGCGCGCCGTCGTCGGTCGAGCGGTGGGACTTCTTGATCTTGTGCTCGGCGTAGTCGGCCGGGCGGAAGTCGGCGACGGCTGCCGCCATGATCACGGCGTCGGCGTCCTGGGCTGCCGAGCGCACCGCGTCCTCCATCTCGAGCGCCGTCTCCACCTCGACCACCCGAACGCCGTCGGGCGGGACGAGTGACGCCGACGACACGAGGGTGACGTCCGCCCCGCGCGCGGCGGCAGCCGCGGCCAGGGCGTACCCCTGCTTGCCGGAGGAGCGGTTGCCGAGGAAGCGCACCGGGTCGAGCGGCTCGCGGGTGCCGCCCGCGGTGACCACGACGCGGCGACCGGTGAGGGGGCGCGACCGGTGGGATGCCGCTGCCGGGACGGCAGACGCATGGGCGAGCTCGCGCTCACAGACGGCGAAGAGCTCCTCGGGCTCGGGCAGCCGCCCGGGCCCGGAGTCTCGGCCGGTCAGCCGCCCCGACGCCGGAGGCACGACGTGGACGCCGCGCTCGGTGAGCAGGGCGACGTTGGCCTGGGTGGCCGGGTGCTCCCACATCTCGGTGTGCATGGCCGGCGCCACCACGACCGGGCACCGTGCGGTGAGCAGCACGTTCGTCAGCAGGTCGTCGGCCAGGCCACCTGCGGCGCGGGCCAGCAGGTCGGCCGTCGCGGGCGCCACGACGACGAGGTCGGCCTCGCGCCCGATCCGCACGTGCGGGACCTCGGTGATGTCGGACCAGACGTCCGCGTTCACGGGCTTGCCGGACAGCGCCGACCACGTGGCCTCGCCGACGAAGCGTAGGGCGGAGGCGGTGGGCACGACGGTGACGTCGTGGCCGGCCTCGGTGAGCAGCCGGAGCAGGGAGCAGGCCTTGTAGGCCGCGATGCCCCCGGCGACCCCGAGGACGACCCGCACCGGATCAGCCCTCGGCGGCAGGCGTCGGCTCGGAGGTCAGCAGGCCCTCGTTGATCTCGCGCAGCGCGATGGACAGCGGCTTCTCGTGGACCTCGGAGTCCACGAGCGGTCCGACGTACTCGAGCAGGCCTTCCTGCAGCTGCGCGTAGTAGGCGTTGATCTGACGCGCGCGCTTGGCGGAGTAGAGCACGAGCGCGTACTTGGAGTCGGCACGCTCGAGCAGCTCGTCGATCGGCGGGTTGGTGATGCCGATGGGGTTCGCGGTGGTTCCGGACACGCGTCAGTCTCGCTTCGCCTCGGGTACGGGGGTTCTCATCAATGATACGAGTTCCTCGCCCGCACGCCGAACGTCGTCGTTGACGAGGGTGACGTCGAACTCCTCGGCGGCTGCCAGCTCGACCCGCGCCGTGTCCAACCGGGCGTTGCGCTCGGCTTCGTCCTCGGTGCCCCGACCCACCAGCCGGCGCACGAGCTCGTCCCAGCTCGGCGGCGCGAGGAAGACGAAGAGCGCATCGGGCATCGAGGCCCGCACCTGGCGGGCGCCCTGGAGATCGATCTCGAGCAGGGCCGGCCGCCCCTGGTCGAGGACGGCCTCGACCGGCGCGCGTGGCGTGCCGTACCGGGCCCGGCCGTGCACCACGGCCCACTCCAGGAGCTCGCCGCCGCTCACCAACCGCTCGAACTCCTCGTCGGAGACGAACTGGTAGTG